>ERZ772971.1818-NODE-1818-length-12136-cov-4.799189_pt1 | contig 12136 bp, 10 predicted proteins | sample MGYA00511943_ERZ772971 | MGnify/ENA primary metagenome ERZ772971 (study PRJEB29015, sample SAMEA2737929) | human oral metagenome | biome: human oral; feature: human-associated habitat; material: dental | place: China | collected 2144 ... | reverse complement strand
TTTTAGACTTTTTTTTTAAAATTTTTACTGTAAAAATACTTAATTTGTTATTAGTATCAAAAAGTATACTTTTTGATATGTAAATACAAAAATACAAAAAATACATTGTATTTTTTGTGATGATGTGTTATAATCATTTTAGAAACAATTAAAAGAAAATAAAATTTCTATTTTAATTAGGGTTGATTATGTTTTTATGAATCGGAGGAAAAATGAAAATTGAAAATATTGGAGGGACAAAAGCAATAAGTGTTAGATTTGAAGCATCTTTAATAGAGGAGGTGAAAAAAATAGCAGAAGCATATTCAACTAATATAGCTGATTTTATAAGAAAAGCTGTTGAAAAAGAAGTTGAAAATGTGAAAGATGATTTCTTTTATAAACTATCACAAGTTGAATTCTGTTCAGATGAAGAAAGCACAGAAATTGTAAAAGAATTAGAGAAAATGGAAAGTAGTGATTTAGAAATAGTAAATAGAGAGATTATTGAAATTTAATTGCTTCTAATAAAAAAATAAAATGGAGATGATAAATATGTATCTTCTGAAAAAAGAGAAGCGAGGGGAATCATGGAGAAACCTAAAACAAAAATAGAATTGAACTATTCAAGAGCAGCTGATAAATTTTTTAAAGAACATCCTGAGATAAAAGAAAAATTCAAGGAAAAATTGAAAAATTTCTATGTTAATTTTGAAAAAAATGTTGATATAAAAATTATCAAAGGAATTAAACCAACTCAGCACAGAATGAGAATAGGAAAGTATAGAATAATATTTTATGTAAATAAAGAAAAACTTTTACTATATTCTATTTTTGTAAAAGAGGCTGATTCAAGAGGAGATATTTATTAAAAAAAGAGAGAGAAAAATTTTCTCTCTCTCTTTTTTTGCGTAACTTAATTTTGTTTTATTTAGTTGGAATTTCAATACAATATTCATTTTTATCATTAATAAATATCTTGACATCATCTGGTGTTTTTAATAAATGTTTAAATTTTTCTTCAAAAGATGGACCACCGTCCTCTTTGGGTAAATAACAAGGAAGTTCCCTATATTTGCAATGTGCTAAAAAAGTTAAAATTCTATGTCTTCCATCAATTAATTTAAATTTCCCATTTACAAAACTCACACTTATAATTCTAGATTCTCCTATACTTAAATCATAACACCCTTGAGTATAGCCAGCTTCACTAATATTATAAGCTTCATCATTTTTACCTAAAGTTTCTAGAACCTCAATTGGATCTAACCATAATATATAATATGGGAAATCTCCATTTGCATTACGAGGTTTTTTATATATCATAGTATTTTTAGGAGTATAAACATCATGTTCTGGAACAAATTTTAGATTAAAAAATTGCCTTGAAACATTATATTCTTCAAGTTCTCTTAAACCTTCTATTGTAAATTGTGGATAAAGCGAAATACCCAAATCTAAAGAACTCCCTTCAGAATCTAATTTTCTAATTTCTTCACCATATTTTTTAAGTATTTCTTCTTTTTTCATTTTTATTACCTCTCTTTCTTATTTTAAAATTATAAAATTACTCATCTTTCTTCTAATTTTATATTAGTAAATATTACTCATTTTTACATTTTATTATTTATCTTTCATTACTATCTTTTTCAATAACCTTTTTAGGAATGTTAATTCCTACTTCTTTATTACTAAACTTTTTTATTCTTTCATTTTCTTTTTCTTGAAGTTCTAGCCCCCATTTAGTAAGCTCTTTTACATTTTCTGAAGAAAGTAAATTTATATACTTTCCTTTTTCTTCTTTTGGAATAATAATAGGTTCTAATCCTTCTTTTATACAACTATGAATTATTAAAAGTCTACCTGTTCTTCCATTTCCATCATTAAAAGGATGGATTTTTTCAAATTTTATGTGTTGGTCCATTATAATTTCAACTTTTTCTTCTTTAGTTTTAGCTTTTTCCAATCTATAACTGAGATTAGTACACCAATCTTCTATTTCAAAAGGAACTAAATAAGGTTTTGTTGGTTCAAATTCTGCTCCAAGAATTAAATTTTGAGTAGTTTTAAATTTTCCATTTAAATCATGTAAATTTTCCATAATATCTTTGTTGTATTTTTTTATTAGATCTGTTGTAATCTCTTTGTCAGCATTTAAAAGAGTATTAAAAGCTTTTCTATAATTTTTTACTTCATAGTATTCTCTTTCGGACATGTCTCTTGGAATAAAGCTATAAATTAATATTGATATAGTTTCAGCTTGTGTTAAAGTATTCCCTTCTATAGCGGTTGAATGATGAGCCATTCTAACTAACATATCTTCCATATATTCAAAAGATAATTCTTTTTTCATTTTTATTACCTCTCTTTCTTTTTTTAGAATTATAAAATTAGTCATCACCATATTCTTTTATATTCAAATCATCTTCATCTACTAAACTATTTTTCTTCTTCTTTTTAGGAATTATATTAATATAATTTCCTCTTATTTTTTTATCATTATTATTTATAGATTTTTTTGAAGAATTTACTATTTTGATTTCACTGCTATTTTCTTTTTCTTCTTTAGATACAATATTTTCTGATATTTTAATATCTGTATTATCAAGCACTTTCTCCATTTTAATTTTACCAGGATTAATATCTTCTTTAAGTTTATCTTTTTCTATATTTTTATCAAATAATTTTTTAAAGTTTTCTATTTCCCAAGAATTATTTTTAATTTCATCAAAAACTATGTTAGTTTTTTCATTTCTACTCTTCAGATAGTCTAGTTCACTAAATAATCTTTTTTTTGAGTTTTCTAAAGTTTGTAAAATAGTTTCATATATTTTATTTTTTTCAAAAATATTTTTAGTTGCTAAAGATGACTTAATTTTTCTTCTTTCAATCTTAAATTCTTCTGCCATATTAAAAATATTTTCTTTGTTTTTTTCTAAAGATTTTTGATATCCAGCTATTATTTTTTCAGGTTGGAGATTCTTCTTAATAGAAATTTCCTCAATTTTCTTTTCATCTTTTAAGATTTTTTCAAAAGATAATATTTTGTTTTCAATAGTTTTTAATTCAGAATACATTTTATTATTTTTGATTATAACATCTTCTAATGTTTCTTCCCTATTTTTGGTATTCTTTAATTGTTCCCTTATATTTTCAACAGTAGTATCTACATAATTATTAGAAGTTACACCGGGAGAAATAAAATCTTTTTCAATTATTTTTTCTCCATTAATTTCTTCTAATTTTTTCTTTTGTTCCTGAATAAATGGAGAATATTCTTTTATTTTCTCATCAGCATATTGTATTGATACATCTAAGACAGATAACTTCTCTTTTATATTCTTGTATTTTTTATAGAAATCTTTAAATATATTTTCTTTTGCCTTATAGGTATCAGTATTTTTTTCTTTATCTAATAATTCTAATTTTTTTAAAATAAAAGTTGTTTGTAATTTTGAATCATTATAAAAAGTAGAAGTAAATAATTTATCAATTTCTTCTTTAAGTTTTTCTTTTTCAATATTTAATTTTGTAATTTTTGTTTCTTGACTTTTACTGCTAAAAATTTTAGAAACAAAAGTATTTTTACTCAATTTAGATAATTTTTTTTCAATTTCCTCATCTTCTTTATATTTATTTAATATAGCTTCAATACTTTCTTTTCTACTATCATTGTATGCGACCTTTAAAAGTTCAAGAAGTATTTTCTTGTTATTTTCTTTATCATAAGAATATATATCTACTTTATAATTATTTACTAATTGCTCTTTATTTTTTTCTAATAATAGTTTTTCATTACTTAAATCTGTAGATATTTTTTCTAATAAATAACAGTATTTATCCTCAAAATTAAATTCATTATGTTTTAGTGATGAAAAGTTTTCTTGATATTTTTTTTCATAAACTTTATCTAAATTTTGTTGTGTATAATTTTCAAAAGTTAATGTAGCATTGTACTTTAATTGCAGATTTTTTTCTTCAGAAATTAAAACACCCATACCCAAATATTCTTCTAAATATGCTTCTCTATTTTTTTCAAAATTATTAAACTCATTTATATTTTCCAAATTTTTTCTTGATTCAAATAGAGCAAATTTAGCTCTATCTAAAATAATTTCTTTTGTATTATTTACAAAATCCCTTGCTTCTTTCTCATTTGGAACTGTGAATTCTTTTGAATTTTTTTCTTGAAGTTTTCTTTGATATTCTTCTAAACTTATTTTTCGGATTTCTTTTGTTGTTAGATAAAGATTATATTGTTCTTTTTCATTTTCTGTTAAAGACTCTATACCGTATTTATTAATTTTCATTAGAATGCTACCAGGACAATTTACTGGAGGTCTGTCTAAAAATTCTGCTTTTAAAACATCTCCTGCAGAAAGAGCAATTAACCTTTGAGCTTTTAATGTTTCACAAGATACTTTTTCTAAACCTTTTTCTTCCAACTTTTCATTAATACATTTTTCTATCTCTTTTCTAACATGGAAAAACATTTTAGAATTATTCCAGTATCTATCTTTTTTAGCTCCACCTCTTTCAGGATATTTAGAATTATACCTTTTAAAAAATTGTTCAACAGGTCTATCAATTCCATCTAACCTTCTTTCACAAAACATTATGTGAACATGGATATTTTGTACTCCTTCTTCTGAAGATGGTTTAGAATGAATCCCATAACTATACACAAAGTCTTTTCCAAAAGTCTTGTTACAAAATCTATCAACTATTTCTTTATTCTCTTCATCTGTCAATTCATGAGGAAGTGAAAATAAGAACTCTGAATAAGTTCTCCCATTTGCTCTTTCATAAGTTTCTGAGGCTATCCAAAATGAATTTGGATTTTGTTCAGCCCAAGAAGGCATATTAATATTTTCAGAATAAACAAGATCCTCATATTCAACTTTTTTACTAAAATTATTCATTCTTTGTACATATTCTAAATGAGAAAAAGCAGCTTGATTTTCTTTTTCTTCTTCGGGAGAATATTTCCCTGTTCTTGAAATGTATTCATAATGTTCTGTTGCTAATACACCAGTTTCTTTTTGGCTTCTTGAATTTGAAATATTACAAAAATAATTAGACATATAGGGACTACACCTCCTGAAAAATACAAAAAAACTGAATGCTTTTTCATCTTCAGTAAGTGTTTATATAAATATATTACCCCTAATAGTCTAATAAATGGTGTTGATAGAAGAAATTCCTATCAATACCATTTTTTTATACAAGCGTATTATTTCAATCAGTGCTTAATATTTTAATTCAATAAAGCAATTTAATTATACAAAAAAGAGAATCTTTTTAAGATTTTTATTCTCAAAAAATTCTCTTAATTATGTTAATTATAAATCTAATCTTTTTTATTTACATTAATTTACACTATTTGACAAATAACCTTTAAAATAACATTACTCTCAAACCAGCCTTTTTAAAAGCTAATTTACTATTATGTTTTGAATCTATTTAAAATAACATTACTCTCAAACCAACAATACAAATAGTATAAAGTTTAGTGTGTTTTGAATCTATTTAAAATAACATTACTCTCAAACGTTTATTGGGTAATGATTTAGTATTTAAAGGTTTTGAATCTATTTAAAATAACATTACTCTCAAACAATCTCCTAAATTTATTTTAAATATATTTTGTTTTGAATCTATTTAAAATAACATTACTCTCAAACTAGCAAGTCCAAAACTTGAATTTTTAATCAGTTTTGAATCTATTTAAAATAACATTACTCTCAAACGATAAAGCAAAAAAAGCTAAGGAAGCTGTTGTTTTGAATCTATTTAAAATAACATTACTCTCAAACAGTTGTTTCATTTTTAATACCTCCAAATTTGTTTTGAATCTATTTAAAATAACATTACTCTCAAACAACGTATAAAACGTAAAAAGTCAAGAAAAAGTTTTGAATCTATTTAAAATAACATTACTCTCAAACTAAATCTATTCCTAAAAAATTAGTTATCTTGTTTTGAATCTATTTAAAATAACATTACTCTCAAACCTCAATTCATATATTTAGGTCTATGCTGAAAGCTGAAATTAATCAAAATGGTTACGAATCATTCAATGTTTTTAAATAGATTAGAAAATTTCACATAGGTCATTATCTATAATAATTAAATTATCATTATCAGATAACTTATTTCTATAAAAATTTTCTAAAAAAACAACTTTATATTTATTATACACTATAAATTTAGAAAATTCTAGTAATTCATCTTCTGACAAAAAATTTTCTAAATTTATAAAGAAAAATATTTCATATCCTAAGAGTTCATTTAATATTTTTAACCATTCAAATAAATTTAATAATAAATCTTCACTTCTTTCAAATTTTATACTAAATGCTTTTAAAATTTGGCTAACATCTAAATCATCTTCAAACTTTAATGAATAATTATTCTCTATTAATTTATTAATATAATCTTTTAAAATTTCTTTAATTTCTAAAGTTTCATTTAAAAACTCATTTTCACTTAAATTTTTTAATTCTTTATAATACTTATTTAAAACAAATTTATTTATATCAAAGTTAAAATAGTTTGAAAATACAAAAATTTCTTTTTCTGGTATGATTAATTTATTATTTTTAGATAAAATAATATTCCCATCTTCAATATTTGAGTTATTTACTAAATCTTCTATAATTTTTCTATATGCTCTTTTATTCTCTACTATTAAAGAAAAAATATCTTTTTCTTCAAAATCTATTTTGAAATTAAAACCTTTATACTGAAATATCATAGAACCACAAGCCTTTCATCTGTTTCTAAAAATGTTCCTTTTAACTCCCCAATTAAAAGAATCATTTTTTGATACTGTTTTTCTGTTATTATTAACATACAAACAGACCCCTTTTCTGGTTTATTCTTTTGTAATTTATCTACCATATTGATTGAAGCTGTATTATGTAAAAGTAGTTTTGAATATACTGATTCTTGTAGCATTGAAAATCCATTTTCTATTAAAAACTTCCTAAATTTTCTATATTCTTTTAAATCACTATTTGTTACTGAAGGCAGGTCAAAAAATAATAACATTCTCATAAATCTATAACTCATCTTGAAAAAATCTCACTAATGATAAATCATTTGAGCTTAAAGCATCAAAAATGCTTTTTGTATATATTTTTATTACATCTGACAAATAGTGATTTACATTATTTATTCTAAATTTTAAATTTAAAATATTTTGAAGTTTTCTTTTTTCATCTTTTTCAAATTTTTGTGGATTTTCCTTATATGCTAATTCATCCACTATCACTCTAAATGGCTCCATTAAATCAGAGGATAAATTATAATAATTAAACATATTCTTATGAAATATACCTATTTGAGTTAGATAACCATTTGCTACTATTTCTTTATTAAATGTTGATAGAAGAAGTTGATAACCATAATTTAAAAAAGCATTTAATGAATTTTCTTTATTTCTACTAAAATTATTTCCAAATAAAGCTGAAAAATATATTTTGGCTGAATGTCCTTCTCTATTTGTATTATCATTATGTTCTATTTGAGAAGCATATTCCTGTAATATTCTATATTCTTCTTTATTTAATTTTTTTAATAATTTCATTTGATTTTCAATTTTTTCAGTCACAATTATTGTCCATAGACTTTCTTTTAAAAAATCTGTCCAAGCAATTTGCTCTTTTATCTTAGCACTGCAATCATGTGAACCATAAAATGGTAAAAGCTCAAAATGAGGGTTGGACTTTTCATCACAAAATATAACTTTTACTTTTTGATTAATAAGTTCACACATCAATGCTGCTGTTATTGAAATTGTTGTCGTTTCTAAAATTAAAGTATTAACTTCTCCTATATGAATAAAATCTGTTCCATTATCTCTTCTAATAGATATACTATTGTATCTCAAATCTAATTTACTTCTACCTGTAACTACAATAACTCTCCAACCACTCATTTTGATTTTCCCCTCTTTATATTTATAACTTTATTTTCTTTACAAAAAGCCCTGTAACTGATTCCTCTAATAAATGTAACTCATTTTTGGATAAAACATTTGAACTGATTTTTTGAATTTTTCCTAAATATTTAGTTAAACCAACTTTAGAAAAATCTGCCATTGTTTTTCTATTAAAAAGATCTAAAAACGATCTTAATGTAAATGCTTTATCAAATAAATTTAATTTTATAAATTTTTCTTTTACATCTAATAAATCTTGATATTTTTTATTATTTATATAATTTTTATAATCTTTTGAATCTAATTTTTCTAAAAACTTACCATACATTTCATTAAATTCTAAATTATACCTATCTTTTACAGATTCTAAAGTTTCATTTTTTTCATATCTATCTTTTTTCTTTAAATAAATAAATTTGTAGTTTTCTTCTGATTTTCCCTGATTAACTTCTAAAAATTTAATAACATTTTTTAATATTTTTTCATATTTATTTTCTAAAAATAATGGTTTTAAATTTTCAAAATCCATTAATTTATTACTATCTAATGCTACTATGCTATAAGGATAATCATTTATCAGTATTACTTGTCTTTTATAAACTTTTTTTATTACTCTTGGTTCAACTAATTTTTTATTCTCAATCAAATATTTTATTAAACTTTTTTCATCTTTTATATTATTTACATCAACTAAATTTACTCTCTCAAAAGATTTAATTCTTTTATTTTTTTCTTTATGTTCAACATACAAAAAGTAAGCAGGATTTAAAGATTTATAATATCCATACTTTTCATTTAATTTTTCTTCTTTTCCATTATATAACTTTGGTTTTATTGATATTATCTCATTAGAAGTTTCTCCTTTTTTTATAGGATTTAAGTCAAATAATTGACCTTTTTCCTCTTTAATAAATCTAGTTATATTTACAGTATTCTTTTCCATATTCTTTTTTACTATTTCTAAGCTATTTTCTTTATCCCAAGCATTTTTTATATCATAGCTATATATCTTCTTTACATCATAATTTTCTTTAATTTCTTGTAAATATCTATATGGTTTTTCTGTAAATTTTGTATTATAAACATTTCCAGCAACTATATTAAGATAAGCATCTTTAGCATGATGAGTATCATTTAGTTCTCTTATCTTTATAAAATCAAACATTTCTCTAAAAGATGAAGCTATTTCAGCTTTTGAATAAACTATTTTTATTTCAGGTTCTATTTGTTGTAAAATTTTCCCAACTTCTTTTGTTGTTTGTCTTACATTTACTAATTGTCTTGCCATAAAGCCTCTTAATTCAAAATCATCTTTTCCTGTAAGCCTTTTATATTTTTCATCACTTATAAAATTCTTTTCTTTTAAAAATCTCCAAAAGCTCTTCATTTTTTCTTGTATCTCTTTTTTTACTGGATATTCATTTGATTTTTCAGCATTTTCATTCTTTAAAACTAATACCAAATTATCAAAGCTATCATCCTTTATAACTTTTGACCTTGGATATATATGATCTATATCATAGGTGTCATTATTTTGTAATAATCTGTCTAAATCTATTTCTCTACCTGTGTACATACATTTTCCAAATTGTAAATAATATAAATACAATTTCTTTTGTCTTAAACTATTGTTATCATATGAACTTAGACTATTTTTTATTTCTTTTATATCAACAGAAAAATTAGCTATATCATTTCCACAACTATCATATAATTTTTTTAATTGTTCTTGTCTTGCTAGAATTTTTTTATTTTTCATGCTTTCATCTCCACCTCTTGCCATTTCAATGAAAACTTTTTTAGGTGCTCTTCCAGTTATTTTCCTAATTTCTTCGTATATTTTTAAAGTTTGGAGAATTGCTCTTTTTAATGAAGGAGAGACATAAGATTCCTCAACTAAATCTCTATAAGAAAATTCAGATATTTCTTTGTTTTCATTATCTATATTTTCTTGTAAAGTAAACTTTGAAGATAGAAGTTCCATAAGATTGAAATTTGTTCTTCTTAAAGCCTCCATTACGGAAGAATAGCATTCTCCAGTTTCAAAATTAATAAACTCTATTCCTGTTAATAGTTTTTCTGATAATCTTCCCCAATTATTGAATTTAAAAGTATTAATCTTTTTAATTTCATCTTTAGTTAAAATATCTCCATATTCATTTTTTATTTTCTTTTCAAATATCTTCTTATCATCACCATATAAACATTTCCATAAAATAGATTTTTCAGATATTTCCTTGTATATATCTAAATTTAATTTTTCTCCAAAAATATCTTTAAATTTTATATAGCTAACATAATTACTGTTGAATGAATCTTTTATACCTTTCAATTCTACTGTTCCATTAGCCATTTGATTTACTAATAAATATTCTTTAAATTTCTTTTCACTTACTTTTTTATTTTCTTTAAACAATTCGTCAATAATTTTTCTTTTATTTTCCTCATTTAGAAATTCATCATTTACTTGTACCTTATTTAATTCATTTAAAATAACATATTCTGAATATAAAAATGAATCTTTGGGTATAACATCTTCTCCATTTAAATAAGTACATTTATTTGTCATTCTTTTTATAAATTCTTCAGCTGATTTTTCTATATCAACTTTTTGCTCAAAATTCCAAGGCAATATTTTTCCTTCTTCTTTTCTAACTATCCATGAATTTCCACCTTTATCTTTATGATAAGAATTTAATGGTCCTACATAATAAGGTATTCTAAATTTAAAAGTTTTTAATAATTTATCTTTTGTACTAACTCCATTTTCTTCATAATTTAAAAAATCATAGTATTTAGATTGATTTTCCAAAATTTTTTTTAACTCTGCTTCATGTATTTGATAAGGAAGTGTACCATTATCAGAAATTCTTTGTTTTGGAAGTATAGTTTTTAACTCAATTTTATTTAAAATTTCATTAAAAATAGTCATATCTTTTTCTTCTATTTTTTCTATTTTAGGTAAATATCCTTTTATTACCTTAATAAAATCATCTATTTTTAATCTACTTTCCTTTATACTTTCTTTTTTACCATTTTTTTTATTTAAACCTATATAAGCTGAATAGTTATTTTCATTTTTATCTTTAAATAATTTATCATAATTTTCTTTGTTATATTTTCTTATAATATACTTCAAATTCTTTAAATCTTTCTTATGTTCTTCATACAATTTTACCTTTGCCTCAGAAATATAGTTACTGTCAGATAAAATATTATTTAAAACCATAAAATCATAGAAACTTTTAGCTATATCTAAAAGTTCTATTTTTTCTCCCAATATTGAATAGTAAATTGGCTTATCATCTTCATATATTTGCTCTCTAAAAGATATTTTTTCCTTCTCTACTTCCTTATATTCGTCTGTATCAAATAAATCATTTAAACTTACACGTGAACCAACTGATAATTTAAAAATTGCAACCAGTTGTTTATCTAAATTAAATATTTCTTTAAATTCTTTTTTTTTATCTTCTAAATCCTTTCCAGAATCACAAATTATTTTCTCTAACTTTTCTAAATTACTTTTATCTATGTTTTTATTAATACCATTATCTTCTAAAAATATTATTAAATTATTATACAGAGTTTCAAAATTTTCAATCTCTTCTAACTTTTGTCCTTCAAAAAGAAAATGCCCTCTACTTTTAAAAATACTATGTAAAGCTAAATAAACTAATCTAATATCTTTTTTTTCAGGATTTTTAACAAGTTCATCTCTTAAATGAAATATAGTAGGGTATTGTTTATAAAAATCATAATCTTTGTAACTTTCATCATTAAATAATGCAAACTTTTCTCTTGAACTTTTATCTTCAAGCCACAAAGAACTTTCCTTTAATCTTCTAAAAAAATTGTTATCAATTTTTAAAATTTCATTAGAAAAAATTTCTTCTAATAAATTTAATCTCCATTTTCTTCTTTTTAATCTTCTCCTAGAATTTCTCTGAACTCTTCTTTCAGCTGCTGTTTTTGCTTCATCAAATAATCTCGAACCCCACATATCTTTTTTATTAAATCTTAATACATTGTAATCTAAATCAGTTACACACCAACCAACAGAGTTTGTCCCAATATCAAATCCTAAATAATAATCAGAAAATTTTTGTTTTTTCATTTTTCCCCTCCTACTTAATATTTTTTATAATATACCATAAATTGAATTATTTTTCTATAATTTGTTTCAAAATATAATAATTTATTTAAATAAAT
>ERZ772971.1816-NODE-1816-length-12141-cov-3.127255_pt1 | contig 12141 bp, 10 predicted proteins | sample MGYA00511943_ERZ772971 | MGnify/ENA primary metagenome ERZ772971 (study PRJEB29015, sample SAMEA2737929) | human oral metagenome | biome: human oral; feature: human-associated habitat; material: dental | place: China | collected 2144 ... | reverse complement strand
AATGGTTTAATAATGCAAAAGGATTTGGCTTTATTTCTGCAGAAGGCAGTGATACCGATATTTTTGCACACTATTCTGTTATTGAAATGGAAGGCTACCGCTCTCTAAAAGCAGGTCAAAAAGTACAATTTGAAGTCATTCACGGCGACAAAGGTTCCCACGCTACAAAAATTATCCCAATAGCAGAATAATAATTCATTCTCCCAAATAGAATCTATTTAATCTAAAGGCTAAGTTTAATACAGAACTTGGCCTTTTGATTAAGGACTCCCCTGCTCTACACTACAACAACGGCGATATGTTCATTAAAATTTAATGGCAAAAAATACATCAAGGAAATCAGAGGCTATCGGTTAAATCTTATGTTACGTAGAAAATTAAAATACAACGCCATTATCCCTATTATCCATCAATAAATCGCACAACAATATCATGCTCATCATACAGTACTCAGCGCATCTTAAAGTGCGGTCAACTTTTAAAGTTTTGAGCCGATAATCAAAATCAGTATGACATCTTTAGGATTGCGGAAGAAAGCAACGATTGCCCACAGAAAGGCATAAAACAAGGTGCCGAAAAACAGCACCTGAACCAATGTCGCTGAACCGAACAACATAAACAATAAGCCGATTTCATACGGCAACAACACAACCACCCAACCAATCCAACGGACATCAATGTCTTTATCCATAAAGGTTACCTCATGGCAGATAATTTAACACTCGCACTCAAAATCAAAGCTGACCTTGAGCACGCATTGAACAATTTTAAGGCGTTTGAGCGCGAATTGCAACGTACCGGTCACGCATCAGAAAATGTCGGCAAAGCGGCAAAAGTGGGGGCTGCCGGTGTGGATGAGTTGGGTAAAAAAGCCGACCAAGCGACCGCGAAATTAGGTAAAACGCGCGCCGGCATTGAATCCATTAGCACCCAACTCGCTCGGTTAAAAACGCAAGCAACGGGCTTTATCCTGGGCAATCTCACACTTGCTACCGTCTCTAATCTAACGCAAACACTTGATGAATATAAAAACTACGAATCACGTATCAAACTCATCTCCAAATCCAACGCCCAGGCGAAAGGCACCTTTAACGAGCTCATGCAGATCGCCAATGAGACCGGTACGGTCTTTGCGGCCACTGCTGAGCTTTATACCCGTCTTTTTAGAGCAATGGGAAGCAGTGCCAACAGTGCAGAGCTCCTGCAATTTACCAAAACCATCCAACAAATGACGGCCATCTCCGGCGCAGGTGCCGAAGAGGCAAAAGCGGCGATTATCCAGTTAGCGCAAGGGTTAGCCTCGGGCGCATTGCGTGGCGATGAGTTTAACTCGGTGGCTGAGCAAATGCCTATTTTACTTGAGGTATTGCAAAAATCGCTTGGTAAAACCCGCGCAGAATTACGCAAAATGGCTGAAGACGGTGCCATTACGCCGCAATTAATCCTAGGGGCAACCAAAGAGGCGACTGAAGAGATCCAACGCCAATACGAGCAAATGCCACTGACTATTGGGCGCGCCATGAATCAGCTTGCCAATGGGTGGTTAGAGTTTGTCGGCAATACGGACAAAGCCGTACCGGCCTCTAAACTTATTGCCGGTGCCATCTCTCTTGTTGCCAATAATCTTGATTTACTTGCCGGCGCATTGATTACCGCCGGTGCAGCGTACACCGTACATTTGATTGCGCCACAACTTAAAAAAATCGGCACATTACTGACTGCAACAGTAACACTTGGTGCCAATACTGCCGCGGTGAATGCCAATGCGACAGCACAAGTCCGCTCAGCACAGGCAACGATTGTGGCAATGCGTGCGATAGATGGCGAGAGTGTATCGGTGGCGCGTTTAACACAAGCTTACGGTGCATTAGGTATCGCTAAGGCACGTGCTGCGGCATCGTCTGTGGGTGCCGGTATCTCGGCTTTTTTAGGCGGATGGTTAGGTATTGCAACTGTCGCCGCCATGGGATTAGTCGTCGCTTACGAATACCTCAAAGGCAAAGAAGAAGAGCTTGAGGCGCAATACCAACAGACCACTAATGCCGTCCAATCCAATATCGACAAAACCCAAGCATTAATTGATGCCCGCACCAAACTGGGGGAGCTTGGCGGATTTAGTGACCGTGTGAGTCAAGTTGAGATCAACAACACTACGTTGGATGAGGCCAAGGCAAAGCTTGACGCACTCATCCAAGCCCGTAATCAGTTACAACAGCAAATGCTGACCGACAGTGTTGGCGGCTTTTTGAACTTAGAAAAGCTCGAAGAAGCCAATAAGCGCATCCAAGAGCTCGAAGCGCATATCCGTGAGTTACAAGATAGCACGGATATCTTAGCCAACGCCAACAAAGAGCAACTCACTGCCGCCTTTAACGCCGCAATAGAAGCCGGTGGCGAGCTTGCCGAGAAACTCAAAGCCCTCGGTGACCCAACTGCGCCGGAAGCGATGAAACTATTAGAGGAGGTCATCAAAAAAAATGAGAGCACCCTTGTTGAGATGCAAGGCGAGCTCAAAAACCTTGAGACCAAACTCAATGGTGAATTTGCCGATGCCACGCTGACCGCCGCGCAAAAAATGGAGCAATTTAGAGATCGTGTGATTGCCGCCGCCAAAGGTGCGGGCAACAGCGGGACATTTTTGCAACCGTTAATTGACCGCCTCAACCATGTGATTGAGTTGCAAAACCAGGTAACCGCAGCCAAGCAATCCAAAGACAACGCACAAAAGTTGGAGGCTTTGCGCACGCAAGCGGAAAAATCCGGGCTGAATGCCCGTGGCCAACGGGATTATGACATTAAGCACCGCCAGTGGGACAGCGAAGAACAACGCAATCAAGCGTTGGCATACTCCGCCCAAATTGAGGCAGGCGAAAAACGCCGACGTGCGCAAACTGCCGCAAACCGTGCGGCTAAGCGTGCGGCAAAAACACAACCGTATGATGCCGACGAGAAAAACCAAGCCCTCAACATCCAGTATTTGCGCTTAACCGGGCAAGAGGTCAAAGCTAACCTCGCTGACATTGAGGGACGTTATAACAAGCTATTAGCCGAGTTTACCAAGCACTCTAATGTGGACGGGATTAACCTAATCAAAAAAATCCTGCCACTGGAGCAAGCCAAGGCGCAGGTGGACGGCGTGCAGAATGAAATCAACCGCTTGTATCAAAACCAAAGCACCCAAGAGCAACGTATCCAAGCGCAGGTGCAAGTAGGCTTAATTAGCCATTTTGAGGGGCAGGAGCGGTTAAAAGAGGTTTATGCGGCCACCGTCACCGAACTGGAAAAACAAATCCCCGTCCTGGAAAGACTGGCGCAAATGCCGGGCGCACAAGGGCAGGCAGCGGCTACCATGCTCGAAGACATGAAGCTCAAAATCGCCGAGCTAAAAACTGCCGGCGATGAACTCACCAAAGCCTTTAAGGAGGGTTTAACGCAAGGTATCCAAACCTCGTTGATGGGTTTGGCGCAAGGCACCATGACGCTAAAAGATGCGGTTAAAAACCTTGCCTTAACGATTATCAATGCCATGGCGCAAATTGCCGCACAACAGCTCGCCTTGCAAGCCTCCAATGCCATTAGTGGTTGGTTAGGACTTGCCGGTGGTGCTGCAGGTGCGTCCGTGACAGCGGCTACCGGGGGCTATATCCGTGGCCCGGGTACCGGCACATCTGATTCAATCCCCGCTCGCTTATCTGACGGCGAGTATGTAGTGCGTGCGGCGATGGTCTCTCATTATGGGGTGGATTTTTTGCACGCCCTTAACCGTGGACAATTACGCAAGTTTTCGCAAGGTGGCTTGGTCTCAACACCTCGTATGCCGTCCTATCCGGAGCCCGGGTTAAGCGAGACATTACGAGAGGGCGGACAGCAGACCCAAGTGGTCGCCTCGCCGGTCAATATCCAGCAGACCCTTGCAGTGGACAGTGCGGAGTTATTTACCGCGGGCATCAATACGGATGCAGGCAATCGCGCCGTGATGACCTTTATTCGCGCCAACCGCGAAACCCTCAAGCAAGAATTAACTTAACAGGAGCAAATATGGCTTACCAAACCGGCACCGCGCAACATGAACGAGATTTGTTAAATCGGTTGCATCTCTTTTTGACCACAGACGCCACCTTGGTGGCAAATGGGCAAACATGGGAGATGTTAGCCGAGCGCAACATTGAAGCAACCGCTACCGAGGTGGCACGCCGTCAAATTGTGTGGCAATCCAAAAACACCGGCAATGAGCAAACCCTGTATGTGATGGCCGAGACGGTCAATAGCATTGGGGCGGATACCTACAACATTAATTTGTACGGGGGCACCTTTTTTAATCCGACACTGGCAGATGCGCAAGGCTTGTTATCCGGCATGATCAACCCGTCTTGGGGGGTGGTGATTTTTGCCGATGCACGCCCGTTTTTTTACCACTTTGTGGCTGATGGTCGCTGTTTTAAGGTGGTCACTCGTGTTGGCGGTGTGTGCTCCACCGCATACGCCGGCTTTATCCTGCCGACCGTGTTGCCGACAGAATACCCTTATCCCTTGTGTATCGCAGGCTCTGCGCCGACCAAAAATCCGAAAGACTATCAATATAGTCCGGTATTGGTGCGCTACTCAGACCAACGGGACTATTGTTCTTCCATTGCCGACCCTTTGATGGGTAACTGTTGGTTACTCACGCCGGATCAGAGTTGGCGCGATTTTACCGGGTCGGATTTTGGGCAGTATAGCAATGATTCCGGTAAGCAACTGTTGTTTCCGGCTGCCATTAACAAATACCAAGAGAGATATTGCTGGTCAACCTTACACCGATTGACAGCCTCTCCCGGTGGCGCATATCCGCTCTACCCTATCGAGTTTATAAGCTTTTTTGATAGCACGCAGGGCATTAATCGGTGGGGGATGTATGACGGTGTGTATTGGTTGCCGGGCGTGCAACGCGCCACCGGAGATTTGGTGACCCTGCCTAATGGGCACAAAGGGTTGGTATGTAATAACGGCTTCCGGGTTGAGACCACGGATTATCTTGTAATTGATTTAGGAGCATAACATGGCCTATCAAACCGGCACGGCGGACAACACCGCCGACTTATTAAACAAGCTCAAAGGGTTTGCATCGGCCCAAGGTTGGTCAATTAATAAATCCAAAGACAATCTGTTGTATTTGCGCCAGGGGGCAAATTATTGGGCGTTAGAGGTGCAAGACGATAACTTGTATGTGATCGCCTGTACCGGCTTTGACGACAAAAAAGATTGCTTTGACCAACCTGGTGCAGCGTGTCAACACAGCTACCAAGAGACCAAAACCTGCGTCACGCACCTAAATGCCGGTGCCTTTGTCAGCTATGATTTTTTTGGCAACGCGCAATATTTGCATGTGTGTGTGCAATATACTCGTGGGCGTTTTCGCCATTTTGGCATCGGCACCCTCAACAAAGAGGGGGATTACACCGGCGGTCAATATGCCTTTGGGACTTACATTGCCGAGGGATATGAGCGCCGACGTAATAACGCATCCCATGTCTATGGGATGTCTTCCGGATCTCGCTCATACGGTGCGGTGGTGCGGGCGGATAAATTAGCCAAAGATACCCGTACGCCTTGGTATTTTGTGGGATACAACCACAACGATGATTATGCCAATTTGGATAATGAGGAGAAGGGTTGTTATATGCTGACTAATGGACGCGCGGATAATGCTCAACACCACCCCGAATGCCTCTTGTTGGTTAACAGTCAAAGTAAGTTTGGCAATATGTTATTACCTGTCCCTAATGCGCCGATTGCCCACTGTAAAGACAACCTCTTTCGCCGCCTTGGGACGATGCCTGACCGATATGAGTGCCGGATGCGCGGTGTCATCCCCCGTCAAATCCTCACCATTAACGATGAGCGGTGGATGATTGTGCCGGCTGCGCAATATCAGCCCGCCAATGTTGACCTCGCCCCGGACGGCGAGGAATTCTCGGGCGAATATGGCGTGGCATACCGAATTATTGAGTGATTACCATGGCAGAGATTAAGGTCTACTTTATCCGCCCGGGTGTGCGCAAGTCATTATGGGCCGGCAATCCTAAAGGCATTGTGACACAACGATTGCCTCATGTGCGCCTGCTTATTAAACAGCCTATCGTCAACGCTAAGCTGACTAATCGCCTACTCCCCGACTTAATTCAAACGGTGCCGGCCTATGTGATCCCCAACTATTACGATACGTTATACAACCGCATATGGGTGATTCCGCCGGTGGTTAATTTGGGGGCAATCTCGACCGACCAAACCTTTACAGCCAAAGTTTGGAACGCCTTTAAAAGTGCGGTCACATTGCAGTCCGTTACGGTTGTCGGTGGTGAGGGGATTACCCTTACCGGGCAAAATGAGGGCGTATTTAAACCGCTTGCGCTTAAATCGTGGACGGTCAATGTCAGTATGCAAGGCACACCAACGATTGATTGTTTGGTGACGTTCCGGTTTGCCAACCTCAAACCGGTCACCTTGCACATCATCGGCAGTCGCTCGACCGATTGGGCGTGGCTGCCGGACTGGTCGGAACCGGTCACCGAAAACCTAGAGTGGTTGACCCGCGTCTATCAATCGGTCAGCGCCGCAGAACAACGCGTTGCACGGCGCTTAAGTCCGCGCCGTACCTTTGAGTTTAAGGTCAGTTTGAGCGAGCGAGCTCGACAACAGTTTGAGGCGATGTTGTATGCCTATGGCCAACGTGTGTGGTCAATGCCGGTGTTTACCGATGCGGCGTATTTACAACAATCTGCCTCACAAGGGGCGAGATTGCTGAATATCCGCACTGCCGGTTATGACTTTGCAGACGGTGGGCGCGCCCTGTTGGTGAGCGGCCAACACAAAGAGATGATTGATATCCTAGCAGTTGAGCCAAATAAGCTCACGCTACAACGTCCGATTGCAAGAGATTTTGACCGCACGTTGACGACGGTGTATCCCTTACGGGCGGTCGTCTTAACCGATATGCCGCAGGTGCGCCATCTCAGTGATAACGTCTCCACCGCCCAAATCCGCTTACAAGTGCATGAGCATAACGGTTGGTCGGATGATATCCGTCACCTGCCGACGTATCGCAAACATCCGGTATTGGAGCCGACATCGGAGTGGTCGGAAGACATCACGGCACAATATGCCCGGCTGATTAAGACCTTGGATAACGAGACGGGGTTGCCGTATTACTTGGATACAGCCCACAAAGCCATGCAAATCCTCTCGCACCGCTTTGTAGTAAGCGACCGTGAAGCGCAACGTAAGCTGCGCAACCTGTTTTACTACCTGCGCGGACGGCAACGGGCGATTTGGGTGGCAACGGCAAGCACCGATTTAACGCCTAAGAGCAATGTTACCGGCAACTACTTGGATATTGTGCACATCAATTACAGCGCCCTCAAAGGGCAAATCGGGCGGCAAGATGTGCGAATTGAGTGTGTGGGCGGGCTGATTTTTTATCGACGTATTAAGTCGGTAAGTGTTGTTGATGCCGACACGGAGCGGTTGTTTTTAGATGGGGAGCCGCTGGATATTCGCCTGCCGACCATCCTCAAAATCTCCTTTTTAACCTTATCCCGCCTTGAGAGCGATACCGTGTCTTGGGTGCATCATACCGGACGGTGCGGCCACGGTAACGGTGAGTTTCCGCGGCGTACGAGATGATTTGGAGACCCCGCCTTAAAGCGTATTTAAGTGCGGTTTAAATCCCCTTTAAAAGGAGAGCACATGAGTTATTTAAGCAAAATCCATTCCATTGCCGAGGGTCAACCGGTTGATCTATACCAATTTACCCTAGGCAAAGACGAAAAAATTTGGCGTTATTGCAACGCCGATAAAGACCTTGTGATTAATGGCGAGACCTGGACTGCCGTGGCCGTTATGGATGACCAGGCAGACGGTGACGGCAGGCTGAGCGTTAAGCTGCCAAGCGATAATCCGGTGGCACGCTTGTATCGGGGTCTCCCCCCGAGCCATACCATCAAATTAACCGTGATGCGCTTAAGTTGGGGCGATCCGGAAATCCGCATTGTGTGGATTGGCACGATCATTGAGGCTAACCGCCCGGATATCCACATGACACAACTGGTGACCGCAGCTTTATCGGAGACCATGGACAATGCCGGCTTGCGTCTGACCTGGGGACGTAACTGCCCTTATACCCTCTATGATACCGACTGCAAGGTTGATCCGGCACGGTTTGTGGTTGAGGGCGTACGCATTGAGTCCATGGACGGCATCAGCATTACAGTTGGTCTGCCGGCAGAATTACCCGAGGGGTGGTTTAAGGCGGGCTTTATTGAGTGGGTAACGGACGGGATACGGGATGTGCGTGCAGTGACCGTTCATCAAAATAATAAGCTGTTTTTGATGGGTGGCACGCAAAAATTATCGGTCGGGATGGTGATTAAGGTGTATCCCGGTTGTGATGGTCGGGCGGAGACCTGCCTTGGCAAATTTAACAATATGCTTAATTTTGGCGGTATCCCTAACCTGCCGATTAAGTCCCCTTATAGTGGGGAACGGATTTTTTAGGAGGATTTATGTTTGGAGCCTTTGCTTGGGCGACCGTTAAATTTATCGCCACAATGGTGGCCAGTTACTTAATTAATGCAGCGTTTGCCCGCAAAAATAATGCCCACGGCCCGGAGGCAGTGAGCGACAAAGATTGGAATTTCCCTCAGGTCGCTGAGGGCACACCGCAATGCGTGTTTTTTGGCGATTGCTGGACAGAGGATTGGCAAGTGTTGGCGTATGGTAACTACCGTACAACCGAGATCAAAAAATAAGGAGAAGTCATGGAGACACTGATTATTACCATGCAAGACATGCGCCGTGTCGATTTTTGTGCGGCCGGTGTGGAGGCGTTTTTTGTCCGTCAAGGGCTAGATTACGCTGATTTTTTGGCAAATGGCATCAGCGCTGAACGCTTTTTGGCAACCGGCAGTGTATTTGCCCGCAAATGTGTTAACGCGGCGATTGCCGCACGCAAGGAGCGTGACTAATGGGGGGCGGTGGCAAAAAACGGAAACCGGTAACCGTTGGGTATCGTTATTATTGGGATATCCAATCCGGTCTAGGTCGTGGGCCGATTGATGAGATTGTTGAGATACGCGCCGATGACAAAACCGCCTATGTGGGCAATCCGGGTGAGCTCACCCACTCACAGGCTATTTATATCAACAAACCAAAACTTTTTGGCGGTGAGGATACCGGTGGCGAGGGAGGCATTCAGGGACGCATGGAGATTTTAATGGGCGAGCCTGACCAACAGCCAACCCAAATGCTCATTAATCTACTTAAGTCAGGCACTTCCACCACGCCTCCGACACGACCTGATTTTGGCAACAGTTTTATCGGCCGGTTAGCCGAAAGAATGAGTTCACAGGGACGTGGTAACAACTATAAAGAGCCTAACGCCGGAGATGGCTCGGTAACGCCGGGTCAAGTGGATAAGGGGGATCGCATCCCCGGCTTTAGAGGGATTGTGACAACGGTCTTTAGTGGCTTGGTGTCTTGTTACAGTGCTTATCCCAAAAAACACAGTTATCGTGTGCGCCGCACCCACAAAGGCTGGCACGGGGACGTTGTGTGGTACCCGGAAAAAGCCAAAATCCTGATGCGCAACGATAACCTCAAAATCTCAGGCTTGACCGCCGCACAGGAGGAAAACGTGCGGCAAATCCACGCGATGAATCCGGCGCATATCCTCGTGGAGTGCGCCACCAATAAGAGTTGGGGTGGTAAAAAAAGCCTCGATGACCTCGACTTGGAGAGCTACAAAAAGGCGGCAGATACGCTTTATGCCGAGGGGTTCGGTTTATGTGTACGTTACAACCGACAGACATCCATAAAAGAGTTCATCCGCCAGGTGATTGACCATATTGGGGCGACCCAATATGACAACGTGGAGACCGGTAAACAAGCCCTCCGGCTTATCCGCCAAGATTACAAGCCGGAGGAATTACCCCTCTATGGCTACGACAACGGGATTCTGCGGGTACAAGATGATGACAGTGCGGCCACCGACAAGATGGCTAATCAGGTGATTGTCAAATACCGCGACCCGGTGACTAACCGGGAAGACCAAGCCATTGCCAATAACATTGCCTCCGTGCAAATGCACGGGGTGATTAGCAAAACCGTGGAGTATAAAGGCGTGCCAACCTTTGATTTGGCCGCACGCCTTGCCCAGCGTGACTTGGAGATGATTGCCAGTGGACTTTCCCGCCTTAAAATCGTCTTTGATATGCGGGGTTCACAACTCCGTCCCGGTGATGTCATCCGTGTACATTTGCCGGAGCGGGATATTGTGGATGTGATCTTTAGAGTGGCGACACTTAAGACCGGCAATGAGGGCGAGATTATCGCCACCTGTTTGCAAGATGTGTTTGGCTTGCCTGCCGCTAATTACGCCACCCAAAAAGGTGAGTCATTATACTCACCACCGGATTACTCCGCCAAACCGATTACACCGTCACGGCTTATTGAGATGCCGTATCATGTGATGCCGTTTATTTTGAGCGAGGCGGAGATGTCGTTTGTTAAGCCGACGGATTCCTTTATCTGGAGCTTAGGGGCGCAGCCGACCGCGTTGTCTATCAATTATGAGATGGCCGTCAATGCCGGCGGTGGCTATATCTCCGCAACAAGAGGATCGTTCACGCCGTTTGTCCGCTTAGAGGGGGAGATTACACCTTATCAAACTCAACTCAAATTTGCACTTGAGGGGGATTATCCGGCATTAGACAGTGCGTATGCGCTGATGATTAACGAGGAGATCGTCAAGATTGAGTCGGTGGATTTTTCCGCCGGCACGATGATTGTTGGCCGTGGTTGTGCGGACACTATCCCGCAAGGGCATAAAGCGGGGGCGATTGCTTGGTGTTATCTGTTGGGTGCCGGTATCAATGAGATCAAATATACCGCCGGTGAGCATCTTAAGGTCAAATTGCTGACCCATACATCCCAACAAACCTTAGATGCGAGCAAAGCACCGGAGCTGACTATTACAACCCGACAACGGCAAGCACGCCCTTATCCACCGGGCAAAGTGCAGATTAACGGCATTTATGGCAATAAGATCACCGATAGCAGCGCATTTAAACTTACCTGGGCACACCGTGACCGTGATGTGCAAGCCGACAAATTGATTCCGCACACGGACGGGAGTACATCGCAAGATAAGGCGGTAAGCTACAAAGTGGACTTAATGGACGGTGACACTCTGGTGCGCTCCATTACAACCACGGGGACAGAGTTTGTCTATCCGGATGCCAAGCGCAAAGCCGGTGAGCAATTTAGCCGAGTGGCGTTGTATAGCGTCAAGGGCGGATTAACGAGCTTGCAACGTTATCTCTTTGAGATTGGTGGGGTGATGGTGTCTTTGTACAAATTTAACTACCAAGCCAAATTTAACAAGGGGGATGAGTACCTTAATCGTTACGACGATGGGTACTTTGGCGGCAAGGGCTATTTTATGTTGAGTGGTTCCGCCGACCCATCCACCGAGATTTATAAGGATTATCCGGTGACGCCCGGCAAATATACGCGCTTTGTGTTGGATTACAAAGTCCTCACATACGATAAGCGTCGAGGCAAGTGTAAGGTATTGGTGCAACTGCTCGCCGGCAAAAATGTGGTACGTACTTATGATTCCGGGTTGCTGGGGGATTATCCGGATGAGGCGTGGCGAGACCAACAAGTCACCGATAACTTGCCGGCTAACGTCAATATCATCCGGTTTAAGATTGTGGCGCAAAATAACCTTGAGACCAATGCGCTCACATTTAGAGACATTACCATTAGAGCCGGGTCGGACTAGCAACCACCGCAAAATCCCACCGCACTTTTTAACAGAAACCAACTAAAAAGGGAGTTTATGATGCAACATCAAACCGTCACATTACGCAATGGCAACACAGGCACCATCGTCTATGAGAGCCCATTTGGCAAGCTATTAATCGTTGAGCATAACGGCGATGAGCTTCCGCCGACGCACTGGCACAACAATAACGGCTCATTTTACGCAGACTCACAAAGTCCGCTTGATGTAGTTGACATTAACCAAGGATAGATACAATGCCAAACAAACAAACAAACAAACAAACAAACAAACAAACAAACAAACAAACAAACAAACAA
>ERZ772971.1814-NODE-1814-length-12143-cov-7.522584_pt1 | contig 12143 bp, 8 predicted proteins | sample MGYA00511943_ERZ772971 | MGnify/ENA primary metagenome ERZ772971 (study PRJEB29015, sample SAMEA2737929) | human oral metagenome | biome: human oral; feature: human-associated habitat; material: dental | place: China | collected 2144 ... | reverse complement strand
ATGTGATATTTCAGAGATTGTAGAATGTGTTAATGATTCTTCGGAGGAAATATAAGATGAATTTAGTTAGCTTGTTTTCGGGGGCTGGAGGATTAGACTTAGGTTTTGAAAGAGCAGGGTTTAATGTAGTTGTGGCAAACGAATATGATAAAACGATTTGGGAAACATATGAAAAAAATCATAAGACTAAACTTATAAAAGGAGATATTTGTAGAATTCCTTCAGATATGTTCCCTGACTGTGATGGAATTATAGGAGGACCGCCATGTCAATCATGGAGTGAAGCAGGTTCTTTAAAAGGCATCAATGATCCGCGAGGGCAATTGTTTTATCAATATATACGTATTTTAAAAGATAAATATCCTAAATTTTTCCTTGCTGAAAATGTTAAGGGAATGATGGCTAAACGACATAATGATGCGGTTGAGAATATAGTTTCTCAATTTGAGGAAGCTGGTTATGATGTATTCATTCATTTGTTGAATGCAAGTGACTACGGTGTTCCACAAGATAGAAAAAGAGTTTTTTATGTGGGATTTAGGAAAGATTTGAAGGTTAAATTTGAACCACCAAAACCTTATGAAACTAAATTAACTTTTAAAGATGCGATTTTGGACTTGAAGGATTCTGCAATACCGGCATTAGAGAGAAATAAAACTAATGGTAATAATTGCAAAGTTATGAATCATGAATACTTTGTCGGTGCGTACTCACCTATTTTTATGAGTAGAAATAGAGTTAGACGATGGGATGAACAGGCATTTACAGTTCAAGCTTCAGGAAGGCAATGTCAGCTACATCCTCAAGCACCAGTGATGCCTAAAGTAGAAAAAAATAAAAATATATTCGAACCGGGTAAGGAAGCACTATACAGAAGATTAACAGTGAGAGAGTGTGCAAGAATACAAGGGTTTCCAGATGATTTTAAATTCTATTATACGAATTTAAATGATGCCTATAAAATGATTGGTAATGCTGTGCCAGTAAATCTTGCATTTGAAATGGCTAAAGCAATTTCATCTGCTTTGGATAATTCAAGTGCAAATAGTAATATATTAAAAACTGGAACAGATAATTAATTGGAGGTTAGTCATGAGCAACAAAAGTAATAATCAAGGTAGAGCATATGAATTCTCTTACCTGATTACATTATTTGAAGAAATATCTAAGATAAGACCAGCAAAGATAGAAGAAAATAGTAGTTACTTTGCTGCAGAAAGAGCGTGGAATACTTTAACTGACTCTGAAAAAACAATATATAAAGTTAGTGCCTTGGCAGGAGTCAACACTATATTTGACCTTGAACCTTTGATTTTAGATGATGGTAATGATGAGCTTGAATTAAAAATTCAATCGGATGATAAAGGTAAGGAAGGCGATGTAAGAGATGTCTTGATTATCAGACGAGGGATTAAATGGGAAATAGGTTTAAGTGTTAAGCATAATCATTTTGCTGTTAAGCATAGTAGACTGTCAAAGAATTTAGATTTTGGTAGTAAATGGTATGGGGTAGATTGTTCCAAACAATATTGGGAAGATATTAAGCCTATATTTGAATATCTTGATGTAGAAAAACAAAAGGGGGCTAAGTGGAGCGATTTACCTAATAAAGAAGATGATGTATATATTCCATTGTTAAATGCTTTCAAAGGTGAATTGGAAAGACAAAATCATTTGTTTGGAAAAGATATACCAAAACTTATGGTGGAGTACTTACTTGGAGAATTTGATTTTTATAAAGTTATTGGAATTGATAGCAAACGAACAACTCAAATTCAAAGTTATAATTTAAGAGGCACTTTAAACAAGCAGGGGAATAAGAAAAAGAGAAACATTGAATTACCAATATCAACACTTCCAACACGAATTGTAAGTTTAGAATATAAACCAGGTAGCAAAAACACATTGGAATTATATCTTGATGGTGGTTGGCAATTTAGTTTCAGAATTCATAATGCTTCAACTAAGGTAGAATCAAGTTTAAAGTTTGATATACAAATTATAGGTATGCCTACAACTATTATATCAATAGATTGTAGATGGAAGTAATGGCTGTTAAAATAGGAGGATAAAAATGAAAAGAATATTTATTAGTTTTGCAATTGAGGATGAAAGATTAAGAGATTTTTTGAAAGGACAATCTAAAAATGCAAATAGTCCATTTGAGTTTGTTGATATGTCAGTGAAACAACCATGGGATTCACAATGGAAAACAAATTGTAGAAGCAGAATAAAAGGATGTGATGGTGTGATTTCTATTATTACAACAAATACAAAAAATGCTAGTGGACAAATATGGGAAATGAAGTGTGCAAAGGAAGAAAATATACCAATAGTTGGAATTTATGGAAATGACAATCATGCAGGTGTTAAGATGCCAGATGAGAGTGGATATATCAGACTAATGGATTGGACATGGTCAAATATTTCAAATTGGATTAATAATATTTAATTTGCTTGGAGGAAAAAACGGTGGTGAATAATAAAGCTTTAGTAGTTGGAATAAATGAATATCCTACTTGTCCATTAGCGGGTTGTGTAAATGATGCAGAAGAAATTGGAAAGATTCTTTCTGAAAATGGTGATGGAAGTCCAAACTTTGAAGTTAAATATGCATTGGATATTAAAACGAAAGCAGAGTTATATAATCATATAAACGCATTATTTAATGAAGGGGAAGCTGATATAGCATTATTTTATTTTTCAGGTCATGGGACGGATTTAGTTGATGGGAAGCTAGTGACGCCAGATTTTACTGGAATGGATGCTGGAATTCCTATGAGTGAAATTTTATCGATGGCAAATAAGTCGAAAAGTAAAAACAAAATTATAATTTTAGATTGTTGTTTTTCTGGAAGGTTTGGAGAGAATAGCATTACTAATTCTACGGAATCTGTTTTAGCAAATGGAGTTACTATAATTACTGCAAGTAATAGGGATGAATATTCTATGGAGGTATCGGATGATGATGGAATACCTGGACATGGAGTATTTACTGAACTACTAATACAAGGATTAAAAGGTGGAGCTGCCGATGTGGGTGGTAATATAACTCCAGCAAGTCTATATTCGTTTGTTGACCAGTCTTTAGGCTTGTGGGAGCAACGTCCTTTGTTCAAGACTAACATTTCCAGATTTCTACCAATAAGGACAATTGAACCAAAAGTTTCAAAGAAAACATTGAGGAAACTGAGTGTATATTTTGAAAATGCTGATTCTGAATTTAAATTAGATCCTTCTTTTGAATTCACGAACTCACCAAATGAGACTCATGAAATTAAACAACCATATGCTCAAGAAGATAATGTGAAAATATTTAAGGATTTACAACTTTTTGAAAGTGTTGGATTAATTGAACCGGTTGGAGAGGATCATATGTACTTTGCAGCTATGAATAGTAAAACATGTAAATTAACACCTTTAGGGTTACATTATTGGAAATTATCAAGAGATAAAAGATTTTAATGCTATAGGTTGTTGTAAAATTGGGAACAATTTGTTTTATATCCATGCTTGCAATATGCTTGCAAAAAATCAGATAAACAGAAATAAAATGGATAATAAGGCTAAATCCGATAATAAAAACGTTGATTATATGCCATTTATATAAAATTATATCAATGGACATATCGAATGGGAATCATATACATTAATAATTGGAGTTGAAGTTTCATGGAAAAGTACAAGGAGCCACAAATATATATAGTCAACAATGAAGAAATAACAGAAAGATTGAGTAAGAATTATAATGTAGCAACGGGAGATTTGGGAGTAGCTAAAACTGTTGAGTATGAAAAATATGTGAATACGAGATATGTTGAGCTAGAATATAGAATGATAAGCAATTTGCACGAATATAGTGTGGTGATTATTGATTTACAAAATGAAAATAAATCGAGACATTGTATTGAAAACGATAAACCAAATAGCAATCCTTATTTGTTTGAATTGAGTTTTCCTCAACGGAAATTTGAACCTAGTCCTTTAGTGTTGAGTATAATGATTAGCCAGATGAGAGTACCCTCATTAAAAATCATTTTTGCGGGAATTAATTATACAGAAAAATATAATATTACTGAAGTTTTAAAACAGAGTCAGTATAGTTGTCCATATGAGGAAAAACGCAATATATATGAAATTATCAAAGCTAATGTAACATCAAAATCTGGAAAAAAGATAATATCAGAAAATAATAATCTGGCAAATGTAATATCAAAATATGTGAAAGGATATAATGTGATTTTTAATTTGCCTAGTCAATGGGATCAATCTTCTCAAAAATCAATTGTAGATCCTAGTTTCATACCCTTGCTGAAAAATCAGGATGGAGATGTAGTTTCATATATTGGATATTCAAAAAATTCAGGGTATGAAATATTGATTCCCCTTTGTGAAAAGAAGGATGAATTGATTGAAAAGTTATTAACATCTGTATTACCGGAGAGGTTGCCCGATTTTTTTCCTGAATCAAAACAATTTGAATGGCTAAAAGAACAAGAATTTTTACCAAAAGAAATCCTTGAGATTGAGAAAGAACGAACTTTAATCCAAGAAAAATATGATTTGGAAATCAACTTATTGAATGAAAGAAGGAGTGCTATTGATAAGAAGTATAAATTTTTGCATGATTTGTTAATAGAAACAGGGGATAATTTAGTTCAAGCCGTGTGCACGTACTTTAAATGGCTTGGATTTTCAAATGTAGAAACAATTGATGGAAACGAAGATATCTTAAGAGAAGATATACAGATTACAGAAGAGGATAAGTTGTACATTATTGAAGTTAAAGGTATAGGGGGAACATCTACGGATGCAGAATGTTCTCAGGTAGCAAAACATAGACGAAAGCGAGAAAAAGAACATCGAGATAAAGAAATAATACCTATATACATTGTGAATCATCAAAGGTATATGAGACCTTCATTAAGACAAAATCCTCCGTTTAGTGATAACCAAATTGATTATGCGAAAAATGATGAAAGAGGTCTTCTTACTACATGGCAGTTATACAATCAATATAAGTTAATAGAAAACGGTATATTTACAAAGGAAGAAACACGCAACTCTTTAGATGAGTGGGGACTGATTTCGCTAATTCCCCAAAACCTGATTAGTCTTGGTATATATGATGAGTATTTTAAGAAACCCAAAGCAGGTATATTGATGCTGAATAATATTAAAATAAAGGTTGGAGATGAGATATATGCTCGAAAAGGTGAAAGGTGGATACGTACACAAATTACTAGTATTCAGTTAAATGATAAAAATGTAGATTGTGCTGATAATGGCGAAGTTGGAATGATAACTGATATTGAACTAGAAAAAGGTTTTGAAATATTTATAAAAAGTGAAGTAGTAGATGAGTTCTAGTTCTACTATGGTTTTACTGGGACTGAAGTGTATATTGCATAGCTTTATAAAAATTGTAAAAGACGGAGAGGCCTAGCAAAACTACACGATATTTATCAAAGCAAATTATGAAGAGAAAATTTACATAGTAGAACAATTTTTCATCTACTTTAAGAATTTCTTTTTTACTTGTTGTTTATTTTATAATTGAAATAGTGAAAATTATTATCTATAAATATTATTTACTACGATTTAAGTGGGAATTTCCAAAAGTAATGATGGAATTAAGAGGTGCGGAACTTGCTGTTGTAGTACTGCTATATAGGTCGCCAAATTACACTTCAAGATTACCATATACCGATGGAGTTACTGTTCGACTTATTAGCAAGAAAGTCATTCAACTTACTTCATTAAATAACCTTGCTTATGGTGATGACTTATCTATGCCTTTTACAATTACACCAATTGCCCAAGATTACATTGATAGGTATCCAAAGTTGATTCAGAACTTCAGCAAATTCAAATTAGAAAACATGTACAAACGATATAATAATCCTCTGTACTAAAATCTGTGAGTTCTGCTGGAGGCGGTAAAATCAAATCCACTTATATTTGGATTCGATTCTGGTGCTTAAGGTTACCAATCACGTAGGTTAGAGAGTATATAAGGCAATTAAAGGATATTGGATGCAGATGGCATATGTATCGAAGTGAGACAATATTCTTGAAATTATAGTATCACTCTTGATACTGATATGATACTAAATGATTTAAAAACTATGAAAAACAGGTATAAAAACAGCCAAGAACAGAAACTTAAAAAATACTGACATATAAAAATAGGAACAAATATGCTATGGTAATTATTGAGTGGGAGTAAGACTGACGGCTGCGCCGACAACCTTACGACTACCCAGTTAAGCCGAGCGCTCGCGCGATGGCTTAACTGTTGGTAGCTCCTCAGCAAGGGTCAGGAGACGAGAACAAGAGAGAAATACCCAGTGAAGACAAGTCTTGCGAAGTCTGAACTGTAGGTAGTACCTCCGCAACAGTCAGGAGGCGAAAGCGAGTTAAAGCGCGAAGCTTGAGTCCCTGAATGACTGCGCATTAAAGCGTGAAGTTCGAGTCCCTGAGCTACTGCGAGTGGGAAATAGGGTGCCGATTTAGCTACATCCTTACGTCTACCCAGCGAGCCCGAGCTCTGCTGTGCAGTGCGACGGGGGAGTTGTAGGTAGCCCCTCAGCAAGGGTCAGGAGACGAAAGCGAGTTAAAGCACGTAGCTTAAGTCCCTGAGCTACTGCGAGTGGGAGTGTATGTTTCGGGAAATGGTTTGCTTTGGGATTTAATGACAAGTTAGTAAGCCCGAACAACACATGAAGATATAGGTGTGTGGTTCGGGTTTGATTATATTGTTGTTATGGTTCATGACGGTGTAGAGCTGAAGGTAACTCTAGTCCCCCGCTTGAATCCATGAGTTACTGCGAGTGGAAGAGTATATTGCTTCAACGCTAGTCTTAATACATGGTTATGTTTGTTCGTATTAATAGAATTTTAAATTTTAACAACAGATTTATGTATAAACTTCAGAATTAACAATATAGCCAGGACAGATATAGTGAGTTGCCTCGCATAAAATACCAACTTATTTAAAGAGGAGGCATATAACAATATAATATAATTGGATTGATACTCAAGATATGCATACATGCACCTAAAATTATATATTTCAACGTAAAAACATATATTATAGCAAATAGAAACTGAGGTTAGATATGAGTAATAAGGTTTACTATGGTGAATACTCACTAGAATACTGGATAAATTTAATAATGAAAAGAAATATTGTATTACCAGAATACCAGAGAAGTTTTGCTTGGTCAGATGAGAAAAGGGAAGCACTTATAGAATCACTCAGAAAGAATGAATTTATCCCACCTATTATTGGATCATTTAATAAAAATAATGTTAGGCAAAATATATTAATAGATGGTCAGCAGAGATTGACAAGTATATTGTTGTCATTTCTAGGATATTTTCCTGATAAAGAAAAGTATAAGGATGAAAAACATCGAAAAAAAAACATTGATGAAAATGACGATAACTTTGATTTGCAAGACGATGAAGATATAGATATAGTTAACTGGTCGTTAAATGATTTGATAAAAATCGATGAGAGAAATCTAACGAAAGATGAACTAAAGACTAGACTTGAAAATAATAGATTTTTTAAAGAAATTAAAAATAATATCATAAATGACAATGACTATATTTTAAAGGAAAGATATATTGGATTTTCGTACCTTATCCCTAGCGATGACGATTTTCGTTCACAACAAAAATACTACTCATCTATATTTAGAAATATAAATTTTCAAGGGATGAACTTGTTACCTGAAGAAAGTAGGAGGGCACTATACTTTTTAGACGATAAAAAGCAGTCTTTATTTGAACCATATTTTATAGAAAAAATGAAGGGAGATTATTCAATTGATTTTGTAAGGTATTTATCAATTTTATCTCAGTACATAAGACAAGGAGAAAATTTAAATACTCTTTGTAAAGGCTTTTCAGGTATAAGAAGGCTTGAGGAATTTTATAGTAAATATATTGAGATAACAGTAGAGAATATAGATTCAGAAGATTTTTTGCCGTATGACACTCTATTTGAAGATGGACATGAAAAAATATTAAATGAGCTAGGAGATGTTATTGATGAAACAAGATTGTCAGAGAAATCGTTTGAATCTATTATTGACTGCGATATGTATTATTTTGGACTAATATATTGGTTTGTTTTTAAAAGAAAGCAAATAGATATAGGAAAATGGAATGAAATAAAAAATAAATTGGAACGATTAATAACAAAATACAAGTATCCATATATTGACAATAAAGGGGAACCGACACCTGTCCATTCAGAATCATTTAAAATGAATCGGCACTCGAAATCTCCTTCTTTAGTAGGATTTATTAGACAAAGAGTTAAAGATTCTATAGATTGTTATAGAGAAGTTATGGGGTATGGAAATGAAGCATAACGATTTTATTTTTAGTCCAATTGAACAAATACTAGAAGATGCTGCAAATGCGACGACACTTTTACATAAAAGTATTGAAACATTTCCTCTTAATAATTATATTATGAGATCCGTTTTTCTAGAAATGACTGGATATCAAGAGCAAAAATTCAAGTGTATTGCATGGGATGTTGCAACCGAAAACTTTGAGTTTAGACGTGATTTTTTAAAAAATCTTGCAGATAACTATTTTTCGAGTTACGAAGATAAAAAGAAATTGTACAAAAAACTAAAAAATATATTAGGTGAATCAGATGGATTGTCAGATACAGAAAAAGTTACTATATTAAAAGAGGCTAAGGATAAAATTGAGAATATTATTGATAAATCAAATCTAAAAGATTGGAATAATAGAGATTATGAAGATTTCATAAATAATATTAATAACGAAATAAGCTATAAGAAAATTGCTACGGGTAATGAATTGTTAAGCGAAGATACAAAGAAGACTTATGAAAGACTATATTTAAATCGTAATAGACTTGCGCATAATACGCCTTCATACCAACAAAATCTGCCCAAGTTCCAAATTTTTGAAGATGAGAAATTTGGATATAGTAATTATTTCGTTTGGTTTTATATTTTGATTATTATCGATAGAATAATGATAAATCTTTATACTAAAATTGTTGATATAAACTAACTTTTTGTCGTGTTAGTGCCTTGGTGAGTAGGGAAATGAGTTTTGTTTAACTAGGATTAACCTAATATACGCATTGTATTTCGTTAGCGTTTAACAGATAGAATGTGTATGTTACTTAAACATAAAATATAAATCCATGAACATATTTACAAAATTCCGATTTAAAAAAAATAAATATGATTTAAGCTTGATAATTAAATAATTAGGGTGATTACATTAATACAATGGATATAACATATAGATGAAACAGAGGCTTAACATATTGGCGATTATATAAAAGACGCATATAAAAAGCTTTGGCATTACAAAGACAGAAGATGAAATTTAATTAAGAGTCTAATTAATAAAGTGAGGTAGAAAGGGATGTCAAATTTAACTAAGGGCAACAACGAAACAATGCAAAGATCAGAGTTGCATAGAAAAATTTGGGCTATTGCCGATGATGTTCGAGGGGCGGTAGATGGATGGGATTTTAAACAATATATACTAGGAATTTTGTTTTATAGATTTATTTCTGAAAATATTACTGAATTTTTTAATTCTGCTGAGCATGAAGCTGGTGACTTAGAATTTGATTATGCTGAAATTTCTGATGAAGAAGCAGAAGCGGATTTTAGACCTAATACTGTTGAAGATAAGGGATTTTTTATATTGCCAAGCCAGTTGTTTGAAAATGTTGTTAAAACAGCTAAAGATAACGAAAACTTAAATACGGATTTAGCAAATATATTCAAGGCTATTGAAGGCAGTGCGGTAGGATTTGCATCTGAAGATGATATCAAAGGCTTGTTTGAAGATGTGGATACAACAAGTAACCGTTTAGGCGGAACTGTAACAGAAAAAAATAAAAGACTGGCGGATATATTAACAGGAATAGCTGAAATTAATTTTGGAAAATTTCAGAAAAACGATATAGATGCCTTTGGCGATGCTTATGAGTATTTGATTTCAAATTATGCGAGTAATGCCGGTAAATCCGGAGGAGAATTCTTCACTCCTCAGACAGTTTCCAAGCTTTTAGCAAGACTTGTTATGGATGGGAAAACAAATATTAACAAAGTATATGACCCTACGTGTGGCAGTGGAAGTTTGCTTTTGCAGATGAAAAAGCAATTTGATGAACATATCATTGATGAAGGTTTTTTTGGTCAGGAAATAAATATGACCAACTTTAACTTGGCTCGAATGAATATGTTCTTGCATAATGTGAATTACAATAACTTTTCAATCAAAAGGGGAGACACTTTAATTAATCCTTTGCATAGAGATGAAAAGCCGTTTGATGCTATTGTTTCAAATCCGCCTTATTCAATTAAATGGGTAGGAGATGCTGATCCTACTTTGATAAATGATGAAAGGTTTGCACCGGCAGGCAAATTGGCACCAAAGTCTTATGCTGACTATGCTTTTATTATGCATTCATTGTCATATCTTTCTAGTAAAGGTAGGGCAGCTATTGTATGTTTTCCGGGGATTTTTTATAGAAAAGGCGCCGAAAAAACGATAAGGCAATATCTTGTAGATAATAATTTCGTTGATTGTGTTATTCAACTACCTGAAAATCTTTTCTTTGGAACATCAATAGCTACTTGTATTTTAGTTATGGCGAAGAATAAAGCAGATAATAAGATACTGTTTATTGATGCGAGCAAAGAATTTAAGAAAGAAACCAACAATAATATTTTAGAAGAAAAAAATATTAAGACAATAGTTGATGAGTTCAGAAACAGAATGGAAAAAGAATATTTCTCAAGATATGTAGACAGAGTGAAAATTGAAGAAAATGATTATAACCTTTCTGTTTCAACCTATGTGGAAAAAGAAGATACGAGAGAAATAATTGACATTAAAATTTTGAATCAAGAAATTGAAGAAACTGTCAAAAAAATAGATAAACTTAGAGCTTCAATAAACGAAATTGTAAAGGAGCTGGAAGATGAGTAAGATAGACGAACTATTAAAGAATGAAAAGATTGAGTGGAGAAAGTTAGGAAGTCTATTGGATTATGAGCAACCATCAAAATACATTGTAAAATCGACAGATTATGATGATAGATATAAGACTCCAGTTTTAACAGCTGGACAGACTTTTATTTTAGGTTTTACGAATGAAGAAGAAAATATTTATAAAGCAGATGAGGATAATCCGGTTATTATATTTGATGATTTTACAGCAGGTAATCATTGGGTAGATTTTGATTTCAAGGTTAAATCATCAGCAATGAAGATGTTGAAACCTAAAGAGGGCGTTAATTTAAGATATTGTTATCATTATATTCAAACCATAAGTATAGATACAACTGAGCACAAACGTTTATGGATTTCTAAATTTTCGCAAATTGAAATTCCAATTCCATCAGACATAAAAACTCAAGAAAAAATTGTAAAAACACTTGACAAATTCACAAACTATGTTACTGAATTACAGGCTGAATTACAGGCTGAATTACAGGCTAGAACTAAACAGTATGGGTATTATAGAGACATGCTTTTAAGTGAGGGATATTTGAATAAGATATCAGAAGAGCTTTTTATTGAATATAACACTTCCCTTGAAAAAGTTAAATTAAAAGAGATTGCAGAAATAATAAGGGGGAAAAGACTTGTACGAAGCGAGCTCAAAGAAACAGGAGAATTCCCTGTTTTTCAAAATAGCTTAACGCCTCTAGGATATTATCATGATAAAAATTTTACTGGCGACAAAGCTTGTGTAATTGCGGCAGGAGCAGCAGGAGATATCTTTTATATTGAAGATGACTTTTGGGCGGCGGATGATGTCTTTGTGATAACTAGTGATAGTATTTTAAATAAGTATATATATTATTTTCTATTGAACAAACAAAATTTAATAAAATCAAAAGTCAGAAAAGCAAGTGTACCTAGATTATCGAGAGATGAAATAGAAAGAGTGGAAATTCTAGTTCCAACTATTGGGGTACAAGAAAAGGTGGTTGAAATCCTTGATAAATTCCAATCGCTGCTTTCTGATACGCAAGGCTTGTTGCCACAGGAAATTGAGCAAAGACAAAAACAATATGAATATTATCGTGAAAAACTCTTGACATTTGATATAG
>ERZ772971.1806-NODE-1806-length-12158-cov-25.262910_pt1 | contig 12158 bp, 11 predicted proteins | sample MGYA00511943_ERZ772971 | MGnify/ENA primary metagenome ERZ772971 (study PRJEB29015, sample SAMEA2737929) | human oral metagenome | biome: human oral; feature: human-associated habitat; material: dental | place: China | collected 2144 ... | reverse complement strand
GTCCCAAAGATGTCACGCTCTACCTGATGGACTTCGGGACCAATGGTCTGGCACCACTAGGGCAATTACCGCAGGTGGCCGATACCCTGCTTTTGGATCAGACGGAGAAGATTGCCAAGTTTGTTCGCATCATGGAGCGGGAGCTCAACCGGCGTAAGAAGCTCTTGTCCGACTATGGCGTAGGGACCTTGGAGCTTTACCGTCAGGCTAGCGGTCAGGAAGAGCCGGCTATTGTCATCCTACTGGACAGCTATGAGTCCATGAAGGAAGAGGCTTATGAAGCGGAACTCTTCAAGCTCTTGGTGCGGATCTCCCGTGAAGGTCTCAGCATCGGTGTTCACCTCTTGGTGACAGCTGGCCGTCAGTCCAACCTACGGGCGCAGTTCTATGCCAACTTCAAGCACCAGCTGAGTCTACCGCAGAATGATGTGGGAGAAGTCCGCTCTATCGTGGGGTCTACCCCACTGGCGAAAACGATGGAAGATATCAAGGGTCGGGCACTTATGAAGCGTGACGAAGTTGATGTTATCCAGTTGGCTCTGCCAGTAGCAGGTGCGAATGATGCCCAAGTCCTCAACAACTTGCGTCAGGAAGTCGCTTCTCTCCAAGAAGCTTGGACTGGACAACGTCCAAGTGCTATTCCGATGGTACCAGAGGAGCTGACTGAGATGGAATTTGCTCAAACACCTAGTGTACAAGACGCGGTTGAAAATGGACAGATTCCGATTGGACTTGAAATGGAAATGGTGGAGAGTGTTAGTCTCTCTCTCAACCGATTCAAACATTTAGCTTATTTATCAAATGCGGAAGAAGCTTTTGATAATATTACTCATCACTTATTAAAAGTCGCTCTTCATATTATGCCAGATATTCATGTGATGTTAATTGACGCTTTCCAAGAGTATGAGTCGTACAGTGAGCAAGTGAAAACCTATGTTGGCAGTAAGAAGGAACTAACGGATATTGGCAGTCAGCTAGTATACGAGGTAGAGCGTCGTCTTGAAAACGGACTTTCGTCTGATTGGTTAATTTTTATACCAAATCTGAAAGCGTTAGTATCTGAAAGCGATATAAGTGAAAAACAATTGCAATTTCTGTTTGAAAACGGGCATCGAGTGGGTATGAGATTTATTATTGGTGGTGATTATACCTATATTGGGACAAGTATTGATGCAATTCCTAGATATATCAAAACAAATGTTCAATGGGTTATCTTTGGTATGCGTCTGATGGATCAAACTTTCTTAGATAAACCATATAATAATAAAGAGGCACGTCCAGAACCAGATGAAATTTACTTACACTCACGCAAGCAAGTTATCAAACTGAAAATCACAAGAAATTATTAGGAGAGAAATATGCCACAATTTCAAAGTACAGAAGAATTAGCTAGTTCTATTGCAACAGGTATTGGGAATGCTGCATCTAGCATCAAGTCAGTTGGTGAAGTCACTATGGATGCTTCAAGTAAGTATCCGGGAAATACTACAGCAGGCGAAAGAATTCCTAAAGAAGCCGAATCTGCATCTTCTATCTCGGTTGTTTTATCTGATTTCGTCAGCTTAATCCAAAGTACGGCGGCAGAGTTTGTAGCGATGGACAATCAAATCGCTTCTGAAATCCAAGAAAATACTTCTGTTTTGCCAGCTACTAGTGCTGTTCCTGCCACAGATTCAGGATCTTATGCAGGTGGCGACGAGATAGCATTTGAACCAAATGTAGCTTTATTTTCGGAGGCTGAATGAAAAAACAGACACTTGAGGAAATTGAGAAGAAATCGAAACAAACGGAGGTTTCTCTTGAAAGACTTTTCTTGGAGAAGAAAAAATTACAGAGAACAGAAAGTGAGCTTTTTGAATTACATCTCTCTAGTCTTCGACCACTTCGTGAGCTACAGAATTTAGCAGTATCTGCTAAGGATAGCCAGATATATCAAGACTTGCTTCTAGACGTTGAAGGAGTGGGAACTATCATTGAAGAATGGGGACACAACAGACGAGAAGCACTGAAAAAAAAAGAGACGAAATTACAGAATCAGTTAGATCTTTTAGCTGATTCTCGAAGTAAACTACTGTCTGAAACATCAGAAAGGAAAGAACATGGTTAAAATGGTTTTAGGGAGTTCGGACAAGCAAGGCTCCACAATGTCATCTGTCGCTCAAGCACGAGTGGCAGCCTACAATCAAGCAATCAGTGCCCTGACTAATTTCAATGGTACGGGTGAACTTACAGGTGCAGCCTATGATTCAGGGAAAAACTATGGAATGAGCACAATTATCCCTTTAATTAAGGGAGCGCTGATGTATGCTGAAAGTCTTGGAGAAGCTGTACCTAAGCTGCCAAGCAAATATCGAGCAGAAGTCGGTGGTGAAGATCTGGACTCTGCTGAACTGGAAAGAGATATTAGAGGGCTAGAGAGCAGTCTGGCAGGGTTACGAGGAGTCTATCGTGCCATGGAGAAAAATGACGATGTGAGTCCATCTAGTCTGCAAAGTATCTCTGCGCGCATGGACGACCTTACTTCTGAGAAGAATAAGAAAATGGAGCAACTCAGAAAACTTAATCTCTTTGCGGGCAGTTCTAATGCTGTTTTTGGTGGTGAAGATGGGATCAAATCTATAGATGGTCTGTTGGGGAACATCGTGACTGGGATAAACCAGGTACAAACAGAGTTCGCGAATTTTGGGGGTACTTTTCCGAGTCACTCGAACGATATGAAGTGGGCTAAAAATATTGAAGGTGAGTGGACTAAGAAAGCCGAGATAGATAAGAACTATCAGAAAGTACTGAAGAAGCTGGACGATGGGAAGAAACTTGATGAGAAAGACATCAAAGCTATCCAAGCCTATCAGAGTCGCTATCCAGCTAGAGACTTGCCAGAGAATATTAAGCAAGCCATGTCTCAAATGGAAACTGAAAAACGGGCTGCGCAAGAAATAGCTAATGGCTACAAAGCGGTTCTTAAAAAAGTTGATAATAATCAAGAGCTGACACAAAGAGATATTCAACTGATAGCTCTATATGGTGCGAAACATGGACAAGATAAAATTCCAGATAAGACGAAAAAATACATCCAGAATCAGACTGAAGGCAAGGTAAATAATGATAACTGGGGCGAATTTTTGAGCACTGTATTGAGTACCTCTCTTGAAGAAGGTAGTAAATATGGCATTGATAAAATCAAAGTTGAAAATCCAAAGATATCAGATTATTTCAAGTATTTTCCTACTACCGATAAACTTGGTAATATAAATATTTCATATTACGCAGATAGTAAAGGATATACTGATGCTTTAACCAAAACAAATGCTATGAACTTCGTCAAGGGAGCTACTATTTCAGAGTTTGATGTTCCTATACCAGGAACTAATTCTTCTGTTGGAATTTCAGGGATTAGTTCGGTATTTATGGGACTGGACTTTTTGAACAACCTGCAAAATGAGAATGCCGGACGTGCCTTTACACATACTGCAGTAACGACGGCAGTGACAGCAGTAGGAGTGGCTAGTTTAGAAGCTGGGGCGATTGCAACGGCTACAGCAATTGGTACAGAGTCTGCCATGACTTTTGCTGCATCTATAGCGCTCGGAACAACTCCTATAGGATGGGCTATTGCGGGAACTGTAGCAGTGGGATTTGTAGCTAGTATAGCATATGAGCACAACTTTTTGGGGATTAAAACCATAGCAAACGAGATGGGTGACAATCTTAATAAAAGTATATCAGATGTCGGCAAAGCCTTTGATTCTGGTATTAAATCAATTCAGAAAGTGTTTGGGTGGTAAATGTGAAAATTAATTTTAGAGGATTGGATGTTGCTTATTTTGATGTGTTAGAGATGGGAGAGAAAAAGTACGTTCTTGATTCCAACTCCATGACACCAAAGAGTTATTATTGGGGACTTTCCCCTGAAACTCTTGAAGTTGATTTGATAGAACTTGATAGTCAGAATAAAAATTTTGATAAAAAAATTAAGATGGGACCCTCAGGAATGCGTATGGTAGGTATCGGTTTTAGCCTTCTTCTTTATAGAGTAGTAACGTCAATTTTTAGGTATTTTGATATTAGTCATGATCTATATTTAAAAGTATCTTTATTTCTCATATCTATTTTGGTAGCTTATATTGTCTATCAAAGTATTTTAATCGAATCAAGGAGGGAAATTTCAAGTCGTTTATCGCAGGAAAAGAAGAGGTTTAAAATAGTCTTTCAGAATAATAAGAAAAAAAGACAATTCCATGCCTATCTATTTCTCATTTTACATACAATTGCTTTCTCTATTTATGTGGGACTAGATGATGGAACGGAAGCTGCAATTCTAGTGTTGAATGGTTTGTTGGCCTATCTATTTATTTGGATTGAATCTGGCGTTATTCCATTGACTTATGCTTATCAAAAGAAATACCTAGAATTTAAAGAACTGAAAAAGCTATAATGTAACTTATAACGAAATTCAGAAAGTGTTTGGGTGGTAAATGTGGAATTAAAATTTAAGTATTCGAATATAGCAGTTTTTAGAATCGTAGAGTTTAAGAATAAAAGTTATATCTTAGACCCTACCACTATAAAAGGCAAATCCTATTTCTTCGGTTCGCTTCCGAAAGAGGTTACCGCTGAAATGGTTGAGCTATCTCCATCTAATGATAGTTTTAGAATAAAATCGAAGACACCAATAGGCGCATCTACTGCTCTAGCCATCATGGTTCAGCCACTTGTGGGTTTCTCTTATAGACTTATGAAAGAGGCATTTATTGGTTGGGGTATAAGTCAACAGCTTTCTTTGAAGTTAGGTGTATTTGCTTTCTCTATGATTTTGTCATATCTTATGGCTATCTGTTATGAAAAAGTTGCAATACGAAAGTATAAATCAAGAATCCCTAAAAATAGCAGACGTTATAGGCTCGTTTTTGAACCAAAAGGCAAACGAATAATTGATTGGTATTTCATATTTGTAATTAATATTATTTGTTTAGCGTTTTTTATGGGAACTGATAATGGCTCAGAAGGAGCTTTGTTGGTTATTAATGGCATAATATCTTGGTTCTACTTTGTAATGATGAGAATGCCACAAGTGCCCTCGTATTATAAGACACTATTATTAAATAAAATTGAAGAGTTGTAATAGCAGTATAGAATAGGGAGAAGAATATATAAAGACGCAGGGAAAGATTTTGATTCAGTAATTGAGTTAATCCAGAAAGTTTTTGGGTGGTAAATGATTAATTTAAATTTTAAGACTGCTAATACGATGGCTTATAGTATTGTAGAAATAAAAAACAAAACCTATATTATGGATTTGGGGTCAATGAAAGGGAAACGCTATTTTATAGGTTTGCTTCCTGAGGAAATAACTGTTGATATGATTGAGTTGGCTCCCTCTAATGATAGTTTTGAAATCAAGCCTAAGACAAGGTTAGGCACGACTACCATAGCTATCATGGTTCAGCCATTTGTGGCTTTACTATATGGAGCTATGAAAACAGCTTTTATTAGTATGGGTTTAAGTCAACAGATATTCCTGAAGTTTATAATATTTGTATTGTCTATGGTTTTTGCATATCTTGGAACTGTTTTCTATGAGAAATCCACTCAACGTAAAGTAGCGTCAAGGATACCGGAAAATAGCAAACGCTACAGGCTAACGTTTAAACCAAACGGTAAAAGAAACCCTGCTTTGGTATTTGGTATAGTGTTGAATCTTGCCTGCTTGGCATTTTTTATGGGAATCAATAGTGGTTCAGAAGGAGCAGTTTTAGTTATAAATGGGTTGATATCAATATTTTTCTTTGTTTTTGCTAGGATGCCTGTAATTAGTTCATCATATAGAAACAAGGAATTATTACCCATCGAAATAGAAGAAGTCTAACCTCTCAATGCTAGATGAAACGATGTTTTTAAGAAGTTTCTATACTTTTAATTCAGGTATCAAATCAGTTCAAAAAGTGTTTGGATGGTGAGCATGGAACTAAAATTTAAAGAAACAAATAAAACTTTTCATAAAATTGTGGAAGTAGAGGGCGAAAAATATCTTTTGGATATGACGACCGTTAGTCCTAAAACTTATTTCTGGGGCGCTCTTCCTAATGAAATCACTGCAAAAATGCTAAAGTTAGATAAAAGAGATACGAGTTTTGAGGGTTTGTCTCCAACTATGAGTAAAACGCTTGGTATAGCAATAGGAGTTGTAATAGGTGGAGCTGGTTATAGGCTCGTGACTAATTCTTTTATGAGTTATGACATTAGTCATAATTTTCCTTTTAAATTAGGATTATTTGTCCTATTTATCGTTTTAGCTTATGTTATTTTTTGGTTCATTGTTTTAGGGGTTCGTTATAGGGTTTATCAAAAGCTTTCAAATAAAAAATCAAAGTATCAAATAACATTCAAACGCTCAAGGTCACGGCGTCAGTTAAAACTGTACAGACTTCTCCCTTTTATTTTCGCTGTGTTTTTAGGATGTTTTGGATTTTATACATTCATTGATAATGGAACAGAGGGTTCCATTCTAATCATTAGTTGTCTCTTGTTATTGAGCTTCTTTTCGTTGATTTTAGGTATGTTACCGCTCAGAGAAAGTTACGAAAAGCAAGATATTATTTTTGAAAAAATAGAAAAATTATAAACTGAAAGGAATTAAAATAAATGTTTATTTTGCCAATTGGAACAATTGTTTATTTAAAAGAGGGAAATCAGAAACTCATGATTCTCAACCGTGGGGTTACCATAGAACAGGAAGGAGAAAGCGTCTTGTTTGACTATTCTGCTGCCTTTTACCCAATGGGATTAAATCCTGAGCAACTCTTTTATTTCAATCAAGAAGACATAGATGAAGTTGTTTATAAAGGTTATAGTGATGAAGAAGAAGAGCGCTTTGTTAAGCTTTATCAAAAATGGCTTTCCGATAATATTGATACAATAAAAAGAGGTCAAACAAAATCTTAAATCAACTGTGAACTGCACCTCCTCTCTCTACCTTGCTCTTTTCTAAAAGTTTCCAGTTTATGCTCTAACCCTCCTCACTTATGCTATAATAGTCTATAGAAAGTCGAGGAAATGATGAAAAAAATACTATTGGTGGTTCTGGTGCAGGGTTTGGCTATCTTTGTGATTACTGGTCTGCTTTGTTTATTTATGAGAGGGGATTTTTTCTTCCGTGCCTTGGCGCCGATTTTTGGTCTGGCAGCGGGAGGTTTTCGCTTCTTGACGGCCATGGTGACAAGAGCATTTGCGCCTAGTCTCTATGAGGACAGCAAGAAAAAGGAATAATCTATTCAGTTGGTCTGGGGTCTTTGCCTCAGGCCTTTTGCCATAAATGCCAGAATTAGTCATGTGGAGCTTTAATATTTTTCAGAAAAAGAACGGACAGAAGGGCTTTCTTAGGCTCTTTGTGGTAAAATAGTAACAGAATTAAAAATTTGGAGAGTAAAGATGAAACGTTCTATGTATGCTGGGCGTGTTCGAAAGGAGCATGTTGGTCAGGAAGTCACTTTAAAGGGCTGGGTAGCCCGCCGTCGGGATTTGGGCGGTCTGATTTTCATTGATTTGCGCGACCGCGAAGGCATTATGCAGCTGGTCATCAATCCTGAGACGGTGGCTGCAGAGGTCATGGCAACTGCAGAAAGCCTGCGCAGTGAGTTTGTGCTGGAGGTGACAGGCAAGGTGGCTGCGCGTGAGCAGGCCAATGAAAAGCTGGCGACAGGAAGCGTGGAGCTGCATGTGGAAAGTCTGACTGTCTTAAATACAGCCAAGACAACGCCTTTTGAAATCAAAGACGGCATTGAAGTGAATGATGATACGCGTTTGCGCTACCGTTATCTGGACTTGCGCCGGCCAGAGATGTTAGAAAACTTCAAGCTCCGCGCCAAGGTAACCCACTCTATCCGCAATTATCTGGACGAGCTGGAGTTCCTTGATGTGGAAACGCCTTTCCTATCTAAGTCAACGCCAGAAGGAGCGCGTGATTACTTGGTGCCTAGTCGGGTTCATCAGGGGCATTTTTACGCTCTGCCACAGAGTCCGCAAATTACCAAGCAGCTCTTGATGAACGCTGGTTTCGACCGTTATTACCAGATTGTTAAGTGCTTCCGAGACGAGGACTTGCGTGGTGACCGTCAGCCAGAGTTTACTCAGGTGGACTTGGAGACTTCTTTCCTATCTGATCAGGAGATTCAAGATATTACAGAAGGTTTGATTGCTCGCGTCATGAAGGAAACTAAGGACATTGACGTTAAGCTGCCTTTCCCTCGTATGAAGTATGATGATGCCATGGCTCTTTATGGGGTTGATAAGCCTGATACTCGTTTTGAGATGTTGTTGCAGGACTTGACAGAGCTTGTCAAGGGAGTTGACTTCAAGGTCTTTTCTGAAGCTCCAGCTGTCAAGGCCATTGTGGTGAAAAATGCTGCAGATAAATACTCTCGCAAGGATATTGATAAGCTGACAGAGCAAGCAAAACAGCATGGTGCTAAGGGTCTTGCTTGGGTGAAGGTAGCTGATGGAGAACTGGCTGGTCCAGTTGCTAAGTTCTTGACAGACTTGACAAGTCCGTTGACAGAAGCTTTACAGCTTGAAAATAATGACCTAGTGCTCTTTGTGGCTGATACTTTGGAAGTGGCAAATGCAGCTTTGGGAGCTCTTCGGGTGCGCTTGGCTAAAGAGCTAGACTTGATTGACCCAGATACATTCAATTACCTTTGGGTAGTGGATTGGCCCATGTTTGAATGGTCAGAAGAAGAGGGCCGCTACATGAGCGCCCACCATCCATTCACCCTACCGCAGAAAGATTCGGAGCAAGAGTTGGAAGGCGACCTGAGCAAGGTACGGGCTGTGGCTTATGATATCGTCCTAAATGGTTATGAGTTAGGTGGCGGCAGTCTTCGGATCAACCAGAAAGACTTGCAGGAGCGGATGTTCAAAGCGCTTGGCTTCTCCGCTCAAGAAGCTGCCGAGCAGTTTGGCTTCCTTTTAGAGGCTATGGACTATGGCTTTCCACCGCATGGTGGCTTAGCGCTGGGCTTGGACCGCTTTGTGATGCTGCTGGCTGGGGAAGAAAATATCCGCGAAGTTATTGCCTTTCCGAAGAACAATAAGGCTTCAGATCCAATGACACAGGCGCCAAGTCCGGTGTCGGCATCTCAACTAGAGGAATTAAGTTTACAAGTGGAAGCACATGAAGAAGACTAATTTTTATAAACTCTTTCGCTATTATATCCGCAGGTTTGCTTATAATTTTAAGATTTTGCGGTCTTTAAAGAGTATCTCGCGTGAGAAGTACGATGAGAAGATTTCTGCCTCGCTTGTCTATGGCTTTTTGTCAGCTGTTGCAGTCAATTTCTTCTTTCAGCCGGGGCATGTTTATTCCAGCGGTGCGACTGGTCTGGCGCAGGTCATTACTGCCCTCAGTACTCGTTTCTTAGGTTTTACCATTCCGGTTTCTGTGACCTTTTACGCCATTAATATTCCGCTCATGATCCTGGCCTGGTACCAGATTGGGCATAAATTTACCATTTTCACCTTTATCACGGTTACCATGAGCTCGCTTTTTATCCAGTTTGTGCCAGAAGTAACCCTGACTGATAATCCTATTATCAACGCCCTTTTCGGGGGTGTGGTCATGGGAGCAGGGATTGGCTTTGCCCTTAAGTCCAGTATTTCCAGCGGTGGGACTGATATTGTCAGTCTGACTGTTCGGAAAAAAACAGGCCGGAATGTCGGGAATATTTCCTTGATTGTCAATGGCATTATTATGCTGATTGCGGGTTTGACCTTTGGCTGGGAATACGCGTTGTACTCCATGATTACTATTTTTGTGTCTAGTCGAGTGACGGATGCGGTCTTTACCAAGCAGAAGCGCATGCAGGCTATGATTATCACTAGTCATCCGGATAGGGTGATTGATAAGATTCATAACAAGCTGCATCGTGGGGCGACAGTTATCCATGGGGCAGAAGGAACTTACAATCATGAACAAAAAGCTGTTCTGGTGACGGTTATCACCCGAGCTGAGTTTAATGAATTCAAGCAAATCATGAAGCATACAGATCCGGCTGCTTTCGTCTCCGTCGCAGACAATGTCCATATCTTGGGACTCTTTGTGGAGGAGTGAAATAGTGCACAAAAAAAGAGACCTAGTCTCTTTTTTTATGATTTCAACACAATCACTTGCTTGCCAGTTAGGCTGTAACTGTCAGCTAGTGGTGCGATTGGTTTTTGGGCATCAATGGCTGGGTATTGGAGGTGTAGCTTTTGCTTGTTTTTGTTTTCGTAGACAGCCTCTTGGATGCCAAAGTTGATGACAATGGTCATGCTCTCCTTGCTGTCTTGAATCTTGTACTCCAATAAACTGTCTGTCAGCCAGTTGACCTGACAGGCTTGCTTGATGGCAGTGCTGGTCTTTAGATGCAGCAGCGGATGCGCCTTGCGGAAGGCAATCAGCTTCTTGATAAAAGCAATGTCTTCTGTGTAATGCAGGGAGCGCAGCCAGTCTAGTTTATTGATTTCGTCGGGCATATTGTAGGTGTTGTCAATCAGATTTTTAGTCCGGAAAAATTCCTGACCGCTGTGGATAAAGGGCACACCTTGAGCCAAAAGGACGAGATGGAGAGCCAGCCGCGAATTGGCCAGCCGATCCCGTAGGGTGATAGCAGGGTTGACGATATCAAAATAATCAAAAACTGTTGCATTATCATGGCACTCGACATAATTAATGGCTTGCTGGGGCGCTGTGAAGTGGGCATCGCCTCTTAGACCAACATTGGCTGTCAGGACATTCTCAAGCTGACTGGCAGGAGTCTTGCTCTCAATTTGCCGGCCTTGGGCGATGGTCTGCTTGAGACTGTCACGGAAATGGTCACTGAAAAATCCATAATCAGGAAGCTGGGCAGCATTATACTGATGGGCCAATCGCTCACTTGCCAGTCCAGTATCCATCTGCCAGCCTTCACCGTAGAGATAGATGTTAGGATAGAGCGCCTTGAGTTCGTCAGCTATCTGCTGCATGGTTTGGATATCTAAAATCCCCATCAGATCAAAGCGGAAGCCGTCAAAACCATAGAGGCTAACCCATTGCTTGACCGACTGCTTGATATAGCGGCGGACCATGGCCTTCTCACTGGCTACATCATTGCCGCAAAAGGTTCCGTTGGTCCGGTAGCCCATGTCATTGAGCCGGAAAAAATAGCCGGGCACGATTTTTTCAAAAGCATAGCTGTTGGCATCATAGACATGATTGTAGACCACATCCATGATGACGCTGATATCAGCATTGTGGTAGGCAGTAATGGCCGCCTGCAGCTCTATGATACGGGCATAGGGGTCTCGTGGGTCGCTGGCAAAACTGCCATCTGGGACATTATACTGGACAGGGTCATAGCCCCAGTTGTAGACGAGCTCAGGATGTTTTTCATCAACGCTGCCAAAATCGTAGACAGGCATAAGCTGCACATGGCTGATACCTAGCTCTTTCAGATAGTCCAGACCGAACTTCTGACCGTGGACGACTGGAGACTCGCTCAGCGAGGCAAACTTCCCAGGATAGGAGAAACCAACTTCTTTCTGCATAGAGAAATCGCGGACGCTCATTTCATAAATGACGGCTTCTGTCGGATCCAACTGTGTTTTTGCTCGTTTGATAGGCTTTTTAATCTTGTCTAAATCGATGACATAGCTGTTGCCCGAATTGACATCTGAGGATAGGGCGTAGGGATCGTGGACTTCTACCCACTTGCCATTGATTTTATGGAGATAAGAATAGGAGGCTCCCTCTAAATCTCCCTTAATCTGGGCATGCCAGACTCCCTTATCCAGACGTTTGAGATGGTGAACCTGATCTTTCAGATGCAGGAGGACTTTTTCGGAAATAGGTGCCCAGAGTTTGAAATCGGTGGCTTGGGGACTGTATTGAGCTCCCAAATCGTCGCCTGCATAGTCAAAAATCTCATCGAAAATAGGCTTTTTCACGATATGGCGGTACTGCAGGTCGGTATGGTTGCGGTCTTGGTCATAGACCTTGTAGGACTGCGTCAGGTCAATGGGCTCATTAGCCGATACAGTGTAGATAATCCGATCTTCCTGATTGTTGATGTTTTTGATGGTTAAGGGGCTAGAGCTGTGCTTGTCTTCCAGTGTAAAGTGGATGGAGTAGGCATCAAAGCTCTTTT
>ERZ772971.1801-NODE-1801-length-12177-cov-5.464940_pt1 | contig 12177 bp, 10 predicted proteins | sample MGYA00511943_ERZ772971 | MGnify/ENA primary metagenome ERZ772971 (study PRJEB29015, sample SAMEA2737929) | human oral metagenome | biome: human oral; feature: human-associated habitat; material: dental | place: China | collected 2144 ... | reverse complement strand
GTTGTACAGTTACTTAAATCTTGAGAGTACAAAAACGCAGCAGTAGCTATTTCTTCATAGAGTTTTGTTGTACAGTTACTTAAATCTTGAGAGTACAAAAACTATGGCTTTAGAAAGGATAAAAAAGGCTTTGTTGTACAGTTACTTAAATCTTGAGAGTACAAAAACGCAGCAGTAGCTATTTCTTCATAGAGTTTTGTTGTACAGTTACTTAAATCTTGAGAGTACAAAAACTATGGCTTTAGAAAGGATAAAAAAGGCTTTGTTGTACAGTTACTTAAATCTTGAGAGTACAACAACACAAAACCATGTTTACAAATGAAGTTGCTCGTTGTACAGTTACTTAAATCTTGAGAGTACAAAAACTCATTTGCTAATAACCAATTGATGCGAGCGGTTGTACAGTTACTTAAATCTTGAGAGTACAAAAACAAGGTCGCTACGATGCCTTTGTCGGTGGTGGTTGTACAGTTACTTAAATCTTGAGAGTACAAAAACGATAACTATGAAAGATACGACTGGATTCCGGTTGTACAGTTACTTAAATCTTGAGAGTACAAAAACCAGGTTGTTCATCCACTAGTATGACAATTTGTTGTACAGTTACTTAAATCTTGAGAGTACAAAAACCTGCAAGACTCAAAAGATTGAATATCAAGAGTTGTACAGTTACTTAAATCTTGAGAGTACAAAAACATACAGAATGGAGAACTAAAACATGTTAGCGTTGTACAGTTACTTAAATCTTGAGAGTACAAAAACAGGTTGTCATTGAGGTAGTAAGACGTGTCAGTTGTACAGTTACTTAAATCTTGAGAGTACAAAAACCTTTGGAAAGCGAACTGGAAGACTATAAGAGTTGTACAGTTACTTAAATCTTGAGAGTACAAAAACGTCCTTCCACTCTTTGAGTTGCTGGAGTCCGTTGTACAGTTACTTAAATCTTGAGAGTACAAAAACCCTGCCCATGCACTCGTAATGCCAACAACAGTTGTACAGTTACTTAAATCTTGAGAGTACAAAAACAGCAGTGGCAGTAGACACATCTCCAATACTGTTGTACAGTTACTTAAATCTTGAGAGTACAAAAACTTGTTGATAATATGAACGTGAACTCTATGAGTTGTACAGTTACTTAAATCTTGAGAGTACAAAAACTAGCGTTTAGAAACCATCTTTCAAACTCATGTTGTACAGTTACTTAAATCTTGAGAGTACAAAAACTTGGCCACAGAAATACATCATCGGACTTGAGTTGTACAGTTACTTAAATCTTGAGAGTACAAAAACCACCTCAGAGGCTGTCAAGATTGTCATTTCGTTGTACAGTTACTTAAATCTTGAGAGTACAAAAACGATAACTATGAAAGATACGACTGGATTCCGGTTGTACAGTTACTTAAATCTTGAGAGTACAAAAACCAGGTTGTTCATCCACTAGTATGACAATTTGTTGTACAGTTACTTAAATCTTGAGAGTACAAAAACCTGCAAGACTCAAAAGATTGAATATCAAGAGTTGTACAGTTACTTAAATCTTGAGAGTACAAAAACCTCTTGCCACTCGTAGTTTCGCTTCAGTCAGTTGTACAGTTACTTAAATCTTGAGAGTACAAAAACTGTATTTTTTTATCATAAAAAGTCCTTTCTGTTGTACAGTTACTTAAATCTTGAGAGTACAAAAACAAAGGTCAGCGTTCGACTATGTGGAATTATGTTGTACAGTTACTTAAATCTTGAGAGTACAAAAACAAGTCAAGATAAAGAGATTTTAGAAAATCGTTGTACAGTTACTTAAATCTTGAGAGTACAAAAACTCTTTGATAGCTTCATAATTCCAAACTCGGTTGTACAGTTACTTAAATCTTGAGAGTACAAAAACCACAAGAATTTGATAAAATTTCAATCAATGGTTGTACAGTTACTTAAATCTTGAGAGTACAAAAACTGGCTGAAAGTACTTTCTGAATTAAAAAAAGTTGTACAGTTACTTAAATCTTGAGAGTACAAAAACAACTCACTCTAAATCTCAAACCCTTATCAAGTTGTACAGTTACTTAAATCTTGAGAGTACAAAAACCTGGAGGCGACGATAAATATATTTCAGTGGTTGTACAGTTACTTAAATCTTGAGAGTACAAAAACTCCATAGCTCTAACCTCCAATCAAGGCTAGGTTGTACAGTTACTTAAATCTTGAGAGTACAAAAACTAGCTAGTTTGTATGGCTGGCGCAGGAAGTGTTGTACAGTTACTTAAATCTTGAGAGTACAAAAACCCCAATTATTAACTGCTTCTTGGTTCTTTTGTTGTACAGTTACTTAAATCTTGAGAGTACAAAAACAATTCTTCGATAGTTTCTTCCAACTCAACTGTTGTACAGTTACTTAAATCTTGAGAGTACAAAAACCTTGATGTTTCTAGTCACAACGATTACGATGTTGTACAGTTACTTAAATCTTGAGAGTACAAAAACCCTGCCCATGCACTTGTAATGCCAACAACGTTGTACAGTTACTTAAATCTTGAGAGTACAAAAACGACGCAGTGAAAGGTGGCGACGAAATTGAAGTTGTACAGTTACTTAAATCTTGAGAGTACAAAAACGCTGACGAATGAGCTACACCGTCTGGAACGGTTGTACAGTTACTTAAATCTTGAGAGTACAAAAACGCTGGTAGCAAGATAGGTACGACAGCACCAGTTGTACAGTTACTTAAATCTTGAGAGTACAAAAACTTAACGAACATTTTAATTTCTAAAATTTTAGTTGTACAGTTACTTAAATCTTGAGAGTACAAAAACATGGCATTCTGCTTGTCAATCGGCATGCTGGTTGTACAGTTACTTAAATCTTGAGAGTACAAAAACAGTATTATTTACCTTCAATTTATTTTACTGGTTGTACAGTTACTTAAATCTTGAGAGTACAAAAACCTATCAAGCCATAACTCAGCGACTTTAGCAGTTGTACAGTTACTTAAATCTTGAGAGTACAAAAACAATCGGGAGACCCTACGGTCAAGCCTTACGGTTGTACAGTTACTTAAATCTTGAGAGTACAAAAACAGCTTCTTCAATTGGCATTTTTACCCCCTAGTTGTACAGTTACTTAAATCTTGAGAGTACAAAAACCTATAAGTTATTGTGCCTGTCCAATACTTAGGTTGTACAGTTACTTAAATCTTGAGAGTACAAAAACTCCTTTAGAAACCTTCATTACGAAGTTTAGGTTGTACAGTTACTTAAATCTTGAGAGTACAAAAACACCAGCCGTCGTAAACTTCTTTGGTTGTGTGTTGTACAGTTACTTAAATCTTGAGAGTACAAAAACGTTCCTTTTGGCATATCCAAACCTGTAATTGTTGTACAGTTACTTAAATCTTGAGAGTACAAAAACTAGGTGGGCGTGGTATCGGGAAAACTTTCGGTTGTACAGTTACTTAAATCTTGAGAGTACAAAAACATGGCCACAAAAATATATTATTGGATTAGAGTTGTACAGTTACTTAAATCTTGAGAGTACAAAAACCTCAAATTCGTCAATTTTGATTTTTGTTCCCTCAAAAACATTATAAAGCCTTAAATCTCACTCGTCAATACTATTCTTCCAAATATTTCAATAACATTAGATTAACTGATTCAATACGGAATTTTGTTTTCATTTTGTACTGATACAAATTATTCAAAATTTTTAATGCTACTTGATCTTCTACAGATAAACTCATGTGGAGAATGTCCGAGCTAAATAAATAGGATCCAATTTTTCTTAAAGAAGTTAAAAAGTCTTGTTCATCAGGTATTTGATTTATTGGATATTGATTACTAAATCGTTCATACATAAATTCTAAAGAATAAAAATGATCGGCATAATCAGAAACGATATTAATCTCCTCGATTACTTCTTTAGTTACATGAAGGTAACCTTCATTTGAAGGAAACAACACAATATATAATGAATTACTATGATTGGTAAGAAACTCCATTTTTTCGCAACATTCAACAAAATCATTATAGGATAAAAAATCATCCAAATTTCGTAAGACAAGCAAGAACTTTTCAGAACTGTTCGTCGCAATAACTTCTAACATGGAAAGAAATAATAAAAACTTTGTCTTATTGTCTACAAATTCAAAGGATATATTTTTATCATTTTTTCCAAAGTATGGTAAAAAATTTTTTTGAATTAATTGATCCGTATTAAAATATTTTGCTTCAGTATGATAGATAATATCATCGATTTGAAGATTCAACTTCTGATTCAATAAAAGTGAAATCCTATCTAGATTGTCATTGATATTTTCAATTTGCTCCATTATCTCTATAGAATTAATCTTTTTCTTTATATAATCATAGGCAACTGTTCCTTTTTTATATTCCATTTGTTCAATTAAATCATTGATACTGGACACTTGAATAATACTGAATTCTGATCGGGAAACTATTGTATCGTCTATTAGTATTTTAGGTTCATTTTGTTCAAATAGAACTAAATCTTCCTCACTATATTTTTTTCCTCCAAAATACCATAATAGTATCTGCCAAATATAGTACTTTAGTTGCTGATCTTGTCCTATAATTTGAGTAAATTGACCAAAACTTAATGAAATATTATCCTTGTATGGATGACTAATATTCATTTTCATATAACTACCAACTTATTATCACTGACTACTTCTTCTTGCTTTGTTTTTCCACCAATGATTAAAACCATTTCAGAAAATTGTTTCTCAGTCACTGCTAGCAAACGGACATTCCCACTTGGCAGATTACTCTGACTTAATTTTTTATAGAATTTACTAGCAAAACTTCGGTTCGGACAGGTTCTATAATAAACAGAAAACTGTAACATTTCAAAACCATTTGCAATTAAATCTTTCCGAAAATTACGATAGACTCTTTTTTCTTGATTTGTTTCCATTGGTAGATCAAAAAAACACAATAATCTCAATGCTTCATACCTCATTTCTTTAGCTCCATTCTACACTCGACACCATTGGACAGTAAAATTTACTAGTATCCTTATCAGAGATACATTTTAGAAAACCTTTGACATATTTATCCATTGCTACCGTTACAGAACACGTTTCTTTCCCATAACGTATCTTTGCGTTCAGTGTATCTGTCAACGCTAGACGAAATTCATATTTCAAATACTCTTCATCTCGTAAATTTTGATAGACCCAGACATCGATAATCTGCCGAAAAGGTTCCATTAGGTCATCAACCAAGTTAAATTGGTTATATTCATTCTTATGAAAAATTCCTATTAAGGGATTTAACCCATACCCAGAAATAATACGTGCCATCTGAGCTCTCATAATCGCATAACCATAATTTAGACCAGCATTGATGACATCCGTTTCCTGTTGTGTAAGACGTACGAATTTTTTTCCAAAGAGTTCGTTAAAATAGACTTTTGCAGCATGGCCTTCACGATTGGTTTTATCTCCATATTCAATATGATCTTTATAGTCTGCTAATAATTGAATGCAATCAATGTTCTTCTCAAACATTGAAAGGACATCTTGCTGATTGTTTATTTTGAAATAGGTTACTATCTGCCATAACTTGTCTTTTTGTTCCTGCGTCCACAATAATTGCTCCTGTAATTTTTTATAGGCTCTAAAATGGCCATTTTGAGAATGATAAATTCCAGTAGGCAAGTGCTCATTATCACAGACAATCAAGGCAATATTATACTTACTTAAAGCACTTAATAACCTTAAAGTTACAACAGTCTCCCCTCCTTCTGCTACAATTATCGAAATATCACTCAGTGGGATAATATAGTCTTGACCCATTTTCTTAATTAAAAGGTTATCTAACTTTAATTGCATTTTTTCACTCTGACAGATATGCACAATTCTCCAAGTCATCGTATTTTCCTCTTTCACAAAACGAAAACACCCCGCCATAAATGACAGGGTGTTGAATTCGGCATGAAGCCTTATCTTTGTAGCTTCTGCAAGATTTAAGTAACTGTGTAAGGCGTCCCTTACAGTTACTATTATAATACATTGTACAAGCGTTTGCAACTCTTTTTTTAATATTTTTTAAAATTTGAGTTTTGGTTCGTCACCCTCTTTTTTAATGATATGTTTTTTACCCAAAACATCTGTTTTAACTTTAAAAATAGAAATATTTGATTTATTTAATCCTTTCAAACACTGTCCTCCTTTTGCAACATTTCCAAAGATTGTTATCAATGACTGGTTACCATCAAATTTGGCTTTATCATAAGGTTTTAGTTCTACATAATGTCTCACATTTGGCATTGTTCTAGATAAGAATCTAAAAATCTGTTTCTCGTCATTTTTCGTATCCTTAATTAAAAGCAAGTCATTTTTATATAAGGTAAATTTGAATTCTGACTGCTCGCCCACTCCTTCTTTTTCTTTAATTTCATTATATTTATCAATAGTTATAGAATAAGTCCCAGTCTTCTTTTCAAATTGTAAATCTGCATATTTTAATCCAAGCAACTCATACTTCTCCGTCTGATGATTAAAATAGACATCTGTTCTCCAAGGATTTAATTGACGTAGGATTACTTTATTTTTACTATTAGAAGGAGTTATGTTAATAAATGATTCAGGAATATTTTTATCATAATATTTCAAACTTTTAATTTCTGGTCCATTACCTTTTTTACTGTACTTGCGAATAGGCCCATTTTCTTGTCGATATTTCTCAAAAGGATTGCAAGGAATCTCTTTGTTTTTATCGTTCAATTCTTTAGAAGGATAAGTTCTTAAAATTTCTTCAATCACTTTTTCAAATGTTTGTGGATCTTTATGATACATTAAGAATTTGCTCTTGTCTTTATTGTAAATTTTAATGAAAGCATCATATCCCGCTTGACTATAAATATCTTTAATCTTACCTAAAACATAAGTTTCTTCGGATTTATCTTTATCCAACTTTGCTTTTCTTGTTGCATAAATCGTAGCATCTGAAATTTTTCGATTAAATTTTGAATCTACTTGATAAGAAAATAGAATACTATCCTCAAACTTCTTGCTACGCAATGTATCAACAAAATGGTCATAAGGAGCTTTAAACACTAACTCTTTATATTCATCATCAGTTAACGAAATAATTTCTCCTGTCTCTGAATCAACGAATTGTCCTTCTTTATAAGAAATCAAAGGATTATTCTGTTTTTTCCATAATCTTAATTGACTCGAAGCAGCAATAATTAAGGCATCCACAGCATGGTGGTGATAGGTTTCACGAGATTTTTCAAGTCCCCACTTTCTTCTTAGCTGAGAGGTAAATTGTCCACGTACCACCGAAATAGTTGTATCGAATTTATGCGCTTTATAAAAATCTTGTAGAGCATTTAAAACAACTCGAGAAGAATATCGAGTGTCAACTAAATTCCGTTCGATGAATTTCTGCTTCACTTCAATTTTACTAATATCTTCTTCCGTTAAAAGGTACTCTTTCTTTTTATTACCTAATAATTTAGACTCTTTTACATAAGATTTAAACTCACGGTAGGACCAACCATCATCCATACTATCTAAAGCCTGAAACGGTGTTCGCTGTCCCTTCTCCTGGTTTGCTGTAGCTAGAACCAATACTTTATTAGATAGACTATCATCAAACGATAAAGAAAGAGGTAAAATATGGTCAATTTCGTACTTGTACTGATTGTGAATTAAATCTGAAATTGGAATATTCTTCCCAGTATAGAGACACTTCTCTCCCTGCTGGTGCCATAAACGAATCTTAGTAGCCAATTCCTTATGCCCTTGAAAGATACTATCTGGTAATTCTTTTTTCCCATTGTATTGGAATGCAGCCTTTTCCATAGCAGTATTTTTCTCATCTTGGTTTGCTTTTTGACGTTTTATATAATCTTTCTTAGCATCTTCTTCGTTATTTTCTCGCGCCATTTCGATAACGATATTATCAAAGATACCATATTTTTTAGTTGCTTCGTTGATTATCTTTATGGCCTGTCTGACAGATTTTGCTACTACAGGGTTATAAATTTCTTCTGTTAATTCTTTTTCATCAATATACTTGCTTCTTTTTGATGTTTCTTTAGATTTTTGTTTCCCCAATCGTGTTAGAATTGTCATCTGCTCTTCTGAAGTTTCATAGAGTTCTGGTATCAATTCTATCATGAGTTTAAGAGAAAAATTATGCCATCCCTTACTAAATAGACCGCTATTATTTTTTCTAAATTGAACCAATTCAAGTACTTGGTCTTGACTAAAAGAATCCTTTAATTTTGTGTTAATCGCTTCTTCTATACCTTCTCGTTCAGTATTTAAAGTTAAAATATGGGCAAGCTCATCTAGAACATTTCTAGACAAATCCCCAACTGAAATTGTTTCTAGCGATTGCATTTTTCGATAGACTTCAAAAGTATGCATTTCAGGTTTATTGTTTACATCAACTCGATAACCACTTATCTGATCTACTGAAGCATCAATCATTTTAGCAATGTACTTCAATAAGGTTGAAGCTCCTAAGGTTTTAGCTTCCTTAGCATATTCAACAATAACTTTCTTTTGTTCCTCACTAAGTTTCTTCGTTTCTGTAGGAACTGTTAAATTATTTAAATCATTTAGTAAGTTAAACTCTTGAGCAGTATAGGAAGCTTTAGAGGCTCTGTATTCATTAGGATAAAATGTACATTTACCAATTAAAACACCAAAAATATTATCTAATGTTACGTACTCCCCTTTAGAGTCTTTATGAGTAGTATACCGTCCATAATCCGTCCGAGATTTTTCATTTCCTGGTCCATGATAATATTTTCTTTTTCCTGTAAGAATTTTTAGATAATCCTCTATAAATTCATCCGTAATCTGATTATTAAATTCTTGCTGTTTTCTTAAAATTCTTTCAGCTTCCTTTTTATACGCAGATGTTGAAAAAACATTGATCAATCGGAGTTTTTCATCATTTTCCACAACAGTGAAATCTCCCCTTACCTGACCATATTTTTCAAAACGCTCTAGTTGGATTTGACCAGGTGTTTGTTCAGCAAGTAATTTTCTGTTTTCCTCAACTGCCTTACCATAATCAGACGATACTGTACCCCCATCCTCAGAAGCATCATCCAAATAGCTAATACCACGTCTCTTAACAATGTTCTTTAAAGCTATGAACAGCTCTTCATTCGTTAGTTGCTGATCCAAGCCATCTACACGAAGTCGATATGGATTAAGATTAATGGATACCTTAGAAAAATCAGTTAACAAACCATAGTATTCAAATAGATCCTTAAGCCGAACACCACGGTGTTTTTTTCTACGATGTAATCGTCGAGCCTGTCTATTTTTTCTTCTTTCAACATTATTATCAGCTGTTGCAGCTGGAAAAAGACGAGAACTAGCATGAATAATTTTTCCAGAATTTTTTTCTAGAATTCCCACTCCTACGGATGCAATACCAATATCCAATCCTAAAACCAAACCATTCATAATTATACTCCTAACTAATCATCATATTAATTAAATTTTACTCCTTACTTCCTAAAAAATCAAATCATTATATGCAATTAACTAAAATATCCTGTCTTTTTATAATTATATGCAAATTCTCACGTTTTCATCATTTATAAAAAACAAAAAAGCGTGATCTCACGCTTTTTAAGTTCTATTTTAACTTGAGTGATTTCTACATAAAAATCAATAGTTTCTATGCCCCCTGCAGGAATCGAACCTGCAACTACTCCTTAGGAGGGAGTTGTTATATCCATTGAACTAAGGGAGCTAGAGAAAAACCCTGCTGGGTAAGCAGAGTTTTTTAGTCGAATTAACGACGGATTTCTTTGATACGAGCTGCCTTACCTTGAAGTGCACGCAAGTAGTACAATTTCGCACGACGTACTTTACCGTAACGAACAACTTCGATCTTTTCAACACGTGGAGTGTGGATTGGGAAGATACGCTCAACACCTACACCGTTAGAGATTTTACGAACTGTGTAGTTTTCTGAGATGCCAGCACCTTTACGTGCGATAACAACACCTTCAAAAATCTGGATACGTTCACGGTTACCTTCGACAACTTTCGCGTGTACACGAACAGTGTCACCAGGACGGAATGATGGGATATCTGTACGAAGTTGACCTTCAGTCAAGCTTTGGATTAATGGATTCATTTTATTCTCCTATCTTTGTCAATCTTGAGGAACCTTCCTCAGCGGATAAACTGTATTTTTGTGCGTCCATTACACACAAGATACAGTTTACCAAATTTCCACCTAAAAGTAAAGAAATTTATAGCAGAATTCCTAAAAAAATCGCTAGAAAACCACCTATGTAGGTTAAGAGTAAATAGCTATAAAATACCTTCTTGTCACTAAGTAGTCTTTGCAGCTCATCATTCAAGGTTGAAAAGGTCGTCAACCCACCACAGAAACCTGTCGCTAGGATAGCATAGACTTCCTTAGACTCAACATGGTTGTAAAGCAAGCCAATCAAAAAACAACCGAGAAGATTGGCTATGAGAGTTCCTAGAGGCAATTTAGAAGCTTGATTATAGCGGGAAAAGAAATAACGAACCAGGGCTCCAAACCCGCAGGCGATTGCAAGATAAACGATTACCATTTCTTCCTCCCTAGAACATAAGCCAAGAGCAGACCTCCGCCAATACTCAAAAGTAGGTAGATGCCCAAACTAAGATAACGCTCGGTATCAAGCAATTTCACAGCATCAAGCATTAGACTAGAAAAGGTTGTTAAACCACCGCAAAAGCCTGTACCCAGAGCCAAAACCAAACCTTTACTGCTTCCCTTATAGTCCAGATAGCCTTTCACCAGATAGACCAGGCAGATAATGCCCAGATAGTTGACAAGGAGGGTTCCCCAAGGAAATTCAGGACTGGCTGGCAACTGACTAGATACAAAATAGCGGACAAGGCCACCCAACATGGCAGCTAGAAAAATCCCTAGCGGATAGAATTGTTCTTTTTTCATTTGATGTTTTGATCCTGATAATCACGCGAACGTTGGAGAATGTCTGAAAAAGTTGCAACAATAGTCTTCTGATAACGCTTATCCTCTACTCGATTTTTGACCTTTTCAAAAATGATTTCTTCTCGCTTGGTATCTAAAATAGGTTTTCCTGAGGCTTTCTTATAGGCAACTACTCCCTCAACCAACTGCATTCGTTCTTCTAGGAGCTTGACGATTTGGTCGTCGATTTGATCAATTTCTTGGCGAATAATATCTAAATTCATACAGTGTCCTCCTTTATTTGAATTATTGTATCAAAAAGCTTCTAAATAGGCTAGTAAAATCCCAAAAAAACTAATAAAAAAACGCACTGACTTCTTCCAGTCAGCGCAGTTTGATTCTTATCCTACTTTTGCAGCCAATTCTTCTGCGAATTGTTCCAAGCGTTCGATATCTTCTTCTTCAGCAGAAAGATCAACTTTAACACACTCTGAACCTTTTTCTGCTCCTGTCGCTACAAAAACGCGATCAAAGTCATCGACAGCCTTACAGAATTCGTCGTAGAAAGTGTCACCTGAACCAACAACTCCATAGATTTTACCATTCAAGTTGAGATCAGCTAGGTCTTCGTAGAAGTCCATCATCTCATCTGGCAATTCTCCATCTCCGTAGGTGTAAGTAGCAACGATTGCGATATCCGCTTCCAAGAAGTCTGAAGCGTCAACAGTCGTACATTCATCCACATCGACATCCAAACCCAAGTCACGCAATTTATCTGCAACAATATCTGCAATTTCTTCGGTATTACCGGTCATACTGGCAAATACAATTTTTGCTAATGCCATATCGTCCTCCTCAATTTATCTTTCTCCATTATATCATATCTTTTTCATTTTAAAAATAAAAATTCTTGTGCTACAATGAAATGAGAAAGAATTGAGGTTATTTATGGAAATTTGCCAGCAAATATTAGAGAAAATCAAAGAATACGATACCATTATCATTCACCGTCATATGAAACCAGATCCCGATGCCATAGGGAGTCAGGTAGGCTTGAAAGCCATACTCCAACACCATTTTCCAGAAAAGACCATCAAAGCTGTTGGTTATAATGAACCGACTTTGACTTGGATGGCAGAAATGGATACTGTCCAAGATAGTGACTACCAAGGTGCTCTTGCTATTATTTGTGATACAGCGAATCGTCCTCGTATCGATGATAAACGCTATGAACAAGCTGCTTTCACCATCAAAA
>ERZ772971.1798-NODE-1798-length-12185-cov-3.932152_pt1 | contig 12185 bp, 14 predicted proteins | sample MGYA00511943_ERZ772971 | MGnify/ENA primary metagenome ERZ772971 (study PRJEB29015, sample SAMEA2737929) | human oral metagenome | biome: human oral; feature: human-associated habitat; material: dental | place: China | collected 2144 ... | reverse complement strand
CGTATTTTGCCGATCCGGACGGATACTACTGGGAGGTGGCTTGGGGGCCTGACTTTAAATTTGACGAGGACGGACTGCTCAAATTTTAGAGCAAACGGCTGCAAAGCTAAATTTTAGCGGCAGCAAAAAGGAAAAATCATGAAAAATATAGTCGTGTATATACACGGTAAAGGCGGAAGCGCGCAAGAAGCGGCTCATTATCAACCGCTTTTTGCAGATAGCGACGTGCTGGGATTTGATTACAAGGCTCGCTCGCCGTGGGATGCGAAAGAGGAATTTGTGCCGTTTTTTGAGCACATCCTTAAAAACCGCAGATCCGTGACAATCGTCGCAAACAGTATCGGCGCGTTTTTTGCCATGCATGCCTTACAGGGCATGGGGATAAAAAAGGCGTATTTTATTTCGCCGATCGTAAATATGCAAATTTTAATCGAAAAAATGATGTCGCAGGCGTGCGTGAGCGAGGATGAGCTGCGAGACAGGGGCGAGCTCGATACGGAATGCGGAGAACAACTTTCGTGGAAATATCTTTGCTACGCCAGAGAGCATCCTATCTGCTGGACGGCGCCGACGCATATTTTATACGGCGAAAATGACGATCTAACCTCTTTTGAAACGATTTGCGAGTTTGCAAACCAAATCGGCGCAACGCTTACCGTCATGAAAAACGGCGAACATTGGTTTCATACGGCGGAGCAAATGCGTTTTTTGGATGATTGGATACGGCGCTATAGCTGATAGCGGCTGACTTTTGATAAAATTTGACTCCGAGTCGTAGCGCGCCCAACCCTCAAGTCAAATTTGACTCGCAAATCCTCCGCTCAAGTCGCTTTTAAATTTTACGCAAAACATCGGCTAAATTTACAGCCGAGGCGTAAATTTGACTCAAATTTTACTCACACTATATGCGAGGCAACGATCGGCCGAGACGGCCCCAACGCAACTCTGGCGCAAAACTCAAATTTGCCGCCATTTTACCGTGCGCCAATTTTTGCAAACCGCCTCAAAGCCCCAAATACCGCTTCAAAATAATCATAGCAGCGATGCTATCTAGCCGTCCGTCGCGCCTACCCTCGGCGTAAATTTCGCTCGCCTCAAAGCTACTCATCGCCTCGTCCTGATAGACCACCTCGCCGTCAAATTCGAGCAGCGACACGAAGTGCGCGATCCGCCGCCGCATCTCGTCCTCGCTAGATCCCCCAAGCGGCACGCCCACGACTAGCTTTTTTGCCCCGTATTCGCGTAAAACGGCGCTAACGTCGCGCGCTGCTTGATTGCGATTTTTGCGCAAAACGGGCGTTTGCGGCATCACGGTTTGCCCGACGGCTAGCGCCACGCCGATACGTTTTAGCCCAACGTCGATGGCCATTATGCTCATTTTCGTCCTTTAGATTTTGATTTTTGTGCCTGATTTCGGTTATTTGCAGGCAAATTTATATCGAAAAATCGCTGCCGTTTGCCGATTTTTGCGAGACATTAAACCGGGCAGTTCAAATTTGCGTTACAAATAAATCCGCAAAAGCAGCAAATTTAAGAAATTACCAAAAATAATTAAACCCGCCGCAAACAAATTTGCCGTAAAATTTATCGTACAAATTTGACTAATATTAGCAAACGTAGTCCGCTAAAAACGTTACTCCAAGCAAGCTCGAGCAAATTTAAAAAACAGCAAAAACGAGCGAGCGAATTTTGCTCTCGCACGCCAAAAATTTACGTAATCATAAAATTTAAAAATCGCCTGCAAACCGTGCGAATTTAAACTAAAAGCTGCTTAAATTTGCCGCCGTTTGCTCGACCTTTCAAATTTAAACCGCTCGCCTAGCGCAAAATTTAAAAAACAGATAAAGCAAATTTACTCCGCAAACACCGTAAGCCCCGATATTCGCAGCTTGCCTTCGAGTTCGTATTCGTAAATTTTATCGCCGAATTTCGCCAAAGCCGCATCAAGGCTCGCGCCGTTTTTACAAAATTTTATCACCTCATCCTCTTGCGCGGGCGCGGGTTTGCTGCCGAAACGAAGCGCAAAGGCGTCAAAATCGTTTATCAAATTTGCCGCGCCGCTAGCTAGTAGCTCGTTTGTCCCATCGCTCTCGCCTAGGCGCTGAGGCAGCGTAAATATCGGCACGCCAAGCTCTTTTGCCATGCGCGCGCTTTGCATCGAGCCACTTTTAGCGTCAGCCTGCGCCACGACTAGAGCCTGCGAGAGCGCGACTACGATACGGTTTCGCTCCAAAAATCTATAAGCAAGCGGCGGCTCGCCCGGGTCATACTCGCTAAGAGCCAGCGCGTTTTGATAAATTTCTTTGATGATTTTGGCGTTGCTTGGCGGGTAGATTTTGTTTAGTCCGTTGCCAAAAACGGCGACCGTATGCGGATATGCACCCTTGTGCGCGGCGATATCTACGCCGATGGCCGCACCGCTAACTACGCAAACTCCGCTGTTTGCCAGCGTCCTAGCTAGCGCCTCTACGCACTGCCTAGTGTAAGCGCTTGCCTTTCTGGAGCCCACGATCGAGACCATAGGGCGCTCGAGCAGGGCTAAATTTCCCTCAAAATACAGCTTTTTCGGCGGCTTTTTTAGACGCAAAAGACCGCTAGGAAGCTCGGTTAAGACGTTCAAAAAAGATCCTTTAGATAGACAACCTCGACCTCTTGCAAGAGTTTTGCGCTTTCTTGCAGGACTTCGAGCGTATTTTTGTGCGGATGGCCGATCGCGATGGCGTATGAGCGCTTTTTAGCTAGCTCGACGGCGTATTTTAGCTGCTTTCGCACCGCCGCTTTTGAGCCGTCGTGATCCAAAAACACGTCGCGCGCGATGTATGGCATCGAGTATTTTTTCGCCGCGCCGTAGACCTTAGTCGGCGAGGTCGTCTTACTATCGACAAATATCAAATTTTCGTCCCGCACCGCCCGCATCATTCTATCCATCGCGGCCGCGTCGCTAGTAAATCGGCTACCCGTGTGGTTGTTGATGTATTTTAGATTTGGAAAGTCTCGCTTGATACTTTGCAGTTTTTTTGCGATCTTTTCGTAGTCGTCGTTGACCGTAAGAGTGCCGATTTCAGCGCCCTTAAAGCCGCCTAGAGCCTGCATAGGCAGGTGGATCATATAAAAACTAAAACGCCGCGCCAAAACAGGCGTCTCGGGGTGGGCGGAAGTAGCTGGGAAAAAGGACGGCGTGAGCTTTAGATTTACCGCTTTTATCGCGTCTGCTTGGTGCTTGTACGCCACGTCGTCGATGATGATGACTAGACGCGGTTTGTAGCCAGCTTTTACGGCGGCCTTTACCTCGTTTGTCTCGGTTGAGCTTTTTTTATCCGTCTTTTGCGAGTCTGTAAATTTAGCTTTTTCGTCCTTTTTAGGCTTTTCTTTTTCGCTCTTTTCTTGCTCGTTTTTCTCGGCGCTTTGCGTCGCATTTTCGGCGTCAAATTTTACTTCGACCTGCCCTGCCTGATCGTTTGCGTCGCTAAATTCGATATTAATTTTTTCTTTTTTTAACGCCTGCTCGAGGGGGTTATTTTTCGCCTGCGGCATAGGCGTATCGTCAAAGATCACGGCTTCGGAATTTGCAAAAATATGCGTCCTTTGAGGCGCTTGCGAGGCGTCAAATTTGACGTTATCGCCTCCATTTTGAGCGGTTTTAGCCGGCTCGTATTTAGAGCTTAAATTTGTCAAATTTAGCTCGCCGACCTTTTTGGCGTTTGCGCCGTCCAGCTCGGAGGTATCGCGGGACGCCAAATTTCCGCCTTCAAGCGATTTTATATCTTTAACCGCAGGCGCGCCCTGCAAGTTTTTATCAAATTTAGCCTGCTCGTTTGGCAAATTTTGATAGTTTTTTTCTTCAGCTCTAGCTTTTTCGTCGCCGATTTTTACTTTACCTTTAGCTTCCGCCTCGTCAAAAAGCGCCTTGATATCGGTCAAATTTGCTCTAGAGTGCACACCTGAGGCGGCTTGCGCGTCTTTTATGGTGACTTTTTCAGAGCTGTTTGAGGCCGAAAGGCTTGGTTTGTGGCTTAAATTTTGCTTTTGCTCGGGCTCGCTTTTGTCGCCGAAATACCGCTCGATTTTAGCGATCAGCGCGTTATCACTTTTGACTTTTACCCTGACGTCTAGCAGATAAAACGCCCCAACAAGCAAGATACAGGCGATGAGAAAAGCGGAAAGTAGCAGCTTTAGGCCGCCGCGCGAGCGCCCCTTTTTGGAGCGCCTTTTCGCGGCTTTTTTTCTAGGTTTCGAGTTCAATTAATTTTTGCTTTGATCGATGAGTTTGCCCGAGCTGATCCAAGGCATCATCGAGCGTAGTTTTTTGCCGGTTTGATTTAGCAAGCTTCTCTCGGCGATGCCGCGCTCTGCGTTCATGCGCACGTATCCGGCCTTGCGCTCGAGGATGAAGTCTTTTGCGAATTTACCGTTTTGGATCTCTTTTAGGATTTCTTTCATCGCTTTTTTGCTATCTTCGCCGATGACGCGCGGTCCGCTTACGTAGTCGCCGTACTCTGCGGTGTTTGAGATAGAGTAGCGCATATCGGCCATGCCGCCTTGATACATTAGATCGACGATTAGTTTTAGCTCGTGCAAGCACTCAAAATACGCCATCTCAGGCTCATATCCGGCATCTACCAGCGTCTCAAAGCCCGCGTTTACCAGCGCGCAAAGCCCGCCGCAAAGTACAGCCTGCTCGCCGAAAAGATCGGTTTCAGTCTCGTCTTTAAATGTAGTTTCTATGATACCAGTTCTGCCGCCGCCGATCGCGCTAGCATAGCTTAGAGCTAGCTCTTTAGCCTTTCCGCTTGCGTTTTGCTCTACGGCGATTAGATCAGGGATGCCGCCGCCTCGGACAAATTCGCTTCTTACCGTATGGCCCGGCGCTTTTGGAGCGATCATGATGACGTCGATACCTTCGGGAGCTTTTATCTGTCCAAAATGTACGTTAAAGCCGTGTCCAAAAGCTATCGCGTCGCCTTCGTTTAAATTTGGCCTTATATCTCGCTCGAAAATTTCAGCTTGAAGCTCATCCGGAGTCAGTATCATTATGACGTTTGCGGCCTTTGCGGCTTCGGCTACGGTTTTTACCTCAAATCCCTTTGCTTCGGCTTTAGCCCAGCTTTTACCGCCCTTTGCCAGGCCTACGATCACCTTTACGCCGCTATCGCGCAAATTTTCAGCATGCGCGTGTCCTTGCGAACCAAAACCTATCATCGCCACGGTTTTGCTTCTAATCAAGCTTAAATCGCAATCTTTGTCATAGTAAATGCTTACTGCCATATTCTCTCCTTTTAAAAAATTTGCGAGATTATACTATTTAGTCGCTAAAATAAGCTTAACGTATGTATTTAAGTTTTTTAAAAAGCCTTTTAGTGTAGAATTGTCACTTACGAAATCTCGATGCAAAGTGTAAAAAATGAATGAATCAATTTATAAACATATAAAGGCTCTTCCGCCGCTTGACGATACGATAATAAAAATTCAAACCGTTTGCTCAGACGAAAATAGTTCGCTTAACGATCTATCTCAAATAGTCGAAAAAGACCCGATGTTAACGGCAAATATACTACGCTCGGCAAACTCCCCTCTTTATGGATTTAGCAGAGAGATTACTACGATATCAAGAGCCGTTACGCTATTTGGCATGGCGACTATACGCGGTTTTGCTCTATCGAGCGCGGTTAAAAAAAGCTTTAAGATAAATTTAGATCCATACGGTATCACTAGTCAAGATTTTTTAAATATTTCTATAATGCAAAATGCTTTGATGTATAACTGGTATTCAAAAATCAACGCTAGCGAGCTTACAGTTTTAAGCCCTGCTTCGTTCATGCTAGAAGTCGGCAAAATCGTTATATCCAACGAGCTAAACGAAACAGGCAAAGCCGATGACTTTAAGTCAAAATTAAAAAATATTTCAAGCCCTTTTGATTTATCTGAGCTAGAAAACGAGATCGTCGGCATCTCTAACGAAACCGTAACGGCTAAAATTTTCGAACAATGGAATCTTGAGCCTGAGCTTGTCGACGCGATTTTGTATTCAAACAACCCAGACGATGCACCTGAACACATAAAAAGCTACTCAAAAGCACTTAAAGTCGTAAAAAATGCTGTCAATATCTTTAACCAGCTAAACGACGACAATCTGCAAAACACGCTAATGTACCTCGACGAATACGGCTTTGCGCAAGATAAATTCCTCGAAGCCGTCGCAAAAGTCAAAGCGAATTTGTGAAAGATTTTTTAACCAAACTACTTGACGGAGTGAGCGAAAAGGAAGTCGCCTCCTCCGATAAAGAAATCCTACGAAATTTACTAAATTTAAACGCCGTAAGCCACCACAAAGACCGTTACTACCTAAATAACGGCTTTGTTTGCGGCAAGCTAGATATAAGTGCAAACGGCACGGGTTTTTTGGCGCCCTACGATAAACGCTTTAAGCAAGATATAATAATAGAAAATAAAAATTTAAACGCCTCGCACTACGGCGATATCGTGCTGGCAAAACTCCTGCCGCTAAAGAAAAAACGCCAAAGCGCCAAGGTCGTGATGACGCTAAAACTCGCCAACGAAACAAGCGTAGTCTACACCAAACAAATAGGCTCTGTAATCCTTGGCGTAAACGTAAAAACAGCGCTTAGCTCGCCGCTAAAGGCCTCGCAAAAATCGCTAAAAATGCTGCCGCCCGGCACTCTACTAAAAATCGGCAACATAAATAACGAAATAGTCGAGGTTATCGGCAACATAAACGACCCGCTCAGCGACGAGAAAATTTCGCTCGCCGTATTTAATAAAAACGACGAATTTAACGAAGAGTGCGAAGCTGAAGCGATTGCATGGGGCGATGAGGTCGATCCTACGATGTACCCGCAGCGAGCGGATTTGCGGGATTTGCCATTTTGCACGATAGATCCCGTCGATGCCAAAGACTTCGACGACGCGATATATTTTGACGAGAAAAAGCGCGAAATTTACGTCGCGATCGCCGATGTGAGCGAATACGTAACCCCCTACTCTCCGATAGACGCCGAGGCCAAAACGCGCGGATTTTCGATATATTTTCCGCATAAAGCCGTGCCGATGCTGCCGCGAAATTTGAGCGAAAATATCTGTTCGCTAAAGCCAAATGCCGCGCGCCTTGCGTTTTGCTTTAAAATCACGCTAGGCGAAAACGATGCAGTTGTAAAAGAAGAGCTCTTAGAAGCCGTTATAGTCTCGCAAAGACGCTTTAACTACGACGAAGTCGATCAAATTTTACGCGGCGAACGCAAGGATGAAACCTGCTGGATAAAGCCGCTTTTTGAGCTAACTTCGCGCCTACGCAAAAAACGCCTGAAAAACGCGTTTGACTTTAGAACGCAGGAACTTCGTATGAGTCTTGATGCGGACGGCGGCCTTTCATCTACGAGATTTGAAACCGATACCGACTCGCACAGACTAGTCGAAGACTGCATGTTGCTAGCCAACGTCGCGGCGGCAAAACGCATCGGCAAAGGCGTTTTTAGAAATCACGGCTCGCCGGATCTGCGAAAAATCCAAATTTTGCTCGAAGACCTCGGCGCTCTAGGCTTTGACTTCGTTTATGAGAGCGATATCGCAAATTTGGTTCGCAAAATCCAAGCGCAGGCCGACGCCGTAGGCAACCGCGAGGAGATCGACAAACTCATCATCAAATCGCAAAAAAAGGCCGAATACGGCGCGCAAAATTTAGGCCACTTCGGACTGGGATTTGAGCGCTACACGCACTTTACGAGTCCGATCCGCCGTTACTCCGATCTCACGCTACACCGCCTTTTAAAGGCCAAACTGCGCAACGACGAGAAATTTTTCAACTACCTGCTTTTAAATATCGAAGCGACTTGCTCAAATTTAAGCGAACTCGAACGCGAAGCCGACAGGGTAGCATTTGACTTTATGGATAGAAAATTCGCGCGCTGGGCAAAAGAGCGCATCGGACAGCGCTTTAACGCCTATATCAGCGAAAATCAAAACGTCGCGATAGCTAGGCTTGACGACGAGATAAAAGGCGCTAGGATATTTTTGGGCGCGTACAGCGTAAATTTACTGCAAAAAGTCATCGTCGAAATCACGGACGCAAATATCGCAACGGCCGAAATTTTCGGTAAGGTCGTAAAGAAAATCGATGTATAGAAAAGAGCTAGAGGCCGCGCTAAATTCGGCCAAATTTCCAAATTATTTCTTGCTTTACGGTGCAGACGAATACCAAATCGAGCTTTTTGCGAAGGAAATTTTAGCCAAATTTAAAGATTTTGAAATTTTGAGTCTTTACTACGACGAGTACGATTTTGAGGCTGCGCGCTCGCATCTTTGCGAGCCTTCGCTATTTGGCGACAGCCCGCTTTTGCACGTAAAAAGCGACAAAAAAATCCCCGCAAAAGAGCTAAAAATCCTGATAGACGGTTGCAAAAACGGCGGCGTATTTATTTTCGAGCTTTTCGAGCCCGACGCCAAAGCCGTTTTTGATACGCAAAAGGCTTTTGGGGTAAATTTTGCGAGATTTTTTAAACCCGGCTCGCCCGAAGAGGCAGTAAATTTACTCGGCAGACAAGCTGCAAAAATGAGCCTAAATATAACGAGAAACGCGCTATTTGAACTCTACCGCATACACAACGAAAATTTATATCTAGCCGCAAGCGAGCTAAATAAACTAGCCTCCCTAAACGAGCCTATAAACGAAAATATCGTAAGAAGCTTGGTTTTTTCGCTATCAAGCGTGAGTTTTGACGATTTTTTCGATAAATTTATCGCGCTAAAAGATATCAGAGCCGATTTTTTCTCCTGCGCGGATGATGGAAATTTTAATGAAATTTTGTTTATTAACTCGCTTTACCGTGCGTTTTTTAGACTTTTTAAGTTACATGCCGACATCAAAATAACTGGTAAATTTGACATAAAAGAAACGCTAAGCTACGCGCCACCACCAAACGTCGCAAACGAACTAAAAAGGCAGTGTCTGGCGGTAAATTTAAAAGCGTATAGGGAAATTTTTACCGCGTTAAATTTGGCGGAATTTGAGCTAAAAACAAACTCCTCGCTCGATAAAAAAACTTTTCTGCTCTCCTGCGTGCTGGGCCTACAAAATCTTATCGGCAAAAACAGCAAATATTAAGTAAAAAAAAGATAAAATCAGCTCTTGTCGAAAGACTTCCTTGCCCGTTTGCAACCGCGCAAACGAGCTTAATACCCACAAGGAGAATCAATGAAGCACTACGAGCTTTTATTCATTTTGAAGCCTACTTTGACGGAAGAAGAAGTAAGCGCAAAAGTTGATTTCGTTAAAGAAATCCTAACCAAAAACGGCGCAAATATCGCGTCTGTGCAGTCTATGGGCACTAGAAAACTAGCCTATACCGTAAAAAAATACGAGCGCGGAACTTATTTCGTCGTGTATTTCGAGGCTCCGACTCAAGCTATCGCCGAAGTCGAGCGTATCATCAGAATCACCGAAGAGATCATCAAATTCTTAACGGTCAAATTTGAAAACAAAAAAGAGATCGCCGCTTGGGAAAAGATGAGCAAGGGCATCAAACTAAACAAAAAAGAACCGAAAGTCAAAGCAGAAGAAGCTCCGGCAGCGCAAGAATAAGGACGAAAAATGTTTAATAGAGTCGTTTTGGTAGGAAATTTAACACGAGATATCGAGCTTAGATATACGACTGCGGGCGCAGCCATAGGCAACAGCGCCATCGCCGTGACGAGAAAATTTAACGTAAACGGCGAAAAACGCGAAGAAACGTGCTTTATAGACATAACATTTTTCGGAAAACAAGCGGAAATAGCAAACCAATATCTTTCCAAAGGCTCAAAGCTTTTAGTTGAGGGTCGCTTAAAATTCGACCAATGGACGGACAATAACGGACAAAATAGAAGCAAACACACTATCAGCGTGGAAAATATGGAGATGCTAGGCGGAGGACAACAGCAAGGCGGATATAGTCAAAATAGTAATCAAGGCTATCAGCAAGGCGGCTACCAAAATAACGGCTACGGCGGCGGCTATCAAGGCGGACAAAATCAGCAAAATAGCTACGCTCAAGGCGGCGCGCAAAGGCAAAATTTTAATAAACCGCAGCAACAAAAGCAACAGCCAAAAGACGAATACTATGGCGATAACGTCCGAGAAATAGATATAGATGCCGACAAATACGATGACGGCGACGAAACGATACCATTTTAATTAAGGAAAAAACAATGGCTGAAAAAAGAAAATATTCACGCAAATACTGCAAATTTACAGAGGCAAAGATAGATTTTATCGACTACAAGGACACTTCGCTTTTGAAGTACTGCTTGTCAGAGAGATTTAAAATCATGCCAAGACGCCTAACCGGCACTTCTAAAAAATACCAAGAGATGGTCGAAAAGGCTATCAAACGCGCTCGCCAAGCAGCTTTAATACCTTACGTAGTCGATCGCGACGACGTAGTAACTAATCCTTTTGAAGGACTATAATTTTTTAAGCCCTTGTTAGGGCTTAAATTTCTTAAATTTTGTTTCCACCCCCTCTCTACATCACTTTTCTAAGATTGATAAGACAAAAATACAAACTATAATAACTTAAACATAGTTTTAGCTACGACTTACATTGCCACCCTAAGAACTCCTATTATCTTTAATAAAATATGATAGAACTCTTTTGAATCTTTACTATTGTTGCGCCCAAACTCTTTCCGCCCTTTAGGATATTTCTGCGTTTCTATTGCCTACTAGAACGTGATCTGTCTCGTTTAGTTCCAGTATGTTTGATTCTACCAATACCTTGTTTTTTAAGAATTTTACTCTACCTTCATCTACCAGCCAAGTGTTTAGCTTTAGCGGCTCTTTAGTAACCATACCGTTTCTTTGAGCTATGGTTGAGAGGGTATCTCCGCTTTTTACTTTGTATATTCCTTTGCCCCCCGATCCAGTTCCTCATCTATTCTTATTGGAATGTTAGAAAACAGGAGTTATCTTGTCGATAACATTTCTTATTTCTAAATTTTAAAGATTTCTTCTGTCATAGGCTTGCTTATCTATGACTACTTATTTGACTTTTGCATTTAGTTATTTAGCGGCTTCTAAGACATTATTATAGCTTATGCTTTCTTAGTAGCCGTTTGTGCACCGATAGCTACTCCTCCACTCATGATTACCCAAATTTTAACAGATGCTTTTAAAGCTTTACTTGATAGGTTATTTGAATACATGGTTTTAAAAACACTTAACGTGTTTGAAGCATTTCCCATACAGCGAGCCACCGTTGTAACTGCCGCGGCTAACCCCTTGTTGCTTGTTAGCTCTTTTATAGTTTCTTCTATTACTGCGGTTATCGCACCCATATCATTTATGGCTTTTTTGGCTTCTTTACTTAACATAGTTTTATTGCCTTCACCCTCTCTGCAGTCGTCGCTATCTGCTTTGCATACTATTTCGACTTTGTTGAGAACTACTTCCTCTGGCTTCATGTCTATTCTCCTTTATTTATTAAAATTTTTACCTACTGCTTTAATTTTCATAAATTTTATAAAATAGCGTATAAAATAACGCAACAAACATTGCTACGCCGAACATAAAAATAGCTTGAAAAAGTAGTATGTATTGAAATATCTCAAATTTGGTTGCAAAATCTATCTCGATACTCCACGCCATAAAGCTCACGCCGCCAGTGACGATGTAACCCGTGTAATATACATAAATCCCAAATATGCTCATCCCAAAAGCAAAGATTAATAGCGGCCAGCTAAAACTTTTTACTTTTTCTTGCAGTTCTTTATCCTCTCGGTAAAATATCGTATAGCAACAAGTCGCGTAAAACGCCATCTCCGCAGCCCAAAGTAGCCCGATCACCCACATATAGCTCGTATAAAACTCGATCTCTTGCTTGAAAGGGCTAACGTCGCTAAAGATTTGGACATTTGGAAAGTATTGTTTCATAAAATTTACGAATTTTGCGCAAATAGGGTAGCTTGAGAGAATATCGCCGGGAATAATAAAAATCCCGAGGGCGAATATAAAATAAACGGCAAATTCGATGTTTGCTATGATTTTATCGTGAATTTTACGGTATTTGTAAAGTAGTCCTTCTTGCATTACGTAGACCTTTTGTGTTGTGCTAAATTTCCGTTCTCAGCATTTTATCTTTCGCTGCCTTAAACTAAATTTAAGTTATAATTAATCTTTATTTTTAAAATATTATTGAT
>ERZ772971.1785-NODE-1785-length-12239-cov-3.053759_pt1 | contig 12239 bp, 9 predicted proteins | sample MGYA00511943_ERZ772971 | MGnify/ENA primary metagenome ERZ772971 (study PRJEB29015, sample SAMEA2737929) | human oral metagenome | biome: human oral; feature: human-associated habitat; material: dental | place: China | collected 2144 ... | reverse complement strand
GGTATCTTCTGCGGCTCCACCTCCGCGTGAAACAATCTATTTTTTTCCCAATATGCATACCATTTCTTCTCGAAGGTCTTCGGATCATACACCTTCGGAATATTATTCTCCATCTCCGTCATCCTCATTTCCTCCTGCCACCAATCTCAAATCACAAACGAAAATCCAAAACCTGCCCCAGAAATAACAAAAACTCCTTCGTCCGCAAAGGACGAAAGAGTTCCTCTTCCGTGGTACCACCTAAATTCCCGGGCTTTTCCCGGCTCACCGCCTAACGCCGCTGCCGCGCCGCCGCCTACTCTGATTCAGCCGCGAAGCTCCGAAGCGACTTCCCCGCCGCCGCGCAGGAACTTTCACCTGTCGTTCCCTCTCTATGGCGCTTATAGCAGATACTCCTCTTCTTCATCGCCGTCATTATTTATAAGTTTAGCATATCCGTCCCTAAAATGCAAACCAAAGACGCTGTCACGCCTGTTCCTATCTTGGTGCGGACAAGAGGGCTCGAACCTCCACGCCTTGCGGCACTGGATCCTAAATCCAGCGCGTCTGCCAGTTCCGCCATGCCCGCCGATGGCGAGGACCCCCTCGCACCGGCCCATTGTAGCACAGGGCCAAGATTCCTGTCAATTCTGTCACGGTTGCCGTCTACAGAAAAGGCGGTAAATATAAATTTTCTTGGTTGCTTTTTCAAAAAGGCCATGCTACAATATGTCGGTAACGAAATCGCAAACCGGATACGAATACCGCATCTTGTACCCAATGGGCACCGGGTGCACTCCCCGGGGCATTTGATTTACTTCGTGATTTTGTGGCAGAGGGGGTGAAGTATTTGCCGAATATTAAAGCATCGATCCTGAGCGTCAAATCCGACGCGAAACGTCACGCTCGAAACGTCGCAGAAAAGACCCGTGTAAAGAAGGCGACTCGTAAAGTCGTGGACGCCGTGGCAGCAGGTAATGCAGATGAGGCGAAGACCCTTCTGCAAGCTGCTTGCAAGACCATTGACCAAGCGGCAGCCAACAACGTGTTCCACAAGAACAACGCGGCTCGTAAAAAATCGCATTTGGCCCGAAGAGTCAACGCCATCGCGAAATGATCTTTCTACGATAAAAAATCCCATCGCTAAAGCGATGGGATTTTTCTTTGGATTTTTATCAGAAAACAGTGTATTGCCAAAATTACTGTAAAGTCGCCGTGCCGTCGCCATTCAGTATGATGCATACAACACTGAAGAGATCAATGCCCATCCAAGCCAAGCCACTGCCATCCTCAAAAACTGCCTGAATATCCCACTGTCGCTGATCGCCAACGTTAAAGGAAACCTTGAGATGTTCGCCGTTGCCGAGGACCTGCGAGCCAAGGATATCTTCCTCCCAGTTGTCTGTGTTAGAAGGGCTGACATTGACGACGTAAATAGGATAGCCCGTATTGTTAATCAGGGTGAAATCCTGCGGCCCTGCGAAGGCAACGCTGGCCATAACCATGACAACGAAAGCAGTAAGGACCATGACTGTCAACGACTTCAGTTTTTGCATGTCAAATGCCTCCGTGATCGGAAAATAAGTATTCACTATTTTAGTCTTATCAGACTGGCAGGCGAAGAAATTCGGTAACGAAAGAGCACTTCTCCTACCATGATTTCTCAAAAGCGAAAATCGCGCTCTCCCTGATGTATTTTCGCCAAATAGGTCTCCGCCTTCTCCCGAATGGAGGGGCTGGGAATTTGGCTGAGCTGTTCACTGACAACGGCTTCTCCCATAGCGTCAGTATCCGGGCTGGCGTAATCTTCCAAATATTCCTTGAGGGTCAGCAGCGCGTTGGGCAGGCAGCAATTTTTTATCTGTCCCGTCTTGCAGAGGCTCATGAAGCGATCGCCGGTTCTTCCCGCCCGATAACAGGCTGTGCAAAAACTGGGGACATAGCCTAACGTCAGCAGCCAATGGATCACTTCGTCCAGTGTACGAGTGTCATTGACCTCAAACTGCGCCGAATTTTCTTCCGGCTTCTCCCGATGGTCGTACCCGCCCACACTGGTGCAGGATCCCCCGCTGATCTGGGAAATGCCTAAGTCCAGCACCCGCGCCCGGCTCTCCTCTGACTCCCGTGTAGAAACGATCATACCGGTATACGGCACGGCAAGACGAATCACCGCCACCAACTTAGCAAATATCTCATCGTCGATGGCGTTCGTGAAGGCGGCAGGATCGATGTCGTCCGCCGGTCGGATACGCGGCACACTGATGGTATGTGGCCCCACCCCCATCCGCGCTTCCAAATGTTCGGCGTGCATGAGAAGACCAACAAAATCGTAACGATACATATTGAGGCCAAAGAGGACGCCACAGCCTACATCATCGATGCCGCCTTCCATGGCGCGATCCATCGCCTCCGTATGCCACGCGTAGTCATGCTTCGGTCCAGCCGGGTGTAGTTTTTCATAATTTTCCCGGTGATACGTCTCCTGAAAGAGAATGTAGGTACCGATCCCCGCCTCTTTCAACTTGCGATAATTCTCCACCGTCGTGGCGGCGATATTGACATTGACCCGACGTATCGCCCCGTTTTTATGCTTAATACCATAAATGGTACGAATGCTCTCCAAAACATACTCAATGGGATTATGCACAGGATCCTCGCCGGTTTCGAGGGCTAACCGTTTATGCCCCATATCCTGAAGGGCGATGACTTCCCGGCGAATCTCCTCTTGGGTTAGCTTCACCCGACGGATATTTTTATTTTTCGCGTGATAAGGACAGTAGACGCAGCTGTTGATACAATAATTGGAAAGATAGAGGGGCGCAAAGAGGACGATGCGCTGTCCGTAGAGTTCTTCTTTAATCTTGCGCGCTAAATGAAATATTTTTTCATTGAGCTCCGGCTGGTCACATTCCAAAAGCACCGCCGCGTCCCGATGGGACAGCCCCTTACAGTCCGCCGCCCGGGTCAAAAGCCGCTCGATCAACGCCCGATTGCTTTTATTTTCCGCCGCGTAGGTCAGTGTATCGAGAATTTCTCCGTGATGGATAAATTCCTCCGCCCGCGCCGATTTCGGATCATACTTGACCATTGGCTTTTCTCCTCCTCGTATTCCACGATCACCAGTATAACACAAATCAAGACGAAGAGAAACTCAAGTCGCCGCGGGAACTCGCATATAGTCAAGACGATGGACTAAAAACTCAGCGCAGAACGCCCGAATACATTGATCGAAAAGAAGGGCCATCCAAATGCCGGTGATCCCCCATTCAAAAACGTAGAAAAAGACTGCCGTCATAATGGGGCGCAGGATGGTGACGCTGACGAAAGAGTAAGCCGCAACAGAAGCCGTCCGTCCGCTTCCCCGCAAGATACCAGCGGCGACAAGGGCGTGGGCTTCAGGATAGCTCACTAAAGCAGCCAGCACCATGACCGTCCCGCTCAGAGCGATTGCTTCTGGTGAATTAGAGTAAAGGGAAAAAATCTCCCGACGGAAAATTACCGTCAAAACACAGGAAATAGTGGAAAGAATCAATGTCCAACGAATACCTACCCACCGATACTGCTGCCAATCGAGAACGCTCTCTCGCCCACAGGACTGTCCCGCTAAAACCATACTGGCCTTTCCGAAGCCCACTGCGAAACAATAGTAAATATCGCAGATGTTCATACAGATATTGTGCACGGCAAAACCTACCGTCCCCAAATCTGCGGCGATTCGGGCGAAAATCAGCATCCCGATGCGCTCAAAACCCTGCTCGCTGAACACACTGCCAAAGATCGGCAGAATACGGCGAAAATAAAGCCGTTCCGGCAGCCAGCGGCCTCCTGATAGGAGGCCATTTTTTTGAAGAGCAGACACCGTAAGGGCCAGTGCCACAAGTGTTCCCACGACGGTTCCTACCGCCGCCCCCACAACCCCGAGCCGAGGAAAAGGCCCGATGCCGAAAATCAACAGGGCGTTGGCGATGACATTCACCACATTCCCCGCTACATTAGACCGCATAATGATGGCCGTATTGCCGAAACCGAGCTGTACCGCTTGCAGTATAGTAGTCACAGCGGTGATGTATATGGCCACGGTAGCGATAGCTGCATAATCGGAAGCTAACGCCATATAATCCGGCGTCGCCCCCATGAGTTTCAAAATAAAATCACGAAACAGCCAAAAGACACCATGAATGATTCCCAGCGACAGAACGCCAAAGAAGATGGACTGCTTCAAAAGCGTCACCGCTGAACGTTGACGGCCTTGTCCAGCATACTTTGCAGCAATAAGCGTTACCGCCGATGCCCAGGAGCGGGGAAAACAAAGAAGCGCCATGCGCGGCTGCATAAATATGCCAACGGCCGCCACCGCTTCCGGCCCTAAAGAAGCCACCATGATGAGATCAGCGGAAGCCAGCAGCACCATAAAAATACCCTCAAAACCCGAAGGCACTGCCACACGCAAATAATTTTTCCCGTATGCCCCCAGCATAATCTTTCTCCCCTGACCTTCCTCGCTCTATCTCTGTTACATCTTTGCTAAATATGAAAATATGTTCATATTATATCATAGATAGCAAGGAACGCAACGTACAGGAAAAATCGCCTTCGCCCGCAAAAACATCGCGGCTCGAATTTTAAAAAGCGGTCCAGCGATCGGCAAAAGCAAACACCGTCGAGAAATAATTTTTATCCTGATAGGCCACGCCGTGGGGGAAACCGTGAACCGTATACTGTTCCTTGCCTGTCGCCGGACAAACGGCATAGAGGTCCTCCATCATATCGTAAGCGACCAGCTTATCTACATCGCTGTGTATAAAAAGGATAGGAAGATGTATATTGCCCACCGCCTCAATGGGCGATGCCTCGGCAAAAGAAAACCCCGCCCGTTGACGACAGATAAAATCCGAAAGTTCCAGTATTGGTCGTAAAGATACCCCGACGAGCCGTTCCAACTCGGTGCCAAAGAGATCATAAAGATCGCTGTACCCACTGTCCTCTATCGCTGCCACTACACCGTCAGGCTGGCGGGCCGACGCCAGCATCACCGTGGCCGCCCCCATGGATACCCCGTGAAGAAGGATTTTCGCTGCCGGGTCACGCTTTTTTATTTCCTTCACCCAGTCCTCTATGTCCCGGCTCTCTAAGGCCCCCATGGTTAGATACTTTCCTTCGCTTTTTCCTGAAGCCCGCATATCCGGCGTGAGAACTTGATAGCCATGTTTCAGATAACGATCGGCAAACTGCCATGTATAATCCTGTTCCAAGCCATAACCGTGGACTAAAACAACCCACCGATGGCTCTCCTCAGCCGGCTGGAAATGGGTCCCCTGAAGCACCAGACCATCAAAGGAACGAAGACGCCATTCCTCAGCCGGGTACTCTGGTCGCCGTGCGCTTTCAATCTTTCGCCCGCTGCCTTCAATGGCACTTTTAAAAACCACCGGCGGCGCCATAGGATCTCCCCCCGAGCCGCGCTTCAGCGCCAAATCGATGAAACAGCTTCCCACCGCATAAGCACCTGCGCCCACTAAAAGCGTTACTGTCAATACCACCGTTGCCATCGCTGTAAAAAATACGGGAAGGATATACCTTTTCATAAGTGTTCAACACCTCAAACCTGACAAAATCTATTTCCAATCATAACACTGTAACCTGAAACCCGGCTGTATCAACAAAAAACGTCTTCTCACCGACAGATACACCGCCGATGAAAAGACGCCAAAATAAACCGTATTGAGTTAATCTCACACTTTTTCCGCCGTAAATACACCGTTTTTCAGCCCGATGGCAACCGTATCGCCGGCTGTCACATCTCCCCGAATGATCTTCTCCGAAAGCAGCGTCTCGATGGAATGGCTAAGGAGACGACGCAACGGACGTGCTCCAAAGTTCGGGTCGAAGCCCTGCTCTGCTAAAGCAGCCAAGGCAGCGTCGCTCCAAGTCAGCTTCACTTTGACCTGCTTTTCCAGTCGCTTCGAAAGCCCAGAAAGGAGCAGTGCCGCAATTTCCTTCACTTGTTCCTTGGCCAGCGCCCGGAACACCACAATATCGTCCACACGATTCAAGAATTCAGGACGGAAATACTCCTTCAGCAAATCGCGAACTGCCTTTTGCGCCGCGTCGAAATCTTTATTGAGGATTTCTTGCGAGCCAAGATTTGAGGTCATAATGATGACCGTATTTTTGAAGTTTACCACCCGGCCTTTGCCATCTGTTAGGCGCCCATCGTCAAGGATTTGGAGGAGTACGTTAAAGACGTCTCGGTGTGCCTTTTCGATCTCATCCAAAAGGATGACACTGTAAGGACGGCGGCGTACCGCTTCAGTGAGCTGACCGCCTTCATCGTAACCGACATACCCCGGAGGCGCCCCAATGAGCCGAGCCACCGAGTGCTTCTCCATGTATTCTGACATATCGATGCGGATCATGCTGCGTTCGTCGTCAAACAAAGCCTCCGCCAATGCCTTAGCCAATTCTGTCTTGCCCACACCGGTGGGGCCGAGAAAGATGAAAGACCCGATGGGGCGGCTGGGATCTTTAATTCCGGCCCGTGCCCGAAGGATAGCCTGACTGACGACCCGTACCGCTTCATCCTGCCCGACAACCCGTTGGTGAAGCACATCTGCCAAATGCAGGAGCTTCTCCCGCTCGCCGGTGAGCATCTTGGTAACCGGAATCCCTGTCCAACGGCTCACCACCGCCGCAATGTCTTCCTCCCCTACCTCCTCTTTCAGAAGTCGATTGTCAGCGGCGTGTTCGGCGATGATCTTTTCTTCATCGTCCAGTTTTTTCTGCAAATCCGGTAATTTCCCGTATTTGATTTCCGATGCTTTCATCAAATCGCCGCTGCGTTCTGCCTGCTCCATGGACTGTTTCGCTTCGTCCATTTCCTTCTTAATGGCCCGTACCCGCAGGATACCCTGTTTTTCGGCTTCCCAGCGGCCTCGCAGCGTCGCTTCTTTATCCTTAAGCGCCGCCTTCTCTTTGTCTAATTCCGCTAAACGTGCCTTTGATGCCGCATCCGACTCTTTATTGAGCGCCTGCTCTTCGATCTCCAGCTGCATGATCTTTCGCTGCACTTCGTCGATCGGGGCGGGTACCGACTCGATTTCTGTCCGCAGTTTAGCCGCCGCTTCATCGACTAAATCAATGGCCTTATCCGGCAGGAACCGATCGGAAATGTACCGGTCGGAAAGCGTCGCTGCCGCCACTAAGGCTGCATCCCGAATGCGAACGCCGTGGTGCACTTCGTAGCGATCCTTTAAGCCGCGCAGGATAGAAATGGTATCTTCGACGGTTGGTTCTCCTACCATGACCGGCTGAAAACGACGCTCCAAGGCTGCATCCTTTTCGATATACTTACGGTACTCATTCAGGGTCGTTGCGCCAATACAGCGCAATTCACCGCGGGCCAGCATGGGTTTTAAGAGATTCCCCGCATCCATGGAACCTTCCGCTGCCCCCGCGCCCACGACAGTATGCACTTCATCGATAAAAAGAAGGATTTGACCGTCCGACTTTACGATCTCACCCAGCACAGCTTTCAAACGTTCCTCAAATTCGCCGCGGAATTTCGCCCCCGCTACCAAAGCCCCCAAATCGAGGGAATAGACACTCTTATTTTTCAGCGATTCCGGCACGTCCCCAGCCACAATGCGCCGCGCCAATCCCTCGACAATAGCTGTCTTTCCCACCCCCGGCTCGCCGATGAGAACCGGGTTATTTTTCGTGCGGCGGGACAAAATTTCAATCGTCCGGCGAATTTCCTCATCCCGACCGATTACCGGGTCAAGCTTTCCGGCCCGCGCCGCCGCTGTGAGATCGCGGCCATACTTTTCCAAAGATTTATAGCCGTCTTCCGGATGATCGCTGGTCACGTTCTGTTTGCGATTTTTCTTAATAGAGCCTTGAATCTTCGCCTTTGTCAGACCAAATTCCCGACAGGCCGCCTGCACTTCCTCGCTGCCGTCCGACACGATCCCTAAGAGCAAATGTTCCGTGCTGACAAAATCGTCCTTCATCTCCCGCGCCGCCGCATCGGCTTTTGCCATAACCCGCGCCATATCGACACCCATGGACAGACGATCCTGCCCCTTGACACTGGGAATTTTGGCGAGAATCTGCTCTAAGCGCACTTTCAACATAGGAAGATCCACTTTCGCCTCATCGAAGATCGTCTGCAAGAGCCCCTCAGGCTCCTTTACCAAAGCCAAGAGAAGGTGTGCCGACGTAATTTCCTGATGGTAATGGAGCGCCGCCATTTGCTGTGCCGATTGTATGGCGGCTAAGGTTTTTTGTGTATATTTTTCTTCACTCATGATCGTTCCCTCCTAATAGAAACGGTAATAGTCCATTAACATGCTGTCGGAGCTGTTGCCCCAGCTTCTGACACTATTATACTGCAATAAGTCAAAAAGTCAAATATTATTTTCGATATTCTTTATTGCAATAAAAAAACAGGCGGAGCTTCTGTCCGCCTGCCTGATTTCCCTATTCACTGCACTGCGATATCAAGTTCCAGGACCTTACCGCCCAGATCCATATCGACGGAAAGGTACTGCGTATTACTGATCTTGATCTGGAAATCCTTGCCCACGGTAAGGCTGGGGGTGGATATATCCACCTCCATACCCAACGCAGCAAGATTAGTAGCCGCATTGGCCGTCAGCATGTTTGATAGCTCAGAAAGCGCGCTCTGTGCCATGTCGTTCAGCTCATCCACCGGCATCCCCATCATCATCTTCGAAGCGATAAACTTTGCCGTATCCTCCGACATATTGTAAACGATATTGCCCCGCAGCCCTTTCGTAAAACCGACGATGATGGATACGTCAAGACTTTTGCAGGTCTGATTCTTCACGCTCATCCCTGCCCGCTGAGGCACCTCAAAGCCCATCTGGGGCATCACGTTGACGATCGCATCAATGAAGGGGTTGACTAATTTCGCGTCCATCTCTTACTCCCCCTCCGCAAAACCGATATTCATGCAGATATCTCCCAGCCGTGTCTCAGCTTTTACTCGGAAAGACATCATCTTAAAATTGGCAATGCGAATGGACGCGCCGCAAATGGTTCCCGGCGGCGAAATGCGCATCTCTTTTTCCTTCATATCATTGATGGTGGAAGCGGCCCGCCCGACGATGATGTTGGCCGCCTCTTCCACCGCATCACTGGCCTCCTCTTCGGACAACTCTTTTTCATTGTCCTTCCCCAAAAGAGCGCAGGCGAATTGGCGCATGGTCGAACGATCCATATAGACAATAGCTCGTCCCATAGGCGTCCCCGTTAAACCGATGATGACCGCGATGCCGTTGACATCAAGGTAGTTTCCCTCGGCCACCTCAACGGTAACCTGGCTGGGAACTCCCACCAGACTGAAGAGCCCTTTTTCCAGCACTTTGGCAAAGGACTTCACGTACAGATCTTTCAGCTCTCCCAAATGGCCCAACTGATCTTGGCAAAGGAAGGTCAGCGCATCCAAAAGTTCATTGGGTGCCACCGGCTTTTGCAGGAAGGAACCGATACCGGCCTCACGGCCCTTGAGCATCAGTGCAGCATCCCGCATGGCACTGATCATGAGGATCCGGGCTTTAGGATCAATAGCCCGAATCCTTCGGCTGCACTCGATCCCGTCGGCATCGGGCAGATTCATGTCCATAGTCACCACATCCGGCCGGCACTCCTGATACTTCTCTACCGCCTCTCCGGCGTTATTCGCAGTCGCCGCCACTACAAAATTCGTCTTGGCTAAAACCTCCGACAGCACCGAGCAGCTAACACGAGAATCATCTACAATCATTACTTTCAGGCGTTCCACACATCGTCACCCATTTCTCTGTCAATCTAATCTACGTATCATAATACCATATTCCCCGTCAAAAGATAATCTATTCATTAAAAAAACTTTAGTGGCATAGAGAATGAGCAAAAAGCAACATGTGTCTTACAGCCTTCAGAAATTCCCGCAAGAAGCTCCTGTTGCTTCCATCCGTGCTAAAATGGTTCGAGCTACGTAGACACCGCTGGCTGCCGCTTGGGAAAGACCGCGGGTCACACCCGCACCATCCCCGGCAGCAAAGATATTTGAGAGGGGCATTTCCAGTTCCTTCGTCAACGTAATGCGAGAACTGTAAAACTTCACCTCTACGCCATAAAGAAGTGTATCATCGTTCGTCATGCCCGGTGCGATGTGATCCAAAGTCTGAATCATTTCCATGAGATTATCCAAGTGACGCTTCGGCAGCACCAATCCTAAATCCCCCGGCGTCGCAGAAAGCGTGGGCCGGGTGAAACTCTTTGCCAATCGGTCAGTATCCGTGCGCCGCCCTTTGGCTAAGTCGCCCCAGCGCTGCACCAAAACGCCGCCGCTCAACATATTAGAAAAGGAAGCAATACGTTTTCCATATTTATACGGCTCGTGAAAGGGTTCTGTAAAGTGATTGCTCACCAGAAGGGCAAAATTGGTATTATGGCTCTGCAGGTTCGGGTCGCTGTAAGAATGACCGTTCACCGTGATGACACCGTCGGTATTCTCTGTCACCACGTGACCGTGAGGATTCATACAGAAGGTGCGTACTAAATCGCCGTACCGCTTCGTTCGATAGACTAACTTCGCTTCGTAGACCTGATCGGTGATATGATTCCATATCTCGTCTGGTACTTCCACCCGCACGCCCACGTCCACCTGATTGTTGATGAGCTTAACCCCAAGGCGTTGACATTCATCACTGAACCATTCTGCACCGGCCCGCCCCGGTGCGGCGATGATATACTCTACAGCGAGGGGTTCCCCATTTTCCAACACCAACGCATTGTCGCCGTGCCCATCGGTTTCTATTGTTTTAACCGGCGTCAGAAAGCGAAACTCCACCCGCTCCTTAAGAACTTCATACATTGCTTCTAATAGGCGAAGGTTATTCTCTGTCCCCAAATGACGCACACTGGCATCCAAGAGATGGAGATCATGACGGAGCGCCTCTCGCCGAATTTCACTTCCCTTCGTTGTAAAGACTTGAGAAGGGGCCCCATGGCGGAGATTGATCTCATCCACATAGCGAATGAGATCTATAACCTTATCATCGTCAATGTATTCATTCAGCCAGCCACCGAACTGTGTCGTAAAATTATATTTTCCATCAGAAAAAGCCCCCGCACCGCCAAACCCACGCATGATATTGCACGGTTTGCAATTGATGCAGTTCTTCACCTTGCCCGTCGCGATGGGACAGGATCGATGATAAATATCTTGCCCGCTCTCCAAGACAACTATGTTGAGACCCGGCCTCTTTTCAGTCAGTTCATAGGCGGCAAAAGAGCCCGCCGGGCCCGCTCCGATAATAGCCACATCATACTTTTTCATTTCTCCGCCCCATTTCCTTTCATGATGGACGTTCCCCATCTCGTATCATAGCACAAAATCTCTGCCGCTTCCACGCCGCGCCATTGACGGCGCAGGAAAAAACGATATAATAGTTACTATATATTTTTCATGGGGGAGGCAGCCCTTTGTCCAACAATATTTACATTATCACCGCTTTTATCCTCTACCTGTTAGCCATGATGAGCATCGGCATTTATCATTATCGCCGCACCCATAACATGGCAGATTATATCCTCGGGAACCGGCGTCTGGGCGCCTGGGTTACATCCATGAGTGCAGAGGCTTCAGATATGAGCGGCTGGATGCTTATGGGGCTTCCTGGTTACGCTTACGTCGCTGGATTGAATGCCAGTTGGATTGCTCTCGGCCTTGCCCTCGGCACCTTCGCCAACTGGAAATTCATCGCCGCCCGCCTGCGAAAATATACAGAATTAGCCAATAATTCTCTGACCCTGCCGGACTTTTTCCGCAACCGCTACCATGATGAAAGCAACCTTCTGCGCATTATTCCCGCCATCTTTATCTTGATCTTTTTCATTATCTACACCTCATCCGGCTTTGTGGCCAGCGGTAAGCTCTTTGAAACCATCTTCGGCCTGCCTTACGCTTACTCGCTTCTTTTAGGGGCTTTCGTCGTTGTCTTTTACACCTTCGTCGGCGGCTTTTTGGCCGTTTGCTGGACAGACTTCATCCAAGGCGTCATGATGTTCTTCGCCATTCTCATCGTCCCGGCTGCAGGTGCCGTCGCGTTAGGCGGTATCGCCCCCACCGTGGAAGAGCTGTACGCCATGGCCCCGTCTTTCTTTGACCCCTTCACCAAACCCGACGGCTCCACGCTCTCCTGCATCGAATTTATCTCCCTCATGGGCTGGGGACTCGGCTACTTCGGCCA
>ERZ772971.1778-NODE-1778-length-12263-cov-10.518594_pt1 | contig 12263 bp, 10 predicted proteins | sample MGYA00511943_ERZ772971 | MGnify/ENA primary metagenome ERZ772971 (study PRJEB29015, sample SAMEA2737929) | human oral metagenome | biome: human oral; feature: human-associated habitat; material: dental | place: China | collected 2144 ... | reverse complement strand
GAAACAGATTTGATTTTCCCAATCATCGAAGCTACTGCAAAACGCGCTGGTGTTAAGTATAACGAAGATCCTAATACAGATGTGTCTTTGAAAGTTATCGCTGACCATGCACGTGCTGTAACTGCATTGATTTCCGATGGTGTGTTGCCATCCAACGAAGGTCGTGGTTATGTATTGCGTCGTATCTTGCGCCGTGCTGTACGTCATGGCCGTTTGCTTGGTATCGAAGGCCTATTCTTAACACCACTTATCGATGTAGTTGTAGATATTCTTGGCCCTGGTATTAAATCCATCGCTGAAAAACAAGACTTTGTTAAACGTGTCGTTCAAAACGAAGAAGAACGTTTTAACCAAACATTGGAACAAGGTCTTGAATTATTGAATTCCTTGATCGATACATTAGCTGCTGAAAAAGCAACCGTCGTTCCTGGCACAGAAGTATTCAAATTATATGATACATATGGATTCCCTTGGGAATTAACAGAAGAAATCGCATCCGAGCGTGGTTTCGCAATTGACCATGAAGGCTTTGACGTTGCCATGAAAGAACAACGTGAACGCGCTCGTGAAGCTCGCGTAAAAGAAGATGCTAAGGTAGCAACACCAGATATTACATTCTTAAAAGATGAAGAACTTGTAGAAAATGAAGCGGAAACGGCATCCTCTGTATTGATGCTTGGTAAAGGCTCTGAACGCTTGCAAACCGCTGTTGATGGTGATGAAATCACTGTTATTGTACGCACTACACCATTCCATGCAGAAGGGGGCGGTCAATTGGGCGATACAGGCTTCATCGTTGGACCTATGGGCAAGGTAGAGGTTCATAATACAAAACGCTTACCAGAAGGTACTGTATATCACATTGGTACCGTTGTAGAAGGTTCTATCTCCGAAGGCGATGACGTAACACTTGAAGTAGATACAGCTCGTCGTGCAGCGATGGCTCGTAACCATACGGCAACTCACTTGTTGCATGCTGCATTAAAACGCGTGCTTGGCGAACATGTTAACCAAGCAGGTTCTTTGGTAACACCAGATTACTTGCGTTTTGACTTCACACATTTCTCTCCTGTAACACAAGAGGAACTTGACCAAATCGAAGCTCTTGTAAATGAAGAAATTCTTAAGGCCACAGATCTTGCTATTGCTGAAATGTCTATGGACGAAGCAAAAGCAAAAGGTGCTATGGCACTCTTTGGTGATAAATATGGCGACGTAGTTCGCGTAGTAGAGGTTCCTGGCTTCTCCGTTGAATTGTGCGGCGGTTCTCATGTAGGCAATACAGCTTTCATCAGTTCCTTCCGTTTAACATCTGAATCCGGTATCGGTTCTGGTGTACGTCGTATCGAAGCGATTACAGGTCGTGCCGCTCTCGACGCAGCAAAACATGATCGTTTGACTATCGAACGCATTGCTAGTGAATTAAAAACTAAACCTGCCCAAGTAGAAGAACGTTTGCACCAAGTATTGGCAGAGGCTAAAGAAACAGCTAAAGAATTAGACCAAATTCGCAAAGAGGTTTCTGCCGCAGGTGCTGCTGATATCGTAGCTAGTAAGGTTATGATTGGCGATGTAGCATTTGTTGCTGCGTCTGTGAAAGCATCCTCTATTGATGAATTGCGCGACTTCGCTGATATGGGACTTGATAAATTAGAAGGTTCTGGCGTAGTACTCGTAGGTGCCGTTATGGGTGATGACAAGGTAAACTTTGTATGTAAAGTTTCCAAAGATGTTGTCGGTAAAGGCGTAAAAGCTGGTAATATCGTTAAAGCAGCAGCTCAAGTAGCTGGTGGTAATGGCGGTGGTCGTCCAGATATGGCGCAAGCAGGCGGTAAAGAACCAGCTAAATTGATGGATGCATTAAAAGCAGCTGGCGAAGCTGTTAAAGAAGCTCTTAACGCATAATACGTTCTATAGGTATATCTTGCATATGCTATAATAGAAACATATAATACATATATGTGGGCCACGTACGTGGCCCATTCATACAAAGGAGGGATACCCATGAAAGTTTCAGATGAAACTATGTTATTCCGTAAAGTAGACGATGAACCGATGACTGCCGAAGAGGTATTAACTCGCGTTTATAAATCTATTCAAGAAAAAGGATATAATCCTATCAATCAAATCTTAGGTTATCTTATCTCTGGGGATCCAGCGTACATTACAAGCTATAATAATGCACGTAGTGATATTCGCCGTTTAGAACGTGATGATTTAATCGAAGAATTATTAAAAGAATACGCAAAGGCTAAACAACTATAATGAGAATTATGGCATTAGACGTAGGTAGTCGCACCATTGGCATCGCATGTAGTGATGCGCTATTGATGACTGCTCAAGGTATAGAAACGATTCGTCGTACATCCTTAGAAAATGACTTTAACCGATTGTGTGAATTGATTTCAGAATACGAAGTGCATGAACTCGTAGTGGGCATGCCGAAGAATATGAACGGCACCAAGGGTGATCGCGCTGAAAAAACGGAAGAATTTGTCGAAAAAATGAAGGCTGTCATCGACTTGCCTGTTACATTTTGGGATGAACGTTTATCTACCGTTATGGCCGAACGTCAACTTATCGCAGCTGATGTGAGTCGTAAAAAACGAAAGGGCGTCATCGATAAAATGGCTGCTGTCGTTATTTTACAAGGCTATTTAGACAGGCTACAATTTAGTAAATCTTAATTCGCATAGATATCTAATGCGAATATCATAGAGGTTCTTATATACATAATAAAGGAGGGAATACCCATGGTTGATCAAAATTACGAAGGTGAAATTTTCTATCTCGAATTTGAAGATGAAGATGGTAACAAACAATATTTTACAGAAGATGTAATCTTGAACCATGAAGGTCAAGAATACGCTGTACTTGTTCATGTACAAGATGAAGATCATGAAGGTCAAGATGATACATATATGATTTTGGCTCGCATCGAAACAAACGATGAAGGCGTAGAAGAATACGTTCCATTAGATGAAGATGATGAAAACTTCGAAGTATTGGTAAATATGTACGAAGCAATGGGTGAAGAAGAGTAATTTCTAAGCCCTCAAAGACTCTAGTATAACGGTTGTTATACTAGGGTCTTTTTTGTAATTGTAATCTCTTGTGTACTAATTGACTCATGGTTATTTGGTATGATAGATAATATAAAAGAAGAGATACATCGAAAGCCTTTAATATGGTATAATAAGATGATATACAATGGTTTGTAATAGAAAGGAACTCATCCATGAGAAAGGCCTTAAAATATGTTTCCGTAGGTGTTCTTAGCCTTGCTATTTTAGGTGGCGGTGCTTTAGGTGCATCTTATTTTGTACCGAATACCTTTAACGATGACGGAGGATCTCAAGTCCTCGTAATAGGCAAGGATGCAACAGGAACAGAAATTGCCGATATGCTCTATGAACATGGACTAATTCGGTCTACACAGGTGTTTAAATTATGGTTAGCTCTTAGTGGAACCGGTTCAAAACTACAATCTGGTCACTACCAGATTCCAAATAAGGTATCGGTCCATGAATTAATTAACTTATTACAAGAGGGTCACGTTGAGTCCATTAAATTAACGATTCCTGAAGGATATACCGTAGGGGATATCGCCATTGCTCTTGAAAAAGCTCAAATTATGAAAGCTTCCGATTTCTTGTCAGAGGCGAAAACATTCGTCCCATACCCATATATGAAGGGTACTAAACCGACTACATATCCTGTAGAAGGTTTCCTTTTCCCAAGCACTTATGAAGTGCCAGTTGGTGCTACGCCAAAGGATGTCATTTTGATGATGTCTGAGCAAATGAATCGCTATTTAACACCAGCTGTTAAAAAGCAAATTCAAGCACAACACATGAGTATTCATGATTTTGTAACCTTAGCATCCATCGTTGAACGTGAATCATTATATGATGCGGATCGCCCAACTATTGCGGGTGTATTTAAGAAACGCTTAGCACATGGTATTCCATTGCAATCTGATGCAACCATTTCTTATGTTCTTGGTTATGCAAAGGAAAATGTAACGATTGGAGATACGCAGTTACAAAGTCCTTACAATACATATGTAAGTAAAGGATTACCACCAGGACCAATTGCGAATCCTGGTAAAAAGGCGTTAGATGCGGTACTTCATTCTGAAGATACAGATTATCTATACTTTGTAGCAGATAAAGATGGTCATAATCATTTCTCTAAAACCTATGCTGAACATTTGGCTGAGGTTGAAAAAATTTATGGTGCTGAACAAGCGAGTGCAGGCTCTTCTAATCAAGGTCAGGCTCCTGCATTGGCACAAGCTGGTCCTAACTATGACGTGGCGGCTACATCCGAACCTGATTATAACTATAGCTCTGCAGAGGCTGTAGCAGCGGATTCTCAATATGTAGATGTAGAACCAACATATACATATACACCGACAACTGTACCTGCAGTAACTCAAGTAACGCCAGCGCCAGCAGCACCAGCGGCGACTGAACAACCGGCTACAACATCATCGCCTAGCCAAATACCAGAAAGCATGCAACAAGTAATTCCACAGCAATCAGCACCAGTCCAATCGGCGCCAGCAGCGGAAGAACCTCGTGTGATCAGACCTAGTACACAAACGGTACCTGCTTCTGGTAATAATCAAGGCGGCGTTGATAGATAATCAGCGTATTTAGATACTGTAAACTATTATATTGTATTAGCATGTCATATACGCACATACCTTGTGCGCATATGATTACTTTCATAGTCAAATATATAGCGGGAATTTATAATACATTTTATGGAATTAAATGAGATATTAAATGAGCAGCGTATTTACGCGATGATTAATAATGTACCAATCCTTCGGGAATCTGAGGTGCATTTATTTGAAGAATTGATTGGATTATACCGGCCCACCTCTGTGTTAGAGGTGGGCACCGCCATTGGTTACTCTACATTACTGATGGCACCTCTTATTGAACGAGGCGGAAAAATCACATCTATTGAATTGGATGAGGTTCGCCATGAGATGGCGAAATACTATATAGGTCAATCCGAGTATAAGGATCAAATCACGTTGATAAAAGGTGATGCGAAGGACGTATTAACGCAAATTAAAGGTGAATATGATCTCGTATTTCTCGATGGGCCAAAGGGGCAATATCTTAATCAGCTAGAGGTCATATTGCCTCATGTGAAAGAAGGGGGCGTCATCCTCGCCGATAATGTTCTCTTTAGAGGCTATGTACGTGGCGATAAAGAGGCTCCACATCGATTCAAAACTATTGTTAAGCGATTACAAGCGTATTTAGCATATGTAGAAAATAAAGAATTATTTAACACCACCATTTACCCGATGGGGGATGGCATGAGTGTAAGTGTGTGGAAAGGACACAATAAATAATGGCAGATCATTTTATGGAATTGCTTTGTCCAGCAGGTAATATGGACAAATTAAAAATGGCCATTCGCTATGGTGCGGATGCCGTATATTGTGCAGGCAAACGCTTTGGCTTGCGAGCAGGTAACTCTAATTTCTCCGATGAGGAATTAAAGGAGGCTGTAGAATTTGTACATGCTCATGGCAAAAAAATACACGTTACATGTAACATCATTCCTCACAATGAGGATTTTGAAGGCCTTGAGGACTATTTGAAATTTCTTGAAAGTATTGGTGTCGATGCGATTATCGTAGCTGATATGGGTATCTTTAGCTTGGCTAAACGGGTTGCTCCAGGCCTTGAACTTCATGTAAGTACACAAGCATCCACGACGAACTGGCATACTGTGCAAATGTGGAAGGAACTTGGTGCGGCTCGCGTTGTAGCAGCTCGCGAAGTATCTGTAGCAGATCTTAAAGAGATGAAGGAGCATGTAGATATCGAAATCGAATCCTTCGTACATGGCTCCATGTGTATTTCTTATTCTGGACGTTGCTTATTGTCTAACTACATGACAGGTACACGCGATGCGAACCGCGGTCAATGCTCTCAATCTTGTCGTTGGAAATATAGTATTGTAGAATCCAATCGCCCTGGCGAATATTACCCAATCGAAGAAGATGAACATGGCACATATATCTTTAACTCCAAGGATTTATGCCTCATTCATCGCATTCCAGAATTGTACGAAGCAGGCATTGATAGTCTTAAAATCGAAGGTCGCATGAAATCCGTTCACTATTGTGCAACGGTAGCTAAGGTATACCGCACGGCTATTGACACCTATTTGAAGGAACGTGAAAATTGGTATGTTCGTCCTGAATGGATTGCTGAATTAGAAAAAATTTCCCATCGTCCTTACACAGATGGCTTTGCGAATGGTCGCCCTGATGAAAGCGCACAAAACTACGGGAAATCTACAAATACTCAAACCCATGATTTCATTGGTTTAGTGCTTGGCTATAACGATGAAGAAAAATATGTGGACCTTGAACAACGCAACAATTTCAAGGTAGGGGATAAGGTTGAATTTTGCCAACCTAAGGGTGAACTCGTAGAGGCTGTTATTGAAAAAATGACAGACGAAGATGGCAATCCTATCGATGTAGCACCTCATGCGCAAATGAAGGTTCGTTTGTATATGGATACAAAATTGGAACCATATTCCATGATGCGCCGCGAGTGCAAGGTGAAAGCAGAGTAACATGGTAGATGAAAATACTATTGCAATGTCTGTACATGATGAAATGACACCTGATGAGACGATACCATTACGCGATAATCAAGAACCATTGATGCCGTCTCGTTCACTGTCAGGCTTTCCTGAACCGCCTTCGTATAGTGGCACAGGGGAGGAAGGGTATTTGTACTTTCACATAGATCCGAAACATACAAATTATGTAAATCGCATCTTAGAAGGCTATGAATACGTAGGAGTTATGACTAGCCTAGACAAGTCTGGACGCTGTATGGTGCGATGCACACCGGATACGCGTAGTCTAGCCATCGAAATCTTATCGCGCTTGCCAGAGGTTACCTTAGAAATATAGTTCATTAACATAGATTAGAGAATTATCCAAATTTAGGAGAATAATAATGAAATTTAATGTATTAAAACGCGCATTCGTCTTAACAACACTTGGTGCCTCCATGGCAACGGCTGCTTTTGCAGCGCCAACTGGTCCTGTTATGATTCCACAACCAGGCACTGTAGTTGTGATTAACCATAATCCAGATGTAACATTTGCTGGTAACATTAACTTTGATATTGAAAGCCAAGAAAATAATAATTTAAAAATTGGTTCTACTGTTGTACCAAATGTATTATATGGTGCCGTATTCAACAAGTCCGGTGCGCCTGATACAATTGTGCCAGCACAAACCTATGTATTTACAGGTGCCAAAGACGTGCCTGCTGCGTTGACTGCTCCTAGCGATGAAGGCAAACCAGGTGCAACTTGGTCTGTGGAAACCATTAAGAAAACTAAATCTGGTGATATTCAAGTGGCTAGCCGCGGTGTACCTGAAAAACCATTGGGTGTACAAATGGAAATTATTAAAGATACTTTTACAATGGGCGCTATCGACAATAGTAAAACCGTACAAGGCCAAAATAGCAAGGGTACATTGTACATGACCGTGCCTAAGGATTTGAAGCTAAATCCTAGCAACGACATTCCTGCAGATGTTCGTGAAACAATGCCAGCCATGCTTCGTGGTCGCATGGGCGAATCCATGATGGTTAATCTATTACCATTAAACGATGAAGAAAAACAACAACTTCGCAACAACCCGCACAATGCGAATGCTATCGTATTTAACCGTGCTATGGGTATGGCGAGCAGCATCGGTAATTCCGCTAAACAAAGTAAAGTTTACACATACATGAAAGACCATTACCTCAACATGATTATCGTTGCAAAAGATTACGACGATAATGGCGCTCGTGGTAGCGGTGTTTTGATGGTATCTAAACAAGACAATTCTGATGATGTAATGTTGATCCTATTCAAGGGCCCAGACATTACAAATTCTAAAATTGAAAAAGTAATTGGATCCATGCTATCTGCGCACTTTGAACGTAAGTAACTAGTTCTTGGAAATACTACAGGCCTGTACTAATTTGAGGGATATGTTAATAGAGCATATTTAGAAATAGAACAGGCCTGTACTATTTTTTAGGAGGTACTTATATGGTTGAAATTTTTTAGGACCTATGATAAGATATTTTAGTAAAAGTGATGCAAAGGACATGATTCTTATATCCCTGTGTACCAGAGAGAGGCAGATGCTGGAAATGCCTTACACATATATTTGAGTTACCCCCTTTAAACTGATTTGTCGAACTTACAGTAGGCAAATACGGCAGCCACCGTTATCGGGCTTAATGAAGTGAATGAACTGTATCCTTGTGATGCGGTGAATTAACTAGGGTGGAACCGCGAATGATCTTCGTCCCTTGTTGGTAGGGATAGAGGGTCTTTTTTTATTACCAAAATCCAATCTATCCTAGTTCATAAATTGGAGGAAAGAAAAATGGCAGATGTAAAAATTATTTTACCTGATGGTAGTGCAAAGGAATACGCTGCTGGCACTACTCTTGGGGAAGCAGTAAAAAAATTGTCTAATAGTTTGGCTAAAAAAGTGTTAGCAGCCAATGTAAATGGAGAATTAACAGACCTTCGTGAAGAACTTGTAGATGGTTCTGAAGTAGCATTTTTAACATTTGAAGAAGATGGTGGTAAACACACATTACGCCATACAGCTTCTCATGTTATGGCACAAGCAGTTAAACGCTTATGGCCAGAAGCAAAATTGGCTATCGGTCCTGCTATCGATAAAGGTTTCTACTACGATATCGATATGGAACATACATTAACTCCTGAAGACTTGACTAAAATCGAAAAGGAAATGAGCCGTATTGTAAAAGAAAACTTGCCTATTACTAAATCTGTAATGTCTCGTCAAGAAGCTATCGAGTTCTTCAAATCTAAAAATGAAGATTACAAGATAGAATTGATCGAAGACCTTCCTGAAGATGCTGTGATTTCTTGCTATACTCAAGGCGACTTCACAGACCTTTGTGCAGGCCCTCACGTTGCATCTACTGGCAAAGTGAAAGCTTTCAAATTACAAAGCATTGCAGGTGCATACTGGCGCGGCGATGAAAAGAATAAAATGTTGCAACGTATTTACGGTACAGCATTTGAGAAAAAAGAAGAACTTGATGCATATCTTCACATGCTTGAAGAAGCTGCTAAACGCGACCATCGTAAACTTGGTAAAGAACTTGGCTTATTCGTTATCAAAGAAGAAGGTCCTGGCTTCCCATTCTTCTTGCCAAAAGGGATGGCTCTTCGCAACGAATTGGAAAACTTCTGGCGTGAAGTACATCATGATTTCGAATATGATGAAATCCGTACACCAATTATTTTGAATAAACACTTGTGGGAAACATCTGGTCACTGGGATCATTACCGTGAAAACATGTATACTACAATCATTGATGACGAAGACTATGCAATTAAGCCAATGAATTGCCCAGGCGGTATCTTGGTTTACCAAAACGAAATGCATTCCTATCGTGACTTGCCACTTCGCTATGCAGAACTTGGCCTTGTTCACCGTCATGAATTGTCCGGTGCACTACACGGCTTGTTCCGCGTTCGCGCTTTCACACAAGACGATGCACACGTATTCATGTTGCCTGAACAAATGCAATCCGAATTGATGAAAGTTATCGAATTATTCGACCGTATCTATAGCCAATTTGGTTTGAAATACCATGTGGAATTGTCTACTAAACCAGATAATGCAATGGGTGATGATGCAATTTGGGAAGCAGCTACAGAAGCATTGCGCAATGCGATTGAAGCAAAAGGTATTCCTTATGTAATCAACCCTGGCGACGGTGCATTCTATGGTCCTAAACTCGACTACCATATCGAAGACTCCTTGGGTCGTACATGGCAATGTGGTACTATCCAATTGGATATGAACTTGCCTGAACGCTTCAACGTAGAATATATTGGTGAAGATGGTCAAAAACATCGTACTATCATGATTCACCGTGCATGCTTCGGCTCCATGGAACGTTTTATCGGTATCTTGACTGAACACTATGCAGGTGCATTCCCAACTTGGATGGCGCCTGTACAAGTTAAAATCTTACCTATTTCTGAAAAACACGTAGAATATGCTAACCAATTAGCAAAACAAATGCGTCATGACTACGTTCGCGTAGAAGTAGATGACCGCAACGAAAAAATCGGCTACAAAATCCGCCAAGCACAAATGGAAAAAGTTCCTTACATGCTTGTTGTTGGCGATAAAGAAATGGAAGACAATTCCGTTAACGTACGTAAACATGGTGGCGACGAATTGGGTACAGTTCCATTCGACGAATTCTTCAATTCCATTAAAATTGAAATTAAGGAACGTAACTAATTACTAGCTTACTAGCAAAAGAATACATGTTACAAATGTAAAGGCGCGGTCTTGAGACCGCGCCTTTACTATATGCATTTATAAGTTCTTAAGCAATTCCAATCCAGTGCCAGTATGTAAGGGCGAATATGAGCATCATTACATAACCGATGATGGTTAAAGGAATACCTGTTGTCATAAATGTTTTTACATCGAATGTATCTGTACCGTAAGCCACCATGCCTTGTGGTGAGTTCACTGGTAGTACTAGACCGAAGCAAACTGCATATTGCATAAGCATTGTTACACCGAGTGGATTGAGACCTTCTGCGGAATGGCCCATAACGATGGATATAACGATAGGAATCATGGCAGAGGAGAGGGCTGTGGCTGAAGCAAATCCAAGGTGGATTAAAATCAGGAAGGCAGCCATAATAGCGATTAAAAGGAATACGCTTGCTGTTTCAAGGGAAAAGGCATTTACAAATACTTGAGCGAGCCAGGTGGCCGCTTTCGTTTTAAGTAATACGGAACCAAGACCGATACCAGCACCAAACATGACAATGGAGCCCCAATCTATGTTGGATTGGGCAAATTTCCATTCCAGAATACCTAGTTTAGGGAAGAAGAATAGTGCGATGGCTACGATTGTTGAGGTTGTAGTATCGATGGTATGTAATTTACCTCCCGTCGCCCACAATGCTAATAAACCAATAGAGATGCATAATAGTTTCTTTTCATCGAATGTCATTGGACCGATTTCTTTACGCATTTTAGCGAGTTGTACATCACCGCCAACGAGCTCTTTAAATTCAGGTTTAATTAAAGCTTGCGTTACAAAGTAGGTAATGATAGCCATAATAATTGAGAACGGTGCAGCTGCTGTGAGCCAATCAATCCAGCTTACAGATGTGTTCATCTGTGTTTGCATAAACCCAACAGCTACGAGGTTTTGGGCTGCTGCTGTTTGAATCATAATATTCCAAAAGGTATCTACCTGTACGGCGCCTACCATGAGGAGAGCTGCTACGCGGCTTTTACGTTCAATACCTAAGTTTTCCACGATACCGATAATAATTGGAGCAAGACAAGCGATACGAGCTGTTGCACTCGGTACAAAGAAGGCTAGAATAAGACCTGTAATAATAACACCTAAATAGATGCGGCTTACCTTTGTGCCTACGCTAGATAATACGAGCATGGCAATGCGACGATCTAGTCCCGTTTTACGCATGGCTACGGAAATAAACATAGCGGCACCTACGAGAATCATCGCAGGAGAAGAATAACCTGAAATAATCAGCTTTAAGGCATTCGCTGTGCCCATAGCTTTTGCTGGCGCCTCTGGATTTGGAGAGAAGCCTAGTAACAAGGCTGTGAGCGCCGTAATCATGGTCGCACTTACCGGATAGGATACAGCTGACGTCATCCATAAGATGATAGCAAAGGCGAGTACACCAATCATACGATGACCACCAGTAGATAATGTTTCTGGTGTTGGTAATAATAAAATGCCACCGAGAACAATGAAGGAAAGAATGAGACCGATATTTTGAGTGGTTGTACGTACCTTTAGAGGAGGGGCACTATTTGTTGTATTCATGATAAAACTCCTTTCAATATGTTTAATGCTTAATTAATATAAATATTTTGCTAGTTATCGTTAGCGTAAATAAATATATATTTATATTTATTATTGTTATCGTGTTTTTTAGAAAATTAATTATAAATCTATAAGTCTATTGTATACTTAAAGCGGTCTACTTGTCAGTAATAACACATATATACAAAACATAGATAGTTTGTTATACTATATGAGTTGTAATAATAAATTTATCAAGAAAAGCTCAAGATTATTGTTGACTTTCACGGTTCGATTTGTTATTATAATTAAGTAATTTATGAAGCAGAGGCCATCCGCCA
>ERZ772971.1775-NODE-1775-length-12267-cov-19.254094_pt1 | contig 12267 bp, 17 predicted proteins | sample MGYA00511943_ERZ772971 | MGnify/ENA primary metagenome ERZ772971 (study PRJEB29015, sample SAMEA2737929) | human oral metagenome | biome: human oral; feature: human-associated habitat; material: dental | place: China | collected 2144 ... | reverse complement strand
GCCTGACTCCTTTTATCCTGCCTGACTTGCTAAAAATGGTTGCTATCACCATTATTAGCATCCCTATTTTTAAGAGTCTGAAATTCCATTCCTACTTTTCAGAGAAATAGAAAAAACTGATAGAGCTTTCTCTATCAGTTTTTAAATGCATCCACGAGAATTTGGAATTCTTCATTAGAAAGTGTAATTCCCTTGCCCATCTTGCTGTGGTCTGGGCTCCAAGTCCGAATATCGTACTTAGCTGGTGCTCCGTTAAAGCTAACTCGGTTGAGTTCCTTGGTCCAGCCCTTGTCATTTTCAGACAGGACCAGAAGTTTTTCTTCGATTTCGAATGTAAATTCAGCCATATTTCACCTCTTGTTTTATTTTCCAACTAATAATTCGTAAAAGAATTTACAATTTAGGGAATTTTGTTATATAATATATTGTAACAAGTTATGGAGATTTTAGCTATGAAAAAATATCTCGAAATGATTTTACAAAGAGCCAACGAATTTATCAGTGGCAAAAAGAATGAACAGGGACCAGAGGACAGCGGCCGCATTCTGCGTACCATCGAGCTAGCTCTGCGTAAACAATCTGGTGTCCACGTTATCTTTCTGGATAAAAGCTTCACCGGCGATATTGTCAAATACGATCGCGAGCGCCTGCAGCTGATTATCAAGAATTTCAAGAAAAGTATGACCACTATTATCCGCGTGCAGGACATCAAGCGAATCAGTCTCGTACCCAATAATATCCGTGAAGCCCAAAAGAAAGACATTCGCATCACCAACCGTCGTTTCAAAAGATAACTCTTCTATCCAGCTGGATGGAAGAGTTATTTATTTGTCTGAAAATAAATTGATCGATGCTTCTTGCATCCTTGATTAAAAGGATGAGTACAGATAGGACAGGCATCCTCACAGCCAAGATATTGAGAAATAGTCAACTCGGTCCTGCAATAGCCACAGAGAACTACTCGATCTTCTGACCGACTCATGGGATAGGCCAGAAAAGCATGGTCTTCGTAGCGGTCATGACAGAGAAAGCACGGATAATATTTCTGACAAACAAAGCACTTAAGGGCTATGATATCTCTCTCACTGTGATAATGCTGGCAGCGAGTCTCCTCATCAAGAATATCTCCGTAAACCTGAATCATGCTATTTCCTCTCTGAAAACCTGTATTCATAAAAATAGCTTTTAAAAAGCCGCCTATGAATAAAAGATTAAGCCCGAACGGTCACGCTAGTGCCATCTTCCTTATAAAGATTAATCAAACCTTCCTTACGAGCCCGCACCATATCGCCAGCCTCTACGGGCTGCTCCAAGTGAATGGTCAGGAGTTCCATCGGATTAGGAGCCCGATCAATTTTGTTACCATCAGCATCTCGGAGGTCTGTGATAAAGGTTTCAAAATGACGGAAGCCTGGTCCGTAAAACTCAACTTGATCCCCTTCATGGATAACGTTACGCTGACGAATAGTCGCTGTCTGACTGTCTGCGTCATAGGCTACTACTTCTGCTACAAATTTGTATTCTGGAATCTTGCGTCGCGCTCCGAACAGCTGCTCATTTTCAGTTGGAGTATGATAGTAGAATCCTGTGGCCAATTCGCGTTGAGCAACTTTCCACATCTCATCGACCAAATCCTGCTTGATAGCTTCGAACTTTTCAGGACTTTCTAGATAAGCATTCACAGCTGCTTTATAGCAGTTAGTCACCGTAGAAACGTAATGAATGGACTTCATCCGTCCCTCAATCTTCAAGCTATCCACCCCATTTTCAATCATGTCTGGTATACGGTCAATCATGGACATATCAACTGCGGACATAGAAAATTCTTCTGGAACTTCACCCTTCAAGCTCTTACGTTCTTGTCCGAAAGGCATGTCGTAGAGGTCGTATTTCCAACGACAGGATTGCGAGCAGCCTCCTCGATTGGCATCGCGCATACTCATGTGGTTGGACAGTGTACAGCGGCCAGAGTAAGAAATACACATGGCTCCATGAACAAAGGCTTCTATTTCAACGTCAGTCCGTCGGCGAATTTCAGCCAGCTCAGCCATAGAAACTTCGCGGGCTAGGACAACTCGAGTCAGTCCTAAATTTTTCCAGAACTCCAGCGTTTCATAGTTGGTCGCACTAGCCTGAGTTGACAGGTGGATTTCCAGACCTGGTGCTTCTGATGCTGCAATAGCAATCAAAGCTGGATCTGAAACAATGACAGCCGCAATCCCGATGTCCCGCAAACGGCGGAACCACTCACCAGCTCCCTCTTCATTGCCCTCGTGCATGACCATATTGGCCGCGACATAGACCTTAGCACCATAACTAGCCGCAAACTGAACCCCTTCTTCCATCTGTTCAAAGGTAAAGTTCCCAGCCCGGCTGCGCAGACCATAGGCCTGTCCGCCAATAAAAACAGCATCTGCTCCATATCGAACAGCTACTTTTAGCTTTTCCAAAGTACCAGCAGGTGATAACACCTCTGGTCGTTTCAACTTTCTTGCCATCATTTTCTCCTATTTGCAATATAAAAGTGTTGATGTCTAATCCTTATTATTTTATAGTAATTTACCCCTAAAAGCAAGGTTCTTTGAATTATTTTCACAATTCTAATTTTCGGATTTTTTCGAATTAATTCAAAAAATAGTTTGAAACATATATTTTTTAGTTCTATTTTATAAATATCAATTTTGTGCTCAAAAAGAACTCCTAAAAGGAGTTCTAATTTCGATATTTATTTTACCATATCAGGATCATAGTCATAAAATCCTGTATCGAGAAAACGATTTTTCGGATGCAGTTTATGAATCGCCTCATCCAGCACAAAGGCTTGATCTGAGCTAAACTTGCCTGCTTCAATCAAATCTCTTGCCTCTACAAAAATCTTAGCAATCTCAACAAAGTTGTGACCAGGTGTGTAGAGCCCTTCCAACTTCCAGTGGCAGAATCCATGGTCAACCAATTCTATTAGCTTGGTCATCAAATCCAAGTCATTATTGGCAAAAATATGAGTACCATGATTGTCCTCAAAAATCGAATAATGGCTCTGCGGGTCACTAGGTTCCGCCAGAAAGAGATCCCGTTCTCTAGTCTTCTCATCATCAATATGAGTAAAGTTGTAGTAATTTTGCAAGAGAGGACGCTTGGAGTGATGGATAACACTGGCCCCATAAACTAAGACTTCAGCAGGAATTTCCAGAATCTCTGGCATCTTAAAAAGCTCAGCAGAAGGAATCTCACGCGCCAAGACAGCTTCTGAAACACCAGCGTTCTTAGCCCAAAAATTAATCTGACGGCTGCTGGTAACCATGGTCGAAGCGTCGTAAATGGTTTTTAATTTGTAGCCATCTCGCTGCAGCACATAGAAAACACCAGCATCGCCAACGGTAATATAATCTGCCCCAATCTCCTGAAGAAAATCAAGATAGGGCTTGATCTTATCCATCATTTCTTGATGCATGAGAGCGTTCACCGCAACGGTCAACTCTTTTCCTGCTTGGTGAACCAAATCAGAAATTCGATTTAATTCGTTTGAACTAAAATTATGAGGTAAACGAAGGCCATAATTTTTCTCGCCAACATAAATTCGATCGACATTTGCCTCCAAAAGTTCCTCAACTTGCTCTATACTTTCAGCTGTTGCTGTAATAATTATCTTTTTCATAAAACCATTATAGCAAAAAAATATAAAGGAGTGGTTCTTCATTCGAATTTATTCGTTTTGTAACGTTTTTGTAATATATAAAACTGCAAAAAAATGGTAGAATTAGAGGGTACTGTAAGGAGAGAGAATTATGCATGTAAGAAAATACCAACAATATGATGACCCAACTGACTACTACTACCAAGAAATTGAATCTGAACAAACACCACTCTATCAAGAGTACTTGCCTGAAGCAGAAACATCACCAAGATTAAGCGAACTCTTTTTCTTCTTGAATATTGCTGTTTTCTGTGTCTTGACAGTTTTGTTTAGCTTTGTATTTTTGAGCTTAAAAATGAATACATTTATGTCTTTCGCTTTGGCCATTGCTTCCAGCCTGATTAGCATCCAATCTTATCGCCTGTTCGCAAAGAAACACCAAACTAACAAATAAACCAACCTTGTGATTCTACGATTTTAAAATATAAGAAAAAACCGAAGACACCTTATGTCCTCGTTTTTTTCATTCTAGCAAACAAAGAAGCTTAGCAAAATTGCTAGGCTTCTTTGTTTTATTTTTCTTCTTGATTATCAGTTTCAGCAGTCTTTTCTTCTTGACCTTCTGTCGCTTCTGCTCCGAAGTCAATGATGATTTCTTCTGAAGGTTCCTCTTCTTCCTCTTGGAAGATCACAGGCTCTTCCTCTGCAAAGCTGCTTTCTTCTTTATCAAATTTTTCTTTGATTTCGTTAAACTTATCTTGTGAGTAGTCAACGACTGATTTTGTCGTTTCTTTGACAGATTCAAGAACTGTTTCTGTCGTGATTTCGCCTTTCTCAACCTTTTCTTTGGTCTGTTGAATTGCGCTAACAGCTTGATTTGAAAAGTCTTTAGCAGACTGAACGACAGCTTCATGAATATCGTCAGGATTTTCTTGGTAATCCTTAACAAACTCCCGAACCTTGTCTGTCGTTTCCTTTCCTTTCTTACTGGTCAGGAAATAGGCAGCAGCTGCACCTGTAATGGCACCCAATAACAGTGATGAAAATTTTCCCATGGTAGACCTTCTTTCTTATTTTTTAAACAATTTTGAAGCAAAACGCAAAGCAGATAAACCAGCTGTAGTTTTGACGGTTCCCTTACCAGCAGACACTGCTTTTTTACTCAGTGTACGCGCCTGATCGTTTAAATCTGAAACGGACTCAGACAGGTCCGCAACAGCTGTAAACAAAGGATCAATGGTTGCGACTTTTTGATTGATGTCGTCAGTTAAGACATTGACCTTGGCCAGTAAATCATTGGTTTGGTGAAGGGTCACGTTGACATCAGAAGTCAAGACCTTGATAGTATTTTCTGTTTCATCTAGCATCTTACCAGCTTTCTCGCCCAGATTTTTGACAGTAATCGTCAAGTAAATCACGAAGATAATGAGGGCTAGCGCCAGTAAAGCATAAGCAATTTCAATTATCATATTTCTCTCCTTTCATTGCAGACATCTCTTACAAGAGTCAGCGGCTCTAAGCATTTCTTATTCTTGATAATAAGGAGCTTGCTTTTTTCTTTGGTAAATGATAATGCCAATTCCGACAAAAATAAGAATCAGCGACAGCCATTGGGAAACACGCAGACCAGCAAACATGAGACTGTCCGTCCGCATACCCTCAATAATCATCCGACCAAATCCATACCAGATTAGATAGAAGGCGGCGATTTCTCCCTGTCTCAGCAACTTAGGCCGACGGCGTAGAACAATAATCACGATAAAACCAAGTAGGTTCCATAGAGATTCATAGAGGAAAGTTGGCTGTCTGTAACTGCCTTCGATATACATATTCTCACGAATAAAGCTTGGTAGGTAGTTCAAACTCTTAACTGCCGCACCATAGGCCTCATGGTTGGCAAAATTTCCCCAGCGTCCAATACTCTGGGCAATCATCACACTTGGTGCTGCGATATCTAGAAAATCAACCGGATGAATCAGCCTTCTCCGACAGAAAAAGTAGAGAACAATGGCACCAGCTATCAGCCCGCCGTAAATGGCAATACCTGCTATTCCGCCATTCCAGAAATCAATGATTTTTATCAGATTCTTACCGTAATAATCCCATTCGAAGGCCACGTAATAAAGCCGGGCACCAACGATAGCTACGGGAAAAGCCACTAGGATAAAATCCAAAATATCATCAGGAATAATCTTCCGACGCGGAGCTTCTTTCATGGCAAGATAAACGGCTAAAACTAAGCCCGTGACAATACAGATGGCATACCAGCGAATACTGATAGGCCCTAGTTGGATAGCTACTGGATCAATCATGTTTCACCTCATTCCGGCTAATTAAATCGGTGAGGCGCTCTTCAAAGATCTTAGTAGCATCATAGCCCATTTGCTTAGCTCGATAGTTCATCGCTGCAGCCTCAATCACGACTGAGATATTGCGACCAGTCTTTACAGGAATCCGAATACGTGGAATTCTAACACCGGCAACCTCCAGCTCCTCTGTATCATTACCTAGACGGTCAAAAGTTTTTTGAGTATCGTAATTCTCCAAATAGACAGCTATCTGAACTTGAGAAGAATCTTTGACTGCACTGGCTCCGTATAAGCTCATGACATCAATGATACCAACACCACGAATTTCTAATAGATGTCGCAAGATTTCAGCCGGCTCTCCCCAAAGGGTCACTTCATCCTTAGCATAGATATCCACTCGATCGTCCGCAACCAAACGATGGCCACGCTTAACCAATTCAAGTCCTGTCTCACTTTTACCAATTCCACTGTCCCCTTGGATGAGAACTCCCATGCCATAGATATCCATCAGGACCCCATGAACACTGGTTCTCTCAGCCAGCCGAGAATCAAGATAACTGGAAATTTCTCCAGACAAGCGGCTAGTAGAGGCTTTGCTTCTAAGAATAGCAACCTGCTTCTCATCAGCCGCATCAATCATTTCTTTAGGAATCTCTAAATTTCGAGCAATGATAACCACCGGCGTCTCAGGCTGGAACATTTTCAGCAGTACTTGATGGCGATTATGAGAGCTCATCTTCATCAGATAAGACCACTCTTTCATCCCAATCAGCTGTATCCGCTCGGGTGTATAAAAATCAAAATATCCAGTCATTTCAAGTCCAGGCCGAGAAATATCTGAAGTTTTAATTTCTTTCTCCAGTAAAACTTTATCTCCGTACTCCTGAGACAGACGAGACATTTTTAAGAGGTCTTTGACCTTTACTGACATTGTCTTCTCCCTTCAAATTTGTCTGCTTCTATTATAGCAAATTTTTACCTCAAAAGAATCTTTAAGATTGATTTTAGGTCGAAAAAATATTTTGATTTAAATCAACTTTTTAGTAAAAATAGAAAAACAGCCATGGTCTTAGTCAAGCAGGCTGTTAAGAATCTTCTTTTGGTTATTAAAACAAGGATGGTTTTCTACAAAATCTGGGACCTCTTTCAGAGGCAACCAGACATGGGCATCTGTTTCGCCTTCCTGATAGCGGACTTGACTCTTATCGCCAGATACAACCACTTCAAAATAGTCGAAATGGCACTGATCTTTGATAGAGCACACCTGCTCCAAAAGTCTGATGCTGTCAGGAACCAAGCCTGTTTCTTCTTCTAATTCACGTAAGGCGGCTGTCAGACTATCCTCTCCAGCCAGCACACTGCCACCTGCTCCGAACTCATAATAGCCAGGATAAAGGCTTTTATTGGCTGATCGCCGCATAAAGAGAATATCACCATCCTGGTGACGAACCAAGACATTAACACATAGATGAAACTGTCCTTCAGGAATTTTTTCTCCTCGAACCAGGAGATGAGGGAGTTGATTTCGATTTAAGTCATAGGCATTCCAAAATTCTGTCATATTTCCTCCTTGGATAAGTGCTTAGGTTTTCGTTGAATTTGTAAGGTTCAGTCTACTTCACTCTGATTATTTTCAGTTTGAGAAATAACTCGCTTTTTATAGTTAGAAAGGTTTATTGAATGAGCCATAGAGTATACGATTGTATTTGAAAGCAGCATACCAAAAACATAAAATAGGCTATTAGGAAGAGAGTTGATAATGTTTTGGAAACCTCCAACAAAACCATAAATTACGAGACATAGAACTGGCAGAAATAAGATAGATGCAAGTCCTACTAAACGCTTTGAGCTTTGCTCCGGAGTTAAAACTTTCCAGAAAAAGAAAAAATTCCACAAGCCAAATGGAAAAACTAGAATACCTATAAAGAAAACAAAGAAGCTAGCATAACCTCCTGCCACCATGCCTGCTGCAAAAATAAGAACTATATGTAGAATTAAACTAATAATCAAATACAGGAAAAATTTACACAAATAAACAGGTAAAGAAAATTGTTTCATAATACTGCCTTTCTAATCTTCAAAATGATCTGATGAATTAAGTGACTCACTCTTTTCTATTTGTTTAGTTATACGTAGATTCTCACGACCTTTTTTATAGAATAAGCAAAGAAATAAAGAAACGTATTAACCAGAAGAATAATGAAGAATATTGGAATCATGCTCTTAAGGCTATTGAGCCAATTACGTAAACCGTCTGAATGATAGCTCCCTAAAAAGACAGAATAGACTGCAAAAATAATCGGATGCATGAAAACAGACAGTAGCAAAACTCTTTTTTCAGAGATTGACTAATTGGCGGTGTAAACAGAAAGAAGAAAAAATTCAAAAAGCCATAGCCAAAAATCATCATCCCTAGAAAAGACATTGTCAGACTAGTGCCGTAATTAGACTTAAGGAGAAAAGCCAGAAGACCAAGCCCTCCAAAACTAACAATAAATGACAGAATAATATAAAGCAAGAACTTGAGTGCATACCATATGATTGAAAATTTTTTCATAAAATCATTCTCTCCTCTTCATCTAGTAAAAAATCGGGAGTGCATCCCGAAATTTTCTATTTTATTAAGAATTACCAAAACCAACCGTCTTTATCGTCTTTGATAGCTTCCGCTTCTTTTCGTTTGCGTGGACCAGTTCCGTACATTTCTTCTTCTAAGTCTTCTTTATAAGGCATAACCATGGCCAGCAGGATATAGATGAGAATTCCCAAGCCGAAATTGACCACAGTAAAGATAATAAAGAGGAAGCGCACAAGGCTTAGATCAAAATCAAATTTATCAGACAGACCGGACAAGACACCGGAAATCAGTCGATTCTTTTTCAACTTATAGAATTTCACATTCATGATAGAGACCTCAATGATCATATTTACTTTATTCTACCATATTTCATGAGAAAATAATCGGGCCAAAGGCTGATTATGGATTAGAATATTCATTCTTTAAAAAAAGAGAGTTCTTCAGTGAACTCTCTTGCTGATTTATCAAGCATTCTCCGACAAACGGAGCTTGCCCATACAGCGTCCGCACCGGTATTTTTGAAGATTGACTCTACGTCTGCGACGGATAAGTGCTCCGCAGCTCAGGCATTCATAGATGAGAAAGGTTTGCGAGTCGGACAAGGATGGAGCGTAGCGCAGACCAGCAACTCGCTTGAGCAGGTCTTTAAAATCTCTATCCCCATGGCGGTAACCTTTACCCTGATAATAGAGGTGATAGTGAGCTAACTCATGCCGGACAATTTTTCGAAAGGTCCCCAGCCCAAAAGTTTCATAGATTTTAGGGTTAAAATCCAGATGACCATCTTTAGGAAAGAAGCGTCCCCCTGTAGTACGGAGATGCTTGTTCCAATAAGCTTGGTGGCGGAATTCCCAGCCAAAATCCTCAAGCGAAACCCGCTTGACATAGTTAGTTAGATTCATTTGGTGTTATCAGAGAGAGGTTGACCTTCTCCCGCTCCACATCCAGTTTATCCACCCAAACTGTGACTAAATCGCCAACAGATAGGACCTGACTAGGATGCTTGATATAGTCTGTGCTCAGCTTGGAGATATGAATAAGACCATCTTCGTGGATACCGATATCCACAAAGGCTCCGAAATCAACGACATTGCGGACTACCCCTTCCAGCTTTTGACCGATGCGCAGGTCCTTGATATCCAAGACATCCTGCCTCAGAACTGGGGCGTCAAAGGAATCTCGCAAATCTCTGCCAGGCTTGAGCAAATCAGCAATAATATCTTTGAGGGTTTCTTCTCCCAAACCTAGCTCTGCAGCCAAACTAGCAGTCTGCACTGCTTTTAATTTGGCTTGGGCTACTTCATCCAAACTGCTAATTTCAAGACGCTTAAAGAGCTCCTCCACCGCCTTATAAGACTCTGGGTGGACGCCTGTATTGTCTAGCAAGTTATCACTTTCGGGAATACGCAGGAAGCCGGCTGCCTGTTCAAAAGCCTTTGCGCCTAGACGCGGCACTTTCTTGATGGCCTCGCGAGACCGGATCAAGCCTTCCGTCTCTCGATATTTGACAATATTTTCTGAAATGGTTTTATTAAGACCAGCTACATGGGCCAGCAGGGCAGGACTGGCGGTGTTGATGTTGACTCCGACTTGGTTGACCACAGTATCAACGACAAAGTCCAGACTTTCAGACAGTTTTTTCTGGCTGACATCATGCTGGTACTGACCAACTCCGATGGACTTAGGATCAATCTTAACCAGCTCAGCTAAAGGATCTTGCAGACGGCGGGCAATGGAAATAGCTGAGCGCTTTTCAACGGTCAAATCTGGAAACTCATGACGGGCCAGTTCACTAGCAGAGTAGACAGATGCTCCGCTCTCATTGACGATGACATAGCTGACATTTGGATGAGATTTCAAAACTTCCGCTACAAAGGCTTCGCTTTCTCGGCTGGCAGTGCCGTTTCCGATGGCAATGATTTCCACGCCAAACTGCTCAATCAGCTCTGACAACTCTTTCTTAGAAGCTTCAATCTGAGCTGGCTTTGCTGGCGCTACTGGATAAATAACATGAGTCGTCAGCATCTTGCCTGTCGCATCAACAACAGCCAGCTTAGCCCCTGTTCGAAAGGCTGGGTCAAAGCCCAGTACTACGCGACCTTTGAGAGGAGCAATCAGGAGGAGATGGCGGAGATTCTCTGAGAAGAGCTGAATCGCTCCATCCTCAGCAGCTTCAGTCAGCTCGGTCCGAATACGGCGCTCCATGGCTGGAATGATTTTCTTTTTGACTGCTTGCTGAACTGCTTCAATAATATAGGCATTTTTCACCTTGAAGCGTACTTCAAAGAAGCGCAGAATTTTCTCAAGATTGTGCTCAAAACCAACCTTGAGAATACCTAGCTTCTCACCACGATTAAGGGCCAGTGTCCGGTAGCCTTGCATAGTCGCTACTTTTTCGGAAAAATCATAATAAATCTGGAAGACCTGCTTTTCATCCAAATCACCATCTTTGAGACTGGACACGATAAGAGAATTGGTCTGCATCTCATGGTAGGTCCAAGCCCGTAACTTGGTATCTTCAGAAATTGCTTCAGTCAGAATATCCACTGCTCCTGCTAGAGCAGCTTCTGCTGTTGGAAAGGCTTCACTAGTCAGTTTCTCTGCTTCTTCCTGTAGATTAGCCGCATCCTGTAGGATGAAGCGAGCCAAAGGAAAGAGACCTGCTTCACGAGCAATAGTAGCCTTGGTACGACGCTTCTCCTTATAAGGCAAATAAAGTTCTTCCACATCAGCCAGCTTTTCAGCAGCCTCAATCTCAGAGCGCAGAGCATCCGTTAGTTTGCCCTGCTCCTCAATCTTAGCTAAAACCGTTGCTTTACGCTCTGCCAAAGCAGTCATGCTCTTATCTAAGTCAATGATCGCCTTAATCTCGACCTCATCCAGATTTCCTGTCATTTCCTTACGGTAACGAGCAATAAAAGGAATCGTATTTCCTTCAGCGGTCAGATCTAGGACCTGTGATACTTGGCTTTCTTTAAGGCCCAATTTCTGGGCAATTTTTTCAATATTTATATTTTCCATAACAATCCTATTATATCACAAGTGCTTTGAATGATAGGCAGTTTTAGAACTATTTAGTACTATTTGTACAAAAAAATTTAGGCTAAATCAGCGACAAAGAGTCTCTTATGTTTCAAAATTTCATTTTTTGATAATTGGTAGTATAATAGAATTATTATTTTAGAAATGAGGTGCCTTTATGGCTGTTAAATTTACTAGATCAGACGATTTGGACAAGATGTTCGAGGAGTTTGCGACCCTGCCCAAGATGGAAAAGGTAGAGTTCCCTGAGGAAGACAAGAAAAAATCTAAAAACGAGAAGGATAAGAAAGAATGAGCTTCTTCTCTCAGCTACCGGCCAGTGTCCTGCAAGCCGGTGCCATCTTTCTCTCCATTATCATTGAGGCCCTGCCTTTTGTTCTGATTGGAAGTATTATTTCTGGCTTTATCGAGGTGTATGTCACGCCAGACAAGGTTTATCGTTTCCTGCCCAAGAACAAATGGGCTCGGATTTTCTTTGGGAGCTTGATTGGTTTTGTCTTCCCCTCTTGCGAGTGCGGAATCGTTCCCATTATAAATCGGTTTTTGGAAAAGAAAGTTCCCAGTTACACGGCTGTGCCCTTTCTGGTAACGGCTCCAGTCATCAACCCCATCGTGCTCTTTGCGACCTACTCAGCCTTTGGAAATTCCCTCCGAATGGCTCTGCTTCGTGCTTTAGGTTCTATGGTCGTGGCTATTCTTTTAGG
>ERZ772971.1760-NODE-1760-length-12324-cov-6.927296_pt1 | contig 12324 bp, 7 predicted proteins | sample MGYA00511943_ERZ772971 | MGnify/ENA primary metagenome ERZ772971 (study PRJEB29015, sample SAMEA2737929) | human oral metagenome | biome: human oral; feature: human-associated habitat; material: dental | place: China | collected 2144 ... | reverse complement strand
AAGCTGATAGCAAGATATTCTGTTTCTAACTTATGCCGTATTCCAGACCACGTAGCCATAGGATTCACACCTCAACACACGAAACAAATATACACATTACTTAAAAGGATAATCCTGCTCATAGTCCTCTTGATAATCTAGTTTATGACGAACCGCATCAACTTCATTGGGACTTAGTACATTTCATATTACTATTATTGTATCATAGCAACTCTACTTCACCCTTATAGGTATCTCCTAAGTTTGCAATCTTAGCATCTGAAATAATACTATGCAATAATCCCTCGTTCACCATCTTCTCTAACCAATAACGTAATTACATATTGTGTATTAAGCTCATTCGGCAAAGCAAAAGAAATATCATTGTCCACAAAACTTGGTTTTTCCTTTATTTTCATAGTGCTCCAACAACCATTTATAATATTCTCTCTTTTGAAAGTACTCCCATCAATACTGGATACATCATATTCATCTTGATCCACATGAGTCCATTTTTCTTGCAACGCAGAACGCACATCACCTTGCTTTAACTCATTGTAGAGTTTTCCAAAATACTGTGCACTTTGTTCATATGGATGAGATTCCATAGATAAACTTGTATAAATAAAAGGATAGTTAAATCTATAGAGAGCGCCATAAGTCCCAGCCATACCAGGAATAGGAACCATATGCGTGCCACCTTTGAAAGCTGGAAATGGCAGTGTATAAGACAGCCCACCTTCTAGAGTATGCATATGTATCTCTGTTACAGCATTATATTGGGCTCTAGATATCTTCTAGAGATTGACGGTGATAGAACGCATGAAAAAAGGCCCGACATAGAAGTCAGACCGTTTCTTCAACATTAAATTCTAGAAGCGAAGTCTGGCGTCCGAACCATTTATGCCTCACTTTGATATAAATGATATCATATCTAAGAACGGAAGGGAATTGAACAATTCCTTTCCGTGCTTTCATTTATAATACAAATGTTATATACCTTATTGTAACATAGTGACTTATATCACCGACAAAATATATTGTCAATTGGTATATTTATTTCATCTTCCTACTGGGCTGACGGATACGTAGAATTGACTACATGCACAGTAGCACACATCGTGTGATAGCCGACCGTCTGGGCAAGCTTTTGTTCAGATGGTCTTTTTTTATTGCCATCTCATAGCAAATGCTTCTTTATCAATTTTTGATAATCTCACGTATATGAAAGGAGTTTTTTTATGAGAAATCGTTGGCTTATCGCACTTGCAGCTATTGGACTGCACATATCCATCGGTAGTGTGTATGCATGGAGCGTGCTCACGCGCCCTATCATGGTAGATATGGGATTTACCTTATCACAAACAACCTGGACATTTTCACTAGCCATTCTAATGCTTGGTCTATCTGCAGGTTTTCTTGGATCCTTTGCAGAGAAGATTGGTCCTAAAAAAAGCGGTCTCCTCGCCATGTTATTTTGGGTAGTGGGTCTATTCGGTACAGCCTATGCACTTAGCATCCATAGCCTGACCTTACTATATCTATTCTACGGTATCATTGGCGGTATTGGACTAGGCATCGGCTACATAACACCAGTTTCTACGCTCGTAAAATACTTTCCAAATCGTCCTGGATTTGCTACCGGATTAGCTATAATGGGATTCGGATTTGCCTCCCTTATTGCAGGTCCTCTTATGCAGTACCTTGTGGCTCATGTGGGCTTAGTAAATAATTTCATTATCCTTGGTATCATCTATCTTATAGTTATGAGTGCTTCTTCCCTTTATTTGAAAGCACCTACTCCAAAAGAACCGACACGCTCTAATCAAGATAAATCTACCATGTACGTACATAATCACGGTATGCTAGCTAATGATGCTATGAAAACATGGCAATTCAGTGCTCTATGGTGGGTCTTCTTTGTTAATATTACCTGCGGTATTGGGCTCCTATCTCTAGCATCCCCAATGGCACAAGAAACCATTGGCATGACACCAGCAGCTGCGGCCTCTCTAGTCGGTATTATTGGCATTTTCAATGGTGGTGGTCGCATTGCATGGTCCACTATCTCTGATTTCCTTGGGCGAGCACAAACTTATATATTATTCTTTATCATGGAAATCATTGCCTTCTATTTACTGTCCCAAACCAATAGTGCATTAACATTCCAGATTTTAATACTCCTCATTATCACCTGTTACGGTGGAGGCTTCTCTTGTATGCCGGCATATCTTGCAGACCTTTATGGTATACGCCAACTCTCTACCATTCACGGCCGTATCCTAACAGCTTGGGGCTTAGCAGGCATCGCTGGTCCCATGATCGTATCGTACTTTCACGAAGCCGGATATGGCTATTCCATGGCTTTAGTGTGCTTTGCAGTTTTATTTATATTAAATACAATAATTGCTATAGTCTTGAAAATGTATGGCAAGAGGGACCTTCACAGCTGACACCTGCATTTAAATATGAAAAAAGGCCCGACAGTAGAGTCAGACCATTTCTTCAAATACTTTTTCGAGAAGCGAGAGCTAGCGACGAAACCATTTATGCCTCACTTTAATATCAATTATATCATAAAAAATCTACTTCGCCCTTATGCTCAACAGGATATACTTCTATCATCTGCGAAATACCTGTAGGATCCTTATATATTTTAATATGCTCATTACCGGATGCTTCCTCAACGGCATCATTTAACACACGATAATTGTAGTTATTAAAGCTTTCAAAATGACTATCCTTATTTAACCTATCTAATGAAGTAATATTAGGCACAATGTAATTAGCGATAATGTCCTCGATGCCCCGTTTGCCAATACCTCGTTCGCCATCCTCTCTAACCATTAAGGTAAGTACATATTGCGTATCAGGCTCATTATTTAAGGCAAAAGAAATATCATTCGCCACAAAGGTAGGATTGCCTTTAGTTTTCATGGTACTCCAGCGGCCATTAATAATCCGTTCGCCTTTGAAAGTACTACTATCAATACTGGATATATCAAACTGATCTTGATTCATATGTGACCATTTTTCCTGCAATGCAGAACGCACATAGCCTTGCTTTAATTCATTATAGGGTTTACCCAAATACTGAGCACTTTGCTCATACGGATGATTATCCACAAATAAACTAGTATAAATAAAAGGATGGTTAAATGTATACACCAATGTATTAGTATCTTTCACATCCGGAATAGGGGCAGTTTGTGTGCCACCTTTGAAAGCTGGAAAAGGCAGTGTATAGGAAAGCCCGCCCTTATCAGTATGCATATGGACTTCGGTGACAGCATTATATTGGGTACGTCACATAGAATAGTTTAAATCTCTACGCTGCTCAGCATTCATCTCATCAACACGATATAGCAATCTAGCCGCATCACTAACCTCCGCAACACTAGTAGCATTATAGATTCGTTCATTAAGAATACTATCCATCAAATCATTCTTATAAAAATCAGCACTAGAATGCTTAACTTTTGCATTATACCCAGGCAACTCATTAGCATTGCTGCAACCACTCAAACACAGTATAGCAATCAGACCACCGAATAACAAAAATTTTCTAAACATAAGATTTCCTCAATACACACTAACTATATTTTGTATATTGTAATGTACTTATATAGTAATAAAATGATAACAAAAGAGGTTCCTATTGGTCACCTAGGTGACTATTAGGAACCTCTAATCTATTTACTTTTGTTATTAACAGGACTATATTGAGCTTGAGGCCTCTAAATGGGTCCAGTCTTTGCTAATCGTGGCATGAAAAAAGCCCGACATATCACTATCCATATAATATTTGCTTATTACAAATATTATATAAACTTATACCAAATGCCTTGGAACTGTAGATATCGAATTCCTAAATTTTGAACGTTCTTTTTCTCTAATACGATCAGCAATCTCAAAAATTTTATTTTTTATCCATAAATTAGCAGTTGTGCCCTCAGAGTAATCCGCCTCTGCATACATATCAACTCGACCATCAATACGCATTTGTTCGACTTGCTTTAAGGCATCACCATCTTCTCTAGGATAAATAGCAAAAGTAGTTCCACCTTTTTGCTTTACTAAGGAAAAAGCGGGAATATCACTAGGACCATCAGCAATATATATCATATTTTCAAAAGGCACACGTCTCATATCAAATGATATTTTAGCATTTACATCAACATGGAGTTCTTTGTTCCAACTTCCTTTATTAATTTCAAAAATTGCACGCGTTTTTGTTGTATTATCTATCGTATAGACTACATCACTAAGAACAAGATCATTATTTATATTAGTTTCAATAAGCTCACAACCCCATATTGATTTAGCAACATCATTTAATCTTGATCCTCGAATTAACTCTGCAAAGCCTGTACTTACAATATAATTCTCGACTTGAATATCATAATCCTTATATTCAGCTTTATCTTGAAAGAGATTATTTAATGATGCTAAGAATTCTGGTACATTTTTATAAAACTGTTGTTTATTACCATACTCATGTAATTTTTTATTATTTAATCCATCAAACTTTCCTTCACGAATATATTGAAGAAATAAATTTAAATAATATGTATCAGAATTAATGCGTATATTAGGATATTTCTTACATAAATCATCTTGTTTTTGATTATTTTCCGCCCAAAATTTCTTAGCATCAATACCATATTCTTTAAAAATCGGATCCTGCATATACCCATTAATTAAAGTTTTATCACAATCCCATATTACAGCAATTATATTTGACATATTTATACCCGCCTATATAAAACCACAAAACACAACATCCAAAAACTAAATTCTTATGTTCCTTTAATAAAATAGTATTACATCCCCCTATATAACTGATGTAGAGCTAATTATATTCATTTAAATTCAATTCATATATGAATACCGAGAAATATCAATTAATGAATCAAATTATATCGCTAATAAATCTAAAGTAAGTATATTATGTTGTAAATTATACGTAAATTTAGTAAAAATAGATAATTTTTCATCAACTTCATTATCATTTATTAGCTTACGCATCTCATGTGCTTTAGTTAGTTTGACTGACAATAAATTTAAATGATCATTAAAAGATAGTACATCCTCATCAAAAGCAGCCGTAGCATCAAAAAGTATACTAAAATCCACTGCATTAGCCTTATAAAAATTATAGTTATTCTCTTCAATCAATAATACTTTATCTAAGGTGTCAAGATTAGTTACATCGGTAAATATCTCTTTAGTATTCGAATCACTCTGTAGTTGTGATAATTGACTAATATAAAGCTCTTCATACAAAATTGAATACACATAAAGACTATATCTAGTTTTATGACTCAACCGTGAATCTTCAGCAAGAATATTAGTTAAAATATTAAGTTTATTATAGTCTTTATTAGAATCAGAATCTATCGTTTTTACTTTATCAACTAATTCTGAATACATAGTCGATTGACTATAAAATAATTTTATATTTTCATAATTAGATCCCACTATTATTACTATATTAATAATTCCAATTATCAAAATCGAGCTAACAAAAGATATAATATTACGACATGTAAAATCTAATTTTAATATACCGAAAATAATTTTCCACCAAATGATTATAGTAAATAAAAATATTCCAAATTTACACGCTAATATAAAATTATATTGATGTAAAATAGTTGCCTCATATATATTTACATACGATAAATATACATTAGCTATATAAACATCAATACTTCCTGAAGATGTATTATTCAGTAATTGATTAACAACTTCTAAATTACTAATAATACTATCATTTGTAAACAGAAAAATTGACAATATTCCACTAAATAAAAAATAAATATACCCTGAAAAAGCAGCAAATCCAGAAGCTCCTAATACACTACTCACAGTAATTTTAATTTTAGATAGTCTATATATAAGAATTGAGAATAAAACAGAAAAAATAAAATTTCCCAATAAAAAACTAAGAAATTTAATGCTCCAAATCTTTGTAACTGGCGATATATTAGAAATATCTTTACTAGCTATTGTCAATATAACCCCTGTAATAGAATCTAACTCTAAATGCATAGAAATTAAATTTAATGCAATAAAATTAATTATTAAAAAGATTATCCCCCAAAGCAAATACACTTTAGGAATCTTACTGACATTGAATATAGATAAATATAGACAGATAAAATAGCGTTTTATAAATCCACTAATTTTATCCACCAAGTTATCAATATTTTTTAAAAGTTTATATATATTAATCAATCTCCTCATTTACATTAAATAACAACATACTAGTTCTCTTCAAAATATAACTCAACTAAGTCCTTTATTCTCCCCTCTTTAGCATAAGGTATGGTATCTTCTTGCACAAAATTCTTTCTACTTACATCATCACTAATTGGCCCAAAGATAAAGTTTGTAGCAATGCTATAAATGATAGTTGAAGGAGCAAATCCATAAACTTGATTTTCAAGAATATGTTTCAATCGTTCTTTATCATCTGGAAATTGTTGTTTCATAGATTCATTGTTATATAAACGCTTAACCAATTCAGCAATATACAATCCAGATTTCATATAAAGATCAATATAGGTTTTAGTTGGATCATCAAAAATATTAGGATTTTCTTTTTCGAGTTCATCAACCATTCGCTTTACCACTTTTTTAGGTGTAAAGATTTGATTTGTTTGTTGTGGCGGAATGTAATCAAAGATATCTTCTTTATTATCTTCAAAGTAATTAGCAAGTTCTGCTTTTTTACGTAAGAATTCAAGTATAGCCTCATTAAATGTCGGCGCATCAAACAAATGACCATTAAAGTCATCTCCACCATCACGTAAGTATCTAAATTGATCTAATGTGATTCCAGTAACTTCATGGAAAACATCTTCATCTACATAGGTATCAAAATTGTCTAGTGTAAGCTGCTCATCACCATATGCCATAAGGAAACTCGGGATTGTTCTAGCAAATCCCCGTAGATGACCACGAATTTTTTCTTCATCACTATTCATTCGGTTTTGTAGAGCTTCTACTTCCTGTTGTTTAATGATTTGTTTAGGCAATTCCTGTAATGTTGTACTAATATCTTTCGTAAATTTATCTTTATATTCTACTTTTACAGCACTAATTGCTTCTTCTCGTTCGTTTTCAATCGCTATCTTTTCCTCTTCTGACTTAGCAGCTTCAATTTTCTCTTTATATTCAGCTTCTTTATGTGCAATAGCAACAGTTTGTGCCTTATCATTTTCTTCGGCTACCGTCTTAATGGCATCTTTAATATCTTTTTCAATTCGTTGTGCTGCTCGATTTTTAAGGCCATACGTTTCTTGCATTTCCTGAACAATTGGTGTAATAACAGGTGCAGTCACACGAGCTAGCATATCCTCCAATGTCGGTTTTAAATCTTCATTACGTATTGTATTTTCAATATTTGTAATTGAACTTCGTAATTTATCCCCAAATAAAGCCTCTTGTTTATTAATAACGATTTCGTCTGGAACAATTGGATTATCATCATCATCTAAATCGACATCAACGATATCTATTTCATCTCCACCCATAGTAACTTTACCTTGAGATGCTTCAGGTAATTCACTTAGAATATCTAAAACAGTTTGAGTCGCTCTAAAAATACCAGCAATATTATCGAATAAAAGATTAGACATAAAGCCACGTTTAACAACTTCTTGGGCTTTAATTTGCTTAGGAATCGTCATTACCTGAGCCGCATCAATCTCTACCATTCGACCTAATGAGTCCTCAGCTATAACAGGAAAAAAGTTTAATAATTCACCGATATTCTCTTTTCTTTCATCAGTCGTACCATGGCCATTAGCAGTCGCCATAGATAAATCATTAGCAAATTTATCATAAATAATCAGTGTACGTTCTGGTGCAAAATCAAATACATAAGCCCGTTCTTTTCTATAGTGTTTACCTTTTTCTGTCCAAGAATATGGATTTTGTGCTCTAAAAGCAGCCTGCATATACTGAGCTGGTGACTTCATATTACATAGCATAATAACACCAGTCCATTCAGGTACGGTTACACCTGTTGTTAATTGTCCTACTGAAAGCGTAATTGTTTTCTCATGATCTGCTATAGCTTTACGAACAGCCGCTAGAGAACGAAGATTCTCAGTTCCTTCATCACTATTATGTTCATAAGCATTACCTGAACCTGCAGCTAATACAATTCCATAATTTTCAAAAGTAGGATGATTTTCCAATAATTTCTTTAAAGCTTTAGCTGAATTCACACGATCTAAAATCCAAAATGTATGCTTTAATTCATTGCGTAGCTCTTTTGTAGAGAATGGATATTTTTCATTATGCGTTAATGTATCAAGCCACGCAACAACTGCTTCTTTATGAATAAATTCACCACTCTCATTAGTAGCAAAGAACTCATTCAAATCAAATGCATAATCATAGTTTTCACCATCAACAGTTACACCATCATTAATGACATTTAAAACCATCTTAGACATTTGATAGGTAAACATATTCAATTGAGGTAATGCTTCGTATGGATTCTCACTTTCACACGTGCTATCCCAAGTTTTCTTAGCTTGTTGTTCATCTGCATATGACCAATTATAGATCTGTTCATCACTAAATTGACCTTTGGCGATTGATTTAAATGGTGTACCAGATAGATGTAACGTCCATTTTCTATGAATATTAGTGAAAGCAAAATCTGACTTACGAGTATCAACAGCTTCATGAGCTTCATCTATGATTACTAAGTCCCAATGTAAATCAGCAATCCACTTTAACTTATTATATTCACCACCAAAAAATTTAGATCCTTTCAAATCTTGTAAACTGATAAATGCAATCTGTTTAGCATCCTCAGCTTCACCAAGATAGGTTATAAACTCATCTCTACTCATAGATGGACGATCTTTTAATGAATCTGTACTACTAACAAACTTATATTTCGTATTACTAGCAATAAATTGTTCAAAGTCATCATACCAAGAATTGGCAACAGCCGGACGATTTGTAAGCACTAATACATTGGTTGCATCTAATTGCTTAACTAAATCATAAGCAGACAAGGTCTTACCAAATCGTGGCTTAGCGTTCCACAAAAACTCACTATTTTCATGATTTCTAAAATAAGTTAATGTTTTATTTACAGCTTCTGCTTGCTCTCGGCGTAAAGTATACTCTTGACTTTTACCCGGTTGATAACCTGATATATCATGACGAATAAACTTGTTAAATAAACCTTCTGATTTCTCTGGTGTACCATTAAAGTAAAACCATTCTGTTTTGGGTCTACGTTCTATATCGTGGAACTTTAAAAAACCGTGAAAATCATGGTCTTTAAAATTTAGACCTTTTTCTGGTCCATCTACATATTCAGCTAAATGATCCCATAAAATTTCTGTTTTAATAGCTGCCGTATTGGTTTGCTCACGAATACGAGTCTCCACATCTCGCTCCGTGTACCCAATCTTAATCCACCCATCATTAGTGGTAACTTGCGGTGTAGTATATGCATAGATTTTAGGTTCTACAACCTTCCCTGTTTTAATCTCTGTCCCCATTAGTCCATAGCCCTCACTTTTGATTCAATAAAATCTATTTCATCTTGTGAAAGATTATATTTTTTGTACAATTGTTGGTCTATATTTTCAATAGGCTGAGACCAATCAATATCTGAGTTAGTAGAAAAATCTTGTAACGGAACAAAGCGCCATACACTAACAGGATTATCTTGTGTTATTTTTAATATGCCCAACATGGCTCTGGTAAATTTACATTTTATATATTTCAAGCAAGATTCCGCATCATATTTACAATTAAATGCACCAAAACTCATAAAAGTTTCAGTTCCCCCGACAAGGGGTTCCCCGACAAGGGGTGTAGAAAGCACTTCACCAATTGCACCACTACCATTTGATTTGGGTAGAAATACTTTATATTTATTTAAATTAGGATGATTAATTATATAATCACTTCTTACCCATTTCAAAATACGTTCATTTTTCAATCTGCCTAAAATTTGTATATATGAAAATTCATCTCTAGGCTTTTTATCAAAAAAAATAAAAGATAGTCTTTCAAATATATTCGATGATAAATCAAATTCATGCCCTTTACTTAAATATTTATGAGCATCTGGAAAATCTCTATGTAATTTTTCTGTTAGTTTATAACTTGTTCTTGGATATATAATCGATATAATAGATTCACTAAATCTATCTCCTTTAACAACAGATTTATAAATACTTCCAAGTTCTGGAATAGAAATAAAAATATCAATTGGTCCTAATATTTTCTCACAATCTCTATAGGTTATTGCTACTCCACCCTTTATATCTGTGTTAGGGAAAACTCTATAACTAATCTGTTCATAATAATTAACTTTAAAGTGAGGATCATTTAACCGTTCTTTATTCCATGCTTTAGAAGTTTGTCCAGCATTAAATAAAAACCGTGCTGGTGTAATTAAACATACCTTATCAGCAAGTTTGAAAGCCTCATCCATAAAATAATTATAGATAGGATTACTACTTGAACTATCACCCTTAGTTTCCTCCTGATACGGAGGATTACCAATTACTACATCAAATTTCATCATTTCATCTCCCTTTGAAATTGAATCTACAGATACTAACATTTTATTTTTCCAATCTTTGATAAGTGTAAACATATCCCCTTGCTGCTCTTGATTGTTTACTTCATCAAATAGATTGAGTTGAATATTATCCTTTGAATCATCTGAATATGGGGTCTGCTTAGTTAACCCATTCATTTGGAATATATTATAAGAGATAATAGTTGCTATTTGTTTGATTATCTTCATACTCGGTAATTTACCAAATTTATGATTATAGTATTCACAGAATGATAGTAATAAGTTTTCTCTAGCTAATAGTAATGAGTCACCTTGTAATTCATAGCCATAACTTGATTCATAAGCTATTTTAGACCATTTAATAAACTCTTTCTCCGTAGTTGATTCTTTCGTTATTCTTTGCAATTTTCGGTCTAAAAAACCAACACGCTTATCAACAGGAATAATATCTCCAGTTATTGAATCATAACGAGTTACAATATATGGGGCCTCACCGCAAGCAAGCTCTAACCAACGTAAAGCAATGAAACTTTCAAAAGAAATATCCTCTATTTCACCCAATACAATAGATACTTGCTTATCAACAAGCCAAGGTGGAGTAAATACTTCACCGCGTTTACGTGTACGTATCTCTTGATTTCGTTTATTCTTTTCAACACGTGGTTGAATAATGGAATCATAAGGACCTATAATTAGATTTTTTTTAATAGGCTGGTCAGCACAAAAAGGCTTCCCCATACCTTCGTAAGAAGGAGAAGCCCATACAATATTTTTATTTGTAGTCCGATCTTTTAGTAAAATTGTCAACAGCGTTCCAGAATCATTAGCAATCCCTTCTTCGCTAATATCCACTGTTAATAATTGCATATAAGCCTCATTTCGAATTAATAATACATTTGTAATCATTATATAATTATTCATCTAAATTTTAAAGTACACTATACTTTATAGAATTACAATGCACTAAATAAGTAATAATAATCTATCACATACAACATCATACGTATTATATAAATAAAATACCACATCATATGAGACAAAAACACCTCGATATGATGTGGTATTAATTTTCTTTACAATTCACTCTATCACTATATATTAAATGTAATACTACTTTTCGGATTCTACAATTTCGGGAAACCATATTAATCTAAAGCATGTAAAACCTTTTGAATAGATATTTTTAAATTATCTTTAGATATCCTATAATTGCATTTTCATTTCATTCGTTCAAGTCGTTCATCTATCATGTTTCACCACATCACTAATTAGTCGCCCCAAGTCTATAGCATTTTTAGAAGTAATAACAGGCTTACCAGTTCTAGCTTCAATCGATTTACGTGCATCACCAGCAATAGAACCACCATCTTGAGCAACCTGTTTATTCTCGTCTAATCCTTGAGGATTAGTTGCCTCCGCAATATCCTTTGTAGCCGTTTCGGCTAACATATTTAAGATAAGTTCTGTAGTAGACATATTATCTCGTAGATTTTCTTTTTTTAGACCCTTAAAGTCCTTATATTCTCTAGTCGTCATTCCAGACCAAGCTTTAGAGATTTCATTCGTTAAGATAGCATATTCATTACCAGCTTTAACACCATGATCTTGCCATGTATCTGTAAGTTCTTTACGCACTTGAATAGCCTGTAATCGTTGATTAATCCATTCTCGGCTATATCCTTTTTTGGCATATCCTTCTAAGGCTCTATCTATAGTTAGTTCCGGATCAATGATTTCATCAATACGTTCTTTACCAACCTCTGCTAACCACA
>ERZ772971.1757-NODE-1757-length-12340-cov-10.136345_pt1 | contig 12340 bp, 10 predicted proteins | sample MGYA00511943_ERZ772971 | MGnify/ENA primary metagenome ERZ772971 (study PRJEB29015, sample SAMEA2737929) | human oral metagenome | biome: human oral; feature: human-associated habitat; material: dental | place: China | collected 2144 ... | reverse complement strand
GACGGCGTACTGCTCGGCGGGCAGGCCGAAGGCGTCGTAGCCCATCGTGTACAGGACGTTCTTGCCGGTCATCCGGGTGAAGCGGGCGACGACGTCGGTGGCGATGTAGCCCAGCGGGTGGCCCACGTGCAGGCCCTTGCCGGAGGGGTAGGGGAACATGTCCAGCAGGAAGAACTTCTCCTTGTCCGCCCCGGGGCCGGCCAGAGCGCCGACGGGGTTGTCGGCGTTGAAGGTGCCCTCGGCCTCCCAGCGGTCCTGCCAGGCGGTCTCGATGGAGTCCGCCAGCTCCGCCGTGTAGCGGAAGGGGGTGTCGGACTCGACCGGTGCGGTTCTCTCTGACATCGCGGCAGCGCTCTTTTCCTACTCGTGCTTCCTGGTGCTGGGGCACAGCCTATCGCCCGCCAGCAGTGGGGCCCGGAGGCGTCCGTCCCACGGGCGGGCGAGACCGGTCACGTCGGCAGAGCCCAGCGAGGTTCGAGCGGTCTCTGCGGGCCGTCACGCCGGCTCCGAGAGAGAAGGCGCCGGCGATAAAGGCGCCAGATATGCGGCTAATCGTTGCTGTTCCAGTGATTCTGGAGCCTGCTTCAGCGTGCGGGGCACGGGCACCACTTGCTATACTGTACATATGTTCGAAGGTGGTGTGCTTCCTCGCGTCCCGGCCGGTGGCGCGGTCGGGATGCTGGGTGCGCCTGGCGGGGCTCCCACGTCGATACCGCAGGTCTCGGCAGAGGAGACGGCAGGCCTGTTGGCCTCCCTGGGTGCGGGCCAGGCGCTGGCCGGTGTGGTGGAGGGGCTGCTGGCCCACCTGCTGGTGACTGCCCAGGACGCCGACGACGAGTGCTCTACCGCTGCCAAGGCTGCCGTGCCGTCCCTCTTCACCAATGAGTCGGGTACTGACGTGGCGCTGGTGGCCGCCTCCGAACAGCGCCGAACAATGAGCGTGGAGGAGGTCGGCACCTCGGGACTGATTGCCCTGGGGGCCTCGGGTTTGGGAGAGCTGGCCGCGGCCTGCCACCGCCTGGCGGCCTGGGCCACCTGGGGCGAGGCCCTGGCGGCGGCCTGCCTGACCGGGTGCCCTGAGCTGTCCAGTCACCCGGGCCAGTGGGGTCCGCATGCTGAGGTCTCTCCGGTGGTGGGTTATGAGGAGCGGCGGTTCAATGCCACCTGTCTGCTCTCCACCCGCCTGGGCGTCTCGCGGACTCGGGCCGGTCAGATGGTGGATCACGGCCAGGCCCTCATGAGCATGGGCTTCGCCCCGGTTGAGGCCATGGAACACTGCGGGGTCCTGGACTCGGCGAAGGCGTTCCTGGTGACCCGCCGCCTGGAAGACGTACCTACTCCAGTGGCACTGGCGGTCCAGGACAAGGTTCTGCCTCAGGCGCCTAGGCGGAGCGTGTCGCAGGTGGGACGGGATCTGGATCGTGCCCTGATGGAGATCGACCCTGACGGCCACGCTGAGCGGAGCCAGAACAATACCGAGCAGCGGTGTGTGTCACGCCCCCGGCCTGCAGGAGAGGGCCTCTGCCAAGTCCGGCTTCTGCCGCCGACTATGGACGCCCTGCTACTGGACGCCACCCTGGACGCAATCGCCGCTTCGGCGCGGGCCTGCGGCGAGAAGCGCACCCTGGGTCAGCTTAGAGCCGACGCCATCACCGCGATGTCCCTGTCCGTGCTTCGCACCAGCCAGATCGCGGCCTTCAGCCAGCCGGCCCAGGGCATTTCCGGCAATCGGACTGAGGGGCGGACCGGCGGGGACAGCTCGCCAGCACGGGCCTGTTCGCCTGTGATATCAACAAGCTCACGTGCTTCCCACGACGACTCGGATACCGATGCCACGACGGGTGCAGACCCGCGGAGACTGCTGCCTGACGGGGTACCTCTGGAAGGGCTCCTGGGCGCTTTGAGCGGCCTGGTGGGATCGAACAGCCCGTGGTGGACCCCTTCAGCCACCGGTCACCTTCCTCTGCCAGAAGGCATCCGTATCAACGTCAACGTCACCGTTCCTCTGAGCAGCCTGGTTGGTCTGGCTCAGCCGGAAGAGGGCCCCACCGGCGGCGTCGATCCCGGAGGCGGCAGCCCCGGCACCTCATCCGAAGACAACCGGCTCCGGGACGGCATTTCTGGGGGCTGTGGTCCTGGGGACAGCGAGAGCCCCGACGACCCCCGCTGTCTTGATCCAGGTGGAGCTGGCCCTGGCGAATGCTCCACCGCCGCGCCCGAGCCTCTCAACAGCGCAGACTCCCCGAGCGGCGGGAGAAATCTGCCCACCCCCGGTGGGAGAAGTCTGCCCGGGCCTAGAGGGAGGAGTCTGCCTGAACTCGCCCCGGTTGCTCCCACCATCCAGCCCACCGCCCAGGTCATCTCCCCGTTTTCCGCCACACCAGTAGAGGTCGCTGAGGTGAGGATCGGGGCGCGCAGCGCAGCGGTACCGGCCATGACTGCCTGGGCCCTGGCCGCCGGCGGGACCTGGAGGCGCCTGGTGACCGACCCCGCCAGCGGCACCGTCCTGGACGTCGGCCGCACCAGGTACCGGCCTCCGGTGGGACTTGCGGACCTCGTACGAGCCCGCGACAAAACATGTGTTTTCCCCACCTGCCAGACTCCGGCCTCCCGCTGCGACATCGACCACCTCACCGCCTGGAGTCAGGGCGGGACCACCAGCCTGGACAACCTCGTGGTGCTCTGTCAGGCCCATCACCGACTCAAGCACACTCCCGGATGGGCACTCACCAGGGACCGTGACAGCGGGGTCTTGTCTTGGCACACTCCGGACAAGACCGTCTATCGGCGCCACCCAGACGGCACCATCGACCGCCTGCCCCACAAGGTCGGCCCCCACCAGCACCTTGTTCCCAGCACCGTCGTCCCGGCCGACCTGAGCCAGCAGATCGGCCCTGAGCTCATCGACCGATTCAACACTGCCCTCGACCGTACCCAGCACAGCAGCGGCAGTGCCCGCCTCGTGACCCGAGGCCCCCTACCCGGCGAAAAGGCGGGAGACTACGAGACCACCCCTCTTCCGAGGGCCGCCCACTCCCTGGGACTAGCGCCCCTCATCGACCAAGCCCCACCCTTCTGACGAGGACGAAGCGGGTAGCGTCGGGGCTACGCGAGCGCCGCGCTGTCCATCTGCGCGGGCACGAACTCGCCCCAGCCGTCCTCGACGAGGCCGGCCCGCAGGCGCTCCATGGCGGCGTCGAGCTCGGGGGCCTCGGGGTGGCGGGCCGAGGAGAAGGACAGGTCCTCCTCGCAGCGGATCGGCAGCACGTGCAGGTGCAGGTGGTCGACGCCGTAACCGGCCACGACGAGCCCGGCGCGGGGCGCCTCGAAGACGCGCACCTGTGCAGCTCCAATGCGCTTGGCGACCACGGCCAGGTGCGCCACCACGTCATCGGGCGCATCCACGTAGGAGTCGACCTCGAGCCGTGGGACCACGAGGACGTGCCCATCGGTGTGCGGCTCAATGGTGGCGAAGGCGACGCAGACCTCGTCCGCCCACACGAAACGGCCGGGGATCTCGCCGGCGATGATCTTGGTGAAAATCGTGCTCATGGCCCCATTGTCCCCCAGCCACGCCCGGATCCGTCCAGGTTTGTCAGCAGACGAGCAGTCGCTCACGGGCACGAGTCGGCGCGACGTCGAGCCACAGGCGAGTGCACAGATGCCGCGCCAACTGATCCGGAACGAACTGGACCTGAGCGAGATCGAGCCGTTCAACGTGCTCGATGGCCGTGAAGAAGACGGTCTCCAGGTCGCGAACCAGGGCCAAGACACCCGTCACCTCCAGGTGCAGGCCGGGAGTCGCTGGGCCACCATCCGTACTGCCCACTCCTCATCATGGATGAGAACATGCTCTCTGACGGCATAGGCGGAAGTGTCTGCCTCACTTTGGAAGAAACGGTGTCGCCAGGAACTGCCTATTGCTTTCCCATCCCATGAGTCACTCTCACGCTCGAGCCACGATGAACACACAGGAGCCTATCAAACCGGCAAGTACGCAACAGCCCGACTTCGAGTAGTTTCGATAGCAATAGTCCGAAAAATCAAGTCCACACCACCAACTATACCTCTCAACACACTAGATGACCTACAATTTCCACAGTCCACTCTGAATCCAACTATCAGGAGCGCCCGTGCTCAAAAAAGGAACAATCTCGTTTTCTGGAAACGTCTTGAACACCGAAGGTAGTATTTTAAGATTACCCACCTTAAGAACTCTCAGTAGATATTGAATCAAAGTAGCCTGACCAAAAATTCGATTCAGTGCACCGGCACAGAAAAGCACCTCGGGATGCGTTTCCCTTCTCGGCAACCTAGGCGTTTTACCGTAAACTCGATTATACATACGTCCATGATGTGCCGCGATGTTTCTCACTATATTCAGGGCTTTTAGCCAAGATTCCAACTGAGGAGAAGTGAGATTGACAGCATCAGCAACCTTCACCTGAGCAACGCGAGGTGACATTGAATAAAGATGCGTCAACATCCCCCAGTCCAACACCTCAACCGCCACCCATATCGGAAGGGTTCCACCATATCTCTCCTTGTGGTGCTGCACAAAGTCCTCACGAGAAGTATCCAACTTTCCGTCATACCTATTCAGCCACTCTTCGTATTCTGACGAGCGCTCCCCTCTTGCGACAGGACCTAACAAATCTGCATTAAGATGGATGCACGGGTCTATCTCACCCAACGCATGCCCAACCAAGGCTCGCATCGACAGTTCAACTGGCGCCAGCGCAGCGAGGACCGCCACCCTAAGTCTTGCATCAAAATCATAGAGAGCAACTACGTCGTCAAAAGTGGACCCAGGAAGAAAACGATCAGATCGACCATCCCCACCCGGCTTACGCATACGGAACGGATACCAGTACCCCGATAGGCGATAGTAATTGACCCGACGCAATTTCTCGATGGCTCGGTCACGATCTGCAACACACATTCCCCGCCCTATAAGGAGATCCAGCTGCTCCTCATAAGTTTTAAAGCTTTTGGGTTGTTCAACCACCGCTGCCACCTTGACTCATCGTCGAGATAAAACGAAGACCGGCCCTGGACTTCCTTGACGGAAGCGGAACCGGTCGTGATAACCAGAAATATAATCGACGAAATGCCCAACAACCAACTTGATGGAATATGATTTAAGTCACAATTTTGCACAAAATAGGGTAGTGCCAGCTTCAGGTCAGCCCAACAGCCACAGGGAGCCGTCGGGGATGACGGCCTCCGGGGCGCCCGCGGGCACTGCGCCGCGTGAGGCGTCGTCGTCCAGCAGGGCGATGACGGTCGCCCGCCTGCGGCCGCCGCCCTCCACGGCCGGTGCCACGGTGCCCCGATCGCGGATCCGCACCCGGCTGTCCAGCCCGATGCCGGCCCGCTCCAGGCGGCGCAGCGTCTCGGTGTCGTCCTGAATCCGTCCGACGACGCCGTCGAAGCCCACCGGCAACGTCTCCAGGCCCACCAGGTCGGGCACAATGAGGCGACCGTCGGCCGTGGGGATCGGGTCCCCATGCGGATCACGGGTGGGGTGCCCCAGGACCGCATCGAGCCTCTCCAGCAGCCGCTCAGAGACGGCGTGCTCGAGCTCCTCGGCCTCAGCATGCACCTCATCCCAGCCGAAGCCGAGCCGAGTGACCAGGTAGGTCTCCAGGATGCGGTGACGGCGGATCATGCCCATGGCCCGACGTCGCCCCTCCTCGGAGAGGGTGACGGCCTTGTAGGGCTCGTGGACGAGCAGCCCCTCCTCCACGAGGCGAGCCACGTTCTCCGAGGCGGTCGAGGGGGCCACCTCCATGCGTTTGGCCAGACCGGTGACAGAGGCGCCCGCGCCGCCCCACTCGCACGCGGCCCACACAACCTTGAGATAGTCCTGCGTGACGGTCGAGTCTCCCACCACCGAGGACTTCCCACCAGACCCGCTTGGAGCCCTCCGCTCCTTGGGCGCAGTCACCCGAACAGCCTCGCCAGCTGGCCGCCAAAAGCGATGACGATGGTGAGAACCACCGCCAGGTACATCGCCGCCGTGATCCACCAGCGGGCCTTGAGCACGTCCAGCGCCAGGTTGTCACGCAGCCCCAGGTGCCCGCCGGCCGCGGCCCAGGCCCAGGAGTGAGCGGCCACCGGGATGGTGACGGACCAGATGACCATGCAGAAGGGGCAGAGCTTGCCGAAGGTCATGATGGATACGGACAGGAACCAGATGACGAAGGCGATCCCGCCAAGGCTGCCGGCGCTGAGCCCCCACCACATCCAGCGCGGCAGGCGCGCACCGCTGAGCAGTACCAGGCCGATCGCGGCCAGGGCCCCGAAGGCGATGGCCCCGACGAAGGAGTTGGGCACCCCCAGCAGGTTTCCCTGCCACACGTTGAGGGAGTCGCCGCAGGACACCAGGGGGCTGACGTCGCAGACGAGCTCCGCGTACGGGTTGCGCAGCAGGTTGAGCTGGGCGGTGATGAGCTCCCAGCAGGCGAGGATCCCGATCAGTGCGCACACGGTGAGCAGCCAGCCGAATCCCCGCTCGGCCCCGGAGCGCCGCAGCCAAGCTGGGCGCGCGGACGAGCCCTCGCCGGTATCACGACGAGCGCGCCGGTCGAGCTCTTGAGCGGGGCCGGAACCCAGGTAGGCCTCGAGCTCTTCCTCGCTCATCTCATCGATCTCGGCATCTGTGGGCATGCGCGACATCGTCAGTCTCCTCACCGGTGGTGCGTCAGCAGTTCTTCTGGGCCTCGTAGGGTTATCAGGACGAGAGCGTAGCCACATACGGTCACCTCTGTCCTACCCGTCCGAGGATTCGCTCTCCCCCTGGGGCTCTGCCCCCTCCTGTGGCGCAGAGCCATCCTCGGGCCTCGTGCTCTGCGGGGCTCCGGTCGATGTCGGCACCGGGGTGGCCGACGCCGTCGGGCTCGGGGTTGAAGCCATCGTGGCTGTCGTCTGTCCCGCGGCGAGACCCGGCACGGACCGCCAGGCCCCCACCGTCACCGAGGCGTCGGAGTGGAGGATGACGGCGCGCCAGGCCACCAGCGCGCCGGCGGAGTCGAAGGACATGACGTGGAGGAAGGCGTCCTCGGTGACCGACCCCAGGGACGTGCCGCCCTTGCCTGCGCCCGAGATGATCCCGGAGACGGGCAGACCGGTTCGGGGGCTGATCGTCGTGGTCATCCCCCGTTCGGCGTGGACGTGCCCGGCCAGGAGCAGCGGCGCGCAGCCCTCCTTGGTGAGCGTGTCGAAAGTGGCGGGCTGATGAATGAGGACGACGTCGACCTGCGTGCTTCCGCAGCTGGTCGTGGCCAGGCGGGAGGCGATCTTCTCGGTGGTCTCCCCGTTGCGGGGCTTGGTGCCCGCAGCTGTTGTGCGCTCGGCGTCGTCGTGCCCCAGGAAGGTGATCCCGGCGACCGTCTGGACCGAGCCGTTGGTGACGGTCCACCCCTGGGAGCGCAGGCGGGCGGCCGTGGCGTCGGAGTCGTGGTTGCCGATCGTGGCGACCTTCTTCGTCGAGCTCGGGACCGCCTGGGTCAGCGCGTCGACGCACACCCGCTCCGGGCCGGAGCCGGTCATGGTCAGGTCGCCGTCATCCATGTGCACATCGGCGCCGGAGAGCTGGTCGAGGACCCCGGAGAAGGCGATGACGTCGAGGTTGCAGTGCAGGTCCGTGGTGAGCACGGCGGTCTTGCGTCCCCGCTCTGGCACTGATCGGGCCCCGGTCACCGAGATCGAGGGCGTCGCGGTGGCCCGTGGGCTCTCCGAGGGCTGCGGGGCGGTGCCGGGCTCCGGGTCGGGGCCGGCATCCACCAGAGTCTTCGCGGAGGAGGCCCTGACCCGGCTCTGAAGGCTCTCAGTATCCACCTTGCCGTCGACGGCGGTGACGTCCACCAGGCCCTCAGTCTGCTCGGCGGCCTTCCATGCGGCCCGCAGGTTGGTGTCCGCCTTGGCGTAGAAGCCCTTGTTCGTCTCCACGAAGGTGCGCGCCTTGGACCCGTAGGCGGTGACGACGTCGGCAATGCGTCCCGAGAAACGGGCCTGGGCCAGCGGCGTCCCCTCCAGGACGGACAGGGTGGAGCCGGGCGAGGTGGCCGTGCGCATGGCCGGCACCAGGAGGGAGGCCGCGGTGGCCACGGTCGCACAGGCCGCCACGGTGGTGGCCCAGCGGTGTGAGGCGCCGGCTCGGACGGTCTCGCGCCAGGGCTTGGTCGGCGCCAGGCGCCAGGCGGCCACACAGCACAGGAAGATCGCCTCAACGACCCCGGCCCGGCGCAGGGCGTCGCCGGCCAGTGCGTAGAGGCCCTGCCGGATCGTCAGGTCGGGGTGGGAGACCAGTGAGAGGTAGGAGGTCGCGTCGGAGGACAGGGACTGGCCCACGCTGGCGGCATTGGCCGTATCGGGTGTCGGATCGCCCGGGATCTCCCCCAGAACCACCTTGACGCCGAGCATTCCTGCCGGGGACTCCAGCGAGGCCGTTCCCAGCGGCCCGAGGTCCAGCGTGACAGTGGAGTCCAGGGTCGTCGACCAGGTCGCCTCATGCGGGCCGACCGGTGACGAGGCCGTCGCCGTGGACAGACCCAGCAGGAGGGAGACGAGGCTGGAGGCCAGTATCATGGCCGCTGTTCCGATCACCGTGCGGGTGCCGGGGCGACGACGACGCCACCACAGGCGCGGCGACAGCAGCACCGTGGCGACCAGGGCGCAGCAGCGTCGCACGGCCGTCAGCAGACCGTCCCACAGTTCTCCTGCTCGCTCGGCGGTGCCGGTATCGGCGTCGGCTCCGGTGTCAGGGCCTGAAGATGTCTGTACCACCGCTCGCCTCAGAGCCGAGCACCCAGCGAGACCTGGGCGGCCGGGTCCTCACCGCCGTGCACGTCAGAGGCGATCAGACTCGCCAGGGAGGTGACGTAGGCAACGGTGTCCTGCCAGCCGCTCACGGCCTGGCAGGGAACGCCCAAGGCCTTGACGGGGTAGTCGTTGCCCTCCGGGTCCAGGCGGTCGCCGACGAAGATCATCTCCTCCAACGCGATACCGGTCATCTCCGCCAAGCGCTTCATGCCGTAGGCCTTGTCCACCCCTTTGAGGGTGATGTCGACACTTGTGGAACCGCCTGAGCGAACCTCCAGATCCGGCAGGAGGGGGGCGACGGCGTCACGCAGGGCGGCCTTCTTCTCACCCGTGGGATCCCACGCGCGTTTGGCGTCCAGGGGAGCCTCCTGCCCCAGTGCGGAGAAGGTGATCTGGCTGCCGCGGTCCTCCAGGATCGCCCCCCAGGTCTGCTCCTCCCACAGACCGAGGCGTCGCGCCTGGGCCTCGACGATCTCAAAACCGGTGCGGATCTGCTCAGGGGTGAGGTCGTTGGCGTAGACCAGCGTCCAGGCGTCCTCATCGCTCTGGGCACGGGAGGGGTCGTAGGTGTAGTAGCGCGTTCCGCAGGTGGGCATGAGGTGAAGCCGGGAGAGCTCATCGGCGTCGGCGTCGAGGTGGGCCAGGACCTGGTCGCGGAACTGCCCCACCTGCCCACCGGAGATGATGCAGACGGGGACGACGTCGAGCAGCCGCCTGAGCGCTGTGGCCATGGCCGGTGGCATGGCCGACTTGGAGGGCGCCAGCGTGTCGTCGAGGTCGAAGGCCACCAGGCGGGGCAGCGCCCGGGGGCTCACATCAGTCTGAGTCATAGGCGTATTGTGTCCCACCCGCCTGGAAACCGGCCGAACCGGGCCCCAGACGGGTGGTGGAGTCAGTCTCTCTTCTCAGGCGGTCACGTCCGCGTTTCTCAGCGGACCGCAACGGTCAGTCGGTCTGCTCGGGGTGGAGCATGTGCTCGCGGGCCCGGGCCGAGGCCTCGGCCCGGGCGTCGCGGTCCTCGCGGCGTCCGCGCGAGATGAGCGCGGTGATGGAGACCGCCAGACCGCCCCAGATGATGACAATGGCGAGCAGCATGATGAGCACGGCGATTCCGGTCATCTCAGTCCTCCTCCTGGGAAGCGGCCTCCAGCGTGAGGGCCTCGAACTCGTCCACCGGGGTCCTCCAGGGGATGAGGCTCATGACGGCGGTGCCCAGGGCAACCACCAGCAGCATCCCCCATCCGAAGACCATGACGAAGCCGCTGGAGTAGGCCTCCGACTCATATCCTTCGGACAGGTACGTCCACAGGGTCTGGATGAACATGTACCCCAGCAGGACGGGGACGACGGCGCCGACGAGGACCCTCCACCACAGGCCGATCATCCGGGACTCGGAGACGGCGTTGAGGTGGTCCTGAAGCAGCTTCGTGCGCCGCAGCAGCCAGGCGACCACCACGCACATGATGATGGCCGAGACGACCACGCCGATGTTGTTGATGAAGGCGTCCACCACGTCGAGGTCCGGCAGGCCCGAGCTGGTGGCGAACAGGACGAAGGACAGGACGGCGGCCGGGACGCCGACGACGAGAGAGGCCTTCTTCGGCGTCAGGTCGAGCTTCTCCCCCACGCCGGCGGCGACCACCTGGATGATGGAGATGAAGGAGGTCAGCCCCGCCATGGAGAAGGAGGCGAAGAAGAGCACCCCGAAGAGCGCGCCTCCGGGCATCTGGGCGATGACGGTGGGGAAGGTGATGAAGGACAGGGAGGGCCCGGTGATCTTCATCTGGCTGATCCCGACGTGCTGCGTGTGCGCCATGAAGCCGAGGGTCGCGAAGACGCCGATCCCTGCGAACAGCTCGAAGGAGGAGTTGGCGAAGCCCGCCACGAGGCCGGTTCCCACCAGGTTGGAGCGGCGCCGCTGGAGGTAGGAGGCGTAGGTGAGCATGATGCCGAAGCCCACGGACAGGGAGAAGAAGATCTGCCCGAAGGCCGCCATCCACACCTGGTAGTCCAGCAGGGCGGACCACTTGGGCGTGAACAGGGCGTTGAGCCCCTCCCCCGCGCCCGGGAGCAGGAGGGCGCGCACCACGAGGCCGGCAAACATGATGACCAGCAGCGGCAGGAAGATCTTGTTGGCCTTCTCCACACCTCCACTCACGCCCAGAGCGGTCACCACCAGGCCGAAGCCCCATACGAACAGCAGCGGCAGGGCCACGCCCATGACGACTGACGGCGAGTAGGCAACCTCGGAGCCGAGCCGGTCCATCCCAATGTAGTGCTGGAAGAAGCCCGCCGCGTCGTCGCCCCAGGCGATGTTGACGGAGAAGAACATGTAGCGCAGGGACCAGGCCACGACCACCGCGTAATAGGTCATGATGACGAAGCAGATGAAGACCTGGAACCATCCCAGCCACTCGAGCCTGGTGGACAGGCGCCGGAAGCCCGCCGGCGGCGAGCCCCGGAAGCGATGCCCTAGGGCGTAGTCGAGGAAGAGGATCGGCAGTCCGGCCGCCAGCAGCGCGATGACGTAGGGGACGATGAAGGCGCCGCCGCCGTTGGTGTAGGCCACCCCTGGGAAGCGCCAGATGTTTCCCAGGCCGATCGCCGAGCCGATGGCGGCGATGAGGAAGCCGAGCTGCCCGCTCCACTGCTCGCGCGGGGGAGCCTGAAGAGACTCGCTCTCCCCTGTCTTGGAGGACATGAGTACCTTCCGTGATATGACGAATGCAGGCGGCCCAGGGGCCACCTCTTCCTGCGGACTGGTCGCAGGCCCTTTTGCCGTTGGACGCTAGTCGAGCGACCACGATGTGTCGTCTGACGTCCACGATACGGACAGTTGTCAGGGTAGTCGCCTGCCTTTTCTCACGCGATCCATGCCACACTGAACACTACTGTTCACACCTGATTCACCACCCCGAGAGGACCCCCATGGCCACCCCTCACATCGCTGCAGAGCCCGGAGACTTCGCTCCCGCCGTCCTGATGCCCGGCGACCCCAAACGGGCCCAGCGCATCGCTGCGCTCCTCATGGATGATGCCCGCCTGGTCACCGACGTGCGCGGGATGCTGGGCTTCACCGGGACCGTGAACGGCAGGCCGCTGAGCGTCATGGGCTCAGGGATGGGGCAGCCCTCCTTCACGATCTATGCCACCGAGCTGTTCAGCCAGTTCGGGGTGGAGCGGATCATTCGCGTGGGCACTGCCGGCGCCCTGTCCCCGAAGGTCAAGGTCGGCGACGTCATCGTGGCCACCGGCGCCCACACGGACTCCTCCATGAACCAGCTGCGCATCCCGGGCGTCAACTTCAGCGCCGTGGCGGACTTCCGGCTGGCCGCGGCCGCGTACCAGGCCGCGCAGCCCGAGGGGGCTCAGGCTGGAGGAGCAGTCCACCTGGGCACTGTCATGTCGCGGGACCACTTCTACTTCACCCCTCAGGGGCAGACGGAGGCGCTGGCGAGGTACGGGGTCCTGGGAGTGGAGATGGAGGCCGCCGCCCTCTACGGGGTCGCCGCCG
>ERZ772971.1755-NODE-1755-length-12351-cov-3.670055_pt1 | contig 12351 bp, 10 predicted proteins | sample MGYA00511943_ERZ772971 | MGnify/ENA primary metagenome ERZ772971 (study PRJEB29015, sample SAMEA2737929) | human oral metagenome | biome: human oral; feature: human-associated habitat; material: dental | place: China | collected 2144 ... | reverse complement strand
ATAATTTTAATACACTAGAAGAAGCAGTTACTTCTGTTTTATTTAATAAATTAGTCCAGTTTTAAATGGGTTTTACTATATTTTGATTGTCATATTGAAGATGGAGAAGCGGTAATTATTGGATATTCAGCGAGTTTAAAATTAGGCATTATTACTATTCCGTATTCATGTATCATATATAAGAAGAAGTCAGAGCCTTTGTTTCAAAAGCAGTCTTTATTTAGAGGAAATATTAGAAAGGTAGGCAGAAGCATCGTATGGGAAAATATAAAGCTGTCATTTGAAGGAACTTGGGAAGGTGGTATAGATACAGGAGCTGAGGAACTGTTTTCCTTAAAGGATGAATATATAAAATGGCACTGTACTAATAATGGTGCAGATGTTAAGATAAACTGGAATGGAAAAGAGTATACAGGAAAAGGATACGCCGAATATGTTGACGTTACCCTGCCTTTATGGAAACTCCCTTTTACTGAGCTGAAATGGGGAAGATGGATAAGCGATACAGATAATGAAGCTGTTACGTGGATTGGCTGGTCCGGTATAAAGGATGAAAATATAAGCAGAATATGGGGAGAAAATTATACTGAGAACAGTGAAATTATTTATACTGATGATGAAATCAGACTTGGCAACAGAAAAATTGAAATCAGGAATAAAAAAAGCATAAGGGATGAAATAGTAAGCAGAAGTATCTTGGGAAAGAAAGATATTTTTTCATTTTTATTGCCGAAGAAACTAAGAAATATTGATGAAAAGAAGTATTTTTCAGAAGGAATAATGGATGGTAAAAAAGGAAAAATACTTTATGAGGAGGTTATCTGGAAATGATAAAATCGCAGAAAATAAAGTTACAGAAGATATTATATGGAACTTTTTTCATATTAGTATTGCCATTATACTTCATTTTTCTAGCAAACAGGGTTTCTTTGCCTTTTAAGGTTCCAGAATCAAGTTATGGCGGTTCAGTTACAGCTATAATAGGATTAGGGATTATAATAAGGGGAATGTATGAACTGAAGGTAAAAGGAAAGGGGCTTCCAATGAATGCTTTTCCACCTGAAGAGCTTGTAGAGGACGGAATATATGGTATTTTTCCTCATCCAATATATTTTGGTTTCTGTATTATGTGTATCGGAATTTCTATATTTTATAAATCAGCGGCAGGACTTTATCTGGTTACTCCTGTTATAATAGGGGGATGCATGGCACTCGTGTTAGGATATGAAAATTTATATCTCAAAAAAAATTTTGGAAAAGTTCCGCATCCTATTTTAGGAATTTCCAATATTTCAAGGCCATTTGCCAAGATTTTCAGATTGAATAAATTATGGAATATTTTATTAAAATGGGCTGAAAATAGGGCGAACAGCTGAAAATCATGGAGGTTTGGAAAACTTAGAATAATAAATCACTTTCTATATTCAGGACTTGCAGGTGGAATAGGTTCTGGTATTATTACACTTATTTTAGGAAGAAAATACTCTATTTATATTGTAATTTTAATGTTCATTGGTTTAATTGGAGCGGCAATCATAGGACAGATACTGGTTGGTTCTACAAACAGGCTCAGCAGACCTTTCGGATATTTTGGTTCATTATTTGGAGTGTCAGCAGCAGGACTTATGATTTCCATTTTTTATCCTGAAATATTTAAAGTTCTTGGAGCTTTTGCAATTGCATCGCCTGTTGCGCAGGCTATAGGAAGGATAAGATGCCTGATACAGGGGTGCTGTCATGGGGATAATACAGAGGAAGGACATGGAATAGTTGTAAATAATCCTCATTCAAGAGTTTGCGCACTGTCACACAAATGCGGTGTCCCAATATATCCAACCCCTTTATATTCAATCATTGGGAATGTGATACTGGAAATTATACTTTTATTTTACTGGATTAGCGGAGTAAAATATACGATAGTAATAGGTTTATATTTAATTGGAGCAGGAATAACAAGATTTATTGAGGAAGCATATAGGGGTGAACCTCTGACAAAAATAATAGGGAATTTAAGAATATATCAGTGGTTCAGTGCAGGAATGTACTTTTTGGGGCTTATTGTGATGCTTTTTCCATCTGGAATTACTTCAATTCCTGAAACTTTAGATTATGGAACTGCTTTTGTAACAGGAGTAATATTTTTCCTGATTTCCTCATTTGCAATGAGCATGGATTTTCCTGATTCAACTCGTAGATATAGCAGATTGTCAGGATAGCAGGATTTTAAAATTTTATTTTTTTATAATACCATTTCAATAAAAATAATGGTATAATAATATTAACCTAATAAGAAAAGAGGCATTTTTATGGTTAAAATAGATGTAGCAAAATCGGTAAATTTTAATGAACTCATTTATTCAAAAGAAGCCGAAGTTGTGAGTATGAGGATTTTAAATCAGCCAAACAGTTACGTTTCTTTGTTTTCTTTGGCAAAAAATGAGGAAATAACTGCTGAAGCTATGCTAGGTAACAGATATTATTATTGTTTTAATGGAAATGGAGAAATTTTTATTGAGAACAGTAAAAAGAGTATTTCTAATGGAGATTTTTTAGAAATATTATCAAATCATAATTATTCTATTGAAGCAAGTGATAATCTTAAACTTATTGAAATTGGTGAGAAGATAGGAGATGATGGTATGGAAAATCAAACTTTAAAAATGTTGGAAAGCGCTGTGGCTTTTAATCTTGCGGAAATTGTTGATTATCAGGAAGGAAAAATTATAAGTAAGAATCTGGCAGCTAAAAATAACCTTGTAATAACTGTTATGTCTTTTTGGAAAGGTGAAAGCCTTGATCCGCATAAAGCTCCTGGAGATGCATTAGTTACAGTTCTTGATGGAGAGGGAAAATATTATGTTGATGGAAAGCCTTTTATTGTAAAAAAAGGAGAAAGTGCAGTTTTACCTGCAAATATTCCTCATGCTGTTGAAGCAGTAGAAAATTTTAAAATGATGTTAGTTCTTATAAAAGAATAATAGAAATTAAAATAGATTGAAAACAAAAAAATGAGACAAAAACAAACTCCATTTAGCATATCTGGAAACAGATAGTTAGGTGGAGTTCATTTTTATTTTAACAAGCTGTATGATAATCAATATATTTATTTATATTTTTGAAAGAAACTAATTCTCATTTATAAATTTTTCCATTTTTTCTTTTATAATTTCTGTAGCAGAGCCATAAATTACCTGTACTCCAGTTTCCTTTTTCAAAACTCCTAAAGCACCAGTGACTTTTAAAGCGGCATCATTGATAATAGAAGTATTTTTGACTTCAAGCTTAAGTTTGTTGGAACAATTTTCAATTTTTAGTATATTTTCTCTTCCGCCAAGAGCAGCGACAATTGCCTCGGCTTTTTTCTCAGTTTCTATAATAAAATTTTCAGCAGGAGACACTTCTTCTACTTCTTCATTTTCAAAGGATTTTTCTTCTGTCATATTTTCATTATTTTCACTTTCAGCTATATCTTCAGTACTTTCAGGAATACTTTCTGGTATATTTTCATTTGTTTCATGTAATACTTTTTCTTTCTTTTTTTTGCGAGGTTTTTCGTATTTTTCTATATTTTCTCTTCCAATTGTTTTAAGATTAAATTTAATAATAAAAAGTTTAAATAGGAAATAATATATTATGAAATATATAACTCCCCAAAAGAGAATTATAGACCATTCTGTCTTTGCTTGTCCCTGTAATACTCCAAACATATAATAGTCCATAAATCCTCCTGAAAAGGAGATTCCTGTTGAGACATTCATAACATGCATTAATACAAAAGACACTCCTGACAAAACAACATGCAGTAAATACAATACCGGTGCTGTAAATAGCAATAGAAACTCCAATGGTTCTGTAAATCCTACCAAAAAAGAAGTAAAAGCCGCTGAAAACAGCAAACTTCTTATAAATGACTTTCTATTAGATGAAGCTGTACTATACATTGCAATTGCTGCAGCAGGAAGGCCAAACATCATAAAAGGATATTCTCCTGCCATAAATCTCATATATTCTACAGAAAATCTTTTTACTGCAGGGTCAGTGAGCTGTGTCATAAATATATTTTGGAATCCTTGTACAGGAACTCCTGCAATAACCGTTTCTCCACCCATTTTTGTATACATAAGAGGCATCCTGAAAGAATTTTGTAATCCAAATGGTAACAATATTCTTTCAATAGCTCCATATAAAAAAGTTCCTATATATCCTGATTTTTTTATAATAAATCCTAAATTACCAATTTGATTCTGTAGAATAGGCCAAAAAATATAAAAAATTATACCTGTAAAAAAAGCATAAATAACAACAAAAAATACTGTCAATTTTGAAATATTAAAAAATTCTGCAATAGAAAAAGAATCAAAATCATAATGTAATTTTATCTTACAGTATTTATTATGTAGCCCTGATGCTATCAATCCTGAAATAATTCCACCAAAAATCCCAAGCTGTAATGTCTGTATACCAAGTATTAATTCCTGTCCTGCCATGGACATGGCATAAGGAATATCAGGAGTATTTGTTACTATAGAAATACCGGGAATTATAGTTGCAGATAAAAAGCTGTTAATTGTCTGATGCATAATCAGAAAGAACACAGCTCCCATAAGTGCCGCTATAGCCTTTTCATATTTTGAAAATACAAATGCAATTCCAATTGCAAAAAATAAAGGAAGATTAGAAATTATTACATTTCCAAGTTTTGAAAGAATAATCAAAATTTCATACATTACAGTAGTTTTTGTAACTGTAAGTGTATTTCCAACAAAGTATACTTTTCCTAAAATATTTTGCAGACCATATACTTTTATATTGATAGCATTTGTAAATAATGTTCCTAATCCTAAAAAAATTCCAGAAAGAGGTAACAGTGCTATTGGAAAGATAGATGCTTTTCCCATTAGTCTCAGCTTATTAAAAGCTTTTTCTTTCATATTTCCTCCTAATAGTTTATTTTTTTGATTTTATGTCATTCCAGTCTAAAGATTTAGAAAATTCCTTAATAAATGCAATTAAAATTCCTAAAAATAGCCCCATAAAAACTCCACCTGCCAAAATTAATTTTTTATTTAATGCAGGCTTCACATTTATGTTTACAAGCTTCACAAGTGGAGAAGTATCATTTTTTAAAAGCCTGTAATATGCAAGTCTTGAAACAAGTGTATCACTTAATGAATCCTTTGTTGTTCTCAAATCAACATTGTTTGTCAGGAAATTATACTGTTCTTCCAGCAATTTAATCTGTCTATCTAAAAATGCATCTTCCTTTGAAGCCAAATATCTTGCAGCAAGGTCAGCATATTCTTTGGAAAAGTTTTCAGCTTCAGTTTTATTTGAATTAGAATATTTTACCTTAACTGTAGGATTTCCAGTTTCTGTCTGTGCTGTCAGTTTTTTCGACATCTCCTTTAAAAATTTTTCCTCGGAAAGCTTAGTATTCATTAATGTTTTTGAATTATTTTTTATAAATTTTAAAAAAGCGAAAGAATTTAGTGAATATTGGGAGTTTTCTCCAATTTCATTTAAAACTCTGTCATTTCCATATAAAATAATTTCACTTTTAAAAGCCTTGCTCCTGAAGGCGTAAAATCCTGCTATTCCAGCTATAACAATAGTAGTAAGTCCAATTAAAAAAATGTTTCTGTAAATTATTTTAATTATTATATTTAAGTTTATTGACTGTTGCTTATTTTCATTCATTATATTATCCTTTCAATGTTAAATTTTATCTTTAAAATAGCCCAACTTGAAAATTATATGAACTATATATAGATTTTATCAAAAAAATATGTATAATACAAACTAAATTTTAAATTTTTCAAATAAAAAGTAATATGTAACTATTTTTTAGTTATAAAATATGATAAAATAACCAAATAATGGTTATATTAAAGTAACCTGTTCAAATAAATTATGATAAAATGGAGATGTTAATGGAAAAGATAGATAAAAAACCTCTAAAAAAAGGGGATTTGATACGATTAAAAATTGAAAATCTTGATACAAAAGGCAGAGCATATGGTTTCTACGATGAAAATAAAATATATACAAATATAAATGCCGCACAGAATCAGATTGTTGAAGGGATTTTTGTTAAAAGACGTCATAAATACGAGCTGATCCATTGCAAAATAATTGATTTTGCAGGGAGAAAAAATGCGATTTATGATGATCAAGCTAGACAAAATGGAGGATGCAACTATCAGTACTATACTTATGAAGAGCAGCTAGAAATTAAGGCGGGGCATATTAAGAAGGAACTGGACAGGATTATTAGAAATGAGTATATTTTTGAAGAACCGGTTAAAAGCCCGAAGCCAGAAAAATATAGGAATAAAATGGAGTTCAGCTTTGGAAATGCAGTAAAAGACGGTCCTATAATTCTTGGTCTTCATAAACAGAACAGTTTTCACGATATTGTCGAAGTTGACGGACTTAAGCTGATGGATGATAATTTTAATCAGATATATATTTTCTGTAATGAATTTTGTAAAAAAACAGGTTTTGACTTCTATCATAGACTTGATCATAAAGGGTTTTTTAGAAATCTGGTAATACGAAAAGCAGAATTTACAAAGCAGATTTTAGTAAATATTATAACGACTACAGAAATTGAGGAAGCACAGAAAAAGGAATTTCAGGAAATGTTCAAGGAAGGTCTTCTGGCATTAAATTTGAGCGACGGATTTAAAATTTCAGGAATTTTACATACATTTAATGATAATTTTTCAGATATGGTTATTTCTGAAAGTGAAACTATTTTATATGGAGAAAGGGATTTGACGGAAGAAATTTTTGGACTGAAATTTAAAATAAGTCCATACAGTTTTTTTCAGACAAATTCTGATGGAGTGGAACTTCTTTATGGAAAAGTTATTGAGTACATTGATAATATTGATGAGAATACAAAGGAATGTACTATTTTTGATCTGTTCAGCGGAACAGGGACAATAGGTCAGATTGTATCAAAGAAGGCTAAAAAGGTATATGGAATAGAACTTGTAGAAGAGGCAGTCAGAAAAGCCAATGAAAATGCAAGATTAAACAATATAGAGAATGCTGAGTTCATTGCAGGAGATGTATTTGAGAAACTCGATGAGCTGGAAGAACAGGAAATAAAGCCTGATATTATAATTCTTGATCCGCCAAGACCCGGAGTTGGAGAAAAGACTATAATGAAACTTCTGAAATATGATGTTTCAAATATAATTTATGTTTCATGCAATCCAAAAACATTAGTTCAGGATTTAATAACTTTTCAGGAGAACGGATACGATGTTGTAAAGGTTTGCCCAGTTGATATGTTCCCGGTGACACCACATATGGAAGTGGTTAGTATGTTAAGGAAAGTAAGGGATTAGAGGGATTGAGAAAACAAAAAATTGAAAAAATAAGACTATTGATAACAAATCTGTTACCAGCATAGCCTTTTTTATCTATTTTCTTATTTGATTTTGAATAAGTGACCAAAAATCAATTTTAGATATACGTTCTAAAAAATCCTCTGGTAAATTAGAAAATTTTATATAAAGTTTTGAAACATCTATTTTTTTATATAAATTAGGTGTATAATGGTTATGAACAGTAGATAAATCCTTAATTTACTGTTGATTTTAAGAATAAATTTTTAGGAGGTAAATATGTCAAAAAAATCTTATGAAGTATTAAATGACCCGTTTTTAAACAAAGGAACAGCTTTCACAAAGGAAGAAAGAAAAGAATTAGAGTTAATTGGTTTATTGCCACCTCAAATTCAAACAATTGAAGAACAAGCAGAACAAGTATATGCACAATATAAAAGTAAGGAACCTTTAATTAATAAAAGAAGATTTTTAATGGAAATTTTTGATACAAACAGAACTTTATTTTATTATTTATTCAGTCAACATGTAGTTGAATTTATGCCTATAGTATATGATCCTGTTATAGCAGAAAATATTGAAAATTATAGTGAATTATATGTAAATCCTCAAAATGCTGTATATTTATCAATAGACTCTCCTGAAACAATAGAAGAATCTTTAAAAAATGCAACAAAAGATAGAGAAATAAGACTTATAGTTGTAACTGATGCAGAAGGTATTTTAGGAATTGGAGATTGGGGAACTAATGGTGTTGATATTTCTGTTGGAAAGTTGATGGTTTATACAGCAGCAGCTGGAATAGACCCTAAGTCAGTTTTACCAGTTGTTTTAGATGCAGGAACAAATCGTGAAACTTTACTTGAAGATAAATTATATTTAGGAAATCGTCATAAAAGAGTTTATGGAGATAAATATTATGATTTTGTAGATAAATTTGTTCAAACTGCTGAAAAATTATTCCCTAGACTATATCTACATTTTGAAGACTTTGGTCGTTCAAATGCAGCTAATGTTTTACATAAATATTGGAAAACTTATCCTGTATTTAATGATGATATACAAGGAACAGGAATTATTACATTAGCAGGAATTTTAGGAGCACTAAAAATTTCTGGTGAAAAATTAATTGACCAAAAATATATGTGTTTTGGAGCAGGAACAGCAGGAGCAGGAATAGCAGATCGTATATATCAAGAAATGTTACAACAAGGTTTATCTGAAAATGAAGCTCGTAGCAGATTTTATTTAGTTGATAAACAAGGACTTTTATTTGATGATATGGATGATTTAACTCCTGAACAAAAACCATTTGCTCGTAAAAGAGATGAATTTAGTAATGCAAATGAATTAACAAATTTAGAAGCAGCAGTTAAGGCAGTTAAACCAACTATTTTAGTTGGAACTTCTACTCAACCAAATACTTTTACTGAAACAATAGTAAAAGAAATGGCATCATATACAGCAAGACCTATTATATTTCCATTGAGTAACCCAACAAAATTAGCAGAAGCAACTGCTGAAAATTTAATTAAATGGACAGATGGAAAAGCATTGGTTGCAACAGGTATTCCTGCAGATCCAGTTGAATATAATGGAGTAACTTATGAAATAGGACAAGCTAATAATGCTTTAATATATCCAGCACTTGGTTTAGGAGCAATTGCTTCAACAGCTAAATTAATGACAAATGAAATGATATCAAAGGCTGCTCACTCATTGGGAGGAATTGTTGATACAACAAAACCAGGAGCTGCTACATTACCACCAGTATCAAAATTAACAGAATTTTCTCAAAGAGTTGCTGAAGCTGTTGGTCAATGTGCAGTGGATCAAAAATTAAATAGAGAAGATATAACTGATATAAAAGCAGCTATTGAAAAAATTAAGTGGATACCAAAATATTAAATTTTAAAGAGAGGTGCTTAGAAAATGGAAGCATTTATAACATCAATAGGAAGTATATTATCCATAGTTTTACTGATAGCATTAGGATATATATTAAAAGAAAAAAATTGGTTTAGTGATAGTTTTAGTGGAAATATATCTAAACTGATTATGAATATTGCTTTACCAGCCTCTATTTTTGTATCTGTTTTGAAGTATTTGACATTAAAATCTTTATTATCTTTAACAGGAGCTTTAGTTTATACATTTTTATCTGTAATAATTGGTTATATTTTTGCATACATACTTGTAAAAATTTTAAATGTTCCAGTTGGAAGAAAAGGGACTTTTATAAATACTGTTGTCAATGCAAATACAATTTTTATAGGACTACCATTAAATATTGCCTTATTTGGAAATGAAAGTTTACCATATTTTTTAGTTTACTATGTTACAAATACAGTTTCAACTTGGGCATTTGGAGCAATACTAATTGGTAATGATACAAATGATAAAGATAAACAAGGAGCAACTTTTAATTGGAAAAAGCTGTTTCCACCTCCATTATTAGGCTTTATAGTTGCTCTTATATTTTTATTTTTAAGTATACCTATTCCAACTTTTGTTAACTCAACATTAGGATATTTAGGAGGAATAGTTACACCTCTATCTTTGATATACATAGGTATTGTTTTACATAATGCGGGACTAAAAAGTATAAAGTTTGATAGAGATACTATATTTGCACTTATAGGAAGATTTATATTCTCACCAATCGTTATGCTTATTTTAATAAAATTTAGCTCAGATATTTTAGGGTTAAAAGGGCTATCATCTATAGAAATAAAAACATTTATAGTGCAGTCAGCTGCACCAGCACTTGCAGTATTACCAATTTTGGTTAATGAGGCAAAGGGAGATGTGGAATATGCAACAAATGTAGTAACAACAAGTACATTGTTATTTGTTATTGTGATACCAATTATTACTACATTACTTGGTGGAATATAAAAACTATTTTTATAAAACATCAAAAATGAATATTAAATAGAGGCTGTTACAAATTAATAAAAAGTAAAAAATAGTTCATTAGTGAGTAGTGCTTAGAAAATTTTACTTTGCAACAGCCTTATTTTTTTAAATCACTTAAATATGGTATTTTAGCTCTTACTTCAGAGATTTTTTCTAAATCTATTGTAGCTATTAATAATTCTTCATTTGTGCCACTTGCCTCAATCAAAGTGCTTCCATCAGGCTCTACAATTTTTGATTTTCCACAACAGCTATCTCCAACTGCATTACAACCAGCTATAAATAGCAAGTTAAATAATGAATTAGCAGCTAAATCTATATGCCATCTATTTTCAGCAGAGAAACTCCATAAAGAAGGTACAAAAATAATCTCTGCTCCTTTTAGACATTCTATTCTTGCAGGTTCAGGAAATTCTAAATCATAACAAAGTAATATCCCTATTTTTCCAAATTTAGTATTTTTTACTGTAAATTTATTACCAGCTTTAAATTTAGTTTTTTCTTTCTTCCATAAATAAACTTTTCTTGCATTAGCAAGTATTTTACCATCATCATCAATAAAAATACAAGAGTTATAGAAATCTCTTGATTTTTTAGTTGTTTTACTTTCTAGATAACCAACTAGAATATGTATTTTAAAAAGCTTTGCCTTCTCCTGTAATTTTTCAATAAAAGTATTTTCAAAATTTTCTGGTAGATTTTTTAATTCATCAATAGTAATAGTATATCCTATAGTAGCTAGTTCAGGAAAACATATGATATCTATATTTTCCTTAGCTGCCTCTTCTATTTTTTCAAAAATCTTTTTACAATTTTCCTCTATATTTTTTTGTTCAATTTTTATTTGTGCTAAAGCGATTTTAAATTTTTTCTTTTTCATATACTCCATATCCTCAAAATTAGAAATTTCCTATATTTTAATATTTATTACTAAAAAAGTCAAAATTTTTACCTAATTTTAATCTTTATATGCTATAATAAAATATATTAATCATGGAGAGGGTTAATAGTGAAAACTCACACTGTAATAAAAATCTAAATAATTATAGGGAGGAAAGAATGATAAAAAAAATATTTATGTGTATAATGCTTGTACTTGCTTTTACAGCTTGTCAGTCATTAAACTATGTTAAGGAAAAAAATGAAACAATTCAATTAGTAGTAAAAGGTAATGATAATAATATCTATATGTTAGGAAATAATTATGATTATCAATTTTCTGGGAAAGATGCAGATAGATTATTAAGATTAAGTAACTTTCCAAAAGAATTAAACTTTTCAAGAGAACAATTAAAAAATGCTTCAGTGAATATTCATGTTGATGCAAGAAATGGAAGTGTTGGACTTGATTTTGGAAGTAGGATTACAATTAACAAAAAATCTGGGAATAATGCTAACTATGAAAAAGAACAAAAAGTTTTTTATGAAAATTTGAAAAATGAACTTAATAGAAGAAAAGTTAGATATAAAATTGAAGAAAATTCTGGAGAATGGGTAATTGTTCTTTTAGATGTTCCTTACTTTGAAGGAAAAGTTGTAAAATTACAAAATCGTAATGAATTTTTAGAAAAAGGTAAAGGACAATATATAAATGTTCCATCTAAGTTATATTTAACTGATCCACCTAGTCAAGCAACAGAAGGTGCAGTTGGTGGACTTATGGGAGCAGTAGCAGTACCAGTTATGGCAGTATTAGCTATACCAGCACTTGTTGTAGTACCATTTCTTGTACCTTTCATGAAAATTGGAAATACACCATAATAATATTAAAAGAGTTATTCACAAAAAATTTATTAGAAAAAGCCATTGTAGTTCAAAATTGCATTGGCTTTTTTATATTTTAGGTGTATAATAGTAAAAACTATTGGAAAAATCTCGATTTTCAAAGATTTCAAAAACAAAATTTAGGAGGTAAATATGGCAAAAAAATCTTATGAAGTATTAAACGACCCATTTTTAAACAAAGGAACAGCTTTTACACTTGAAGAAAGAAAGGAATTGGAATTAATTGGTTTACTACCACCTCAAATTCAAACTATTGATGAACAAGCAGAGCAAGTATATGCACAATATA
>ERZ772971.1754-NODE-1754-length-12351-cov-11.951041_pt1 | contig 12351 bp, 10 predicted proteins | sample MGYA00511943_ERZ772971 | MGnify/ENA primary metagenome ERZ772971 (study PRJEB29015, sample SAMEA2737929) | human oral metagenome | biome: human oral; feature: human-associated habitat; material: dental | place: China | collected 2144 ... | reverse complement strand
CCAGTACGGGAAACCTCAAGCATCGTAGCACATATTACAAACCTGCGGCGACTTTCCCTACCCGGGTCATGAACTCGGTCAGGAATCGGGGCACATCTACCGCGACTGCCACCCGGGTGGTTGTGGACTCACCCATCCGGTTTTCGTCCCCAATGGTGCGGCCTCTGGTCGGACCTTCCAGATCCACTTTCAGGTTGATGGGCAGGAGTGTCACCAATGTTGGGTCGATGGCAACACCTACCGCAAGCGGGTCGTGCAGACCACAACCACCCAGTTCAGGAGCTGTGGTCTCGTAGGCCTTGATGTAATAGTCGGTAGCATCGGCTAAAAGCTGACCTGCCGGCGTCCCGTATTCCCGCCACTTGCGGGTTTCCTCATAGGTCAAAAGGGTTTGCAGGGTGACATCCAAACCAACCATGGTCACATCCTTGCCATGCCGCACCATGATATCCGCAGCCTCTGGATCCTGGCTGATGTTCGCTTCCACGCATGGGCTCACATTGCCTGGGACGGCAAGCGCACCACCCATGAACACGATATGGGCGTGCTCCGCGAATTCTGGTGACCTACGCATGGCGGTAGCAATGTTCGTCATGGCACCGGTGGGGACGATAACCAGGTCATCACCATATTTGGCCACACTATCGATGAGGAAGTCCACCGCCGATTGTTTCTGACAGCAAGCAGCAGCGTCCGGCACAGTCACATCCCCGATACCGTTGGTTCCGTGAATGAACTCCGAGATGGGCAGCACCTCGAAACCGTCCTTAGCCAGGGCATGCGATTCCCCCGCAAACACCGGAATGTCCGGCCGGCCGAAGAGCTCCAACAAGGCAAGATCGTTACGCACACCGTCTTGCACGAGCACATTCCCGTAAGTGGCGGTGATCCCAATGAGCTCCAATTCGGGAGACCCCAGCGCATAGGCCAGAGCCAGGGCATCATCAATACCCATGTCTAAATCTAAAATAATCTTTGTCATTATTACTTCTCCGCCTCTAGGATTCGTAGCGTGTCAGCAACATCCTGGTGAATAGCAGCCAATAGTTCGGGAACACTGGTAAACTTTTCCATGCTTCGCACCCAGTCCACGAACTCCACCACGACCGTATGCCCATAAAGATCGGCGTCTTTGCCAATCACGTAACTTTCTACGCTGCGTCGTTTATCGCCAAATGTAGGATTGTGCCCAACCGAGATTGCGGCCGGGTATCGTACTCCCTGCTTCATGTCACCTTCGATAGGTGCTTGTGATATCACCATTAACCACCCAGCGTACACGGCATCCTGGGGCAACGCTACCAAATCGGAGAAATATAAATTGGCTGTTGGAAACCCCAATTCCCGACCACCCCGGCCGGCGCCCCGCACCACTTCGCCAACAACGGAAAATTCCCGCCCCAGCGCAGCATTTGCTTCCCGCACCTTGCCATCGCCCAGCAGTCGCCGAATCAGCGTGGAACAAATCACCGAATCGTCTTCCACCAACAAATCAATGACATGCACCTCAATGCCATACTTGTGGCCAAGTTCTTTCAACACTTCCGTCGTCCCTGCGGCTTTTTTCCCAAACGTAAAATTCGAGCCCACCACCACAGCTCGGGCCTTGAGTGTGTCCCGAATAATCTGGAGGAAAAATTCCTCCGGGGTTAGCTGCGCCACTGCCACATTAAAACTCATCGCCAAAATATGGTCGATCCCCTGGGCGGCAGCTAACGACGCCCGCTGCGTCACCGTCCCCAACAACGGTGGCATCCGATCTGGGCGTAATACCGCCAACGGATGCGGGTCAAAAGTGAGAAGTATGCTGGGCAAACCCAATTCATGCGCCCTGGTTGTTGCGGCCGACAACAATCGGCTATGTCCCCGGTGCATGCCGTCAAAAACCCCAATGGTCACGACGGAACCGGTCAAATCCTTAGGTACTTCAGTAATCCCATGCCAAATATCCACGGGAATAAGACTACGTGATGAACGTCAAACCACATAGACTAAACTGTCATGACACAAGCCTCCCCAGATCCATTAGCCACCTCCGGCCTTGTGGTCGTCGACAAGCCAGCAGGAATGACCTCACACGATGTCATTGGGCGACTACGTCGCATCTTCCACACCCGGCGCGTCGGGCATGCCGGAACCCTTGATCCGCTCGCCACCGGGGTGCTCATTATCGGCATAAACCGGGGCACAAAATTCCTCACCCACCTTGTTGCCGCCACGAAATCTTACCAAGCCACCATCCGGCTCGGTATGGCTACCACCACCGATGACGCCGAAGGCACCGAAACAAGCCGTGTCGAGACAACCCATCTCACCAACGATGATATCGTCGCCGCACTCCCCCAATTTACCGGATGCATTATGCAACGACCAGCCGCGGTCAGCGCCATAAAAATCGCCGGTAAACGCGCCCACGAACGAGTCCGCGCCGGCGAATCCATCACCATCCCCGCCCGGGAAGTCACCATCAGTCAACTCACCCCCACCGGTTTCGACCACCACGATGGGTTCATCGACATGAACGTCACCGTCGACTGCTCTTCGGGAACATATATTCGATCCATTGCTCGGGACTTGGGGGAAGCCCTCCACGTTGGTGGGCACATCACCGCCCTCCGTCGCACCGCAGTCGGTAACTTCACCCTCGCCGACGCCCGCACCCTCACACAGCTGGAAACCAACCCCCAGCTATCACTCAGCCTCGATCAAGCGCTCACCCGCTGCTACCCCACCCTCGCCATCACCGAAACCGAAGCCACCGCACTCAGCCTGGGACAGTGGTTGCCCGCACGCGGCCTTGATGGCACCCACGCCGCCGTGTCTCCCGACGGACGCAGCATTGCGCTCGTCAAAGAAACCGGAAATCGCCTGGCCACCGTGTTCGTGGCTCGACCCGCAACCCTCACATAACCCTATGTCACATAGGTGGCCACCACAATATACCCATTGGTGATCTGCCACCGCCCCTCAATCAACGGCACTGGGGTGGGGCGCACCAGCAAATACGACGTGCATGTACCATCATCCCGTACATCAATCTCAGCCTGCTCAAACCCTAACCACCTATGTGTAAGCGGAAACCACGCCTTATAGGTTGCCTCCTTCACACAAAACAACAGTTTTGTGGCGCAATCCACGCCCCGGCTCCGTAACCGATCCAACTGGGCAATTTCGCTCGGCAGCGCAACAGAATGAATCACCCCCTCCGGCAATGGCTCCGCCACTTCCACATCCAACCCCATCGACCGCACCAACAATCGGGGAGCCACCACCGCCGCCCGAAACCCATTCGTATGCGTCAACGACCCCGACACCGCCGACGGCCACAACGGCATGCCCCGCTCACCACGCAAAATCGGCTGCGACGAATCCCTACCAAGATCTGCCAACGCCTGGTGCGCACACCACCGAGCATCACCAAACTCTGCCTTGCGGATATCAACCGCATGCGCCACCAGCGCGCGCTCCAATGGGTGCAGCATATTAAACCGAGTCAAATCAGTTGAATGATTCGCCACATTCATCGTGCAAAATTTTGCCGACTCGGGAAACAACGATGGATCAACCATTTTCCCCATCCACCTCCATAACCGGATACGGCCACACCCCCAAATGGCCAGGCATCCGCCACTCCCGCGGATACCCCAACGACACTTCCACATGCCGAACCCCCTCCACGATCATTTCCCCCGGCATATGCAAATGACCATAAACCACAGCCTGAGCATCATAGCGCCGCGCCCACGACCGGGTATGCCGAGTACCGCACCACAACCCGATCTCCGTATACCGAACCTGGTTCACCGGCTCCACCACCAACGGCCAATGATTCACTAAAATCGTCGGCCCAGTGGTGCGAGACAACCGTTTAATGGAATATGCCAGCCGATCCCAACACCAGCCACGCACATCCACAAACGGGGCAATAGCGAACTCATCAGTGAGCATAATGCCCTTATCCCGGGCCGACTGCACCGCCTCTTCCACCCCCAAACCCGGCTGGCGGAACGAATAATCATACAGCGTAAACAACGGTACAATAGTCACCCCATGAAACATGGGGTACGGGTCCTCCGGGGTCAACACATCAATCCTGCGGCATAAATTCACAAGTTCGGCATATTTATCCCGACCCCGAAACCGATCCGAGGTACGAGAAAACAACTCATGGTTTCCCGGCACCCAAATCACCTTGGCAAACCGGCTACGCAACATGGCCAAAACATCAATGATGACATTATTGCGTTCCGCCACATCGCCAGCAACAATAAGCCAATCCGACGGATCCGTAGGATGAATACTAGTGATGTGCTGGGAATTATCCCGCACCGCGGCATGCAGATCGGACACCGCCCATAAAGTGTGCGTCATGGTGTCCTCCTTGGATGAGTCTTCATCACTTCCGTTACGCTACAACCGTGCGTGACCAACATGCCATATCGCCCGCCACCTGCAACAATAACCACATGATGGTCACTGGGAACAACAATCCGAAGATGTGATACGACAGACAACCACATAATCTTAACCTGAAACGACCCCATCACCCACTTAGCCGCCGCCGGCGATTCCACGCAGAATCCCAATCACCCTATTGGCACCATCAACAACTATTACTGTCTCCACCAGTGTCCGCGTTATCCGCCACCCACTTCATGGAATAAAACCGGTGCACAACCGCTACCAACCGAATCATAATGAAGCCTAAAAGACCCCACCACACCCCCACCAATCCGGTGTGCCACCACCATGCCACCGCAACCCCGGGCAGGAAACCACCAATCACCGCACAAATTGTAATATTCCGCAGATAGCTGGCATCGGCAGCCCCTAACAACACCCCATCTAAGGCAAACACCACCCCACCTATGAGAATCATGGCCACCAACTGCCACCAGGGCCCAGCCAGCGCAGCCAACGTGGCAGCATCAGTGGTGAAAATCCGGGGAATGACCGCGAACCCGGCACCAAACACAGCAGCCAACACCAGCGCAAAACCCGTGGAGTAGGCCAAAATCCGCTGCCCCACTTGTTTCGCCGCTATCACAGAACCTGCCCCCACCGCCGCACCGATGAGAGTTTGCGCCGCAATCGCCAAAGAATCCAGCACCAACGTCAGAAAATTCCACAATTGCAGCAGGATTTGGTGCGCAGCCAACGCCTGCGGCCCAATCCGGCCCGCCACGGCAGCAGCAGACATAAACGCGACCTGGAAAGCCAAAGAACGCAAAATCAGGTCGCGTCCCAGGACAATTTGCTGTTTCATCATGATTAGGTTGGGTCGCCAATCCCCACCATGGGCAGTGCGGGCCCGCACAAGTGCTGCTAAAAATAGGGTTGCTGTGATCGCGGTGCCCACCAGGGTCGCCCACGCCGACCCCACGATCCCTAACCGGAGCACCAACACTGGGATAAGGATCGCGCCGGGAACTAACCCAGACAACGTGAAAATCAGGGGTAGTCTGGTGTTTTGGATACCGCGCAGCCACCCATTTCCGGCCATATCAATGAGCACCAGCGGAATAGCGAAGCTAGTGACGCGCAACCATTGGGTTGCGAGCTGCGCCACCGTAGGATCCTGCGATAGCCACAGGGTGAATTGGGGGGCGCCAACCCACATGATGAGAGTGAGCACGAAACCCACTATCACAGCCATCCATGTGGCCTGCACTCCCTCACTGATCGCGCCGCGAGTATCCCCGGCACCATACTGGTGTGAAGACCGAATGGTAGTGCCATAGCTTAAAAAAGTGAGCTGTGTTGTCACCTGTGCATACAGGGTGGTACCAGTAGCGAGAGCTGCTAGAAGGACTTTGCCGCCGTATCGGCCAACCACGGCGGTATCAAGCAACAGAAACAAGGGGGTGATAATGAGCACCCCCAGGGCGGGTAGTGCCAACCCCAAAATACGGGCCGCTGACACCTCCTGGACCAAAGTCGTCTGGGTCTTTTGGCCCAAGCTTTCTTGATTCGCATTTCCCTGATCGGCCGCATCAGCGCTTACTGCGCCTGCATTAGATTCCGAATCCGTCATTATCGAATGGGCGCTTCTTGATTCTGGTACAACACCGGACAGGACTTATTGGCGGCAGAAATGATATTGGCAGTAATCTCCGCAATCGTGCCGGAGCAGGTAAAACCCGCAGCCCGCAAATGTCCCCCGCCGCCAAGATAATGAGCCAGTTCGGACACATCAATCGTGTCCGACCGTAAACTCACCCCCGCAAAACCCGGCTGGTATTCCTTAATCACCACCGATATATCAATATTTTTCATTCCCCGCACATAGTCGGCAATGGACTCCACCGCATGCAAACTATGGCCAGCAATCACATCATGGGTAGCGAACGCGAAAGCAATGTCATGGCAATCCGACCGATGTATCTCCAGCGACGACAATACCTTCCCAATCATGGTGAGATCAGAAAAACTCAACCCATCAAACATTTGATTCCCAATGGTGCGAATATCCAACCCGGTATTCACAAGTTCCTGGGCCAACGCATGCATGACCGGCCGACCCCACCGAAACCCGCCAGTATCCGTCAATAACCCAACATAAAGGCAGTGGGCAATATCCTGGGTGAGCACTACACCCAAATGATCAAACCATTGTCTAATGATGGTCGTGGATGATTCCGCGGTGTAATCAATGAGATTAATACCCTGACATCCCAGGTTAGAGGCATGATGATCGATCAAAATCACATCCGATTCCCGCCGCATCACGGCTTCCTCCAACGCGCCCATGCGCGCGGAAGAACCACAATCCACCACAATGATGGCATCACATGATGGTAGTTCATCCGTCACAAGAATATTTTCGGCCCCAGGAATGGTGAGCAAAGAATCGTCGAGAGGTAAACTCTGGCCAATAAGACCCACTGTTTCTTTCCCTAGTTGATGCAGGCCAGCAATCATTGCGCACATGGAACCCACATCATCCGCATCGGGGGTAATATGCCCGATTACCGCAAACCGGTGGTTCTCACGCACCCAAGCAGTAGCAGCATCCCACTGTGGTTCACCTGGAACCGATGTGACCACCACGGATTGATCTTGCATAACGAGCTCCCCTCATTGGTGTTAAACGTATGAAACTGTATTACTCTTCTGGGTCGGTTTTATACGGGTTCGCATCCCCAGCCGGAGTAGCGGTTTCCCGCAGTTTTGCCAACTCGGCATCTCGCTTCCGGGCGCGCGCCAATAATTCCTCCATCCGCGCAGATGATTCTGGCATTGTATCCAATTCGAAAGTAAGCGTTGGGGTAAACCGGACACTTAATTGATCACCAACAATTTTGCGTATCTGCCCCTTCGCCCGAGTCAATGCTTGAGCAGCCGCCTCAGTATCAGGTTCATCCGCAATATTTTTACCCCGCACCGTGTAAAACACTGTTGCGTCATGGAGATCACCAGTAACCCGAGCATCCGTGATAGTGATATATGCCAAACCGGGGTCTTTAATTTCCCGCTCGATAGCGGACGCAACGATATGCAGAATTCGCTTTGCTAATCGGTGCGCACGTGCTGGATCAGTCACGATTATTCTCCTTGTTCACTTCAAGTCTTTGCTTGTCGACGAGTTTTCACCCGCCAATAGTATAAGGCTCTACCTTCCCTAGCGTATGCCAAAAGTAGAGCCATGATAGTCATTTTCCAGCCGCGAGCCGGAACCTGGGATAACCCAAATATCCTATGGCCCGCGGCTGGACAGTATTACACTCATCGTGTTTTAGGTGCGAGGCACCTCAACCTGTTCGAACACCTCGATGATATCGCCCACCTGAATATCCGGGTAGGACAACACCATACCGCATTCGTAACCTGCAGAAACCTCGATCACATCGTCCTTTTCTCGTCGCAATGAGGTGATCGTGGCATCGGCCGCAACCACATTGCCGTCTCGAACCAATCGCACGGATGCACCGCGGCGCGCCTTGCCTTCCTCAACCTTGCAGCCAGCAATCAAGCCCACCGCAGAAGCCTTAAAGATGGCCCGGATCTCTGCCTTACCAACCTCACGCTCCTCATAAACCGGCTTCAACATGCCACGCAGGGCAGCCTCCACCTCTTCGATAGCGCGATAGATAACGGTGTAGTAGCGCACATCCACGCCCGCCGAGTTGGCTTCCTCGGTCGCTTTGCCCTCAGCTCGCACGTTAAAGGCAATAATGACAGCGTCGGAAGCAGCAGCCAATGTGACGTTTGTTTGGGTCACAGCGCCCACGCCACGGTCGATGATATTCAGCTGCACTTCATCATCCACCTCGATCTTCAACAAGGCTTCTTCCAAGGCTTCCACGGAACCAGCATTGTCGCCCTTGAGAATCAGGTTCAGGGTGGATTGTTCCTTGAGCACCGCATCCAGGTCCTCCAGGGACACGTGCTTCCGGGTCCGCGCCGCCAACGCATTACGCTTACGAGCATTCCGCTGGTTAGCGATTTGCCGGGCAACCCGGTCGTCCTCGACCACCAGCAGGTTATCGCCAGCACCGGGCACCCCATTCAGGCCTTGCACCTGAACTGGTCGTGACGGACCTGCTTCCTTCACATCATTGCTGTATTCATCCACCATGCGCCGCACCCGGCCATAGGTGTCACCAGCAACAATGGAGTCACCAACCCGCAATGTGCCACGTTGCACAATGACGGTTGCCACCGGGCCACGGCCACGATCCAGGTGGGCTTCAATGGCCACACCCTGGGCATCCATGTCGGGGTTAGCCCGCAGGTCCAGGGAAGCGTCAGCGGTCAGCAAGACTGCCTCCAACAACCCGTCCACGTTAATGTTCTGCTTCGCGGAAATATCAACAAACATGGTGTCACCACCATATTCTTCCGGCACCAAACCATACTCGGTCAATTGGCCGCGGATCTTCTCCGGGGATGCGCCGGGCTTGTCGATCTTGTTCACGGCAACCACAATCGGCACATCAGCGGCCTTAGAGTGGTTGATAGCTTCCACGGTTTGCGGCATCACACCATCGTCGGCGGCAACCACCAGCACCGCAATATCGGTGGACTTTGCACCACGGGCACGCATAGCGGTGAACGCCTCGTGACCTGGGGTATCCAAGAAAGTAATTTGACGTTCCGTGTCGTCAATGTTCACTTTCACCTGATATGCGCCAATGCCCTGGGTGATGCCACCGGCTTCACCGGAGCCCACATTAGTTTTCCGAATGGTATCCAAGAGGCGAGTTTTACCGTGGTCAACGTGACCCATCACCGTCACTACCGGCGGACGAGACACCAGGTCTTCTTCCGTACCGGTATCCTCACCAAATTGCAGGTCGAAGGATTCCAGCAGTTCCCGGTCCTCGTCCTCAGGGGAAACAACCTCAACCACATAGTTCATTTCCTCACCAAGCAGCATGAGGGTTTCTTCCGACACGGAAGCCGTTGCGGTCACCATTTCGCCCAGGTTAAACAGGGCCTGCACTAATGCGGCAGCCTCGGCGTTGATTTTCTCCGCAAAATCCGACAGGGAAGCGCCCCGCGCCAAGCGGACCGTTTCGCCTTTACCGTCAGGCAACCGCACGCCACCAATAACATTGGGGGCCTGCATTGCCTCGTACTCATTCCGCTTCTGCCGCTTGGACTTCCGGCCTTTCCGCGGTGCACCACCTGGGCGACCAAACGCACCTGCGGTACCGCCGCGCCGGCCACCGCGACCACCGGTGCCACCACCAGGACGCCCACCAAAGTTGGAGCCCTGATTATCGGACCGGCCACGAGGCCCACCGGAACCACCGGAAGCCGAACGAGACGGCATCTGCCCAGGGCTGGGCTGGCTGGGCATCATGGCCGGCGAAGGCCGCCGCCCCTGACCGGTGCTTTGCCCACCAGGACGAGGTGTGCGCTGCTCCGATTGGCCAGCGCCACGGCCGCCTCGATTATTGGAGCGCTGATTAGTGCGATCATTAGTGCCGCCGCCCTGACCGGGTCGACGGTTCCCGCCAGCGTTACGCCCACCAGGACGGGGGGCTTGCCGATCCCCACCAGTGGAGAATGGATTATTGGCAACCCGCGGGGCACGCGCACCTGGTTTCGGGCCAGGCTTGGCTTGTGGTCGCGGCATGGTTCCCGGTGTCGGCATGCCAGGTTTGGGGGCCGGTTTCGGGGTATTGGATTTTGTTGGTTCCGTAAAGGTCGGGGTCGCGGCCTTGGCTGGCGCGGCGGTACCGCCTGGTTTTGGTGCACCTGGTTTCGCGGCAGTCCCGGCGCCTGGTTTCGGCGCACCGGGCTTCGCGGTGGCACCTGGCTTCGGCGCACCAGGTTTCACAGCGCCCGGTTTCGGCATGCCGGGTTTTGCGGTGGCACCTGGCTTCGGCGTGCCGGGCTTTGCGGCAGGTCCAGGCTTTGCGGCACCCGCGCCTGGTTTCGGCGCGCTGGGCTTCATGGCACCGGGTTTCACGGTGGCACCTGGTTTTGGCGCACCGGGTTTCGCAGCAGATCCGGGTTTCACGGTCGCGGCGCCTGGCTTCGGCGCGCCGGGTTTCGCCGCTGGGGTTGATTGCGCAGACTTTGCTGCCGGCGTCTCATGCTGAGTGGTTATGCCGAGGCTGGCATAATGCTCTTTCATCTTCTTCACCACGGGAGGTTCGATGGTAGAAGATGCAGTTTTCACAAATTCACCCTTTTCTTTCAGGGTGGCAAGCAGTTCTTTGCTGGTTACGCCAAGCTGCTTGGCTAGCTCGTGTACACGTAGCTTTCCGGGCACTTTTCTCCTTGTTCTTTTCAGCGAAAAGGCACATGCCCGGATTGGGGCCGGACTTATCTGTGGCTTTTCGCCCGTAGTTTGTGGACGTTCATCGCTGATGCTTCATCGTGTGCTCATCAGTGTTCGGTCTTCTTTCTTAAATTTCTTGATCCGGTCATGTGTTAAGGCTCGTCGCCAAGTTTTGCGAGATACTTTCGTACCGGACCAGTGTCTACTGGCGCAGACACCCGTAACGCTCGGCCTATGGCGTTGCGTTTTTCGGCCAACTCTAAAGCGTCTAATGTTGGGGTAATCCAACAGCCTCGACCAGGCATATCGCGCTGCGGGTCGGGCACGATAACTGGTGGTGTTCCATGTTGCGCCACCAACCGTAGTAGTTGGGTATCTGGTTGTCGTTGGCGACTGGCAATACAGGTGCGTATGCGGATGACACGTTTCCCGTTGTCGCCTGTCGACGACGCACGTAACGCCTTAATCGTCATCCAACTCCTCACGCCGATGATTGCACCACAACCCTAATCACTTTAGAGCCTTTGCCAAGCTTAGTCGATGAACACTTAAAAGTTAATTCAACCAAGCCGATTACTTCCCCGCTAAAGAATTTTTAGGGTGTCATGCCGCATCTGAACGGATGTCGATCTTCCAACCAGTCAATCGGGCTGCAAGCCGGGCATTTTGCCCCTCTTTACCAATAGCAAGCGACAACTGGTAGTGGGGTACCGTAACCCGCGCAGTTTGGGCAGTTGCGTCAATAATTTCCACATCAACCACTTTCGACGGCGCTAACGCGTTACCCACATATTCCGCCGGGTTGTCAGAATAGTCGATAATGTCGATCTTTTCTCCGTTGAGTTCTTTCATGATGTTGGTAACCCGCTGACCCCGCGGCCCGATACACGCGCCTTTGGCGTTCAGCCCTTTCACGGTGGCTCGAACCGCCACTTTGGAGCGGTGCCCTGCTTCCCGTGCGATGGAAACAATTTCTACAGAACCGTCCGCTACTTCTGGGATTTCCAATTCGAAAAGGCGCCGCACTAATTCCGGGTGGGTGCGCGAGAGGTTAATGCTTAGTGAATGGGAATTGTGGTTTACCCCCACCACGAATGATTTCACCCGATCACCATGTTTGAGTTGTTCACCAGGGATCTGTTCGGCTGGTAGAAGAATACCGTCTTGACCATCGGCTTCGGTGCCTAAATGCACCACCACAATGCCGCGCTCGTTGGCATGAATATCGGCCTGCACCACACCGGAAACCACCCGACCCTCGTATTCGGAATAGGCATTATAGGCTTGGCGGGTTTCAGCTTCACGCAGGCGTTTCACAATGGCGTCACGAACAGCCACGGTACCGATGCGCTCAAAATTAGCGGGGGTATCATCATGTTCCTGCACCACATTGCCATCATCGTCAAACTCGCTGATGATGACAGCTACCGCACCGGTGGCGATATCGATGTCCACGCGGGCTTGAGTGTTGGGCGCAGGGGGGGCATCCTTATATTCACGATAGGCATGCATCAAGGCACTGGCAATTGTTTCCAGAAGCACCTGAACCGAAATACCTTTTTCGGTTTCGATGGCCTTCAACGCTTGAACATCAATATTCACTTGTTTACTTAAAT
>ERZ772971.1753-NODE-1753-length-12353-cov-2.864043_pt1 | contig 12353 bp, 3 predicted proteins | sample MGYA00511943_ERZ772971 | MGnify/ENA primary metagenome ERZ772971 (study PRJEB29015, sample SAMEA2737929) | human oral metagenome | biome: human oral; feature: human-associated habitat; material: dental | place: China | collected 2144 ... | reverse complement strand
AGACCTGGTTATAGATTATCAGTTAAAGAATTTATGTTAGATAGAAATGTCAGAGAAATGGAAGATGTCAAGTTAATATTTATTCCTAACTTAATAGATCTTAAATTACAAAATGTTATAATGGAATTACATAACTTTGCTACAACAAATGCTTTTAAAAATAAATCAGGTAAGCCACAAAAGATTATATACGTAGTATCAGAAATAGAACAGAATGTTGTAGATTTATTAAATAAACATGCTAATTCATTATGGGAAAATCGTATTAGAAATGGTGAGACTGACGAATCAAAAAGAAAAGTTTTATTAAATTATGATTTTATAGAATTAGATTCTTTAAGAGAGTTTACTAAAGATAAAAGAGAAGATCTTTGTTTATTACTAAATACTCAAGAAATATACTTAAATGACTATATAGAATTAAGACATGATGTTCCTGAATATAAAGATGAAAACGGAAATATAATAAAAGGTGATGAATATGATAACGTTAACAATAGAAATCTTTGGAAATTTAGAATGTTAGCTACAGAAAAAGAAATAATAAAAGAAGATGGGACTACAGAAACTGTTGTAGAAAGAGATCATGAAACTGTAAGAAGAGATTTTATAAAAGCTTTATCTACTCAACTACTTAATTCTACATCTGTTAATATTTCTCATACTACAGGAGATGATAGTTTATCAGTAACATTGGTAGACGAAGTAAATCCTACTGGACAATTTTTAAACCATTTAGAAAAATTATCTAAACTAGCAGATTCAGAAGATAGAGAAGCTTCTAATAGAGCTAAAGTTAGATTACAAAATCTAAATAATAAATACTTCTTAATTGAGATAGCTGCTAATGGTGCAGATACAGCTAGATTGGGTACAGCATATAGAGATGCTTGTATGGCAATAAACTCATCAGTAAGATCAGGATTTCATATGGGAGGATCAGTGAGTATTTATTTTTCAGTGTTAAGAGTCGAAAATAAAATACGTAATATGATAAATAATGCTAGAAACGAAAGAGAAAGAATTAAATATGAGACAGGACTATACATTTTATCTAAATTAAGAGATTCTTATATAAATATAATTCGTGGACTGGTGCCAAGAAATCAATCTAGAAATGTTACAGATTTATTTACATCTGGATATATAGATATATCTACATTTAAATTTGGGGATACAGTTGTTATTTCTCCAGTAGAAACTGATATAGAAACTATTAAAGGTGCATTAGCATTATTTAGTTCATTCTTCTCATCGCTAGCTATAGAATTCTCTGATGCTAATTCAGCATTACATGCACAAAATATAACTAATCAAGTTAAGAAAAAACTTAACGATAGATTATCTAATAGTAATAAGATAGAAGAAGATAAAGATATCGTTAAAAGTCCAGAAGAAGAATTTGTAGAAAAACAATTTGCTGAAGCTGAACAAGAAATGAATGAAAGAAAAGCCAGTATGCTACCATTGTCAATGGCCAATAACGTTAGACCACTGAATGAAGACTTTGCTCCAAGAAGAGATAAAACTGAATATATCGAATCTATAGTAGACAGATATAAGCCTAAACAATTAGGAGAAAATGTTACTATAGAAGGATATGATGGAACTTTAGATGAATTATCTAGAGATATAGAGTATCAGAAAGAAAAAGAAGCTGAAAAGAAAAGACGTATAGCAGCACTAAATCAAGCTATGATAACAGGTGGAAATAATAATTTTAGAAGATAATTTAGCCCCCGAAAGGGGGTTTTTATCTTTACCCTCCAAATGTAACCGAAACGTTGATTTATACAATATTTTTTATATAGATTGGAGGAAAATTAATGGCTAAATTGAATGAGGATTTAAAGAAAAAAATAGAAGCTTTTAACAGACAAGCTGAAAATGTTAAAAGACAAAAAACTAAGAGTGAGAAATTCGTTCCTTATTCTACTAAAAATCTGGAATCGGATATATCCCAAAATACAAAAAGAATGTCTATTTTCACTAATCCTAAAAGTTATAAAGTTAGTATGAATGAATTTAGACAAAGTGGAGTATCAGATAATGGATTTAATCAAGATACGTTAGATAATAATACAATATTATATAATAGTGATATGAATAATAATTCACCAAAGAAAATGAGAAGAATAGTAAAATCTAATTCTTCTGGTAATAATAATAATTTTTTATTTGGTCAAAATAAAATATTTGGTGGTATGTTCAGACAACAATCGAAATTGATGGTACAAATGCATTCAGAAAAATTAGCATTAAATACTAAATATAATAATACTATGATTCAGTATACTAAAAATATATCTGAACAAATAACTCAAATGAATAAAGTAAAGAATAGTATTCAAATAGATTTTTATAAAAATTCATTAACAACACAATCATCAATATTAGATGAATTAAAATCAATTAATAAAACATTAAAAACAGGATTTAATTTAAATGATAAAGGTGAGAAGTTACCGAATAAGGAAATGGATTCTTTAATTAGACAAGTATTTTCTGGAGGAAATTTAAGAGGAAATGCTAAAAAAGCAGTTATGCAATTAGCATCTGATGCTATAAATCAAGGATCAGGTGGTGCAGGTATAGCTTTAGGATTACTACTTCCTATGCTAAGAACACAAGGAGGAATAAAGAGCTTAGCGACATTCGGTCTAAAACAAGGTCTTTCCTTTGGTGCTTCTAAATTATTAGGTGGTAAAGCGTCTAAATTTATGAATGATCCTGGTAAGTTTTTAGAAAATATGATGACCGCTTGGGGATTAGGCGGTGGAGTAAAAGGTTGGATAGGAAAAAGATTAGGTAGAAAAGATGGAGGATTAAATACCGATATTGATATAACTAAATATATCAACAAAGATTTTAAAGGTAGAGCTAATTTTGACAATGCTGCGCATACTGCTTTAACAAAAGTTATAACTAGATCTTTAGCTAATATAGAAGCTTCTTTAACTGGTAAAGCTGCTATGTATTATAACTATGCTACTAACCAATTTCAAACTTTAGAACAAGCTGAAAAAACTTTACAGACTTCATATACCGATACTTTAAGAAAACAATTACAAGATGCTAAAAAAGATTTAGTAGGAGGATCCCTTAAGAAGAAGAAAAATAGATTCGGTGGAGGAGAAATCGAGTTTGTTGATAAAGGTGTATTTGGAGAAATTTTAGATTTAGATGATATAAATGATAGTAATTTAAAATTTCTTAAAGATATGATAAGAAAACGTGGTCCGCAATTAGCTGACGCATTAATGAAAATAATTTTATTTTTTGCAGAAAGAGACATGGAACCAGGTTCAATTTTAGATGTAGATGATTTATCTTTATCTTTTGTTACTAAAGTTATGTATCCTAAAGATCTTTTAGACAATGCTAAACCAGCAGATCTAAATAAATATATGGAAAGTGCTGACCATGTAAGAAGATTCTTAATATCTTTAAGAAATTTACCAAGTAAGAATGCTCAAAGAATATGGAAAGAGCTTTTAGATATTGTTAATAATACACATGATGCAACAGCTAAAGCTGCAGAAGAAGCTTTCAGAGAAGCTGAGGGTGGAATAGGTCAATGGGCAGCATATACTTACGGTGAAGTAGAAGAAAATGGTAAAATAAGAGCTGCTACTAGATCAGAATTGGATAAAAAATTAAAAGATGCACAGAAAACTGCAGATATTTCTGGGTTAAGAGATTTACAAATAGATTTAACAGGAGTTATGGATGAGCATGATTTGAGAATACGTATTAGAGATGAATACAATAGAATGTGCGCTCCATTATTTAAAGGTACTGCAGATAAAATTACAAAAAATCTAAAAGCTAAAGCTACACAATTAGAAAGAGCTGGTCATTTCTTTGCTCCATATATGAGACAAACTGCTGATGCTTTCGCTAAAGGCGGTAATATGGCATTTAAAGATGTCGATTATGCTACATTAGCGGGTGTAGAAAGTTATGTTGACCTAATGGAAAATAAAGCACCAGAATTTGATGGTAGGGATTATAAAACTGCTATAAATTCAGCTAAAGATATTGCTAAATGGCATTTAGAAAACAACGCTAAAGTAAGAGGTGTAACAGGAACTGTTATGACAGCTAGTTATGCTGCATTAATTAAGCAAATGTATCAGTCTACTGGAATGACTGGACCATTCGCATCTTCTATTATAGGAATAACTGCAGCATCTACAGCTGTAATGTCTGGTAAAATGCATAAAATAATGGATGTAATGGGAACCTCTGTTGGTGACGAAAAAATGTTAGATAAAAATGGTAACGAAACAGATGTAACTAAAAGACAAGCTATGACCGAAGCTATGTATAGAGAATTCTTACCGAAGATGTGGGGTCAAAGACAAGGTGCTAAACTTGGAGGCTGGATAAAAAATAATATTAGATTTGGACCAATACTAGGACCAGTCATAGGTATGACCACTGGTTGGATCTTAGGAAAAGGGGCATCTACATTATTAAAAATTGGAGGATTGTTTGGTAAAGTAGCTAAATTTGCTTTAAACAAAATTGGTCAAAAAATAACTGGTAATAAAGATTCTTTATGGGGAGATACAATAAGAGATATTGCCAGAGCTAAAATGGGATTACCACCAGTTGCTACTAAATTTTCTTCTAAAGATGTATTTAATCAAGTAGGACCTAGAAAGGCTAATAAATGGCATCACTTAATAGCAACATTTACTGGTCAAAAAGTAGAGGATGTTATGGAAGCTGAGGAACAAGGAGATAATCCTGTAACTGATGGTGCTAAAAGAGTAAGAAAAGATATAGAAACTAGATTAAGAGAAGCTCAAGCTATGGTTAAAGCTAAACATGCTTATAATTCACCTTTAGATGAAAATGGAAATGAAGTTATGTCTGGAATGGGATCAGGTTATAATATAAACAATGACCCATTGAAAGGTATAAGACAAAACGTATTAACCGTAAGAGTTGTTGGTGGTCATTTAGACGCAGTTGGAGTAGTAGGTGTAATAGATGCTGAAACATATTCTAACAAAGTTAAAGATATGGCTAGTAAAGCTAGTACTAATAATAGAGTAGAGATGTCACAAGATGTTCCAGATAAAGACAAATGGATAGAACTACCTAAGGATGCTCATAATAAAGGTATTGATAATGGTGCATCAGATATAAATAACAGGACTAGAGTGGTTACACAAAACTTAAAAAATGCTAATCAGTTTATGGATACTGATCCTGAAGCTAAAGATGAGACTGAAGATCAAGATAGACAAGAAAATATAGAAGAAACAAATAAAGAAAATATAGAGAAGATAGCAAAGAATGGAGTGGGTACTAAAGAGAAACCTAAAAAAGAAAAGAAAAAAGGATTCTTTGGTAATTTATTGGATGTACTTACTGGTAAAGGTAATTTATTTTCATTAATAGGAAGTATACCTAAGATGATACCTTTACTATTAATGGGTATAGCTTTCTGGCCTCAAATAAAAGGTATAGCTGAAAAGTATTTACCTGGAATAATAAAAGGCGGATTCGATATAACTAAATTTCTAGGAAAAGGTGCTTTAGATTTAGGACTGAAAGGTCTAGGTTGGTTAGGCGGAAAAGCATTAGATGTACTAAATCCTTTGAATTTATTTAACCGTGGTAAAGGTATATTTAATAATACTGCAGATAAATTTTATCAAAAGAGACAGGTAGGAGACATATTACCAGATGGAAAGATTTCTTTAACTAATGATTTAATAAGAATGTTATTATTAAATTCCACTAATAGAAAAAAGGCTTTCGGTCTAGGTAAAGGTATGTTTAGATTAGGTTTAGGAACAGCTAAAGGAATGACTAGACTAGGGTTAGGAATTCCTAAGTTGTTATGGAACTTATCATCGCTTGGTTTATTCACTAGATTAACAGGTATAAATAAACTAATGAAAACTGCTACAAGAGGTGTTGGTGGTGTATTAGGTAGATCTGCTAAATTTATGGGTAACTGGGCTAAAAATAAACTATTAGATGGTAGAGCCGTAATGGGAGTTATTGGTAAAGCTGGATGGTCTAGTGTTAAAAATAGATTTGCTGCTGCTGGTAAAGTCATGAGTAAAGAAATGATAGAAGAGTTAGTTAAGAAATATGGTGAAGATGGCGCTAAAAGATTTATGAAATTTGCACAACAAGGAAAATTTAGTAAGGAATTTTATAAGAAATTTGCAGAGAAAGCTACAAAGAATACATTCGAGATGGCTGAAAGAGGAGCTATGTTTGCGTCTAAATCTGGTACAGTTGGTAAGATAGCTGGTTATGTTATGAAAGCTGTAGATAATTTAGTTAAAATCATGTTAAAGATACCAGGATTAGAAAAACTTACAGAAAAGATTGCTACTAAATTTATACCAGGAGTTAAGAAAATATGTCAGGAATTATTAGAAAAAATATCTGGTAAATTAATAAAAGAAACTGGTGAAAAGGCAGCTAAAAAAGGATTTTTAGGTGCAGTAAAAGGATTATTGACAGCAGGTACCGTAACAGCAGTATTAAATGTTACATTTATAGCATGGGACGCATGGCAAGGTGCTAAAAAAGCTAAAGAATTCTTCGCAGTATCTGAAGATGATAATCCAACGGCTGTTCAAAAATGGGCATGTGCAATTACATATGCATTATTATCTGCTATAGAATGTATACCTGGTTGTATGATAGTTACATCAATCGTATCTGCAATGGATAGTGTCATGAAATGGTTATGTCGTAAATTATACGGTACATTGAATATGTGTTTAAACGTTATCGGATGTGGAGACGGTATACAAGAAGAAAATGATACGAAAATTTTAGAACTTAATGCTAATAGAGATGAAGAAGGTAAGTTATTTGCAACCAGAGACCAAGCTCAAGGTAAATATGAACAATTGAAAAACCAAGCTGAAAGACAGAAGAAGAATAATCCTACTGGAGATGATGATCCTAATGCTGATATTATAGATTATGGATACGGTGCAGGAGATAGTGGATCATCAAGCAGCAGTGGAGGATATAATCCAGCGGAAGCCTTTAAATATTATGCTGTACAGAATGGTGGAGAAAGTAATATAGATAGTAGTACTAAAACCGAAGGTGGTTCAGGAGGATCCACTACAAGTATAAGTGGTAAACCTGCTACTGGTAACGTACCTATGTTCTATTCTCAAAGTTGGTTACCGTCTGGACGTATAGGATCTTTAGATATTCAAGATGACGGATGTGCATTAGCAGTAATGAAAATGATAGGAGCTTATAAAGGATTAAATATATCAGATGATACTTTGATAAGTAAGATGCAAGAACATAAACTATCTAACCGTACTGTATCTATAGGATTCTTTTCTGATTTTGGTGGTCAAAATACAAAAAATAGAGATGATATCAGATCTACATTATTATCAGGAAACTGTTGTATGGCTTTGTTGATATCTGCTAATGGATCTAAACACTTTATTGCTTTAATTTCTAAAGATAAGAATACATTATATGTAGGGGATCCTATGAAAACTGAATGGGAAGAATTATCTTGTAACGACGCATCATTAATAGCTCATAGTATTGCTGGATCTGTATTTAGTGGTGGTATTGTTACTAATATAGGCGCTCCTAAACAATTAGGTGGTTCTGGTGTAGGAGGATTTGGATCTAAAGCTAAACCTATCACTAATTTATACGGTAATAATAATATGTTAAAGAAAAGTCCTGGAAAAAGTTCTATGATTAATATTTTCAATAACGGTGGCGGAGATTTCTATGAAGAGGAAACTGCCGATTCGACAGAACAGAATAACACTGCTACGGATGACACACCTGTCGCAGGAGGACTATCTTTCGATCCTAAACAGATTAAAGATAACGGTGGTTGGTCGTGGGATTCTCTACCAGATTGGGAATCTAGATCCTATGACGGTACTAAAAAATTGATAGATGCTTTATCTTCTAGATTTGGTATTCCTGCTGATGTTATAAGAGCATCTATGTATATGGAGTCTTCTTATGATCCAAACGCTAGAACTGGAACTTATGTCGGTTTAGGACAATTAAATTCAAAATCTTGGAACGGTTCTATAGATGATACTATAGGAGGAATTAAATATAATGCTGGTGCTTATGGTATCAAAAAAATTGGTGCTGGAGGAGATCTGCATAACAATAGACAAAATGCAACAGTATTTGCAGCTAGAATAGCTCATGACTCTAAAGTTTTTGCTAAAAATGGAGCTAAACAAGTTACAGCTGGTATGTTACATTTGACACATATGTTACCAACTGCAATGAATTATATAGGGGGACCAGATATAAATGTAAAAGATATGCATGGTATGACAAGAAGCTATATTGACGGAAACCCATATTCGCTAACTACTACAGGTAGTAAAGGTGGACCTTCTGCTATGTTGTCACATGCATTAAATATCGAAAATAAAAAAATGGAAGCCAAACTACAAGAGGCGATAAAAGATAATAGTGCAGCTAAGAAAGGCGGAAAAGGTGTTGGTTCACTTAATGACGAACCATTATTCTGGGGAAGAGGATCAATACCTTTGAGTAGAGGATTATTTAGAAACGCTTGGATAACTTCATCTGAAGTTGAAACTAAATTAAAATTAGGTAAAAATACAGCCTGCGGATTAGCTGCTGCATTAATAGCATTAAGAGTAGTCTATAGTAATAAGAGACAAGAATTTACACCAGAATTAATTAAACAATGGGCAGATATGACAAAATCTTGGGCTGATAATCATGGAGTCCATCAAGGATTATTTAGAAATATGGGATTTAATCCTATGGATATTGGAGAAATGGTTAAAAGTGAACTAAAATCAGGAGGTTTAATGCCAGGTGCAGGTAAAGTTGTTACTGCAGGTAAAGACAGAAGACCTGGTGTTATGTTAAAAGAATTTTGTAGAGGTAAACGTAGATTACAAAATGGCGAATTGGCTGCTATATATGTTAATGGACACTGGATGCTACTAGCTAATATATCTCCAGATTTTTATGTTATGAATCCTGATAAAAAATGGCCTGAACAATGGGAAAATTACAGAATGGAAAAAGTTGAATTCATAGTTAGTATTAAATCTCCAGGTGAGTTAAAAGATATTACACAAATTGTTAAAAAAAGTTCATCTAATAATAAAGGTGGAGGAGGTTCAGCACCTGCGGCTGGAGCTAATACCGAAACACCTGGTACCGATAATGACGGAAATGTAGATACAGGAGAACAAGGACAACAAGATGCTGGTGGGACACCTAATCGTGGAACTTCGGCTACATTTGGTGGTTGGTTCTGGAAAGATAAAGAAGGAAACGTTAATCAAACTTTCTTTGGTACTAAAGTTAAAAAAGTTAGAAGTGCCGGTGGTGGCGCTCAACAAGGACAAGAAAAAACTGATGCTAACACTCCTGCTGGAGGAACCGTTGGACCATTAAGTATTCCTGCTAGTTGTGATGCTAAACCTGGTGTACCAGTAGATAATAATCCTGTAGCTAAAGATAGTACTAACTGGAAAATAGCGGTAACTGCTAGAACTAAACATATTGATACTAAAATGAGAGGTCGATGTGCTAGCGGTGTATCTACTATATTACAGAAATCTATAGGAACATATCCTGGAGGACATGCTCATAGATTCTTAGGTGCGCCAGTTCATACATCGAATGTTGCTACATCTAGAGCAGGTCACGTTGGAGAACATACCAACGCGAAGGATCAATCTGGAACTAATGCTTCTTTAATGGAGAAATTAGGATTCACACAAATATCTGTAGCCTCTAACCCACAACCAGGTGACATCATTGCTTTTACTCATCCGATAGATTTTGGATGGTATGGACACATCACATGTTTAGGCGATAATGGTATGTGGTATTCAGATGGACCTCAACCTAACGGTTGGTATGTATATAACAGTGATGGACCTAAAGAAAAAATAAAAGCAACTTTATGGCGTTATAAAGGTAAAGGTCTAGGTGACGGAGAGACCGCTAACAAAAAACCTGCTAAAGCTGCTAATTATTATTCAAAAGGTGGTAATCAGAATAGAGGTGCTATAGATAAAAAAGTTGGTGCTAAGACTAAAACTTTGTACACTAAACCTGAAGATAAAAAAGGTCCTGGTATAAATGAACCTGGTATAATGGTAAACGAATTGTCAGATGGAAAAACTACATACAGAACATTTAAATTCACTAATGATCCTTCTAGACAAGCTAGTGCTGCAATGAGAGATCTAAATGCTAAAGCTAGTTATGATAGAGAAATGCGTAAAAGAGATGAAGGACGTAACTTAAAAGAATTCGGTATGTTTAAAGTATCTTATTCTAATAAAGACGATGTAGTAGCTAGAACTCTTTCAACAGCTTCTGGTTATGTTCAAGATTTAAAATCTGATAAACCTTTAATAAACGCATTAACTCGTTTAGCAGGAGCAATAACTGATTCTACTGTTCAAGAGAAATTAGGAACTAAACGTCTAATAAAAGAAAAAGAAAAACAGACTGAAATAATAAGAGAAACCACTCAAGAAGTAGAAAGTATTAATAAGTCTACAGAACGTTTAGTAAAAGCTAATATGGATATAATTCCTAAGATGACAGAAGAAGAGAAAAAAGCTGAACTAGCGAGATGTTTTACATTAATACAACAAGCTGAAAAAGAAATGTTTGTAGGACTGAATAATTAATAATACTCCCTTCGGGGAGTATTTTATTTTTACCGATTTTTAGATGACGATAATTTTGGGAAAATGTATATAATATAAATGGTAACAAATAAATAAAATATTAGGAGGAATCTACTATGAAAAAAGATTTAAATGAAAAACAAGAAGCTATCAACGAAAGAGTGGCTAGACTAGAAGCCGAATTATCAGAAGCTAGAGAGGAGTTGAGCAAGGAAATAACTAGTAAAACTAATGAACTGATTAAAATCATCAATAGCGTCAACAATTCCAAAGAATATGCAGAGGGCGTTATCAATCTTATCAGAGCTAAGGTTGGTGTATGATTATAGAAGACTTCTGTAAAATTATAACTAAAAAAAAAAAAAAAAGAAGAGGTGATTAATAATGAGTGACGAAAAAGTAATAGATGATATTGATTTTAAAGATTTAGAGACTTTTTACGAAGACACAATCTGCGATATAACTTTCTTTGTCAGCAGATATGTTAATAGGCCGTATATATTCTATTCAACTATTGTAATAGACGATCAATACTCTGATGTAATAAATTTCTTTAATACAAATTTATGTAATAGGCATTTCCTAGATAACGAAAAATTACCTAAGATAATAAAAGCTATACCTGGAATCGATAATCGTACTATGTGGTTAACTTTTAAACAGTCAGATTTTAAAAGAATTAAGATGGAAAGTATAAATGTTATAAATGAAATTTTAAAAGCAAAGAAAATAACCACATACGAATCATCAATAATTAATGGTAGTGGGGTAACTAAAGACTTTTATGATCAGATTATAAGACGTCGTACTGCTAGACCTGATTTTGATAGTCCTGAAATGGAAAAAGCGTATTATGAATTAGGTAGACGATATGTTAAGTTATCAGATGAATCTATATTAGGTGTAAAGTTAGAATCTTATCTTATAAGATATAAAGATTACTATTTTACTATATTTCATCTAGACGAACGTCATAGAAAAGCTGGGCTATTTGGATATTATTTTATAGCATTAGTCATTACTAATGATGGTATATCAGAAGATAAGCTGAAGGAAATATTCGATGATAAATATTATGGTATTTATAAAAAAGAAAACGATGAAAAATTACATAAAGATTATAAATACCATGTAATAAAAACCGATATTGAGTGGAATAGAGACGATGCTGAAAATTGGTTTAAAGAAGAAATTGATAAATTAAAATAATGGAGGAAAGAAAAATGAATGAGAAAAAAATAGATTTAGAAAAATTAAATTTTACAGGAGTAACATTATCGTTTCATGAAGTGGAAGTATTTTATTATAATTATCCAGATTTAGATGATAGTTATATAGTGGAATTTAAATTCGGAAAAGCTTATACGCCATTCCCAAATAGAAATTTAAACGGTGAATATTTATGTGGTAACAAAGAATTCCCTAAAATATTAGCAAATTATACTACATTCAACAATAAGAGAAGAATATTTTTCCTTATACCAGCAAAAGATTTCCTTCATGGATGTATATTAGTTAAACAGATAGCTAAATATCTAACATCTTATTCTGAAGAAAATCATCATTTTAAAGGAGAATGGAATAAATGGTGTGATAAAATGGAAAAAGATTCTACTAAAACTCCTTTAATTCCAGGTGAGGCGTTAGGTAAACATAGTATTC
>ERZ772971.1750-NODE-1750-length-12366-cov-3.763464_pt1 | contig 12366 bp, 11 predicted proteins | sample MGYA00511943_ERZ772971 | MGnify/ENA primary metagenome ERZ772971 (study PRJEB29015, sample SAMEA2737929) | human oral metagenome | biome: human oral; feature: human-associated habitat; material: dental | place: China | collected 2144 ... | reverse complement strand
GTTTCAAAGCTTCAGCAGCTTCTTTTTTATACTCCCAGCTACGCCATAAAATAGAGGAACAAGATTCAGGTGAAATTACCGAATACCAAGTATTTTCAAGCATATACACTCTATCACCAATACCGATACCCAAAGCCCCTCCCGAAGCTCCTTCGCCTATAATAAACACTATAGTAGGCACTTTCAAACGAGACATTTCTAAAAGATTTCGTGCAATAGCTTCTCCTTGCCCACGCTCTTCAGCCTCAATACCTGGGAAAGCTCCTGGGGTATCTACAAAACATACTACTGGAATGTTAAACTTCTCAGCTTGCTTCATTAAACGGAGAGCTTTGCGGTAGCCTTCGGGATTAGCCATCCCAAAGTTGCGATACTGACGCATCTTAGTATTCACGCCTTTTTGCTGACCTATGAAAAGAAAACTTTGGTCATCAATCTTACCAAAGCCTCCAATCATTGCCTTGTCGTCCTTCACAGTACGGTCTCCGTGAAGTTCAAGAAAAGTTTCGCCAGCCAAAGCTTTGATATAGTCAAGGGTATAAGGGCGATCCAAGTGTCTGGAAATTTGCACACGTTGCCACGCTGTCAAGTTGCCATAAATTTCTTTTTTCACTTGGTTAAGTTTCTTTTCTATTTTCTTGCAAGCATCTGTCATATCTACATCGCTTTCATCACCGATGAGCTGACATTTTTGCATTTGTTCTTCTAACTCTTTGATGGGTTGTTCAAAATCTAAATATTCCATAAACTAAGTGTTATCTTGATTTCTAAAATGCAAAGATACAAACTAATTAGCAAATTAGCAAATTTGTAAATTAGCTAATTTTCCTATTTCCCTATTTCATAATTATACGGGCACACCACCGATACTACTTTTCCGTCTTTCTGTGCAGGACGTAATATAGGCATTTGCGCAATAACTCTCTGTATTTCAGCAATTAAAAAGTCTTCAGGAAGCTGCATTTTTATAACTCTCACTACCCCATCTGTACCTACACAAAGCGTCAAACTAATAGTTCCTTTCACACATATATCTCCTGAAATGCTAAGGTGTTCTCTCATAAAAGCATCCATACACTCCTTAAAGCAACGCCATTGGTATTTAGTGGACACCTGTATACATTTGCCACTAAAAGCAGGTGCTTGTGTCACCAAAAGATAAGGGATAGCTCGCTCTACTTGAGATTCTTGAATACTATCAGCTCGTACTGAGAGTGCTATAGGTAGTGTTTCTTTAGGAGGCTCATAAGCAAATATTTTACTACTTTCAGTTAGCTCTGTTACACGACTTTCTCTCTGAAAAATATTAAACAGAGTAATGAATACCGAAACAAAAGAGAGTAACAAAGCACAGCCCGACAATGTCTTATTAGATGATTCCATTTTACTTTATGAATTGTGAAATTAGTTAATAGAATATAAAAAGCCAATAGTTAGGAGGTAACTACTGGCTTTCTAAAGTTTATTTTACAATAAATTATGACTGCAACTTGAAGTTGATAGGGTAAGCAAAAGTAACAGGAGTAGGTTTGCCACGCTGTTTACCAGGAATCAATTTAGGCAGTTTTTCGATGATACGTCTTGCTTCTGCTTCTAGAAGTTTATCGGTACCACGTACACCTAATACGGTGATACTACCATCAGTATTGATACGGAAACTAACGTTTACTTTCCCTTGTATTCCCATCTCTAATGCAGCAGGAGGATACACGAAATTTTTGCTCACGTGTTTGTCTAAGTTCTCTTTGAAGCACTGAAACTGTTTGTCTTTAGGCTGATTTTTACAAGCTTCGAACATTGGCTTATCTTCAATGATAGTAAAAGGCACATCAATTTCGGGCTCAGAAACAGGTTCTGGTGTTTTGATATCAGCTACTTGAGCTACTTTTTCTTCTTTAGTAGTTTCGTTACCTGCAAAGTTTGTATCCTTAACATCGGCTTTGTTGTCCACTACCTCTACTTCCTCTACAACGGCTGGTGGTGGCGGTGGCGGTGGCGGTGGCGGGGTATCTGGTGCTTCCATTACGAAGTTCTCTTGACTTTCGTCTAGCACCTTATCCACGCTTGATTCGCGCCCTCCTTGAGCTCCCTTGTCATATACTTTTGCTTCAAATCCCCAAAGGGTAAGACCTGAAACAATCGCAAATCCTATGGCAAAGAATAACCCGCTGCTTTTTGCTAAATCGGCTTTTGGATTTTTTTTAGGTTGCATAATGATTTTCTTTAAAAGGTTATTAAATATACTTTAACAATTATCTAAAAGCTCTTTGATATTTTGTCATTAAGAATAGAGCAACAACTGTGCCAAAATTGTTAAACACTGTATCCATAACATCTGCCGAACGTGTGGTCGTCAAAGCAGCCTGAAGCACTTCCATTATTTCTCCTAAGAAAAGTGCTGTAAAAAACGCCCAAAGGTAGCATATTTTCAGTTTCGGCAACCATTGTTTTTCTTTCCAAAAAGCCAACACAAACAAAATTGTGTAACCAAAATAGAAAGTAAAATGAGCTATTTTATCTAAGTTCGGGATACGAGGGCCATCGGGCAGATCGCTGGGAGGTAGTAGACAGAGGACAATAATCATCAGTGTCCAAAGCCCCCACAGCAGAGTGTATTTGTGTTTTTTAAGCATCTATCAATTCTTTATATTGCTCAGCGGTAAGCAGCTCATCCCACTCTTCGGGACGCGTTACTCTCACCTGTATCATCCACCCTTCGCCATAAGGGTCAGTATTAACCACTTCTGGGTGCTGATTCAGGTCTTCGTTGAAAGCTAACACCTCACCTGTCATTGGCATAAAAAGGTCTGACACCGTTTTGATAGCTTCCACGGAGCCGAAAAGACTATCTTTTGCTATCTTATCGCCTACTGTCTCCACCTCTACATACACAATATCAGAAAGAGATTGCTGAGCAAAATCTGTGATACCCACAGTAACAGTGTCGCCTTCAAGACGTGCCCAAAGATGTTCTTGGGTGTATTTTAGTTCTAATGGAAATTGCATTATAGTAATAAGGTTATGTTAAAATCAGTGCCAAAAGTAAGACTCTTTTTTGAAATGAGCAAATTTTTTCACTTTTTTTTCAGAAGAATCTTAAAAAAAGAATTTAGTCTTTGATTTTTCGGACAGATAAGTACAACACCCCTACATTCCTAATTCAAAAGTTTCTCTACAAGAGTGCGGTCATTAGCAAGGCGTTGCATTTTGTTTTGTCCTCCCAATTTACCTTCCGACTTCATATAAGCAGCAAAACCTCCTTCAGGCACTTCAGTTATTTTGAGCCGTTGAAGCACCTTGCCTTGAATGAGATCGTAATAATACATATTTTGAGCTTGCAAAGCCTTGTCTATAATCTCTGCGAAAGCATTCATATCAGTAGGTTTCTGCTCAAACTCTACAAACCATTCGTGGTAAGGCAGCTCTCCACTAACAGGATTTACCTGAGGTGCCACTGTAAACTCGGCAATACGAGCTCCTGTAGCTTCTTGTCCTGCTCGCATTGCTTCTTCTACCTCCTTAGCAATCACGTGCTCGCCAAAGGCGGAGATAAAGTGCTTAATACGCCCTGTTACCACAATGCGATAAGGCTTCAGAGAGGTAAATTGCACCGTATCACCAATATTGTACCCCCACAAACCTGCATTAGTAGAAATAATAAGAGCATAATTCACTCCTAACTGAACTTCTTGCAAAGGAACACGTTTGGGAGAAGAACTAAAAAAAGTATCAGCTTCCACAAATTCGTAAAAGATACCTGCATTAAGCAACAGCAACATTCCTTTTTCCGTCTGAGAATCTTGATAGGCAAAAAAGCCCTCGCTAGCAGGATAAAGTTCTATGCTATCTACCTTTCTCCCGATGAGGTGCTCAAACTGCTGGCGGTAAGGTTCGTAGTTCACCCCTCCATAAATAAACAGACTAAAATTAGGAAAAAGTTTGCCTACCTTAATGCCTGAACGGTTGTAGAGCCGTTCAAAATACATCAATACCCAAGAAGGAATCCCACTGATGAGCGTCATATTCTGGGAAAAGGTTTCTGTAACAATCGCCTCAACCTTGGTTTCCCAATCGTCAATACAGTTCGTTTTGTAAGACGGCATACGGTTGCGCTGCAAATAGGCAGGCACATAGTGGGCTACAATTCCCGACAAACGTCCTGTTTTGATTCCATTCTTTTCTGCTAAAATAGGACTTCCTTGCAAGAAAATCATTTTGCCATTCACAAAGTCAGCTTTTTGAGTTTCGTGAATGTAACATAAAATGGCATCACGTGCTGCCTGAATATGGTAGGGCATAGAAGCCTTAGAGATAGGGATATATTTGGCTCCACTGGTAGTTCCTGAGGTTTTGGCAAAATAGAGCGGTTTGCCTTTCCACAACACATCCTTTTCGCCCTCCACTACCCTATCGATATACAGGCGAAAAGCCTCGTAGTCGCGTATAGGCACCCGCTCCACAAAGTCAGCATAGGTTTTAATTTCAACAAAACGATGGTCTCGTCCAAAAGCAGTATCTTTAGCTTGTGCGATAAGCGACTGGAAGACCTTTTCTTGGGTAGCAAGAGGGGCATTTGCCCAGCGGTCAATCTTCTTCCTGACAATGGCCGCAAATATTTTTGAAAGAATAGACTTAATCATAATTAGTTGATTAGACAATTAGTTGATTTGCCAATTAGTGCCAACCACCCCAACAGTTGCAAAAACTCAAAAGCGATGGTAATAATTAACACTCTGACAAATTGGTGTATTTTAAAAAGGAACTTCATCGGGCGAAGAGGCAGGAGATGCTGTAGGTTGCCCAAACGATTGACCAAAAGCCTGCGAAGGAGAGGTAGATGGTAGAGGGGAGAAACTCACCTCATCGTTCATTTTAGAACCAAACTCTTGAGCAACTGAAGTAAAGGAACCAAACTCCTCCAAGTTGGCAAACCTACCCAAATGCCCTTCAAACTTCAGACGTATATTTTCTAATCCCCCATTGCGGTGCTTTGCAACAATAAACTCGGCTTGTCCCTCGGTGGGAGTTTGTGCATCGTCGTCCCACTCTTTAATTTTGTAATATTCAGGACGATAAATAAACGACACAATATCGGCGTCCTGCTCAATAGCTCCAGATTCACGTAAGTCAGATAGCTGAGGACGTTTTTGCGTTCCTTGACGGGACTCTACGTTACGAGATAGCTGAGAAAGTGCTATCACAGGAATATTGAGTTCCTTAGCCAAGGCTTTGAGGTTTCGAGAGATGGTAGAAATCTCTTGTTCGCGGTTGCCTGTCCCTTTGCTACCTCCTGCAGTCATCAGTTGTAGATAGTCGATAATGATAATCTGAATTCCCACTTGTGCCGATAGGCGGCGTGCTTTGGCACGGAGATCGAAAATGGAAATAGAGGGGGTATCATCTATATACAGTGGGGCTTGTGCTAAATCTTTCACACGGTTGTTAAGCACATCCCACTCGTAGGGCTCTAGTTTGCCCGTACGGAGTTTCTCGGACGAGAGACCTGTCTCAGAAGAAATAAGTCTTGTGATAAGCTGTACCGAAGACATTTCGAGTGAGAAGAAAGCCACAGGAATACCCTTCCCTACGGCTATGTTGCGCGCCATAGAAAGAGTGAGTGCCGTTTTCCCCATCCCCGGACGTGCTGCCACAATGATGAGATCACTGGCCTGCCAACCAGAAGTAAGTTGGTCTATCTTTGTAAAGCCGGAGGGAACACCACTAAAACCATCAGTTTTGTTGGAGAGCTCTTGAATCTTTTTAAGAGCCTTAACCACCAAGTCGCCAGCTGATTCGCTGGAACGCTTGAGGTTCCCTTGGGTAACATCATAAAGTTTCTGTTCCGCAGAGTCTAACGAATCAAACACATCACGGGTGTCGTCGTAGGCATCCTCAATAATTTCTGCAGAAATTTCAATGAGTCTTCGCTTGATGAATTTCTGTAAAACAATACGAGCGTGAAACTCCACATTGGCAGAAGAAGAGACACGCTGTGTGAGGTTGATAAGATAAAACTCCCCTCCTACCGCTTCTAAGTTGCCCGTTTTTCGCAACTGTTCGGCTACGGTAAGGAGGTCGATAGGTTCCGACTGATTGAATAGGTCAAAAATGGCCTGATAGATGAGTTGGTGTTGTTTCTTGTAGAATACTGTGGGGTTAAGGATATCGATAACATCATCGACCCCTTTTTTGTCAATAAGCATTGCCCCCAAGATGGCCTCTTCGAGGTTCAAATCTTGCGGAGGAAGCTTGCCACGCTCTAAGGTGGCTTGTGTACGCGTACCCCTTTGAGGTTGAGTTGTGGGTTCGGCAGCGGAAAGCATATTAGTGTCGTTCATAGGGCAAAGGTACAAAACTATTGTCAATTAACAATTATGGAGAGCTTTTTTTGTAGGACAAAGAGGTAAAAGTTCACTTTAAAAATCATCTCTAACTGCAAAGCTATTTTTTGAAAACAACTTCAGAAGTTTGATTCAATCAAGGTTTCTTTTATGGCTAACTATATTTCGTTCCCTAAGAAATGTTTCTTCATCTTCAAAGACAAGTAGTCCGTTCTTTTTTCATTGTCTTAATTTGTGCACTTGGGCTAACAGCATTTTCGAAAGTGCTTTTCTCTGCTTTAGTTTCTAAAAAAGAAGAAGTAGGTTCGAGATGAATTCGACAAAGCTTTGAGTAAGCTGGGAGAAAAACAGAAAGCAACAAGTGGCGAGGAAGTTTAAAATTCAGTATAGCAACAGAGCTGCAAGGAGTAGAGAAAAAAAGAGTGTTAAAAAAGAAAAAGCTCTCCTTGGAGAAAGAAGAGCTTTCATTGGTTTACTATAAACCCGTGTAAAAATATTTACACAAAACAACACAACTAAATCTTATGAAGCGGTCTGGACGGGACTCGAACCCGCGACCCCATGCGTGACAGGCATGTATTCTAACCAACTGAACTACCAGACCTTCATTAAACTTGTGCAATTCATTTCTTCATTGCGGTTGCAAAGGTACTACTTTTTTCTATACCTGCAAATTTTTCAGAAGAAATTTTCAATATTTTTTTCGCTACTTTAATTAAAATAATGAAAATGAGAGATTTAACCAATTAAAAATTTATTGACTTACTTGCTGTTTTCAGGTGTAATTCGACCGCTTTTGTGTCTGTTAAGCTTGCAATATAGCAGGTAACACCCATCACACGGTCGTAAATAGAGCCATTTTTGCGGTATTTTTCAGGTATTTTTTTTAGCAAAAGTTTGTCAAAAGAAGTTTCACACCCATTTTCTTGGTTCATTATAGCCGTAAAAAAGATATCTAATAGGTGTTGCAAGATGACATATCCAGATACTTCTTTCTCTATAACCTCCTCCGACTGGTAGATCCGCTGCACACTGCAATTGATAACATTAGTAATATGTTGGCTGTATTGACTTAATTTTAACAAGGGCTGATGGAAAGTCCCCTCTAAGATTGCTTCTTCATTAGCAATAAAAATATCAGCTGCATCCTGCACCAATACTCCAATAGCCACTGCTCGCAGATAGGCAATGCGCTCTTCTTTAGTTTCTAACTTCCAAAACTTATTGCTATTGATTTTTTGACTGATGATTCCCTCTAAGTACTCTAAGGCTACTTCTTCAGGAATTAACCCTAAGTTGATACCATCTTCAAAATCAATAATAGTGTAGCAAATATCATCAGCAGCTTCTACTAAGAAAGCCAAAGGATGACGCGCATAGCGCAATTCGCCAGCTATGCTATTAGACTTAAGCCCTAAGGTTTCAGCTAGCTCTTTAAAAAAAAGTTTATCGCCTTGAAAAAAACCGTACTTTTTGTCCTCTACATTGTGTGTGGGCTGTGCAGGCAAGGACTCTCTGGGATACTTGGTGAAAGCTCCTAAGGTGGCATAGGTAAGGCGCAGGCCTCCTTCTACTCCCAAACGTGTCTCGTTAAGAAGTCTAAAACCATTGGCATTTCCCTCAAAGTTGCAAAGGTCGGCATACTGAGCTTCGGTAAGTAGATGTTTGACAGCTGTCCCTTTTTTGAATTGAAAAAACTCGCCTATTGCTTTCTCACCACTATGACCAAAGGGTGGATTCCCAATGTCGTGTGCCACTGCCGCTGCTGCAATGATAGCTCCAAAGTCATTAGTCTGATAGCCTAATTCTGTCAAATAAGGATATCTAGCTAAAAGATGTTTGCCTACTGTACGCCCTAAACTGCGCCCTACAACCGAGACCTCTATACTATGTGTAAGCCGCGTGTGTACGAATCCTGTCTTGGAGAGTGGAATAACCTGCGTTTTGTCTTGCAAACTGCGGAAAGCACTTGAAAAGACTACACGGTCGTAATCTACATCAAAGCTCAGACGTGTTTCATCTTCGTTTTTTCGCAAACGAGGAGAGAGATCACCGTATTTATTCAGTGAAAGTAATTTTTCCCAAAGCATAGTTTAAGATTGTTTTTTAAGGTACAGGGTCATACCCACTTCCACCCCAAGGGTGACAACTACCAATTCGCTTGATGGCCAACCAGCCACCTTTTAGTACCCCGTATTTTTGAAGTGCTTCTATAGTATATTGAGAACAAGTAGGTGTATACCTACAGGTAGGTGGTTTGAAGGGAGAGATAGCTACCTGATAGAAGCGCACTAAATAGATGAAGAGATATTTCATTTTAACTATTATTAGCTATTAGTCATTAGAATTTGTAAACACTAACGACTAATAGCTAACAACTATTTATTATTTTGCAAATCGTTCTACTACTTCTTGACTTACGCCTGTATTAGAAAAGCCTCCATCGTGGTAGAGGTTTTGCATAGTTACTTTGCGTGTAAGGTCAGAGAATAGTGTTACGGTATAGTCAGCACAATCTTGCGCAGTAGCATTCCCTAATGGCGACATTGCATCTGCATAGGCAATGAATCCGTCAAATCCTTTTACACCTTGTCCTGCTGTGGTAGGAGTTGGCGATTGAGAAATAGTGTTCACGCGCACTTTTTTGTCTTTGCCAAAGAAATAGCCAAAGCTACGTGCTACCGACTCTAAATAGGCTTTGTTGTCTGCCATATCGTTGTAGTCTGGAAAAGTGCGTTGGGCTGCCATATAGGTAAGGGCTACAATGCTTCCCCACTCGTTCATTGCGTCGTTGCGATAAAGCACATTGCACACTTTATGAAAAGAAAGCGCTGAAACATCCCATCCTTTCTCGGTATAATCGTAGTTAGAATCGGTGTAGGGAATATTTTTGCGCACATTTACAGACATTCCTATAGAGTGCAACACAAAGTCTAACTTCCCTCCTAAAATTTCCATTGCCTTAGTAACTAAGTTTTGGAGATCATCCATACTAGTAGCGTCGGCAGGGATTATTTCAGAGCCTGTTTTTTCAGCCAACTGTTTGATTTGCCCCATACGCATTGCCACAGGAGCATTGGTCAATACAAATTTACCTCCTTCAGCGTGTACTCGCTCAGCTGTTTTCCATGCAATTGAATTTTCGTCCAAGGCACCAAATATGATACCTCTTTTTCCTTTTAATAAATTGTACATTCTTTAAATTATTTGTTATTAGTTGTTAGTTTTTAGTGTTAGGTATTAGCTTTTGGCAACTAAACTTCCATTCTGCTAATTTTCAAATTCCTTCAATGTATTGATAATAATAGCAATGCACTCTCTCAACTCTGTTTCGTTCATCACCAAAGGAGGCGCAAAGCGAATGATATTTCCGTGAGTAGGTTTGGCTAACAAGCCTTTGTCGCGCATCTTTAGACAAATATTCCAAGCTGTATCGCTTTCTTCGGTATCGTTGATGACAATTGCGTTCAACAATCCCTTTCCTCGCACTAAAGAGGCTACTTTAGAAGTCTTTATATACTCCCCTATCTCTTTGCGGAATATTTCACCCAGACGAGCAGCATTTTCTGCCAACCGTTCATCTTTCACCACCTGCAAAGCCTCTACTGCAACTGCTGCAGCCAAAGGGTTTCCTCCAAAGGTACTACCGTGTTGTCCTGCTTTGATGACGTGCATAATAGAGTCGTTGGCAAGAACGGCACTCACAGGATAGACCCCTCCGCTAAGTGCTTTCCCAAGCACTAAAATATCTGGTTTCACATTTTCGTGGTCTACGGCCAAACGTTTACCTGTACGAGCTACACCTGTTTGCACTTCGTCGGCAATGAAAAGTGCGTTGTATTTTTTGCACAGAGCTTTTGCTTCGCTCAAATAGCCCTCTGAAGGAACATATACCCCTGCTTCCCCTTGAATAGGTTCTACTAAAAAGCCTGCCACTACAGCAGCATTTTGGGCAAGTACTTTTTCTAAAGCTTCTAAATCGTTATAGGGTACCGATACGAACCCTGGAGTATAAGGACCAAAGTTCTTACGTGCATTCTTATCAGACGAGAAAGAGACTACGGTAGTAGTACGGCCGTGAAAATTTTGTTCGCAAACAATAATAACTGCTGCACTTTCGGGCACACCTTTTTGTTCGTAAGCCCATTTGCGACATATTTTGATAGCTGTTTCCACCGCTTCAGCACCGGTATTCATAGGAAGCACTTTCTCAAAACCAAAGTACTCAGTTACGTATTTCTCGTAAACGCCCAACTTATCGTTGTAAAAAGCACGTGAGGTAAGTGTAAGAGTTTGAGCTTGGTCAGCTAGCGCTTTAATAATGCGAGGATGACAATGTCCTTGATTTACGGCCGAATAGGAAGAAAGAAAATCGTAATAGCGTTTGCCTTCTACATCCCAGACATATACCCCCTCCCCTTTGCTCAACACCACTGGTAGAGGATGATAATTGTGCGCACCGTACTGGTTTTCCAGTGCCATTGCTTGTTCTGAAGTCAGTTTTTGGTTTGTCATATAATTGTTGTTTTATAGTTTTCTACATCTGTTCAAGAACTACTCCTCAAGAGTAATTAACCTTTAGCCGCAGAATTATTAGCCTTTTAGCTAATCATCACTGCTCCTACAGTAGCATTGCTAGTCTCATCGATAAGGATTGCACTTCCCATTGGTGGATTTTCTTGGAAAGCGTCATACACCAAAGGTGAAGATGTTCTAAATCTGATTTTAGCTATCTCGTTGAGTTTTACACTTGCTACATCTGAAGTTCTATCAAGAGTGTTGACATCTATTGTGTACTCTATCTCTTTTACAATAGCTTTTACGAGCTTACTGCGCTGTTGAAGGAGGTACTTATTGCCTTCTCTCAATTCTCGCTTGTCCATCCAGCATACTACCGCGGCAATATCTTGTCCTTGTGTAGGTTCAGCACCTTTTTTGGCAAAATAATCACCACGTGAAATATCTATATCATCCTCAATGTGCAAAACTATAGGATCGCCTGCTTTAGCTTCATTTACCTCTGTGCCATTGTGTTCTATTTTACTAATTTTAGTATCAATACCTTCTGGAAGTACTACTATCTCATCTCCTTGACGGTAAGTTCCCGAAATGATTTGCCCTGCGTAGCCGCGATAATCGTGCAAAGCTTCTGTTTGTGGTCGTATCACATATTGCACTTGAAAGCGCGGTTGGTCATAGTTATCTTTGTTGATAGTTACGGTCTCTAAAAAGTCTAAAAGAGAAGTGCCTTGATACCACGGCATCGCCTCGGTAGTGTTCACTATGTTGTCGCCTACAAAGGCTGAAATAGGAAAATAGTGTACGTGTTTCAAGCCTAAACGTTGAGCTATCTGTTTATACTCCTGCTGAATATTACTAAAAACCTCCTCACTATAGTCTACCAAGTCCATCTTGTTCACTGCTACCACTACTTCAGGAATATTCAGTAGCGATGCGATGATAGAGTGTCTACGAGTTTGTTCTGTTACACCATTGCGCGCATCCACCAAAATGATGATAAGCTCAGAATTAGAAGCTCCTGTAATCATATTGCGGGTGTATTGAATATGCCCTGGAGCATCAGCGATGATAAATTTTCGCTTAGGAGTCGCAAAGTAGCGGTAAGCTACATCTATCGTGATACCCTGTTCGCGTTCAGCACGCAAGCCATCTGTGAGAATTGCAAGGTCTATACCATCGTCATTCTTATTTTTCGACTGTTGTTCAAGGGCTTCTAACTGGTCAGCTAAGATACTTTTGCTATCGTATAGCAGACGCCCTATTAGGGTACTTTTCCCATCGTCTACACTCCCTGCGGTGATGAAACGTAATATATTCATTTTGTTTTATCTCGTTTAATCGTTAATTTTTGGCAAAGATACAAAAAAAGTTCCAACTCCCAAAAAAAATCCCCAGAGGAATTCGTTTCCTCTGGGGATTTTTAAAGGCCTATGCGGCTCGTAGTTTTATCTTTTTAAGTACAACCAACCTACTTGTTTTTGATGTTGGTTGTTCTCATCGGTGT
>ERZ772971.1749-NODE-1749-length-12367-cov-8.499594_pt1 | contig 12367 bp, 7 predicted proteins | sample MGYA00511943_ERZ772971 | MGnify/ENA primary metagenome ERZ772971 (study PRJEB29015, sample SAMEA2737929) | human oral metagenome | biome: human oral; feature: human-associated habitat; material: dental | place: China | collected 2144 ... | reverse complement strand
GCGGCGCCCTGGTGGGGGTTCTCCCCGTAGCGCAGCACATCGGCGCGCTCGAAGGCGTCGGCCACGTACAGGGGCATCGGGGCGGGTGCCCCATCCCGCGCCTCCGAACCCGGCTCCTGTGAGCCCGCGCCCGCAGCCGCCCCATCCCGCGCCGCCGGACCCGCTCCGGCAGCCGCGCCCTGTTCCACCGGGGCCTCCGCGTCGTCGCCGACTACGTAGCCCAGTGAGCTGAGGAACGCCTCGTCGGAGGCGTCGAGGTGCCGTTCGCACGCGTCGTCCAGGTCATCGGCCACCTCCTCGAGCCCGAGGGAGCGCGCGAACCACCCGGCGATGGCCAGGTCGTAGGCGGCCGTGTGGGCGAAGGCCTCGGCGGCGAGCCCGCGGCGCTGCTCCAGGGTGAACCCCTGCCCCGCGGCCGCGGCTGCGACCTCGGCGTAGCGCGAGGGCGAGGTGACGACGGCGACCGACGGGTGGTTCTTCGCGGCCGCGCGCACCATCGAGGGCCCGCCGATGTCGATCTGCTCGACGCACTCGTCGAAACCGGCGCCGGAGGCGGCTGTCCGCTCGAAGGGGTAGAGGTTGCACACCACCAGGTCGAAGGCGGCGACGCCCAGGTCGGCCAGTTGGGCTCGGTGGCCGGGTTTGCGCTGGTCGGCCAGGATCCCGGCGTGGACTGAGGGGTGCAGGGTCTTGACCCGCCCCTCGAGGATCTCCGGGAAGCCCGTGACCCGGTCGACGGGGGTGACGGCCAGCCCCGCCTCGGCGATGCGCGAGGCCGTGGAGCCGGTGGAGACGATCTCGACGCCGGCGCCGGCCAGGGCGCGCGCCAAGTCGATCAGGCCGGTCTTGTCGTAGACCGAGACGAGGGCGCGCCGAATGGGGCGGGCATCAAGGGGCTCGAAGTCGTCGGGGCGTGCGGACATGTTTCCTCCTCGGGGTCATGCCCTGGCGCCCAGGCGGGCGACGCCAGAAGCTGGTGGCCGCTCCCCGGTGGTGCCCCACCCTCGCCAGTCGCGGCTCTGTCCATGCTAGTCGTTGGGGCCCGCGGATCCGCGGTGGCCGTCCTGTGGGGCGCCGCGCACTCCCGCGCCGCCGTCCGAGGCGGGGGGCGCCCCGTCGTCGCTGCCCGACGGATCCGCGGGCTGTCCGTCCCGTCGTTCCCCGTCGGCGCCCGGGGCGGCCCCGGAGTGCTCGCCGCGCCCGGCGGCCGAGTGCTCCCAGTCTGCCTGGTCGGCACCAGAGTCCCAGGCACCATTCCCGTCGGCTCCGGTCCCCGAATCGTCGGCTGTCCCGTCCCCGGTTCCCCCGGTACCGGCCTCCCAGGCGTCGGCCCCGGCAGCCCCGGTTCCCCCCGCAACGGGCTGTGCGGCGGCGCTGTCGGAGCCGCTCCCCTCGGCGCTGATCCAGTCGGGGCCAGTCCCTCCGCGCGCACCGCCGCGTGTCCCTCCGCGCGCACCGGACAGCAGCGCCGAGGCCCGCTGCCGCGTGGAGGGGTGCGCGCAGGCGGTGACCACGAGGGCGACGAGGGGCACTTCGAGGGTGAGGGCCAGCAGGGTCCAACCGACGTCCGGGCCCAGGACGCTCATGCGCACGGCCCCCGCGCTCATCGTGGCGCTCCACATCCACGTGGCGCACACGGCGTCGAAGACGAGGGAGGCCGTGAGCGCCAGGCCCATCTGCTCGCCGAGGGTCTTGCAGGGGTAGCGCCTCACCAGGCGCGCGCCGCAGGCGGCGCCGACCGCGACGAGGACGAGCGCGGTCCAGGCGCCCGGGGCGCTGGTGGGCACTGCGCCCAGCAGCGGGAAAGGCGGGATCGGCCCCTCCCCCACCACCGACGGGGAGTGCACCGCGTCGGCTCCCACGAGGAAACCGGGGCCCGCCCACCACGCCAGCGCCCACGCGGCCACCGTCGGCGCGAAGAAAGCCTGGGCGGCCACTATCAGCGCGTTGTCGACGGCCGACGAGGCGCCGAGCAGCTCGTGGATCCCCGCGATCCTGCCCCAGCCTGCCACGAGGGCGACCACGGCGAGGACCGACCCGGCGGCGGCGAGGTACCCCGCCCACGCCACTCCCGTGCGCACCCCGCCGCCCAGCCACCTGGCGGCGTGGAACTGCGCGGCGCGGACCTTGAACGAGGCGACCGTCGCCCAGGCGCTGGCCGCGAAGGGGAGGCCGAGGGCGCCGGGGGCGATGCTGGCCAGTTGGGCGTGCGGGGCGCTCAGGGCGGTGAGGAGCCAGGAGGTGAAGGCGAACGCCGGGATGGACAGCCACAGGGAGGCGCGCGAGTAGGAGAACGAGGACCGCAGGAGCAGGCGGAGCAGGCACACGACGAGCACCCCCATCAGAGTGGGGGCGGCCCGGTAGGGCACTCCCCCCACCACGGATGTCCCGCCCAGGACCGCGGCCCACAGGTCCCCGCCGACTCCGAGGGCGTCCTTGGGGGTGAAGTCCTTCATCCACACGTTCGAGGCGACGGACATGTACGCCCCGAAAGCGGCCATGAGGCACAGGGCCCAGCCGACGAATGCGGCCTCCGCCCCGGCGAGCGCGCCCCTGGCCCACCCGTCGGGGACCGCGATGCGGATGGTGCGCCGCTGCGCCACGTAGGTGGTCGTCGTCTTGCGGGGGGCTGACTGCGGGTGGATCTCGTCGCTCACGTGCCAATCCTGCCAAAGGGGGGCCGGGGTCGGCGCGGTGCAGCGCCGATCCCGGGCCGAATGTGGGGAAAGCGGGCACGGGAGGGGCGGCCCGGAGCACCGGACGGGACGGCCCGGAACCGACGCGCCGGGGAACGCGGCGCAGCGGACCCGGGCATCCGGTCCCAGAACCCGCGGGCTGGGAACGACCACCCGGCCGCCGGGGCGCGCGCCCTCAGGCCAGCAGTTCGCGGGCGATGAGCGCGGTCTGCGAGGGGGTGCGCCCCACGCGCACGCCGACGGCCTCGAGCGCCTCGGCCTTGGCCGCGGCCGTGCCCGACGAGCCGGACACGATCGCCCCGGCGTGGCCCATGGTCTTGCCCTCGGGGGCGGTGAACCCGGCGATGTAGGCGACGACGGGTTTCGTCATGTTCTCACTGATCCACGCCGCGGCCCTCTCCTCGGCGTCGCCGCCGATCTCGCCGATCATGACGACCAGGTCGGTGTCGGGGTCGGCCTCGAATGCCTTGAGCGCGTCGATGTGCGTGGTGCCCACGACGGGGTCGCCCCCGATGCCCAGGCACGTGGTGAAACCGATGTCGCGCAGTTCGTGCATGAGCTGGTAGGTGAGGGTGCCGGACTTGGAGACCAGGCCGATGCGGCCCGGGCCCGTGATGTCGGCCGGCGTGATGCCGACGTTGGACTGGGCGGGCGAGATGATGCCCGGGCAGTTCGGGCCGATGAGCCGCGTCCCCTTCTCCAGCGCGCGGTCGACGAACACCACGGAGTCCTGCACGGGGATGCCCTCGGTGATGACGACCACGGTCTCGATGCCCGCGTCGATGGCCTCCAGGGCCGCGTCCTTCGCGAACGCCGGGGGCACGAAGACCACGGACACGTTCGCGCCCGTGGCGGCCCTGGCCTCGGCGACAGTGCCGAAAACGGGGACCTCGGCCACTCCCGGGCGGACCCGGTCAGCCGCGGGCCCGTAGCCGACGACGTCGAAGGCGACGGCCGTCCCCGCCTTGCGCGGGTTGGTGCCGCCCACCACCGCAGTCCCGGCGCTGAGCATACGGGCCGTGTGCTTGCGGCCCTCGGACCCGGTCATGCCTTGGACGAGCACCCGGGAGTCGGAGTTGATGAAAATCGTCATGTCGGTGTCTCCTCGTGTTCTCGTCTCTCACTCGGACGCCGCGGCGAGCTCCGCGGCCCTGCGGGCAGCGCCGTCCATGGTCTCCTCCAAGTGGACCAGGGGGTGGCCCGCCGCGGCCAGGATCGCGCGGCCCTCGGCGACCTTGTTGCCGTCGAGGCGCACGACGAGGGGCTTGGAGGCGGCGCTCCCCAGCTCCTCAAGGGCGCCGAGGATGCCCCTGGCGACCTCGTCGCACGCAGTGATGCCGCCGAAGACGTTGACGAACACGGAGCGCACCTGTTCGTCGCCGAGGATGATGCCCAGCCCCTTGGCCATGACCGCCGCCGAGGCGCCGCCCCCGATGTCCAGGAAGTTCGCCGGCCTCATTCCCAGGTCCTCGCCCGCCATGGCGACGACGTCCAGGGTGGACATGACCAGTCCCGCGCCGTTGCCGATCACTCCGACCTGGCCTTCGAGGCGCACGTAGTTCAGTCCCGCCTCCTTCGCGGCCGCCTCGCGGGGATCCTGGGCGGCGGCGTCCACGAGGTCCGCGTGAGCGGGGTGGCGGAAACGGGCGTTGTCGTCCAGCGTGACCTTGCCGTCCACCGCCCAGATGGAGCCGTCGGGCGAGGCGACCAGGGGGTTGACCTCCACCAGGGTGGCGTCCTCGTCGCGGTAGACCTCCCACAGTGTCCGCAGAACCGGGGCGATGGCCTCGCCGGCGGCCTGGTCGAAGCCGGCCTCGTCCACGATGCGGCGGGCGACGTCGGCGTCGATGCCGACCGCGGGGTCCAGGGGGACGCGGGCGAGGGCCTCGGGCCGCTCCTTCGCCAGGGTCTCGATGTCCATGCCGCCCTCGCGCGAGCACATCGCCAGGTGCCGGCGGTTGGAGCGGTCGAGCAGGATCGAGAAGTAGTACTCGGCGGCGATGTCGGCGCCCGAGGCGATCATGAGCCGCTCGACGACGTGGCCCTTGATGTCGAGCCCGAGGATCGCCTCCGCCTTCTCGCGCGCCTCGTCCGGGGTCCGCGCCAGCTTCACCCCGCCGGCCTTGCCGCGCCCGCCGGTCTTCACCTGCGCTTTGACGACCAGCAGGGAGGCCCCCGCGCCGAGCAGGCGCTCGGCCGCGCCCCGCGCCTGCCCGGGTGTGGCGGCGAGCTCGAAATCCAGCACGGGCACGCCGTGCTTCCTGAACAGTTCACGGGCCTGGTACTCGTAGAGGTCCACCGGGCAATCCCTCCGTCGAACGAATGTGGTCGCGGACGCAACGCGACAAGTCTAGCGCGGCCGGAGTTCCCCGAGCGGGATCCCGCTCCCCCCGCGCCATTGTTCCACGCGGTGTTCCACGGCCGGCGCCCGTTCCCCGCGCCATTGTTCCACGGCGGGCGCACCTGCCGCTTGGAGCAGCGGGGCCCGGCGCCAATGCTCCTCCCCACCCCGCCCGGGCCGCGCCGCCGCGCGGATCCGGGCCCCGCCCGGGACTGGCGCGTAAGTCGTCAGGTGATCTTCTCCATCGGCGCCATGCGCACGAGCAGGCGCTTGTCCACGCCCCCGAAGCGCACGCGCGCGACCGTGCGCTGCCCCTCCCCCTCGATGCCGGTGACCGTGCCCGCGCCCAGGGTCGCGTGCTTGACGCGGTCGCCCACTTTCAGGGCGAGGACCTTCTGGGCGGGGGCGCTCGCCTGCGCGGGCACCCCCATGCGCTGTATCCGCCGCGCGCGCACCTGGCCGACGGGCGCCGCTCCCCCGCGCCCGCTCCCGTAGGCGCGGCCGGTGTCCTCATCGCCCCACGGGTCCCGCCCGTCCCGGCTTCCCCCGTCGTCGCTCCCGTAGGAGCCCCCCTGGAAGGCGCGCAGGCGCTCGGCGGAGGTGGTGGCCCTGCGCACCTCCAGCAGCTCGGCGGGGATGTCGTCGAGGAAGCGCGAGGGCGGCATCTCCTGCGGCGCCCCCCAGGCGCTGCGCACCGCCGCGCGCGTCAAGTACAGTCGCTCGCGCGCGCGGGTGATCGCCACGTAGGCCAGGCGGCGCTCCTCCTCCAACTCGCTGGCCTCCCCGAGGCTGCGCTGGTGCGGGAAAGTCCCGTCCTCCATGCCGGTGACGAAGACGACCGGGAACTCCAGGCCCTTCGCCGTGTGCACCGTCATGAGGGTGACCTGTCCGCTGCGCGCGCCCCCCGAGGGGACCTGGTCGGAGTCGGCCACCAGCGCGACCCTCTCCAGGAAGTCCGCGAGCCCCCCGCCGGGCGCCTCCTGGGCGAATGCCCCGGCCACCGAGTGCAGCTCCGCCAGGTTCTCGACGCGCGAGGCGTCCTGCGGGTCCTCGGAGCGGCGCAGTTGGGCGAGGTAGCCGGTGTGGTCGAGCGCCTCTTCGAGGATGTCCGCCACGGAGGCGCCGCCGCGCTCGGCGCGCCGCAGTGCTTCGACGAGCCCCCAGAAGGACGCGGCCGCCCTCGCGGCCCGCGGCGGGACGCCCACCACTTCGGGCGCCTCCTCCGCACCGCCACCGGGATCCTCCTGCGGGGCCGGGGCTGTGGCGCCCCCGTTCTCCGCTTCGCCGCCCGGGGGGACGGCACCCGTGCCCTGCGCCCCCGCGCCGCCGTCCGCAGAGGGGTCCCCCGCCTCGTCCGCTGGGCCGACCGCCCCCGCGCCGCCGACCGGAGAGGGATCCCCCGGCTCGCCGCCGTGGCGCACCATGGCGGCGATGTCCACGCCCTCGCCCTCGCCGAGGGGGCGCCCCTGGCGGATCCACAGGTGGGCGAGCGCGCGCCCGAAGGACACCCCGTGGCGCGCGGCGTGGGCGGCGATGGCCTCCTCGGCCTTCGCCCCGATGCCGCGCTTGGGCAGGTTGATGACGCGCCGCGCCGCCACCGTGTCGTCCGGGTTGGACACGACCTGCAGGTAGGCGAGCGCGTCCTTGATCTCGCGGCGCTCGTAGAAGCGCGTGCCCCCCACGACCCGGTAGGGGATGCCCTGGCGGACCAGGAGCTCCTCCAGTGCGCGCGACTGGGCGTTGGTGCGGTAGAAGACCGCGATGTCCCCCCAGTCCGCGCCCGCGTCGGCGACGCGGTCGATCTCGCTGACGACGAAGCGGGCCTCGTCGTGCTCGGAGTCGGCGGCGTCCACCGTGATCGGAGCCCCGTCGCCCTCCTGCGTCCACAGGTTCTTCGGGCGGCGCCCCTGGTTGCGGCTGATGACGGCGTTGGCCGCCGAGAGGATGTTCTGCGTGGAACGGTAGTTCTGCTCCAGCAGGATCGTCCTGGCGCCCGGGAAGTCGCGCTCGAACTCCTCGATATTGCGGATCGTCGCCCCGCGGAACGCGTAGATCGACTGGTCCGAGTCGCCCACGACCGTCAGCTCGGCGGGCACCACGCCGTCGTCCCCGGCCCCCACCAGTTCCCGCACCAGCACGTACTGCGCGTGGTTGGTGTCCTGGTACTCGTCGACCAGGATGTGGCGGAAACGCCGGTGGTAGTGCTCGGCGATCAACGGGTTCCGCTGCAGCAGCAGGACCGTGCGCATGATGAGGTCGTCGAAATCGACGGCGTTGGAGTCCCGCAGGCGCTTGTCGTACTCGGCGTAGGCGGCGGCGACGATCCGCGACACCGGGTCCTTGCCCGCGACCTCGGCGTAGCGCTCGGGGCCGATCAGCTCGTTCTTCAAATCGGAGACGCGCGCCGCCACCATCTTCGGCGTGAAGCGCTTCACGTCCACGTCCTGGGCCTTGAGGACCATCTGCATGAGCCTCTGGGAGTCCTGGGCGTCGTAGATGGTGAAGGAGCCGGACAGGCCCGCCGCCTCGTGCTCGTAGCGCAGGATGCGCACGCACGCCGAGTGGAAGGTCGACACCCACATGCGCCCCGCCTCATCGCCCACGAGCGCCGCGATCCGCTCGCGCATCTCGGCGGCCGCCTTGTTCGTGAAGGTGATGGCCAGGATCTGGCCGGCCCTGGCCTGGCCGGTCGCCAGCAAGTACGCGATGCGGTGCGTGAGGACCCGCGTCTTGCCCGACCCGGCGCCCGCCATGATGAGCAGCGGAGCGCCCCGGTGCTCCACCGAGGCGCGCTGGCGGTCGTTGAGCCCGCGCGTCAACTCCTCCGGGTCCCCCGCCGGGCTGGCGTACGCGCTCTGCGTCCACTCGAAGGTCCCCTGGGCCCGCGCACCGGGCCCGGTGCCCGAGGCGGGGGCCGCCCCCGACGCGCCCCCGCCCGCCGCGGCCGGAGGCCACCCGTCGTCGGCGTCATCGACGTCGAAGGCGGGCGCCTCCGGCGGAGCGTAATCCGGGTCGTCCCCGGGGCCGATGAGGAAGCCGAGGTCGGGCAGGGAGGTCGAGTCAGTCATCACCCCTAAGCGTAGGCCAGTGGCCGCGCCGCCGCGCCCCCTGCCCGCGGGGCTCCCGCCTCGTCCGCAGCCGTGCCACGCCTCGGGCTCCGCGGCGCGGCGTCACTTCTTGCGGTACAGGGACTTCGTGGCGTACACGGGTTCCGTCGTGACCTGGATGCCCAGGGAGCGGAAGATCCCCTCGTCCACCGAGCCCAGGATCACCGACTCGTGCACGTCGCACCCGCGCAGCGCCCCCAACTGCGCCAGGGCGAGGCGCGCGTTCTCGTCGCCGTTGGCGGAGACCGCGAGCGCGATCAGCACCTCGTCGGTGTGCAGGCGCGGGTTCCGCGACCCCAGGTCGGCCGTCTTGAGGCGCTGGATGGGCTCGATGGACTCCCGGGCGAGCAGTTTCACGCCGGGGTCGATCCCCGCCAGCAGCTTCAGGGCGTTGAGCAGCATCGCCGACGAGCAGCCCAGGAGCGGCGAGGTCTTGCCCAGGACGATCCGCCCGTCCTCCAATTCGATGGCGGCTGCGGGCGCCCCCGTGCTCTCGGCCAGCTCCAGCGCGGGGCGCACCACCGGGCGGTCGGCGCGCTCCAGGCCCAGCCTGCCCATGAGCAGGCCGATGCGCGCCGACTGCACCGGCTCGCCGCCCTGCTTCTTCTCGGCCACGAGCGCCTTGTAGTAGCGGCGGATGACCTCCTGCTCCGACGCCTCGCGGCACGCCCCGTCGTCGCAGATCGACATGCCCGCCATGTTCACGCCCATGTCGGTCGGCGACTTGTACGGCGAGGACCCCAGGATCCTCTCGAAGAGCCTGTTGAGCACCGGGAAGATCTCCACGTCCCGGTTGTAGTTCACGGTCTTGACGCCGTAGGCCTCCAGGTGGAACGGGTCGATCATGTTCACGTCGTCCAGGTCCGCCGTGGCCGCCTCGTAGGCGATGTTCACCGGGTGGTCCAGAGGCAGGTTCCAGATGGGGAAGGTCTCCCACTTGGCGTACCCCGACTCGATGCCGCGCTTGTGGTCGTGGTAGAGCTGGGACAGGCACGTCGCCATCTTCCCGCTGCCCGGCCCCGGGGCGGTGACGACGACGAGGTCGCGGCTGGTCCTGATGTACTCGTTCGCCCCGTACCCCTGCTCCGAGACGATGCGCGACACGTCCGAGGGGTAGCCGGGGATGGGGAAGTGCCGGTAGACGGTGATCCCCAGCTTCTCGAAACGGCTCTTGACCTCGTGGGCGGCCTTGTTGTCGTCCGTCCACTGGGTGATGACGACGGAGCCCACGAACAGTCCGCGCTCGCGGAACTCGTCGATCTGGCGCAGCACCTCGTCGTCGTAGGTGGTCCCCATGTCGGCGCGGACCTTGCGGCGGGCGAAGTCCTTCGCGTTCACCGCGACGATGATCTCCACCTCGTCCGCCAGCTCCTTGAGCATGACGATCTTGTTGTCAGGGGTGAAACCGGGCAGGACGCGGGAGGCGTGCATGTCGTCCACCAGCTTCCCGCCGAACTCCAAGTACAGTTTCCCGCCGAACTGCGCCCGTCTCTGGGCGATGTGCTCCGACTGCAGTCTGATGTACGTGTCGCGGTTGAATCCGATGCGGTGCATACCGGCCTCCGGTAGTGGGTCTCAGGCCGTGGGCCTGGAGGGCTGCGCGCCCATCGGGACTCCATCATAACCCCGTCCGCCGCGGCTTCCCCGTCGGCGCCGGGCCGGTGGGCCGTTGTGGGCCGTCAGACTCCGCCGCGGATCACACGATGTGGCGCTGCATCGCCCACCGGGTCAATTCGTGGCGGTTCGACAGCTGGAGTTTGCGCAGCACCGCCGACACGTGCGTCTCCACCGTCTTGATGGAGATGAACAGGTCGTGGGCGACCTCCTTGTACGTGTAGCCACGGGCTATCAGGCGCATGACCTCCTGCTCCCGGGCGCTGAGCAGGTCGAGCTCGGAGTCCGTGGTCGACACCTCGCCGGTGCCGAAGGCGTCCAGGACGAAGCCGGCCAAGCGCGGGCTGAACGCGGCGTCGCCCCCTGCGACGCGGTTGATGGCCTCCACCAGGTCGGAGGGGGAGATCGACTTCGTCACGTACCCGCGCGCGCCCGCCCGGATCACGGACACCACGTCCTCCGCGGAGTCCGACACGGACAGCGCCAGGAAGCGCAGTCCCTCGACGTCCTGGCACGCGCTCGCCACCTCGGCGCCGCCCCCTCCGTTGCCGCCGGGCAGGTGCACGTCCAGCAGCGCCACGTCGGGCCGCAGCTCGTGGCAGGCGGCGATGGCGCCCTCCACGTCGGAGGCCTCGCCAAGGATCCGCAGGTCCGCCCCCATCGCCTCCAACTCCGCGCGCACGCCCGCGCGCACCATGTGGTGGTCGTCGATGATAACAAGACTGATCGTCATGGGGGCTCCTGGCCACTGGGGTTAGTCCGGGGTCCCCCCTAGGGTATCGGAGCGCGGCACGATGAGTTCGACTTCCGTGCCGGGTGTGCGGCGCCTAATCCGCGCGGTGCCCCCCGCGCGCGCCATGCGCCCGATGATCGAGTCCTTCACCCCGTGCCTGTCGTCGGCCACGGCCCCCATGTCGAATCCGGGGCCGTTGTCCTTCACGTAGGCCTCGATCCGGTCGGGGCGCACTTCCATGTACACGGAGACCGGCGGCTCCCCGTGTTTGACGGCGTTCTGGGCCGCCTCGCCGAGCGCGGCGACGAGGGCGAGCTCGCCCGCCCCCGCGGAGGTGTCCGACACGGTGACCACGGAGATGGGGACGCCGTAGCGGGCCTCGACGGCGCCGACCGCCTCCTCGACGGCGGCCGCCAGGGAGCTCGCGGACTCGGTGCGCCCCGTGTACAGCCACGAGCGCAGCTCCCGCTCCTCGCTGAGCGCGATGGCGCGCACGCGCGCGGGATCGTCCGCACTCGCGCGGATCAGGGTGAGGGCCTGGAGGACGGAGTCGTGCAGGTGGGCGGCGATATCGGCGCGCTCCGTCTCGCGGACGCGTTTGGCCTCGGCCTCCGAGAGGTCCTTGTTCGCCCGGAGCAGCAGGGGCGCCATCGCGAAGAGGACGCCGGCGACCAGCGCCGCCCCGATCAGGCCGCCCCTCCACAGGATGACGGCCGGGGTCTCCCTCGAGGCCGCCAGCACGATCCCGGACGCCAGCAGGACCAGGCCGCCTCCGACGGCGGCCAGGAAGCGCAGGGACTTCCACCCCCGCAGGTTCAGGGACTGGCTCCACACCAGGGCTATGCCGGTGACGATGGAGATGGAGGCGGTGATGTCGCGCCATTCGACGACGCGGGTCCGCGCCAGCATGAGCCCCAATGCCGCGAGCGCGATCAGGCAGGCGCCCGCCATCGCCAGGCGGTTCCGGGCCACCGCCTGGGCGCGGTCCTCGACGACGACGAGCCTCCGGCCGATCCCGGCCCCCCCGCGCTCCTCGTCCCCGGGGCGGTCGACGGGGACCGTCCCCCACAGCCACAAGTAGATGAGCACGCCGACCCCGACGGCAGCCGAACCGACTGTGATGAGGCGGAGCGTGTTGACCGGGATGCCCAGGTGGACGGACAAACCCGAGCACACTCCACCCATCCACGGCGTCGGCATGTCCGTCGACGAGGCGGAGGCGCGCCGCAGGGGCGGGCGCTCCACGGGCTGGGGGGGCACCCACTGGGGCCCTGGCGGGTAGGACCCCCAGTACCCGGGGTCGCTCTCTGGTCGGCTCACACCCCCATCTTCGCATTCCGGGGCGGCCGCGCCCAGCGCCCGGACAGTGAATCAGGGACAGTTCAGGGCATTCCCCACTACCGACGGCGGCCCGGGGTTGGCAGAGTAGTACACAGCCACACGCCCGCCCACCCAGGAGGTACTGATGTCTTGGCAACAACAGCCGAGTTCACGCTTCTTCGACTCGGTCCGGGCCTCCGGCTGGTACCGGTCGCAACCGCGCGTCGTCGGAGGCGTATGCGCGGGGATATCCGCGCGCACCGGATGGGACCCGTCCCTGGTGCGCGTCCTCATCGCAGTGCTCGCCTTCTTCGCCCCGCCCGTGGTGGCCGGCTACGGCCTGGCGTGGTTGTTCCTGCCAGAGGCCCAGGACGGGGGCATCCACGCCGAGGAACTCGCGCGGGGGCGCATCGACATCGCCCAGCTCGGCGGCATCGCCCTGGCCGCGATCGGCTTGAGCGCAGCGCTGCCGTTCGCGGGCTTCTTCGGCCCCGTCGGCTACGTGTTCAACGGATTCTGGTTCTTCGCCCTCGTCTCAGCCATCGTCGCATTCGTC
>ERZ772971.1740-NODE-1740-length-12398-cov-2.768938_pt1 | contig 12398 bp, 7 predicted proteins | sample MGYA00511943_ERZ772971 | MGnify/ENA primary metagenome ERZ772971 (study PRJEB29015, sample SAMEA2737929) | human oral metagenome | biome: human oral; feature: human-associated habitat; material: dental | place: China | collected 2144 ... | reverse complement strand
GTACCAGCACCGGCTTGGCCGAGAGTGCATTGGCCTGTATGGTCTTTTTGATTTCATTCATAGATAAAGTTATCTTGTTCAATGTTTTTTTTATATTACATGCAATTTGCTCAAATATTCTAGTCGGTACTGCTTCCCCAATGCAGTGTCTGATATTAAGTTCTTCTTTTTTTAAAAATTTTATTTTTTCTTCATTAGTCAAATTATTTAATGCTTCAAAATCAAGACTTGTCCATTTAAAGTCGTTAGGAATTGTCATCATAAGCATCAACTCTCTTATGCTAAAAACCCTATTGTCGCTTGGATGAATAGTGTTTTGACTAGCCAGAATATCATTTCTTGTATGAATACAAGGCCCAACCCTATTCCAATACCATCTTGCATATTTATCACCATTCTTATTTTTGTTCAATACTATTTTCCCATTGGCAATTTTGTGGGGTATTCTTGCTTGCTCGGTATTGTCAAATGCCGATTCTCCTTCTTTAATAAGCTCAATCCAGGGTAACATTTTTTTATCAAATGTTCGATAAGAGTGATAAATATCATTTTTAGAAATCTCTCCCATTGTTTTTAAAGATGGTAGACTGCCGATTAATTTCTTTAATGTTTTGGCTTCGTGTTTACTAGGGAAGAGCTGATATGGGCTGATATTAACTAAATCTTTTCTTGAGCCAATTACTAAAGTTCTTGTTCTGCTTGATTGAGAGCCATAATCTTTAAAATTTATTACTTTTGATAAGATATTGTACAACCCGCCAAGATTTAATTCAATTGCCTCTTCAATGGTTTTTTCTACATTATCAACATCTGTACAAATTGTACTTAGAAAAGTTCTTACATTTTCAAAAATAAAAAATTTTGGATGAATTTTTTGAACCATCTTAATTGATTCAACAATTAAAGAGTTTCTTTTAATTTCATCACTTTTTTTATGATTTGCAACGGACATTCCTTGGCAAGGTGGAGTTGCAACCAAAACATCTAAATCATTAATATTATTATTTTTTAACTCTTTATAAATTTGATCTTGTATACCTTGTTGGGACAAATCACCAGTAATATACCCAGATTTAAGCTCGCATTTTCTATTAACTTCTTGTATTTTAATTCTTTTTTTTAAATATTCATTAGTTGCAATACATTTAAAGCCCTGCTGTTTAAACCCATAGCAACCAACTCCAGCGCTACTAAATAAACTTACATATGTTAACATATAAAATCCTATTTATAAAAAATAATTTCAACTCCGTTTCTTTCATATTATTTCCTTAACTCTTTTATAACTATATCCTTTTGTCTGTTTAAAATGTATAGCTCCATCCAGCTCTCCACCCAATTAGGAGCCTTTCTCCCATGTCTTGCAGTGGCCCAACCGTTCATTGTCATTTTATTAGTTTTTGAAAGTTTTGCGAATTCATCTTTATTTATACCTGCCTCTTTTAGTTTAAGTAAAAAACTATCATAATTCATTATGTATCCTAATTATAAATTTATTTATTATACACTATTTTACAATCTAAAAGCAAGTATATTTAAGTAAATAACTTATAGAATTGGCATAAAAATCATATAAAAAACTTACAAATTTGTGCCACTCAGAATTTAGTTCTACGTGGCTCATTAGTTTATTGCAATCAAAAATACTTTATCTATTTGGGACAAAAGTTGGGCTTTGGTTGTTGGTTAGAGGATTTTGCTGTAAAATTTGGCATAAATTTAGATATTAAAAAAAGAATTACCTCTAAAATCTTTTAACCAATATCTATCTGTGGGTTTAAATTATTCGCTTACATGCTTTACGATATCTTTTAGCACTAGCGGTATTACGTCGCCGTGTCCTTGCCCTTCGTAGATTTTAAATTCGTATTTGACGCCCGACTTTTTTAGAATTTCAGCTAAATCGGCCGCCTTTAGTATATTTTCTTTGTCCGTTTTGCCCGCTCTTTTTTCTAATTCTCCTACGCTAAGTCTTATAAAGCTCGCCTTTAATCTAATTTTTAGTTTGCCGTCGTTATCTAAGGCGTCCTTTATAATTTTTGAATCTCCCCACCAAAGAGACGGAGAGGCTATAAAAAACTCATCAAATATACCGTCGTTTTGTAAAAGCGAATAAACTAAAAATAGTCCGCCAAAAGAGTGGCCGTAAAATATTTTCTCGCTATTTTTTATATCGTATTCTTTGTCTGCAAACGGCATTAACCGCTCTTTTATAAATTTATAAAATTTGTCCGCATTGCCGCCTTGCTCGTATTCACCGCCTTGGGCTAACGGCGTTAAGTCCTTTGTTCGCCTTGCGGTATCGTAAGCTAGCGGCGTATCGTATCCGACGCCTATGATAAGCGGTACATTGTCGTTTGAAGTAAAATCTTTAAATAAATTAAGCAACACGGAAAATTGCGCATTTGCATCGAGCATAAAAATCGCTTTTGGATAAACGTTGCGGTTTTTCGGTACGGCTTGAAAAATTTTATATATTTCTCCGCCTGCACTTTCTAGTATGGAGTATTTGACATCAAAAAGCCGATAAACGCTTTCATCTATCGGCTCTATGTACTGAGTAGGCTTTGCGCTGGCTACACCAATCATAATCAAAGCTCCCAAAAATAATTTAACAATCCTTACCACTTCGCGCTTACCTTAAACCAAAATCTCCTGCCCTCTTCAGGATACCAGTAGTAGTTGCCGTCATCGGCCATTCCCTCGTCGTAGCGGATATTATCAAAGATATTGTAGGCGGTCAAATTTAAGCTTAAATTTTTATTTACCTCCCAGCTGGCACCCAAATCGACGGTAAAAAGCTTTTTATCGTTTTCGCTTACTTTATTGCCGGGACCGAATTTGACGCTGGTTAGCTCGCTCTCGTAGTTTGCCCCGGCAAAGGTGCTCACGCTTGCGATAGGCTTATACGTTAGCATCAAATTTGCCGCGTGCTCTGGAGTTGCGGTCAGAGATTTGCCGTCTAGTCGGCTAAGGTTGGTCTGGCTAAATTTGACCGGACCGTTTGGGGTATTGATCGTCGGATCGCCGGTTTTGATTTTGGAGTTGTTGTATGTGTAGTTGCCGCGCAAATTTAGATTTTTTAGTATGTCGTAGTCTGCGCTAAGCTCGATGCCCCAGACGTCTGCACCGTCGATGTTAAAGTAAGTTCCCCAGCCCGGGCAGTTTACGTGCGGAGCCGTAGCGCACGAGCCAAATGCCGGAATACGGTTTATGCTGCTGCCGTCGGTATCTAGGATTTTATCTTTAAACTCGTTTCTAAATAGAGTAACCGAACCTCTAAAATCATCGCCGCTATCGTAGTAAGCGCCGATTTCATAAGTTAGGCTCTTTTCGGGTTTTAGGTCTGCGTTACCAAAGTCTACGATCCTCCAGCCGCCTTGTATGGTGCCGACTTCCGGCGAGATCTGATTGACGTTCGGCGTTTTATATCCTGTCGCTACGCCGCCTTTTAGCGTCCAGTTGTCGCTTAGATTGTAAACTAGATACGCACGCGGCGAGAGATGATCGTCGAAAAATTCGTTATGAGTGAAGCGGCCGCCCAGCGTCAAATAAAGCTTGTCGTCTAAAATTTCCCACTCGTCTTCTAAAAATGCCGCATGCTCTTTCATAGAGTAGGCTTTTGGGTTTCGCAGCACGCTTCTGCTCGAATTTGATACGATAAATGTGGTTTTAACCGTCTGTTTGCTGAAATCATAGCCGAAAGTTAGCGTATGCGAATCTAGGAAGGTGCTAAATTTGGAGTTAAAGTTGTGGTTTTTGACATCGGCCGGCGTTAAGCTATCAAAGAGGCTCGTTCGCTTCGTCTGATCGTAAATGTAACTCACGTCGGCATTTAAATTTTCAAAATTTCCCAGATATCCTACTCCATAGCTATCTTTTTTGTAGTCGTAGCTATTTAGCAGCCTATTTGTCCTTACGGTTGCCGTCTTGCCGACGGTCCTTGAGTATTCGTGGCGTTCTTGGGAGGCTAGGAGGTAAAATTTATTGTATTCGTCGGGCGTGATCCATAGTTTGGCGCTAAAGTTTTTCTTATCGCTTTCTTGATAGCCGCCCGGATAGCTATCCTCATCGCGTAACTTTTTGTAGCCCCAGAGCTGAAGACCTACGTACTCGCTAAGAAGCGGAAAGTTAAGATAAAAGTCCGCTTGGCGCTGCGAGCCGATGCCGCTATGAGCCTGCGCGATACCGGATATACTCACGGAGCCGCTAAATTTATCGAAATTTTTCTTAGTGATGATATTTATGACACCACCCACCGCATCGCTACCGTAAAGCGAGCTCATCGGTCCCCTGATGATCTCGATGCGTTCTATCGCCTCAACCGGCGGGATAAAATTTGAGTTCATATCGCCGGCACCGCCTTTTGGATTGGCCGCGCTTGAATTTACTCTTTTGCCGTCTATGAGAACTAGCGTTTGCGAACCTTCCATGCCGCGGATCGAGATACCGCTGGCGGGTCCGTCCTCGCCGCCTATAACGCTAACTCCCGGAGCTTTTGAGGCGATAGAGTGAAGCGAGGTGAAGCTATCTTTTGCCAGGTCGTCATTTTTTACGATTGATATGCTGGCGGGTGCGTTTTTAATACTTTGCGAAAAACCGCTAGCAGTGACTACGACCTCTTCTAAATTTATATTATCTACGGCTTGTAAATTTATTGCGCATACGAGCGAAACGATAGGCGCAAAAGCTTTATTTTTTGAAACAATCATATAAAATCCTTTAGAATACTTAATATTGATTTAAGTTATCAATCTTTCTTCGCGAATAATAACTAATATGGAATAAATTTAATATTAATTATCGTATACAGATAGAATTTGCCGCCAAAGACTAGATGGCTAATTTAATAAGATGGGTTTGAGTCAATTTTAAGCTTATAAAGGTATGTTAAATTTGAAATTTTATCCATCCCGCAGTCAAAGCCAAGTCATTGGCACTAAGTTTTTAGCTTTTGAGGCGTGATGGATGAAGCGGTTTTAAAATCAGTAAAAACGATAGGATAATCTATCGTTTTTTACGTTTTAATTAAAAATTATAGTGAAAATTCACCATAAACGACCTCTCGTCGCCTAGCCTCGAGCTTGAGCGCCAGTATTTTTTATCAAAGAGATTGTTTATCGCTAGCGTCATTTGCGCATGCTCGGTGAAGCTATATCCCGCACTCACGTCCACTCTGGCAAAGCCCGGCAAGTGCTGTTCTTGGATTCTACCGCCGCTAGTAGAGTAGGAGTAGCGTTTGGAGTAGCCGGTAACGCCGCTTTCTACGTACCATTTGTCGGCGTTTACGTAGCGTAAAAAGACATTGCCCTGCCAGCGCGTGGTTTCATTTAGATTAAGCCCTTCGTTTAGCGGGTTTGAGTTGTCTTTAGTAACCTTAGCGTTCGTGTAGCCAAGCGAGCTACGTAGGTATAAATTCTCGTAAATTTGTCCTAGCACGTTTAGCTCGATACCGCGGCTACGCTCCTTACCGCGAACTGCCCAAGTATATGGGTCGTTTGTAGGGTCTGGCTGATAGCGGATATTTTTATGTTCGATCTGAAACACCGCGATGTTTGAGCTAAATTTATTATCCGCCCAAGTGCTTTTTAGTCCGATTTCGTACTGGACGTTGTTTTGCGGTTTTAGATCAAGCTTTGACGTATCTTCGGTGCTGATGCCGATGTTGCCTCTACCGCCGTAGGGCGCAAAGCTCTGCGAATACGAGACGTAAGCGGTGTGATCGGTCGCAAAGTCCCATAAAAAGCCGACTCTAGGACTAAACGAGTCGCCGGTGTAGCTGTTTGTTTGGCCTCTTATGTTTCTGGTTTTAAATTTATAAAAATCAAACCTACCGCCGAGCATTAATCTATACGTGTCGTCAAGGCTGATTAGATCCTCGAAAAACACGCCGTGATTGATCGCGCGGTGTTTGTTATCGGTCGTAAACGGGACGTTTCTGTTTGACGTCCAGCTGCCCCTAGATGCGTACGGGTCTATATCTTGCATATGGGTTCTGCTATACCAGAGCCTTGGATGGCGAGTTTCGACGCTGTTATCGTAGCCGACTGCGATGTTGTGCTTAAATCTCTCGAAATTTAGCTCCTTGGTGAGCGTAAAGGCGTTTGAGATAGTTTCGTTATCCGTCTCTTGCTTTGCGTAGTTTTGTCTTAGTCTGTTGCCGCTAACGATACTGCCCGCAAAAAAGTGGTCGAAATTTTGGCTAGCTTTTCTGTATCCGAAAACCCATTTTAAATTTAGCTCTTTTGCTAGCTCGGCATTTAACTCCGTGCGGAAAAAGTGCAACCTATCCTCCACGAAGTCACCCTCGTGAGAAAAGCCCTTTTTGTAGTCGATACCTAGCTTATCGTAGACGGCTTTGGTCGGAGTTCTATCGGGTACTCGCCAGGCATTGTCGTACGTATACTGCGCCTCGAAGCTTACGTCGCCGCTTTGGTTGGTTACGATGACGCTAGGGCTTATCATAAAATTTTTATATTTTATGCCTTCGCGCCACGATTTACCGCGCTCGCCGTCGGTAGTTAGGCGTACGGCTAGTTGATTATTTACTGCGTGGTTTACATCTGCGCCAAGCCCCCATCTGCTCCAGCTGCCGTATCTACCCGAGACCTTATAAACAGGGGTAAAATTTGCCTTTTTACTGACTAAATTTACAACCGCGCCGCCGTCGCTCCTGCCGTATAGGATAGAAGCTGGTCCTTTTAAAATCTCGACGCGCTCGACGTTTGCGGTACTGCGCCTGATCTGACCCGAGTCTCTCACGCCGTCTCTGTATATATCTCCGCCGTCTACGCTAAAGCCTCTTATTTTTATACTCTCGCCGCGCATGTCGTAGCCCGCGTCGATGCCTGCGTTTCCTTCGAGGATGCTTGAAAGATCGTTCGTGCCGTAGTTGCGATTTTTTTGGATATCGATAGTTTCGATGGTTTGAGGCGTTTGCTTGTTGCTAAGTCCGTTTCTGTTTACTTCCGCGCTATCGTAGGCGACGTAGCCTTTTAGGTTATCTTGCTCGGAAATGCCTTCGACTTCTACGCTTGGAAGCATCACCGAGTAGCCGTCCGTCTTTGTGTCTGCAACGGCAAAAGTAGCTAAAATAGCGACTGAAGCAAAAATGCTAAGTCTCATTATTCTCCCTTGATTTTAAAATAAAAATGAGATTATATATCAATAATACTTAAATAACTATTTGTAAACTATTTTATTATATTACTGGTCATTTCGTATAGCATGTTTTATCGCTTGAGCAGAGGTTAATTTTTAAAATCTGAAAAGTAATGCATTTTAAATTTGTGATCTTAAAACTTAAGGAGACTATTCTTATTTTTTAATGTTCGTGATATTTGCGAGGGAACAATAATTTTTTGAGATTTTATGTAAAAACATGTTAAAATTACAAACGGCTTAAATTTTTGCTACATAAATTATTTACTAAAAACCTTATTTTTAATCATTGAAAATCATTATATATTTCTGTATAATTGCCCGTTAATAATTTTTAAAGGAGTTTAAATGCAAAAGCAAATCGCGCTTAGTTTAGCGCTTGCGGGCGTTTTAGCTGCCGCGCAAAACGAAGTAGAGCTAAAATCGCTAGAAGGCGTAACCGTCACGGCGCAAAGATCATCTCAAAGCGTAGACGAGATAAGCAAAAGCGTCTCGGTAGTAGATAAAGAGACGATAGAAAGAAAGCTCGGCAAAAGCGTACCCGAGCTAATCAGCGAGGCGCCAGGAGTCTCTATCGTAAACGAAGGCATGGACTCTGGTACCGTAAACGTGCGAGGCTTTAGCTCGTCTGATTACCGCGTGCCGATGTTCGTAGACGGGCTTAGATTTAGAGGTAGGCCGGCGTTTGAGTATTCGATATTTACGCCCGATCAAATCGAAAGGATAGAGATAATAAGAGGTCCTGCTAGCACGCTTTACGGCACGGATGCCTTTGGCGGCATAGTAAATTTAGTCACCAAAAGAGCTAGCGGAGACGTGCACGGCGACTGGGCACTATCTGATACGTATCTAAGCACCCAGTATCAAAGCGCGAACAAAGGCGTGCAAAACCGCTTACAACTCGGCGTAGTCGGACACGGGTTTGACGCATTGCTCGGCTTAAACTACAAACACGGCAAGGACTACGACACTCCTGCGGGCAAAATCCCAAATACGAGGTATAATTACCGAAGCCTTGATTTTAAAGGCGGATATAGCTTTGCCGATTTTCATAGGCTTGAACTTGTAACTAGATACACCGAATCAGAGCGCGGCGTAGTCGGTACGGCGGTCGGCGCTCCCGGAACGGCAAATAAAAAAGGCTTTCAAAAATACATAAAAGAAGCGCCTCTTAGAGAAAAATACGTAGCGCTAAACTACGAAGGCAACATAAACGACAAATTTATATTAGATTCTAGCTTGTATTACAGAGAGCTTTATACGCACCTAAATATAAGGCCGTATATCGGAGCTATGTCGCCTAGACAGGTCGATAACTACGTAAACGGTCCGAAAGTTTACGGCGGTAAATTTATCGGCAAATTTATAGGCGACAGCCTAACCCAAACCTACGGCGTAGATTTTTATTACGAGGACTGGGATAGCGTGTATCAAAGCGTAAACAAAGGCCCTAGCGTACGCAACAGGCTAAGAACCAAACAGCTTGACGTCGCTGGGTTTGGCTTGCTTGAATACGCGTTTAGCAACGACGCGATTTTGAGCGCAAATTTACGCTACGACCGCATAAAAACGTCCTTTGATATGGATAGCTCGATGAGTCCCGCCGTAAAAGCCCTATACGAAAACGCCAACGATAGAAAAGATGGCAGAGCGAGCTACGGACTAGGGCTTATTTACCCTATCGCTCAGGGGTTTGAGTTTGTAGGAAATTTCTCTACTTCGTTTAGAGCTCCTATGAGCGGCGAGGTTGCCCCGATACTTACGTTTTCAGGCAGCGAGGCGTATCTGCCAAACCCTGATCTAAATATCGAAAAAGGCGTCACCTACGAGGCCGGACTTCGCTATACGGATAAGGCGCTTAGATCAAATTTGATATTTTACACGGGAGATTATAAAGACCTGATAGTCGAGCGAAACTGGCAAAGCGGCGGCGTGACCTACTATCAGTCGCAAAACGTAAATAGAGCCAAGATAAGCGGAGCGGAATTTGACCTCGCTTATAAAATTTTATCAAATTTGGAGTTTAAAACAAATCTCGCCTACACGCGCGGTAAAAATAAACAAACCGGCAAACCGCTTCCAGAGATCGCTCCGCTTAGCGGACGCGTGGCCGTTTCTTATTCGCCGGAGTTTTTGGCAAACTCATACATAGAGTATAGCGGCGACTGGGCGGCGAGAAAGACGCGCATAGACGACAGCGTAGAGCGCGAGCGAGCGGGATATTTCGTGCACAACCTATACTTTGGCAAGAGCCTTGGCAAACTAGGCTTTTTAAAAGATTTTAGCCTAAATTTCGGCGTCGAAAATATCTTTGACAAAGAATACGCCCCAAGCCTAAGCTACGAGCTAATCAGCCAGCCTAGAAGCGCTAGCAACCCGCTAATAAATCCAGGCAGAAATTTCAAACTAGGCTTTAAGGCTAGCTTTTAAAATTTAAATTTGCCGAGCGGGTTTTAAATAGGCCCGCTCAAAAGCTCTAAAATTTACAAATTTAAGGATCGAATTTGAAAAAAATCATATCCGTTTTATTGCTACTGGCAGCGACGCTGGGCGCGCTTGAATTTACCGATCAAAGCGGAAACAAACTTCATTTTGACGGTTCGGTTAAAAGCGTAGCTCTGTTTCCGGTGCCGCTGGCTTCGTTTTCTCTTAGCGTCGAAAACAACGTATCTCGCCTAGCCTCCGTCCATCCGATAGCCAAGAAAAACATCAAGCGCGGAATGCTGGGAAAAATGATAAAAGGCGCAGGTAGTATCCCGGCAGGCGGTATAGGAGAGGATTTTACTCCAAACATCGAGGAGCTACTAAAACTATCTCCGGATCTAGTAGTGCAGTGGGGCATGAGAGGCGAAAAGATCATCGAGCCGCTGCGAAAAGTAGGGCTAAACGTAGCTTTGGTAAATTTAAGCGGCACGGAGGAAGACCCTCTTTTTTGGTTTGGGATGCTGGGTAAAATTTATGAAAAAGAGCAAAAGGCGGAGCAAATTTTACAAAATAGAGCCGAGGTAAGAGCTAAGATCGAAAATTTCGTAAAAGGGCTTAGCAAAAAACCGAAGGTTCTTTTTATATTCGGCAGGGATAAAAGCTACGAGGCAGCCGGCGGCGGGACGTATTTTGATTATGAGATCAAGCTAAGCGGCGGAGTAAATGCGGCGAATTTCGGGGGATTTAGAATTTTAAATAAAGAAGAAATTCTCGCTCAAAATCCGGACGTTATCTTGCTTAGCAACTTCGACGAGCTAACTCCGCGGGACTTTTTTAACGATAAAATTTTAAAAAACGTAAAAGCCGTCAAGCAAAAAGCCGTCTATAAAATGCCTCTGGGAGGCGATATGTGGGAGCCGCCTACGGGCGAATCGCACCTGGGCTGGGCGTGGTTTAGCGTGCTGTTTTCGGGAACGGCACATATAAATTTAAAAGACGAGATGAAAAAGAGCTACAAACTCCTCTACGACTACGATCTAAGCGGCGATGAGATAGCTCAAATTTTACGCTTCGACCTAAATGGCGAGAGCAAATTTTACGAGCTTTTTAGATAATGAAAAAATATCTGTTTTTATCGTTTTTTCTAGCTTTTGCGGTTGTTTTTTCGCTGCTTGCGGGTAGGATTTCTATTGACGGGCTAATTGATTATTATCAAAACGACAAAGAGACGCTTTACGCTTTGATATTCGATCTGCGCTTGCCTAGGCTGATAGCGGCGTTTTTGATAGGCGCCAGCCTTAGCGCGGCGGGCGTGATATTTCAGGCGATGTTTGCAAATCCTTTGGTAAGCCCGAATATCCTGGGCGTAGGCAGTGGAGCTGGATTTGGCGCAGTGGTTTGCATTTTAGCCTTCGGTAGTCCCGTAGCCACGCAAATAGGCGCTTTCGTTTTTGGCTTTTTAGCCGTTATGATAGCTTACGCGTTGGGTGTTTTGGCAAACAAAAACTCAAAGCTCATGCTGGTGCTTGCGGGCATCATCACGGGCGCGATATTCGAGGCGCTGATCTCCGCCATCAAATACGTCGCCGACACGCAAGAAAAGCTACCTAGTATCGTCTACTGGCTGATGGGAAGTCTAAGCGCCATCTCATGGAGCGACGTAGCAGCGCTTGCTCCCGTTTGCGTTAGCGGGCTTGTGCTTTTGAGCCTAATGGGCTGGAAGCTAAACATTTTATCCTTAGGCGGCGAACATGCAAGTATTTTGGGCGAGAGTAAATTTTTGGGCTTTATCTTTATCGTACTTGCTACGCTGATAACGGCCGCAAGCGTAGCCATCGCCGGTATCATCGGCTGGGTCGGGCTTTTGATGCCGCATGTTACGAGGCTGATTTACGGCTCCGATAACTCGCAGCTAGTTCCGATTTCTGCGATTTTAGGCGGGATATTTTTGATGCTAACCGACGTCGCGGCTAGAAGCGTGAGCTCGGCTGAAATCCCGCTAAGTATCCTAACCGCGCTTATAGGCGCTCCTATGATCGGCGTCATCATTGTTAAAAAGGGCAAAAGATGGTCTTAAGCGTAGAAAATTTAAGCTTTTCATACGAGCGTAAGCAAATTTTGCAAAATTTGAACCTTAGCCTAAAAAGCGGCGAAACGCTTGCGATTTTGGGCCCAAACGGCATAGGTAAATCTACGTTTTTAAAGATTATTTTAGGACTTTTAAAAGCAAAAAGCGGTCAAATTTTGATCGACGGCCGCGATCATGCCTCTCTTAGCGGCAAAGAGCGTGCCAAACTCGTAGGATACGTGCCCCAAAGCGAAAATATAGCTTTTAGCTTTAAGGTAAAAGATCTGATTTTAATGGGCGTAAACGCAAACGTCGGTATGTTTTCAAGGCCGAGCGCAGAGGATAGGGCGATGGCCGAGGAAGCCGCACGGATAGCAGGCGTTAGCGAGTATTTAAATTTAAACGTAGACGAGCTAAGCGGCGGCATGATGCAGCTGGCGCTTATAGCTCGCTCGCTAGTACTACGGCCTAAAATTCTCGTCATGGACGAGCCTACGTCGTACCTCGACGTTTTTCATCAAAACACGGTTTTAAGCCTAATCAAAAGGCTAAATAGTGAGCAAAAAACATGCGTGATTTTTACCTCGCATCATCCCGATCACGCGCTTGCGACGGCAGATAAAACCTTGCTTTTAAACGGCCCCTTAGGATATGAATTCGGCGCAACCGATCAAATTTTAAAGGGCGAAAATTTAACGAAACTTTTTGGCATAGATTTTATAAATTTAAACGTCGAAGATAAAAG
>ERZ772971.1735-NODE-1735-length-12419-cov-2.633775_pt1 | contig 12419 bp, 6 predicted proteins | sample MGYA00511943_ERZ772971 | MGnify/ENA primary metagenome ERZ772971 (study PRJEB29015, sample SAMEA2737929) | human oral metagenome | biome: human oral; feature: human-associated habitat; material: dental | place: China | collected 2144 ... | reverse complement strand
CCGAACCCCACACACCGTTAATCAGACAGTCCCGCTGACTCCTTCGGCCAGGGCACGGTGATTGCGAGCAGGTCACCATGGTGTCCGATGGCCACCCCGTCAGTGGCCCCAGCCTGCGCAACCAGTCGGCTAAGTCATGGAACTCGGTCTCGTTGTCTGGTGTCATCCCGAACGTGCCGCCTGAGGAGTCTGCATGCGAACCGTCCAGCCTCTTGATGATGTCGATGAGCTCATCGCGATGTTCCACGAGGTGGTCCATGGGAGCCGGTATTGAAACCTTAGAGGAAGAATTCAGGTGATGCTCGATCCACCGCCTCAAGCATATGCTGTTTTGTCACGCGTGGTATGACAAGAACTCTATTTAGTTCCATTACCCTATGCTCTCTCAGGTCTTCTTCGATGTCTTGAGAGAGTCGAACCGGATCGTAGAACGTTACAGTGACTTCTCGGTCACCGATACGTGCAGAGGTGTCCCAGAAGACACCCTTGGCTTCGACCTCCCATGCGTAGTCTTCGAAGTCTTCAGGAAGAGTGAGTTTGATGCTCATCGTGGGTGGCCTCAATCTGTTCTAAGAGGGCTTTCACGTCAGCGTCGTCAAGGATGAAGGGACGCAACAGGTCGCGTAACCTCTGCCCGCCATCCTCCCGCGCCAACTGGACGAGTGTCGGGTCTTGAGCGATTCTACGTGCTACCACCGATTGTTCCGGCCGGTTTCGCCACAGCATCCAGGCCTGCGGGTCGGAGCTTCTGGCTCGTTGCCGTGCTTCCCTTCGGCGCTGCTGCTCGGTGAGGGCTTGAACGTGCAGGTCGATCACGATGGGGGGTTGCCACAGCAGTGGGTCGTTGGGCTCGTCAGCGAATCTTGCTTCATGCGGAGCCTTAATCAATGCAGCCACTTCCGCATCCGAGCATTCTTCCCAGACGATCATGAGAGTTTCCCGGGGAACAACCGAGGTGGCGTTTTGGACTTCGAGATCGTCATGGAACCAGCTCCAGTATGTTCATTACTACAGTGTGGCGAGCCAGCCTGCGCGGTGCCAGAGTTTGATGACCTCCTCGCCCTGGCTCTCCCGGATACCGCCTACCGACGATGCTGCCTCCTGAATCACCTCTGGGGTGCCGAAGATCACCACGCCGCTGACGGGGTGGTTGTTGAGGGGCACAACGGACATCAACCCGATCTGGGGGAGGAGCCCGAGTAGGGCTTCGATGACTGATTCATCGACCACCTCGAGCGTTGGTCCTTGGTAGGGCTTGTACCTCCGTGTTGCCCACCACAGTAGACCAGTGGTTGACTTCACGAAACGAGGGCCGGCATCTTTATCGCTGGACGCGGCCATCCACCAGCCCCTACCTGGGTGAAGAAGCGGGCCTTGAAGCAGGTTGTGAAGTTCCTGCGCGCTTGGCGTGATCTGCCACCACTCCATGAATCGGTGGAACGGGAAACTATCCTGATAAGTCAGAGTTCCAAGAAGCATTCTGCCCTGCACCTTGTGCTGAGCGGTCCAACTCGATGGTTCCACATCGGGCTGGAAGTAACTCGACCCCGCGACGAACCAATCCATGGCCTCACCCCACGTCTCCATCAGGCGACCGAACAGCCCCTCCGGCTTGGAGTCCTCACCGAGTAGCCAGAGGGCATCGACGACACCATCGATGGGCCGGTAGGGCCACCAGTCCTTGCGTTGGATGTCGTGGATGACGAAGGATCCGTTGAGGGGGAACCCTTCGGGGTAGAAGTCTTGCTCGTTCATCATTCTCCTGCCGGGTAGTAGTAGTGGCCGTAGCCGCCTGGGCCATGGTAGTGCGGTGGTGCTACCTCAGGTGGCGTCCTATCGTTGAACCGATGTCCGCTGGCGTGATGATCCATCGTTGAGATCCCCGTGGAACCATCAGGATTCTTCCACGCAATCTCGATTTCTTCCCAAGGCTTTCCCTTGGGCCCCACAAGGTTGGGGTTTTTCCCGTACTTGAGCTCCGAGACGACCACTATGTCTTCAGGGTCAATACCCGGAGGTACACCGTGAGCCCGCAGAGCAGCTTCGTAAGCTTCCTCCTGAGTGTCAAAGTCGAAGTCGCGTCCTGGTTTCCTTGGGACGGGGATGCAGTCGTCGTTGTTGTGGACTAGGACCCATGTTTTGGTGTTGGTGGCGACGTGGTAGTTGTGTAGTCCGTTGACTTCGAGGTTGTGGACGGTGTGGTGTTGGCCTGTGGATTGGATGTTCAGTACTTGGACGGTGTTGCCGTCGGGGGTGCGCAGGTGGTCGCCTTCGTGGAGTTGTCCGGCGGGGGTGTAGCCGCGGTTTTCGACGTAGAACGGGTGTGTCGCGGTGGTGGTGATGTCGCCTTGGTCGGTGCGTACCACGAGGGTTTCGACGTCCTCGTGGGTGAAGGTGCGTGTGACTGTGGCTGGTTCGTTCACGCCGGTGTCGGCGTTGAAGGCCATCACTTCGTCGCCTGCGACGACGTCTTGGATGGGTTTGGCGGTGCCGTCGGCCATGAGGACGGGTGTGTCTTTGGTGAAGCAGCCGTAGCGGGCTACGTCGGTGACTTTTGCTAGTGCGCCGCCTGCGCCGCCGGTAAGGGAGCCTTCGAGGGCTCCTTGGCCGGTGGCGTTGAGGAAGCCGTCCATGGTGAGTGGTTGGCCGCTGGTGAGGTAGTTGATGCCGCCGGAGGCTCCGCCGTCGAGGCCGCCTTCGATGGCTCCTGCGAGGACGTTGCGGCCCAAGCAGGAGGTGACGCCTGAGGTCATTTTTGCTGCGGCTGCTGCGGCTCCGCCTCCGGCTAGGCCGGTGGCTGCGCCGACGGTGCCGTCGATGGCGACTTTGCCCCAGTCGACGCTGCCGTTGCTGGATTTTTGGGACCAGATGGATGATCCGGCTCCCGTGGCTGCTCCGGCGATCATTGCTGCGCCGATGGGGCCGCCGACGCCGGTGCACATGACGGCGACGCCGCCGACGATGAGGGCTCCTGCTGCGATGTATTCCCAGTTGTTCGATACCCAGTCGGTTGCGGCGGCTGCGGCGTTGCCGAGGACTCCGTTGTTGGAGTCCCGGTAGGCCTGCAACTCGGCCTCAGTAATCGGACGAAGGCCTTGGGGATCAGACTGGTTGACCGGGTCATTGCCCGCGAAGGAGTACGGGTTGGCGGCCCATCCGGTACCGGTGACCGGCGCCCACGGGTCGGTGGAGAGGAAACCACGGGTGGCCGGGTCGTAGGCACGCGCCTGCATCCATTCCAGGCCACCGATGCTCACCCCGCCCATCGAGGTCACTGATGTGCCAGACGGCAACCCCACACCGGGCAGGCTCTGAGCCAGCTCCCACGGCGCACCCGCCCCGGTGTCACGGCCATTGGAGTCCGGCATCACCCAGGCCGTGTCCTCGCCGCCACCAGCGGTCAGGGCTGTGGCTGCGAGAGCATTGACCACCACCGTCGCCCCGATCTGGGCCACGGACGCGGCCGCCGATGCGGAATCCCAATACACAGGGGTGTCGTTGATGCGGGACAACTCACCCAAGGCATCAACATGCAGACGTTGAGTGGCCGTCGCCATGCGGTCACCCTCCGGGCGCACCGCCGTGATACGAGCCAAGAAGCCCTGCGGATCTCACGCGAAATGCCTCTCACCCGAGGGGCCGCGTTCCCGCAGCCGCCGCCCGGAACCGTCGTAGGCATACTCGGTGCGTGACCCGTCCGGAGCCGTTGCCGTCAGCAACTGGCCCCCAGCGTCGTAGCTGTAGCGCGTGATCTGCCCATCCGTGCTCTCAGCCACCAAACGCCCATTCGCGTCCCACTCGAAGCGGAACTCGGAACCCTCCGAGTTCCGTCCGCCGGTTAGCTGCCCCGCATCATCGTAGGTGTACTCGGTGCGCAGCCCATCACGCACCTGAGCCAGAACCCTGCCGTTCGCGTCGCGCTCGATCCGGGTGACCTGCAGGAAACCCCGACGGTTCACCCGATGCTCGGCCACCAGCCCGTCCGCATAGGACCACGTGGCATGCAGACCATCCGCGGCCAACGACACCACACGGCCCAAAGCGTCCCGCTCCAACACCGCACGGCCCACACCGGGATGCTCCAGCGCGGAGACCCGCCCGTTGTCGTCGTACTCGTACCGGGTGATCGATCCGTCAGGACGCTCCAGGCTGGTCCGGCGACCATTCGCGTCGTAGCTGTAGCGCACCCCCACCCCGTTGCGCAGCCGCGACATCAGCTGACCGGTGGTGCTCCAGGCCAGCTCATGCACCGTCTCACCCTCGACGACCCTCATCGTCCGGGCTGCATAGTCGCGCTCCACAGCGCTCAACACTTTGCCGTCAGCCAGCGTCATCGACCGCCGCCCGCGCTCATAACGCCACTCCAGGCTGTGCCCATCCGCATCCACCCGCCGCACCAGCCGGCCCGCCGCGTCGTAGCTGTAACGAGTCACCCGCCCCAAGGGGTCCGTCTCCGTCAGAACCCTCCCAAGCTGGTCATAGGTGCGTTCCGTTCGCCCACCCATCGGATCGATCGTCGCGACACGCTGGCCGAGCTCGTTGTACTCGAAACGAGTCACGCCACCCAACGCATTCGTCGCCGAGACGAGCTGCCCCGCCTGGTCGTAGCTGAAGGAACGCCTGCCATTCCACGGATCGCGGATGCCTATGATGCGACCGGCTGCGTCGTAGCGGAACCGAACCTTGCCACGGCCCGGCTCAACGCGCTCGACGATGCGCCCGCAGGCATCGAAGGTGGTCGTCACCTGCTCACCGCTGGGCCAATGCTCCGCGACGATGCGTCCATCGGCATCACGCATCACCTCATAGCGCTGACCACCGGTGCTGACCGTGGCGGCCCAACGCCCCGCGACGTCATACTCGTAGCGGAACGTGCGACCCATTGGCTGAGTCACCGCGACCACACGTCCCGAGGCGTCACGCTCAAAGCGTGTCACCCCGCCCGCCGCGTCCGTCGACTCGACCAGACGACCACACGCATCGAACCGGCGCGTGGAGACCTCCCCGTCAGCGCCCGCATCGGAGATGACGCGGCCCAGCTGATCACGCACCACATCGACGCGATCATCCCCGTCAACGAACGACAGAGGCAGCCCCGCCGCATCGGTGACCACCTCGCGACGCACCCCAGTGGGGTCCGTCGCACTGGTCAGATAGCCGGTGGGGCCGAACTCCATGCGACAGGTGCCGCCGGTCACATCGGTGCTCTCCACCAGCCGCGACAACAGGTCATAGCCAAACGACCACGTGGACCCATCCGGCAGCTCGACGGCCTCCAACCGACCCAGGTCATCGTAGGTGGACGTCAACGTCCGCCCCAGGGCATCCGTCGTGGCCAGGCGCTCACCGTCGTCGCCGTACTCCATCACGGTGCGCGCCCCTGTGGGGTCAATCATCGCCGTCAACCGGCCCGCCGCCGAGTGCTCGAAGCGCGTCGTGGCACCCGCCGGGTCCGTCCTGGACAGAAGCACCCCGGTGGTCTCGTCATAGCGGTAGGTCGTGCGATGTCCCAGCGGGGTGATCGCCGCCACAACCCGGCCGGCCGCGTCACGCTCAAGACGCGCAGTGTTGCCGAGGCCATCCGTCGTGGCGACCAGATCCCCATGCTCATCGTGGGTGAACTCGACCCGGACCCCGGTTGGGTCGATCGCCTCCACCAGCAGGCCGCGCCGCCACGTGAACTGGGTCTCGCCCCCACTCGGATCGACGGCGACCGAGGGATTCCGGTCCTCCCCGGCATAGCTGTAGCGGGTGACTGCGCGGTGTCCGTCGGCCTCGACACTCACCTCGGTGACGCGATCCCGATCATCGAAGACGTAGTCGTACCGAGCCCCGCTGGGAAGAACCTGCGTGGTGATCCTGCCACGGTCATCAAACACCCTCAGCGTCGTCGAGCCGTCGCGCTCCGTCACGATCACCGGGTTGCCGTGCCGGTCATACGACGTCGACTGGCGGCGTCCCTCACCATCGACCACGCCCACCAGGCGCCCGCGGGCATCATGCAGCCACGTGTTGGCTCGGGATCCGTCGCCATCGGCGACAACCGTGACCTGGTTGGTGACATAGGAGAAGTGCGTGGTGCGGCCATGCTGTGACACCTGGGTCGTCACGCGCCTGTGCTCGTCGTAGGTGTTGGCTGCCTCGACGACACCGTCGCCATCGGTGACAGTCGCGATCAGACCCTCGTCATTCCAGCCATACGAGCGCACGCCACCCGGCCCCTCGGCTGCGACGAGCCGTCCGGCCTCGTCGTAGCGATAGTCCACGCGACGCCCATCGGATGCCGTCACCGCGACGATGCGCTCACCCGCCCACTCCACTGACAGGGACCGACCGAAGACATGGGTCAGGCCGGTGAGGCGTCCCCCAGAACGTTCAAGCGTCACACGAATGCCTGGTCCGCCATCCACGGCCAGAACAACACCTGAGCTGCTCAGCTCAAAAGCCAACCCGGTGTTCGTGGACACCCGCAACCCGCACGCAGCGGTATCCAGCCACAGATTCTCGCCGACGGCACGTCCCCAGCCTGCTCCCTCACGGGGGAAGACCACGACACGGCCGTCAGGCAGCCTGAACCTGGCGGAATCGTCGCTGATCTCCAGGCCGCACTCGGCCCAGGACGACCACCCGGGGCCGAAAGCGCCCGAGGTCGGATCCATTGAGTTGTAGAGACGCGACCACGCCAGCGACGCCGCAGGGCCGGTGAACCCCAAGTCCGTTTCATTCTCCAGGAAGTTCCCCGTCGCCGTGTTCACCGGATCGTTCGCATACCCTGTCGTGGGCGGGGAGCCGTACGCCACCGGCGGATCGACCTGAATGTCAGTGCGATTCTCAGCGATCCCTGCGCTCTGGAGGGCTGCGCTGATCGCCGCGTCGGGCAAGGTGGCCACATCGCCTTCACCGCCCGCGCTCTCGAATGCGCCCGCAACCACATCTGCCCACTGGGCGTCCTGCCCATTGGCGGTCAGCCACGCCGAGAATGCGCTGATGACGCTGGAGGCATCCAAGGTCGCCCACGAACACGAGGAGGTGAACGAGGAGCATTCCGTCGTCAACGTGCCCGGGCGCGGCGCGAGTTCCTCATCCGCCCCCGCGTGGACGAGGCGAAGCTGCGCAGTTTCGCTGGCCGGGCCGACGACGAGCCCCCCGACCCGCCCCCACCCGAGCCGGGCTGTGGCGTCTCAGGCGACTTGGGGGCCGGAGACGCGACGGAGCGGCTCGGACCACCATCGGACAGGTCCGTGACCGGCGGATCCTCCTCACCGAACAGGTCGTCCCAGAACTTCTCCCAGCCATTGCGGTTGGCCAGCCGCTCCGCCCACGCCCGCGCCTGGGCGCGGCGTTTGTTCTCCGCCCGCGCTGCCTCCTCCAGCTCGGACACCTTGGTTGCGACCAACCGCAGATTGGAGGCAATCTCATCCAGATCCGACAACTGCTGGGTGCCGTTGGAGGTGAACACCCGGGAAAAATGCCCCTGGAAGTCAGTCAAACCATCTGTCCTGTAGGCAGAGCGTGCCCCACGCTGCCCCTCCAAGGCGCTGGCGGCGTTGGTGAAAGCTGTTCGCAGCGATGCTGAGACGTCGAAGTCGAATTCGACATCAGGCATGCCAGAGATCTGGCCCAGCGATGAGGATTTGACTGAAACCATGGTGCCCCTCTGTGAAATTGCTACCCGGTCGAGTAGCCGTTTCTAAAGCTTATGACAGAGGAGGGTCATGCCTTTGTGGCGATAGAATCCTCAATCACCTCAATGATGGCGGGCCTCAGCTGGGCGACGGGGATCACCTTGTCCACCGAACCGACCTCCACCGCGCGCTGAATGGAATGCACCCCGTCGAACTCTGCCGCGACCTCGCTGATCTTCTCCGCGCGGACCGTCGACCTCAGATCCTCCAGCTCCACCTGCAGCGCTGCCCGACGCTCCGGGGCAGCCCGTCGCACCCGGGCCTCCAGGCGACGCACCCTGAGATCAGCTGCCGTGCGTTTCGCGACGTCCCCCGCGAACACCACCGCAGCCGCCGGAGCGCCACCCAGCACCGACGCGAATGAACCCTCCAACGCCAGCACCGTCATGTTCGGATTCAGCTGCTTGCTGAACACCACGAATGCGCCACCGTGATACCGGGAGATCACCACGAACACGATGGGCCCGTCGAAGTTGACGATGGCCCGCCCGATCTCCGCGCCGTACTCCAGCTGCAGATTCCGCATCGACTCCGGCGACCCGTCGAAGCCCGACAGATTCGCCAGCACCACCAGCGGCCGGTTGCCCGACGCGGCGTTGATGGCCCGTGCCACCTTCTTGCTGGACCGGGGGAACAACGTCCCTGCCGTGTAGGCGTCAGGTCCGTCCGCCGGCGGAAAACCAGCCCTGGCGACGGGTTTCGACTCGATCCCGATCAGACACACCGAGAACCCGCCCAGCCGGGCATCCGTCACCACCGCAGTCTCCGCGTCGCCCATCCCGGCCCAGCGCTCCACCAGCGGGGAGTCGACGTCGGCGACGGCACGCAACACACTGCGGATGTCGAAGGGCTTCTTCCGGTCCGGATTCAACTCCGCAGAGAAGATCTGACCCACCGTCTCGAACTCCGACCCCGGCAGATCATGCGGCGACGACGACACGTCGCGATCCGAGGGATCCGAGGTCTCACCCCGCCGCACCTGTCGTTCCCCAGGGACGATGTGCGTGGCGTCGTAGTGCGCCATCAGCACCCCAAACGCGCCCCGCAGATCCTGCGCCCAGTACTGCGCCTGCCCATTGGGGCCCATCACCCGGTCATAGCCGCCGATGCCGAAGTTGTCCTCCGCCGAGACCCCACCCGAATAGTCCAGCGACTGCTTGCCCGTCAGCACCATCGCCGAGTCCGGTGTCATCACCAGGATGCCGCGGGTGTGCATCAGCATCGTCGCCTCCGCAGCCCAATACGGCTGCGCACCGACGGTGATGCCCGCGATCACCATGTTGATCTCGCCGCCGGCCTGGGTGAACTCGACGATGCGCTTCAGCGCCCCGCCGACCCAGTCCATGTTCTCGGTGCCCGACGTCATCGACACGCGCGCCCCGGAGCTCAGCGCGTACCACTCCACAGGCACGCCCAGCTCCTCCGCCAGATCCAGCGCCGCAATCACCCGCCGACACTCGGGCTCCGCCACCGCACCCAGGCCCTTCGTCGGATCACCGGCCAGGACGATGCGCGTGATGCCCTCCGGGTGCAGCGCCGTCGGTGTGGTGACGCGGGCGCAGATGATGCCCGCCGTGTTGCGGCCATAGGGCCGGTCCACCTCCACCAGGCGGTCACCGTCCAAGTCCAGCTCCGTCAGGCTGCCGCCGTCGCCTGTGAGGGTCTCCGCCAGCTCATATGGATACACCAGCCCACGACTGCGGGACCGCAGCACCTTCGCCCGATAGTCGTCGATGGGCTGCAACGGTGTGGTGTATGGCTCCCGCACCTCGACGCCGACCTCCCCGGAAAGTAGTCGATGGAAGCGGACGGCAAGCTCCTGCGGCTCCCCATCGATGATGAACCTCCCGTGGACCACCACCTCCTCAATGCCGGTGGAATCCGCCAACGGTGTGATCCGGTGCTGCAGATGACGGGCCTCGCGCGGGTCCAGGTCCAGCGTCGGCCACACATGCACCCAGACGTGGTTGAGGTCTAGATGGCTGTCTGGACGGCGGGCGCGACGGATCGACTCCAGGCAGTGCTCCACGGCCCGCTCCACATAGGGCACGGCGACCAGACGCCTGCCGTCGCGCACCAGCGCCTCCTGCCGCACCTGAGCCATGGCGATCAGCCGGTGGTCAGCGGGATTCGACTTCGCGTGGGCCTCGATGAGCAGCACGTCGTCGGGAGACGGCAGCCGATTCAGGTCGAACTCGCTCAGCCGCCACAGATCCAGGCGGCGGGCCACCATCGGGTGGTGCTCGCGGATGACCTCGTCCTCCACCAGGCCCTGACCGCGACGCAACGTCACGTAGGTGATGGACCCACCCGGCCCGCACAGCGCGACGACGACACGTCGCACTGATTCCGGCATCCACGCGGCCAGCTGGGATCGCAGGTCCGGCTCGTCGCCGTCATGCGCCAGGTACAGCTCGACGACGACGCCACCGCCCGGATCGGCGATGCGATCCGCAACGATGCCCGCGACAGGCCCGCCGGAGCCCACCTCGTCGCTGGAGCCCGTGGTGGAGATCAACTGGGTGTGACGGCCGTCGACGGTGAACTCGCCCGTCAGGACAGGGCGGCCGTTGACCTGCGTGACGTGCGGGTCCAAGCCGAAAGGGCCGTAGTGCTTCCTGGCCACGACCTCCAGCATCGGCTCGGGGCCACGAAGCCCATCAGCCAGCCGCTGCGCCAGCGTGACGTCGTTCTTCTCCGGGACTGCGACGAGTCGTGCGATGCCATCGGCATAATCAGGGGCTGCGGGGTCGGCGGCCAGACGGGCCACCTCGTCGCGCATCTCCGCCCAGATCCTGGCGCGCTCGGCGTTGACCAGCGGCTCGTCGAACCAGCGGAACCGGACGGAGCTGGCCAGGTCCCCCAGGAAGGCATGCCGCAGCTGGGTGGCCTGCCTGAGCCGCTCCAGATGCAGACGAGCCAGCGCCGCCAGGTCGCCGGTGGGCGCGGGCTCAGTGAGCCAGCGCTCCAGCAGTCCCCGGATCAGGTCCAGTGCGATGCGGTTGTCCTGCTGCACCAGGAAGACGCGGAACACCGCCTCCTCCAACTTGGGGCTGCGCTCCAGACTGCTGATGCCGTAGTGCCCCAACGCGCGGGTGAGCCGGTTGACGAAAGTTGCGGGAAGGCCCGCCCGGGCGGCGTCGAGGGTGGTCAGGAACGTGTGCAGGTGCTCACGATCGGAGTGGATGCGCAACTCGGTGCGAGTCTGCTCCCCGGCGGGCCGGTTGCGGCCCAGCTCGGTGATGTCGGCGAAGGCGGCCAGAAGGTCGCACTCGCCGCGCAGCACGTCCCCGCCGGCGGTGGCATGGGCGTCCCTGGCCGCCAGGTAGCGACGCAGAACCTCGGGACTGGAGTCGAACCCGAGAACCGCGTTGCGCAGATCCGTCAGCGACTCCCGCCAGGCGGTGGTGGCGTCGAGGTCCTGTGACGCGGGCAGATGCAGGCCTGTGGTGGCTGCCCGACCAAGGGCTTCGCCGATGGGCTCAAGACGCAGCAGCGGCGCCAGGCCCTCCACCTGCGTGCCGGGCTTCACCAGCACCTCGCGGATGCGGGCCGCGAAGGGCGCGACGAGAGCCGTCTCCATCTTCATCGACTCCAGCACCACGACGTCCTGGCCTGCGGCCACCTCATCGCCGGCCGCGACGGGGGTTGCGACCACCAGAGCCGGGGCAGGGGCGCGCACCACGCCCCCCTCGTCACGGGAGATGCGGTGGGCCACGCCGTCGACCTCCACCAGATGGATGGGGCCGTGGGTGGCGACGAGAAGCCGGTGCCGCTGTCCCTCCACGACGATGCGGGAGTGCAGCTTGTCCAGACGCTCAATCTCGACGCGAACCCGGCGGGTGCCGTCACCCACCAGGAACTGCCGCCAGCCGATGCGGGAGACGGTGAGCTGGTGGACCTGTCCGCGGAGTTTCAGATTGATGGTGGTTTCGGGGGCATGGGAGACCTGCGGGCGACCGCCGCGAGCCGTCTCCAGCAGTCGCGCGACCTGCTGCCGCTCGGCCTCCAGATAGGCCTCAATCGCAGCCGCCACCAGAGCGATCTGACTGAATCTCTCGGCGACAAGCCCCCCGTTGGCGCGGGTTCGGTCAATCCAGGAGGTGTCGGCCCAGCGCACGCCGGGCGCGCCGGTGATCTCCGGCTGCTCCAACAGATCCAGCACGAACGACTTGTTGGTGGCGCCACCCGCGATGACGACGGTGGTGTCGGCGAGGGCGCGACGCAGGCGGGCGAGGGCCTCGTCCCGGGTGCGGCCGTGGGCGATGACCTTGGCGATCATCGAGTCGAAGTCGGCTGGGATCTCGTCGCCCTCCGTGACCCCGGTGTCGATGCGGATGCCGAGGCCGCCGCCGAAGGACAGGCGCTCAATGCGGCCGGGCGCGGGAGCGAAGTCACGATCGGGGTCCTCGGCGTTCAGGCGGGCCTCGACGGCGTGCCCGGCCTCGGTGGGACGCTCCCCGAGCGGAAGCCCCGCAGCCACCCGGATCTGGGCCTTGACCAGGTCGAAGTCGCACGTGACCTCGGTGATGGGATGCTCCACTTGGAGGCGGGTGTTGACCTCCAGGAACGCGAACACCTGCTCGTCCGGCTGGTACAGGAACTCGACGGTGCCGGCACCGCGATAGCCGACCGCCAGGGCAAGCCGTTCGGCGGCTGCGCGCAGCTCGTAGCTCTGCTCCCGGGAGAGCAGCGGCGACGCGGACTCCTCAAGGACCTTCTGGTTGCGGCGCT
>ERZ772971.1729-NODE-1729-length-12447-cov-3.656230_pt1 | contig 12447 bp, 10 predicted proteins | sample MGYA00511943_ERZ772971 | MGnify/ENA primary metagenome ERZ772971 (study PRJEB29015, sample SAMEA2737929) | human oral metagenome | biome: human oral; feature: human-associated habitat; material: dental | place: China | collected 2144 ... | reverse complement strand
ACGCAGCCCATCACCGAGACGTTTAGCGGCTCTTTGATGTGTTTGGTTTTTTCCTCGACGAGCTTTACCGCAGCCATCAGATCAGCCTGCAAACGCCCGCAGGTCGGGCACGAGATGATATTTAGCCCCTCTTTTTGGCGGCCGCTGTCTTTTAGGATCGCTTTTGCGACCTTGATCTCCTCTTCTAGCTCGCCCGTGATGCTAACTCGCATCGTGTCGCCGATGCCCTCCAGCAACAGTCCGCCTAGCGCAATCGCAGACTTTATCGTCGCGTGAAAGCTAGTGCCGGCCTCCGTAACGCCCAGATGAAACGGATAATTTACCAGCGGCCGAAGAGCGCGGTAAGCGGCCATCGTGCGCTCGACGTCGCTTGATTTTAGCGAGATTTTGATATCGGTAAAGTCAAAATCCTCGAGCAAATTTATGTTATAAAGCGCGCTTTGTACCATCGCTTCGACCGTGCGACCGTATTTGTCCTCAAACTGCTTTTCGAGCGAGCCTGAGTTTACGCCGATGCGGATAGGCAGATTTCGCTGCTTGCACGCGTCCACGACGGCTTTGATGTTCTTTTTGGAGCCGATGTTGCCCGGGTTTATGCGGATAGCATCGACGAACTCGCTAACTATAACGGCGTAATTATGGTTAAAGTGGATATCGGCGACGACAGGCAGCGGGCTAGCTTTGACCACTTCGCGCAGCGCGGCGGTGTCCTCTTTGTCAAACACCGCGCAGCGCACGATATCGCAGCCGGCAAAATAAAGCCGCTGTATCTGCTCTAGCGTGCCTTTTACGTCTTTAGTTTTACTAAACGTCATCGACTGCACCGATATAGGCGCGTCTCCGCCTATTTTTACGTCCCTGATTTTTATCTGTTTCGTGGGGTATCTTTGCAAATTTGGCCTTTAAATTTTATTGTGCGATTATATAAAATCTTGGCTTTTAAATAAATTTACCGCCCCAAAACCTACTCGACAAAAACCTCGCGCCTATACTCCCGCGTATCTATAAATTTAGCTCTCAGGCTTTTTTGATTTTCTATGTGCGCGTCTATGTTTTTGCTATTTATCTCTACGCCTAGCCCCGCTTGCTCGCCCTGCCCCGTTAAGAAATCCAGCATCATATCGCCGAGCCTTGCGTTATAGTGGCTAGCCTCCCAGTAGTACGGCGAAATTTGGTCTGCGTCTTTAGGTAGTTCCTGTGCCGTTATCTCGTTATAAACGCCAAAATCCACTATCCTAAACGGCTTTTTTCCTAGACGCTTGGCAACCTTTTCATTTACGGCCGCTATCTGCTTTTTCCACTCATACCATGCCGCATCAAGCCCGACTCTGTAGTCCATAGCTTCAAGCAGCCTAGCGTGTAGCGGACTTATAGCAATATCTAGGGTTATATTATTTTCGTGAGCGTCCGTTAAAATCTCGATAAAATTTTCATAAGACAGCCTTGACACCTCGTCTCTTTTGCGTTCAGCCATATATCCGCTCTCTATCTTTTTTACGGAGTATTCGTAGTAGCCCCCGTTTCTTCGCACCTCTTCTAGCAGCGACGCCTCGGTTCGCCTGCCGTCAGGCTCAAAAAGCGGAGTTTTGCCGTATTTTAGGGCAGTCGCTACCGAGTCGCGAAGCGTCTGGAAACTAAATAAAATTTTATACGCGCTAGGATTTTTAAAATACTCCTCGAAATCATCGGCCTTACTACTGCCGCCTAGCATCGTCTTATCGTCAAAAACGAGCAATGCCTGCTTTAAATTTCCCTGCTTTATCGCCCATTTTAGATAGGCCTTAGCTTCTTTTAGATTGCCTCCTGATACGGCCGCGTTAAAGGCGGGTTGTGCGAAATACATATGCGCCGAATTTAGCGCGGTTTGAGGGCGAGAGTTTCCTAAAAATATCGAGGCGGGCCTGATTTTTTGGATCTTTACAACCTTCATAAAGCGCGACTGCAAGTCCTCTCTGGGTTTATTTTTAAAGATATCGGTATCGTAAATCCTATATGGATCGACCAGGTAGTTAAAAGCTGCTACGAACGCGAAAATCAAAGCCGCCGCGGCCAAAAAGCTAAACGTCCATTTTTTAAATTTCATACGACTTTCCTAAAAGTTAAAATATAAAAATTGAGACATTTTGTGCAAATTTAAAACGCCCAGCGTAAAACAAAGCACGGCAAGGGTCAAATTTGGCCAGCCTAGCTTAAATCCTTGCAGTTTTTGCGCAGAGTTTTTAAACAGTAGCGAGACCGCAAAACCCGCGATCAAGTAGTAGAGCAAGGTGTTTGTGCTGTCTATTTGTATATTTGGATTCCACTCGCCAAATTTAACGCCGTACTCTTTCAAAAAACCGACCTTTCTCTCTAGCCGCGAATTTAGAGTTAGCCCGCCGCTCAGGCCAAACATCCCCTTTAGCACCTTTAGCGCGTCGTTCCACTCCTTAGCTCTAAAAAATACCCACGCGATATTTACGAAGTTAAAGGTTATAAACCAAGCTACGAATTTATTTAGCCTAAAACCAAGCTCACTCCAAATCCTTTGGACGACCAGAGCCGCACCGTGCAGACATCCCCAAAATATAAACGTCCAGCCCGCCCCGTGCCAGATGCCGCCTATCACGAAGGTTGCGGCTAAATTTACGTATGTACGCACCTTGCCCCTGCGGTTGCCCCCTAGCGGGATATAGACGTAATCTCTCAAAAAACGGCTTAGCGTGATATGCCATCTACGCCAAAAATCCTGAATATTTAAAGCCTTATAGGGCGAGTTGAAATTTATCGGTAGCCTGATATTAAAAAGTAGCGCCGCGCCGATCGCCATATCGCAGTACCCGCTAAAATCAAAATAGAGCTGAAACGTGTAGCTAAGGCTAGTGACCCAAGCTTCGATCAAATTTAAGCTCGCAGCCCTATCAAACCCCTCGGTAGCCCAAACGGCAAAAGTATCGGCGATAACGACCTTTTTAAAAAGCCCGATAGAAAATATAAAAAGTCCAAGAGCAATATTTTCATAGTTGATTATTTTGTTCTTGGTTTTCGCAAACTGCGGCATCATCTCCTCGTGATGCACGATGGGGCCGGCGATTAGCTGCGGAAAAAACGTAACAAACAAGCAGTAGTTTAAAAAATCATACCGCTTTGCGCCCTCTCCCGCCGCGCAATCCACCAGATATGCGATCTGCTGAAACGTAAAAAACGAAATCGCAAGCGGCAGGAGCAAATTTAGATGCGCTATCTGCGTACCGAAGGCGAAATTTACGTTGGCGATCAAAAAGTCTGAGTATTTAAAATACCCAAGCAAGGCCAAATTTCCCGCAATACCAAGAGCTAGGAGAATTTTTTTTGAAATTTTAGGATTATTTTTACAAAGCTCCAGCCCAAAAGAGTAGTTAAATATCATCGAGCCTACTATTAGCGGCAGATAAGCGATGTTCCACCAGCTGTAAAAAAATAGCGACGATAGCACCAAAAAGCCTTTAGCCGCTTCGCTAAGGCGCTTTTTATTTAAGAAAAAATATACGAAAAAAGTTATGGGCAAAAATAAAAATATAAATTCGTAAGAGTTAAAAAGCATTATCCATCCATTGATTTTTAGCGCAATTATAATAAACATTATTTAATATTTAAACAAAATAAAAATTAATTAATTGCTACCGAGCAAAAACTAAATGCGCAAGCGGTCAAATTTGAAGCAAGGACGTAAAAATAGTCTGCCAAAGTTGCAACTTAAATTTGAGCAAAATGACGCAAGAGGCGGTATCGCGAAGTTAGACTAGGCGCGGATGAAATTTGCGGGCGGAGCGTATGCTTGATATGTAATAAAGCAAATTTTAAACGCAACGACGTATAGCAAAGAGAGACAACGCACAAAGATAAAGCGAAATTTAATTTTTAAGCGTAGGCTGGTTTAAAATTTGAGTTAAAGAATGCAAGAGTGGCAGTATCGCGAGATGGATTTAAATGTTGTGCAGAAATTTTAAGTCAAGATAAGACATATAGCCTATCGCGGACTTAAAATTTCAAACTCATTTAAAGACGCTCGCGGGATACGCGCAAAGATAAGGCACAGTATTTTTTCTTTAGACGAGGCGGAAATGAGCCGAATGAAGGAGTGTATACTATAATACATGACTGAAATTCGGCAAAATTTCAACGAAGTATAAGTAGAAAAAGAGGGGCCGCTAAGTGTTCAAGTCCGGATAATCCCACGCATTATACTCATCTGCCAGATTATCGTTCTCCGCACCCTTGCAGCATAGCCACTCTAGCCCGCCGCGCCTCTCCATCGCGACCTCTTCATCAAGGCCTGCGCTCTTGGTGCCGTGCACGCGAGCATTGACGCACGCCCAGTGGTAGCGGTAGACGAGATCGAGCGCCTGCAGGATTTCATCAGTACCCCGCATTTTCACGCGCTCCGAAAAATCACCGCCGATAAAGGTGTCCATCACAAATTTGCAGTCGCAGATCTCGTTTGGGAAATTTAGCTCATCTACGAGACCCATGGCCCACATCAGCGCCCACAGCGACTCGTATTTCCAGCCCATATTTACGGCCTCGTCGTAGCTCGCTTCGCCCTCTATGACGCGGCGCTCCATGCGCGTGAGCTTATCTATGCACCCAAAGCGGTTGTTTAGAAAGTCCTTCGTGCCCTGCTTGTCTTCGTCGGTTAGCTCGCCGTTATCTCTGATAGTGCAAGCGCACATTATTGCGGCAAACGAGCAGATCGCACGGGCGATAACCTCGTCCTTTTCGCGCGGAGTGACCTCGCTCGTCTCGTATCGTAGCGGCAAATGGTCTATAAAAGGCACGCCTTGCGATTTTAAGATTTCGATGCTTATATCCTTGCGCTCCTGCGCGGTCTTGCCGATCTTTGCGGCGTTTGCGCTATTTTTGCCGCCTTTTTTGAAAAAATCGAAAAATGCCATATTTTCTCCTTTAAATTTAGGGTTGCATTTTACCTGATCTTTGCTTACGGCAGCATTTTACGCGTACACGGTTTGCTAAATTTAACGAGCAAGCAAACGGATAAAATTGATTTGGTATATATTGAAAAAGCAAAGTAATTTTGTAACGAAATAGTAAAAAGTAGAGATGAGAAAAACGGCCGCGAGCGGCGAGTCGCCCAAAAATATAATTTTAGGCGTATCGCTCGCTAAAATCTGCAAATTTTACTTAGCCGAGCAGCTTTTGCAGCACTCCAAAATCCTGCGAGCCGCGTTTGAGGCTACGATTAGTCCCGCAGCAGACATTATTATATCTTTTAGCACCAGTCGTCCCGCACCCGATAGATACGGGAAGCCGTGATTAGGGCTTTCGGTGATGCCGAGCGCTGGATTGCCTAGATTTGGCACCCAAGTCTCAGGCGTCGTTATCAAAAAGCTAAGCGTTACGATAGACATGCCAAACGTCAGCAGTCCGCCGATAAGCCCTAGTTTAGGGAACCAGATGCCAAGTAACACGAGCGTGCCGATAGTGCAGATCATCGCGCCGATCAGGTACGAAACCGCGTAAGTTCCGTTTTGTTTGTGCCACTCGATGTTTTTAGGCACGACCAAGCCTTCCGGGTTTTTGTGTAGGTTGTACTCGGCGACCATTTTGCCCTTGCCGTTATCTACGATATCTTTTTTGCTATACATGTAGCTAAAAAACGGGCTGTTGGTTACAAACGGCACGATGCCGTCGGCCTCGTATTGCACGACTTTGAGTCCGCCTATCCACGCCATCACGATAAAAATCGCGACGCTAACGTAGTTTACGAAATATTTTTGCGAGCCTGCTAGGGCTTGTAAAAATTTTTGCATTAAGTTCCTTTAGGGTGATTTTTATAATTTTAATTAGACTGCATATTTAAAGCTAGATAAAATTATAACGGGATTATATATAAATCATATAAAATTCGGCTTAAAAAGATAAGCATTATCATAAACGAAAACTTTAATTACATTTTAGTTTTGGTTTAAGCAAGATTTTAGATTTATAATATCTTTATCCACAAATAGCCGCCAAAACACGCTAAAGACTATTTGGTAGATTTGGCTGGTCTATATGGGTGGATTAATAGCAAAACTTGCGTTAAATTTAAGACTTGATCTCTAGCCGCCAAAACCAAAACGAGCTCGTTTTAGCTGAAATTTTGACACCAAGCCGAACGTGAAATTTGATTTTACGAACCTTGCAAAACATTTAAGACGCTTTTGAGGTGCCCGAACTAAACATCGAAAATCAAACGAAAAGAAATCAAATTTACGAGAAATTTATCGGATCCATATCGACGTCAAAGCCGTGCACGGCGCAGATGCGAGCGGCTTTTATAAGCGGAGCGTGAGAGGCACAACGTAGTAAAATCTCAAAACGGTATTTACCGCCGAGAATTTCGATCGCGCACTTGCCGTGCCCGACTATCTCGAGCGAGGTTTCGGCGGCGCGTAAATTTTCAAGCTCGGCTACGCAAATTTCAAGCCTTTGCTTTGCCGCCTGCTCGCTTTTTTCGGAGACGACAACGCGCAAAAGCCTAGCAAACGGCGGATATATCGGCTCGCGCGCCGCTATCTCCTCGGTCAAAAATGCGTCGTAATCCGCGATAAAATCTTCAAAAAACTCCCGCTGCCTACTCTGCACGACCACGCGCCCCTCGCCCGAGCGCCCAGCCCTGCCAGCCACCTGCATCGCCAGTGCCAACGTTCGCTCTCGAGCGCGAAAATCAGGAAAATTTAGTAGCTCATCTACACCCATAATGACGGCAAGATCCACGTTGTGGTAGTCGTGCCCCTTGCTTAACATCTGCGTGCCGACGAGAGCGTCTATCTCGCCCGCGTTAAAGGCTTTTAGTGTCTTTTCGAGCTTGTTTTGCGTCGTGATCTCATCGCGGTCGAATTTCTCAATCCTAGCCGCTGGAAACGCCAAGCGCAGGGCGTCCGTCAGCTCGTCGGTGCCGATTTTTTTCGCCTTGATCATCTCGCTACCGCACTTATCGCACGAGCACGTCGCAGACGTCGTAAAACCGCAGTACTGGCACTTTAGCAAATTTCGCTTTTTGTAAAAGCTCATTCCTACACTGCAAAACGGGCACTTTATCGTGCTGCCACACTCACGGCACAACAGATAGCGAAAGTTCGCGCGCGTCGGTAAAAATATGACCGCCTGCTTACCGCTCGCAAAACTCGCCGCAAGTTCGCCTATGATCACGTCGCTGAGCCCCGTCTCGCTCTCGTCGTAGATAAATTTTTTCTCGCTTTTAAAAAACGTTCCTCTCAGCCTAAAATGGGGCTGTTTTTTAAAGCTCACGACGCTAGGAGTCGCGGAGCCAAGCACAACTTTGACGTCAAATTTGCTCGCCAAAAATAGCGCGAGGTCGCGGGCGTTATAGTGCGGATTTTGCGCGGATTTGTAGCTGTCGTCGTGCTCCTCGTCGACGATGATGAGCCCAAGCTCGGTAAACGGCAAAAATAGCGCCGAACGCGCGCCTGCGATCAAATTTATCTCGCGACTCTGAAACTTTTGCAGGATTTCGCCGCGCTTTTTTGGAGTTATTTTGGAGTGCCATACGCCAAACTTCTCGCCGAAATAGCTTTTTAGTCGCTTCGTCATCTGCGGCGTGAGTGAGATTTCCGGCATCAAAAGCAAAACCTGCTTGCCTGCGAGCAGATACTCGCGGATGAGCGAAAAATAAATCTCGCTTTTACCGCTTCCCGTATCGCCGAAAATCAAACTCGTTTTATGACTCTTTGCAAAATTTAGCGCTTCTTGCTGGTTTTGGTTTAAGCTTGAGATTTTTGAAAAAAACTCCATCGTAGCTGATTGGTCGGTGCTTATTTTTGGCGACCGTACGGGATTATTAAAATTTAATTTAGTAGCAACACTCTCATTTAATTTCAAATTTTCTTGCAAGCTATTATTATTTAAATTTTGGGGCAAATTTGACTGCGATGTTTCGTTTAATTCCGTAGTCAAATTTAACTCTTTGCTATCGTCAAATTTTGCATTTGTCTCGTTTTTATCGCTCAGAATTTGCGTTTGCGTCAAATTCTGCAAGCAAGGCGCTTCAGTTTCTAGCGGAATAAAAAGCCCAGCCGCGATAGATAAATTTACGACATAGTAATGCGAGATAAATTTCAAAAGCGAAATTTGTATCGGTGTAAGCGTGGCGGGTAAAATTTCTAAAATTTCAAGCGTTTTAAAATTCGGCTCGGCCACGCTTTGGAGGACGTAGCCGATAGTTTTTTTATTTTTTATATTGATTAAGACTTGGGTAAAATTGGGTATTTTAAAATCTGAACAATATGTAAGCGGCTTAAGATTTAAGCCGCTTGGAATTATTTGGTAGTAGAGCATTACTCCAATTCTTGACAAAATCGACCGGCCTCGTTATCGGCACACACAAAAGTTCCAGTATTTTGAGTGTACGTAAAAGTAGCCGCTCTGTTCCTCAATGTAAAAACATAGACATTAGCTGCGCTACTAGTCCAGCCACTTTGCCTACTAGGAACTATACCGTTTTGTAAAACCCCTTCAAAAAGTACATCATTATTTGTACCCTCAAGAGCTGGATACGCGAATCTACCGGATAACATATTGGTATTGTATGAGTTTATTATCGCGCTTCTTATAGATGCTATGTCAGATTTTGCTCGCGTGATTATTGCATCGTCCCTAGTAACAAACAGTCTAGGCACTGCTACTCCAGCCAAGATACCTATAATAACTATTACAAAAACAAGTTCAATTAGCGTAAAAGCGCGTTTCATTGAGGCCCTTTCTTGATATAAAGGATTATTAAAAATAAGTAAAAATTGGTAGGTAAAATTTAAAAAGGGCTCGATCTAGTCGAGCCCAACATTTCTAAATTAAATAGACCAAAGGTATTATCTAACTACAGATAGTCCTGTAATCTGTACACCATTGGCAGCAGGAGCAGCTTCCCATTGGTTTGTACCAGTATTAAATGTTTGACCTACAAATTGTGCATTCATATATTTTTGAATCTCTGGATCAGCTATAACTTTTACACAAATAGGCGCAGCGGCATCAGCACCAGCTGCTATAGTTACAAATGCTGGCGTTCTAGTGGTTGCGTTATTTACCTCTGGAGTAAGCGTGAATGCTAGGCAGTTTTTGCCGGCTGATTGTAGATTTCCAGTCGCTGTTCCAGTCGCTGTTCCATTTGCAGCTATATTAAGATCAGTACCGCCACTAATAACAACGTTACTCATTTGTGCCTTTGTACCAAATCTTCCTTGTGAAGTATAGTAAGCTCCGATATCGCTTATTAAAGTACTTACGTTTGTTGCAGCTTTTGCTATCTCAGCATCATCACGAGTTGCAGTTAGTCTTGGTACTGCTACAGCAGCTAGAATACCTAAAATAACGATCACGAAGATCAACTCAATCATTGTAAAACCTTTTCTCATATGAGACTCCTTGTGTTTATTTCTGCATACACTTATGCAGTTGGCGGAATTATATAGATAATTAGCTTAAAAATAGATTAAAATGAAATCTTTTTATATGGGTGCGTGTAGAAAAGTAATCTAGGATAAAATTTAACTTATTTCTTTACTTACTTTTTGGGCTAAAGAGCGCAGATCGCGCTCCTGCTGATAGTTTTCATAGCATTTTTGGACAAAGGCGCTTAGTAGCTCTTTGACGTCGAGATACTTTTTGCCTCCGGTAAAGGTCTCCCACTCTTTTTCAAAATTTTGGGCAAAGTCGTCCTCGAGGCTGATGTTGTAGAATGTGGAAGCTATTTTTACCGTTATTTTTTTCATAGTTTATTTATTTTCCCAGTACCGCTTCGATCTTGCGGATAACGTCGTCGCTCTCGGTGTTTTTGGTTCTTAGGTCTTCTTCTAGGCGGGTGATTTGGTTTGTTTTGGCTTCGTTTTGGGCTTTGACGCTGATTAGTTCGTTGCGTAGAGACTCGTTTTCTTCGCAGATTTCATTATATCTAGCCAGCAGGTCGTTTACTTTGTCAGTTAGGGTGTTTAGTACTTTATCGTTATCAAACATCTTTTTCCTTAGTTTTGGTATAATTTTACGTAATTGTAACAAAAAAAGCTGATTTTTAAGGTAAAAAATGAAAAATTTTGAAATTTCGTCCAAATTTAGCCCGAGCGAGGATCAGGCCCGCGCAGTCGCTAATATCGTAGCCTCCGTAAGATCTGGCAACAAATACCAAACGCTTTTAGGCGTCACGGGCTCGGGCAAGACCTTTACGATGGCAAACGTTATACGCGAGCTAAATATGCCAACGCTAATCATGACGCACAACAAATCCCTCGCCGCGCAGCTTTATAGCGAATTTAAAGGCTTTTTCCCTAAAAATCACGTGGAGTATTTTATCAGCTACTACGACTACTATCAGCCAGAGGCCTACATCCCGCGTCAAGATCTTTTCATCGAAAAAGATAGCTCCGTAAACGAAGAACTCGAGCGTCTGCGCCTATCTGCGACGGCTAGTTTGCTTAGCTTTGACGACGTCGTGTGCGTGGCGTCGGTGTCGGCCAACTACGGCTTAGGCAATCCTAGCGAATACCAAGGCATGGTCGCATACCTAAACGTCGGCGATAAAATCAACCAGCGCGCGCTGCTACAAAAGCTCGTTGATATGGGATACAAGCGAAACGACATTTACTTCGACCGCGGCGACTTTCGCGTAAACGGCGACGTGGTGGACGTATATCCCGCGTATTTTAACGACGAGGCGTTTAGGATCGAGTTTTTCGGCGACGAGATCGAGACGATGTATAGCCTGGACGTGCTGGAAAACAAAAAAAGACACGACCTTAAAAAATTTATCCTCTACCCGACCAGCCAGTTTATCGTGGGCGAAAACCGCCTAAAAATCGCCATCAAACAGATCGAGGAGGAGCTAGAAGAGCGGCTAAAAGAATTTAACGAGCAAGGCAAGCTTGTAGAAGCTCAGCGCCTAAAACAACGAGTGGAGTTTGACCTGGAGATGATGAGCAGTACGGGCATGTGCAAAGGCATCGAAAACTACGCGCGCCACCTAACGGGGCAAAAGCCCGGAGAGACGCCCTACTCGATGTTTGATTATTTCGAGCTTGGCGGCAAGGACTATCTCGTCATCGTGGACGAAAGCCACGTGAGTCTGCCGCAGTTTCGCGGTATGTACGCAGGCGACCGCAGCCGCAAAGAGGTGCTTGTGGAGTACGGCTTTCGTTTGCCGTCCGCGCTAGATAACCGTCCGCTCAAATTTGACGAGTTTATAAACAAACGCGCCAAATTTCTTTTCGTCTCGGCGACCCCAAACGAATACGAGATAAATTTAAGCTGCGGCCACGTCTATGAGCAAATTTTACGTCCGACGGGACTGCTCGATCCCTTAATCGAGATAAAAGACAGTGAAAATCAGGTGGAGATTTTATTTGACGAGGCTAAAAAAACGATCGAGAGAAACGAACGCGTGCTAGTAACCGTGCTCACCAAAAAGATGGCCGAGGAGCTCAGCCGCTACTACACCGAGCTAGGCATCAAGGTCAAGTACATGCACTCAGATATCGACGCCGTCGAGCGAAACGAGATCATCCGCGGACTGCGTAGCGGCGAGTTTGATATGCTCATCGGTATAAATTTGCTCCGAGAGGGGCTTGACCTGCCCGAGGTTAGCCTCATAGCCATCATGGACGCCGACAAGGAGGGCTTTTTACGCTCGACGACAAGCCTAATCCAAACGATGGGGCGTGCGGCTAGAAACGTAAACGGACGGGTGCTGATGTTTGCCAAAAAGATCACCAAATCAATGCAAGAAGCGATGGATACGACGCTGGCACGCCGCAAGATGCAGGACGAATACAACCGCGCCCACGGCATCACGCCGCGCTCGGCTAGCCGAAATATCGAGGAGAGCCTGCACGTCGAGGACGGCACGGAGATCTTAAGAAAAGGCGCAAATCTGGAAAAAATGCCTGCCGCCGAGCGAGCGAGCATAATCAAAGAGCTAAGAAAACAGATGCTGGAGGCGGCGGCGCAGCTGGAGTTTGAAAAGGCGGCGGCATTGCGCGACGAGATCGCCAAAATCCGCAAACTTTAAATTTAACAGCTTGTCTTTTTCCGCCATACTTCGTTACCAGCTCAGTCGGCTTCGGTCACGGACGGCTAGTCCGCTCCCTCGCCTCGCTCGCCGCTGCCTCGTCTGACGAAAAAATGTTTCGCCTTATCGTTTTGTATTAAATTTGAAGTCAAATTTGTAAATTTCTGCTTCAAATTTGACCTGCCCAGACCCGCATCTTGAAAATCCAAATTTATCACATTCAAATTTAACTCAAAAAATTGCGACGCTTAGTAAGTAGGTCTGCTCTGCTTCACATTCTGCTCGCAGCTTTTTAAGAAGCAGTTACGAGCCGCAGGCGAAGTAAAGCCCCCTCTTTTTTTCCTCTACCAAAGAAAAGAGAAAAGTGGATATAAAAGGGAGCTCTTTTGCTTCGGCTTTGCCTCGCAACTGCA
>ERZ772971.1727-NODE-1727-length-12450-cov-4.757322_pt1 | contig 12450 bp, 13 predicted proteins | sample MGYA00511943_ERZ772971 | MGnify/ENA primary metagenome ERZ772971 (study PRJEB29015, sample SAMEA2737929) | human oral metagenome | biome: human oral; feature: human-associated habitat; material: dental | place: China | collected 2144 ... | reverse complement strand
GCGCGTCCGGGCGAGACCTCCCCGGCGGCCGCTCACTCGCACCAGGCCCAGGAAAGCGCCAGCGCCTCACCCACCGCCTCGCTGTCTGCGGAGGAGCAGGCCCTGCGCGACGCGGCCCTGAACACGCCCAAGCCCGAGCGGCCCGCGGGTATGGACCAGAACACGCCTGATGCGGCGATCGTGGTCGCTGAGTACTTCATGTCGCTGTACTCCTATGTGTACGCGACCGGGGACCTGAGCGACTGGCAGGCCATGAGCACCCCTGACTGCGGCTTCTGCAACAACGTCATCACCAAGGTAACCGAGTTGCACGATGCAGGCGGGTGGGCAGACCCGACTCCGCAGGATGTGGTCGCCGAGACCTACGGTGTGGCGGACCATGACCCCAACGTGTGGGTAGTCACCTTCCACGTAACACACGGGACCGGAGTCACGCACGACGGCTCGGGAGGCACGAGCCCCGTCAAGGCCGAGGACCTCACCTTTGCGCTCCAGATGCGCTGGACAGGACAGACATGGGCCGTCGAGGCAGGAGAATCACGATGAGGGCCTCACGCTGGTCGGTTGTCCCTGCGGTGCTCGTTCTGCTCCTGTACCCCAGTTCTCCCGTCCCCGTCCCGGCACTCCCAGATGACACCGGCAATAGGCCCGAGTGGTCTGCTGACGGTGTTGAGAACACGGTCGCGGTCACATCGATAGAGCAGGCGGTGCTGGGGTCTGGGGGTTCTGGTGCTGGTGGTGCGGGTTCTGGTGGTGTTGGTGGGTCTGTGTCTGGTGGTGGTGGGGTGCCGGTGTGTGGGGTGACGGGGGTGACGGTGATGTTGCCCATGGGTGATCGGGCGGAGTACCGGTTGTGTCGTCGGGTCGAGCCGGTGGTGTCGGTGGAGGGTGTGCCTGTGGTGGTCAGTGCCTCGGACGTGTCGACGTTGTTGGTGGAGGGCTCGGGCCTGGTGCGTCAGCCTCCGGGTGACATGGTGATCGTGACCAAGGACCTCATCGTCTACACCGACCCCTCGTCTCGTACCCTGTCCACGACGGTGGGCGGTACACCGGTGTCGGTGGTGGTGACCCCGGTGTCCTACAGGTGGGACTGGGGTGACGGTACGACCACGACCACGAGGGACCCGGGTGCCGCTTATCCGCACCAGACGGTGGTGCACCGTTACCGTGAGCTGCTCCAGGGGGTGGTGGTCACGCTGACCACCACGTGGAGCGCGACCTTCAGTGTGGAGGGTGGCCCGCCTCAGCCGGTGAGCGGGACGGTCACGACCACCGAGTCCTCGGCTCCTTTTGATCTCGTGCGTCTGGTGGGTGTGCTCACCGACGACGCCGAGGAAGCCCAAGGCCACTGATGCGGATCAGGTGTGCAGCACGGTGGATCCTCCGCCTCCTGCTGCTGGTCGTGGTTGTGGGTGCTGGTGGGTGCCAGGCCCTCGGACACCCGGACACCGAGGGGCAGCTCTCGTCGTCGGAGACACCCCCAACCGCCACCGCATCCGCACCCGCGTCCGCGTCCGCGTCACTGTCTGCGGAGGAGCAGGTGCTGCGCGAGGCGGCGTTGAGCATCCCTAAGCCCGAGCGGCCTGCGGGGATGGATGATCTCAGTCCCGAGGGGCTGAGGCTGGCCGGTGAGTATGTCCTTGCCTTGTACCTCTATGTGTACGCGACGGGGGATCTGAGTGACTGGCGGGCGATGAGCATCCCGGAGTGCGGCTTCTGCAACAGCGTCATCGCCAAGGTCACTGATCTGCACTCCTCAGGTGGATGGTCCGATCCCTGGCAGCAGGAGGTGGTTGCTGAGTCCTACGGTGTGTCTGAGGAGGACCCCAACGTGTGGGCGGTGGCCTTCCACTACTCCCACTCTGAGAGCCTGGACCACGACGGATCCGGCGGCACGAGCACCGTTGACGCCGAGGATGTCACCTTCGTGCTCCAGATGCGCTGGACCGGACAGACATGGGTCATCGAGAAAGGACAAGTGCAATGACAACCGCACTGATGCTGGCTGGGCTGGCTGTCTGCCGCTGAGGCCCGAGGACAGCGAAGCCGTCCACATGCGGGCCGGTTGACGGAGGCGCAGTGCTGTGAGTTCCTCCGTCCTCGTCGGAGACCGAAGGTGGCACCGCCCCCAGGTAGCGCTCCTCTCCTGTCAGACGTCGTCGACGTCGTCGTAGGACAGCGGGTCCTCGATGGGTTCCAGGTGTGCCGACACCCGCAGGCTGGGGTCGACCGCCACGAGCTCGTCGATGAGCGCCTCGGTGAAGTCGTGGCCCTCCTTGACCGTCCACGTCCCGGGAACGAGCACGTGCATGTGCGCGAAGCGCCGGTTGCCCGCCTCGCGCACCCGCACCGCGTGGAAGTCGACCCTGCCCGCGACCCGGTGGCCGTCCAGGACGGCGTTGATGGCCGCCAGCGCCTCTGCGGAGGGAGCAATGTCCATGAGCCCGGCGACAGACTCCGACAGGAGCCGGAACCCGGTCCACATGATGTTGAGTCCCGCCCCCAGCGCGACAACCGCGTCGAGCACGGGCGAGTGGAACACAGCCACGAGCCCCACCCCGAGCAGCACGGCCACGGAGGTCATGACGTCCGTGGCGAGGTGCTTGGCGTCAGCGACCAGGGCAGCCGAGCTCTCCGCCCGGCCCGTACGGTACAGGACGGCCGCGACGGCAGTGTTGATGACGGAGGCGACGACGCTCACCGCCAGCCCCGGCCCCAGCTGCTCGGGCATGACAGGAGTGAGGATCCGCTCGACGGCGGAGATGATGATGAAGGCCGCCGCCACGAAGATCATGGTGCCCTCCACCGCGGAGGACAGGTACTCCGCCTTGGAGTGCCCGAACTGGTGGTCCTCGTCCGCCGGGCGGATGGACACCTTGAGGACGATGAGGGCCACGACTGCGGCGACGAGGTTGACGAGGGACTCTGCGGCGTCGGAGAGCAGGCCCACGGACCCGGTCATCCAGGCGGCCCCAGCCTTGAGCGCGATCGTCGTGACGGCCGCCCCGATGGACAGCCACGCGTAGCCGCTGAGGTCCTTGGGGGGCACGTACCTGGGAGAGGGCATACCCGAAGTCTGGGCCCGAGGTCCTAGTCTCGCCGAATCAGGGTTTCGGGAATCCGCAAGCCCGGTACCGGTGCCGGTTGGCCGCCCACCGCCCGGTCCGGCCGGAGATGGTGTTGGCGCCTCGCCGCCGCTCTTCCGTAGAGTTCGGCGCGTGCTGTGCGGCATGGTCTCCTCCCTTCCCGCCGTCGTGGACCTGCCCGTCCCCGACGCCCTGCCCAACACCTTCCGCGCGCTGGACCTGTGCGGCGTGCTGCTCAACGGCATCCTCGGTGGGCTCATCGCGCGCCGCAAGAACTACGACATGGTCGGCTTCGTCGTCCTCGCCATGCTTACCGCCACGGCGGGCGGGATCCTGCGTGACGTCATGATCCAGGCGGGCCCGCCCTACGCGCTCACTGACCCCTACTACCTGTACACGGCCTGCGCGGGGGCCCTCATCGCCTGGCGGGTGCCCATGCGCTCACGGCTGGCGCGCCGCTTCCTCATCGGTGCCGACGCCGTCGTGCTGGGCACGTGGGCCGCCACCGGGGCGTCCAAGGCCCTGGCGAACGGACTGGGTATCATGCCTGCTCTGCTTCTGGGCTGCCTCACCGCCGTGGGCGGCTCGATGATCCGTGACGTCTCCGTGGGGGAGACCCCGGCCGTCTTCGGTGGCAACAAGCTCTACGCCGTGCCCGCCCTGTGCGCGGCCGCGACCGACGTCGTGCTGGTGCTGTCGGGGGCGCCGGAGGCCTACGGGATGCTCGCCGCGACGCTTGTGGGTGCGGGCACCTGCCTGCTGGCCTACCTGCGCTCCTGGCGGCTGCCGGTGATGGAGGAGGTCGAGCGCGAGCGGGAGCGGCGTCGTCAGATGCGGCTGGCGGCGGGCTCGCGGCGCCCGTGGGTGGTTGTCTCCGCGCCGTACATGGACCGCGGGGGGACATCGGCGTCGGGCTGGCGCCGTGCCCTCATGCTGCGGTCCCGGCGGGTGGAGGCCTTGCAGCGCCGACGTCAGCCGCTGGCACCCGAGGACCTGTGAGGAGCGCGGGGCACGCCCGGCACACCCGACGCGCCACGCGCCCTGAGACCCGAGGTGCTGAGCGCGCTTGACGGGGTCGCGCCGGGGCCGGGGTCAACCGGGCGACCCCGTCAGGGCCGGGCTGTGGCCCGCGCGCTCAGGCGCTGCTGGCCGTGCTCAGACCGAGCGGACCTGGGCCTCGTCGACGCGGATCGGATCGGGGGTCTCGGCCTGGCCCTCGTCACGGGTGCGTCCGCCGAAGAGAGTCTCCTTGACGGCGTCGGCGACCTTGTCGGTGACGACCTCGCCCTGCTGGCGCACGAAGGAGGAGGCGCGGGAGGTCGCGGCGTCGACCTTCTCGCGCACGAAGGGCTGCTCGGCGACGCGTGAGGCCGTGGCCTTGATGCGCTCGTACTGCGCCCGGCCGGCGCGGGTGCCCAGGACGTATCCGGCACCCAGTCCGATGAGGAAGGGGATCTTGCTGGCCATGCGGGCCTCCTGTGGTTGCGTGGTGCGGGTGCCGACGGCGTCCGCCTGTGCTCTGGCGCGAGCCTACCGGGTGGGTGCAGAGCGTGCGGCGAGGCAAGGCGGTGCTTGCTGAGGTAAGACTTCCTTTACTATACGAGCGAATTGATTGCTCTTACCATTGTGGTGTGCTGGCAACAGAGGCTATTCCCACGATCCGCACCGCACCCGACCCGATGGTGGTGGTGGACCTTGACGCACGCCTCAACTGGTTGCGCGCGGGCGTCCTCGGCGCCAATGACGGCATCGTCTCCGTCGCGGGCCTCGTCATCGGCGTTGCCGCCGCTGCCCCCGGGGAGAACCAGGCGATCCTCGTCGCGGGCGTCGCCGGGGTCCTCGCCGGGGCCTTCTCCATGAGCGCCGGGGAGTACGTGTCCGTCTCCACCCAGACCGACGCCGAACGGGCTCAGGCCACGCGCGAGGGACGCGATCCCGGGTCGCTCACGAGCGCCTGGCAGGCCGCCTTCTCCTCCGCCGTCAGCTTCGTGCTGGGGTCGCTGCTGCCGCTCGGCCTCGTGCTGGCGGCTCCCGCACGCTGGAAGGTGGTCGCCACGGCGGTGGCCGTGCTGCTCGCCCTCGCGCTGACGGGTGCCGTCTCCGCCCGCCTGGGCCGGTCCCCGGCGCGGCCCGCGGTCGTGCGCAACATGGTGGGTGGCGCGCTCGCCATGGCCGTCACCTGGGGGATCGGCAACCTCATCGGCGTCAGCCTGTGATTGCGCCTCCCTCGCCCGGGGCGCCGACGATCCACGACGGCAGCAGCCGCGCGAGCTCGAAGCCGTCCCGTCCTGTCACCACGGGCACGTCCGCCTCGGCGAGCGTGCGCGCCTCGTAGCCCAGGCCCATGGGGTGCGCGATCTGCGCACCGGCAAGCACCTGCTCCTTCTGGGACAGGCGCCGGATCGCCACCGCGGCCACGCGGTCGGAGTGCTCACGCACGGCCTCGGAGTAGATGAGCGGGTCGTGCTGACCGTCGTCGCCGATAAGCAGCCAGGTGACGTCGGGCAGGTCGATCATGAGGCGACGCAGCTCGGTGCGCTTGTGCTCGATGCCTGAGCGGAACCAACCGGTGGCGCTCGGACCCCAGTCGGTCATGAGCTTGGGCGCCTTCGGGAAGCCGTTGTGCGCGAAGAAGGAGCGCAGCGTCGGCACGGTGTTCCACGGGCCGGTGGACAGGAAGATGAGCGGGGTGTCCGGGTGGGTGGCCTCGATGCGGGCGAGCAGCTGGGCCATCCCGGGGACGGCCTCACGGTTGGCGGCCTCCTTGAAGAGGAAGTTCCAGGCGGCGATGAGGATGCGGGGCACCTCGGTGACCATCGCCGTGTCGTCGATGTCGCACACGATCCCGAGCCTGTGGCCGGGGCCGACGACGTGCACGCGCGTGGTCACGGTCCCCGCCCCAGCGGCGTCGATCTCGACCTCGTGCCAGCCGGGCCCCAGGCCGTGGTCACGCACGACGACGTCGACGTAGCCGCCCTGGTCCGCGCGGGTGCGCACGCTGACGTCGCCCACCCGGATCGTCACCGGCAGGTAGGGCACGGGCACGTCGATGAGCTGGCGCCAGCCGCGCTGGGCGTCGATGAGAGTGTCGACGGCGAGGTCGCGCACCTGTCCGGGTGTCACCGGCAGGCCGCGGGGGATGGACCGGAAGAGCGGGCCCTCGGCGGGAGCGTTGGAGGGGCGCATGAGCATGCGCGCCAGGACGCGCACCATCGAGCCCTCGCCGTGGTGTGCCGTGCCGGACACGACGCTCGACCCGGTGCCGGCCCCGGGTGCCGTCGGGGCCGCGCAGGAGCCGTAGCCGTCGTAGCCGATGACGCGCGGGCGCCAGCCCACGGCCTTGAGCGAGGGGATGAGACGGCGGGACAGCTCGATCTCCGCGGCGCGCGCAATGTCGGAAAGAGGCACGTGCCGATACTAAGGGCAGCCGATCGCTGGTGTGGCGCCAAGGAATGGGGAGAACAAGCGCACGTCGACCACAGGTGCGTGCAACTGACGCGCAGCCGGACCGCCTGGGTGGGCACGGAGCAGCCGCGCGCGGAGCAGCTGTGCGTGGGCGGACCGGTCGGCCAGGCGCCGGGCTCGCTCCACGACGTTTCCCGCGACGATGTCACGCAGCATCGTTGTCTTGCCCGTCCCCGGTGGACCATTGACCCCCATCAGGCCACTGGTCGGGGCCAGGTCATGGAGGGCCTGGTTGACGGCGAACTGCTGACGCAGCGACAGCGTGTGCTCCGGGGCAGAGGGCCACCTGCCAGCGGGAATCCGTTCAGCCGCCACCGCGTCATCAACGACGGCGTCCTCGGTCATGACGTCGACACGCTCTCCCACAGGCGGCCGGGCCTCCTCAGACAGGTAGGAGGCGAGCGCCGTCGGGCACCGCCCGGCGGCCACGCTCGCACGTACGACGTTGATATCCTCCAGGAAGTAGCTGTTGAGGAAGTCGGTACCCGAGGGCCCGTCTGGCCGTTCCCGCACCAGGACGGACTCGATAACCACGCGGCTGCTGGCCAGTCCAGCCACGCTGGCGGCTTCCGCTCCCCCGAGGGCGGGGTCCCTGGGCAGCACCTTGAGCGCGCGGTCGATGCCCGACGCCTCGTGCGCGAGGCGGATGAGCTCCGACAGGGTGGCTCGTGTGCAGCGGCCCGCGTTAGTTCCGTCGGCCTCAAGGGAGTCAGCGAGCTCGCCCACCCGCTCACGAAAGCCCCGGTCTGCCTCGCGGAACTCGGCGTCCCACTGCGGTCCCGGCCTCACCGACTCCTCGGCGATCCTGGCGACCGACCACAGGCAGGAGGAGAGCACAGCGGACTCAGCGACAAGGCGACCGGCACCGTCCACCTGCACACCCGCGCAGGCGCTGCGCCCGCTCCCGCGCTCGTCGTAGGCGTCACGGTCAGCACGGAAGACCCGGTGCAGAGCCTGGTACGTGCCCTCCAGGTCGTACACGCCCAGGTAGACGGTGTGGCGCCACGTCTTTCCGTCCTTCTCCGTGTCCGGTGCAGGCCGCAACCTCTCCCACGGCAGTGGCGCACCGGGCCTCCACTCGACGACCTGCCGCTCGTCCTTCCGCCGGTGCCTCGTCGTCGCGGGCACCGGCTGCGGGGCGAACAGCTCCAGCATCCACCAGTACTCCAGGACCCTCAGTCGGTGGTTCTTCGCCGTACTTGTGCTCATGACCCGAGTCTGCCGCACGGGTCCGACACGTATTCACAGCTCAGCCGACCAGTGTCAGCACACCGGCAACCACCCTGGGCCGCCATGGACCTCAGGCCCCGTCGTCGTCCTCACCCACGACACCCAGGTCGATGTGCAGGCCCAGCGGGGTGCCGTCGGCGGCGCGGGTGAGCGTGACCGGGTAGTCGCCCGGCCCGATCTCGAAGACCGGATCCTCACCGAGAGAGACGAAGGGTCGCAGGCCTCGACACGCCCCGAGGGCACGCGCAGCACCCCGAGGTCCAGGACGCTCAGGGGCACCATGTCCGTGGGGAAGTACCTGTTGTCCTTCTCGAAAGGGCTGGGGACCGGGCCGGACGCCAGGGCGTAGAAGCTCAGGCCGTTGCCCGTCAGGTCGGTGCTCACACGCGCCATGCTAGGGCTCCCGCGCACCGAGCCGCCGTCCTCAGCCCCACAGTCCCGCCCGCTGGGCGAGGACAGCCAGGGCCACCGGCCCGGCGCTGGCCGTGCGCATGACGTGCGGGCCCAGGCGCACCGTCGTGGCGCCCGCCGCCTCCAGCGCGTCGACCTCCTGCTCGCTGATGCCGCCCTCGGGGCCGACGACGACGCCGAGCACCGGCGGCTCACCCGCCTCGGTCCCGGCCTCCTGGGGGGTGCCCGTGCCCTCAGGCGCGCACGGCAGACTCACCTGGCTGATCGGCCGCGTGCCCTCCTCGTGCAGCACGAGCACCGCTCCCCCGGCCTCGACGGCCCGGGCCACCCAGGTGCACAGCTGGGGCGTGGAGTGTGCCTCCTCGACAGCGGGCACCCGGGCGCGTCGGGCCTGCTTGGCCGCCTCGTGGGCGGTCGCCTGCCACCGGGCACGTCCCTTGGCGGCCTTCGGGCCGTTCCACACGGACACGCAGCGGCTCGCCTGCCACGGGATCACGACGTCGGCCCCCACCTCCGTGGCCGTCTCCACCGCCTGCTCGTCGCGCCCTCCCTTGGCCAGCGCCTGAACCAGGGCCAGGCGCAGCGGCGCCGTCGCCTCCTCTACCCTCTCGGTCACGCGCACACCCAGACGGTCCTTGGCTCCCCCGGCCCCGGGCTGGGTCACCTCGCACACGAGCCTCAGCCCCTCGCCGTCGGCCAGGTCCACCCGTTCACCGGCCCGCAGGCGCCTGACCGTCACCGCGTGCCGGGCCTCGGAACCGGTGAGGACAAGGAGGTCACCGGCCCGGGCCGTGGCGGCGGCCCCGGACGGCTCGATGGTGTCGGCCGTGAGAACGAAGACAGGTGCGGTCACGCGCCCCAGCCTACGGGCCGGGGCCACCGGCCACCCGGCCACCTGGCCGCCCGGTCCCCCAGCATCCGGGCCGCCCGGTCACCGCGAACCCGCCGGTGCTAGCGTCGCCTTCCATGAGCCCCCACTCCCCCGACGCCTTCCCCGAGCACGCCCAGACCGTCGCCGAGATCGCCACGAACCTCGCGGCGGTGCGTGCCCGGGTCGACGCCGCCGCGACGCGAGCCGGACGCGACAGCGCCGAGGTCAGGCTCCTGCCCGTGACCAAGACCGTCGACGAGGTGCGGCTGCGGGCCGCCTACGAGGCCGGTGTCACCCAGATGGGCGAGAACAAGGTCCAGGAGGCCCTGGGCAAGGCCACCGCCATGGCCGACCTCGCCATCCACTGGGCGCTCATCGGCCACCTGCAGACCAACAAGGCCAAGGACGTGGCCGCCTTCGCCCACGAGTTCCAGGCCCTTGACTCCCTGCGGGTCGCCGAGGCCCTCGACCGGCGCCTGCAGGCTGCGGGCCGGGGCCTGGACGTCTACGTCCAGGTCAACTCCTCCGGTGAGGACACGAAGTTCGGGCTGGCGCCCGAGCAGGTGCCCGCCTTCCTGGCCGCGCTGCCCGCCTACGCCTCGCTGCGGGTGCGCGGTCTCATGACCCTTGCCGCCCACACCGAGGACCGCGAGCGCGTCGTCGGCTGCTTCCGGCTCATGCGCGAGCTGCGCGACGCCGCCCTGCAGGCCGGAACCGTCGGTGAGGGCGAGCTGTCCATGGGGATGAGCGGCGACTTCGAGCTCGCTGTCGAGCACGGCTCGACCTGCGTGCGGGTGGGGCAGGCGATCTTCGGCAGGCGTCCCACCCCGGACAGCATGTACTGGCCGGGCCTGGCCGACGGCCGCTGAGGCCCTGCGGGCGGCCTCCGCCCGCAGGCCCCGGGCCCCGGCGGAACGGCTCCCCGGCGGATCGGCCCCGGCAACCGGTCCGAAGGTCCGCCGGCGCCCTCCCGCGAGCCCAGGTCTCCGACGGGATCCCGCCCTCGGTGGGCATCCGCTCTCAGCGGCGCTTGCGCGCCTTGCCGCTCTTGCCCTTGCCTGCGTTCTTGATCCGGTCGAGCAGCCCCTCCTCGGCGGCCACGTAGCCGTCCTCACCGCGCAGCGCCGCAAGCTCCTCCAGCAGCTCGCGCTGACGGTCGGTGAGCCGGGTGGGCGTCTCGACCGTGATCACGACGTGCAGGTCCCCGCGGCCCTTGCGGCGCAGACGCCCCACGCCCAGGCCGTCGAGGCGGATGTCGTCGCCCGACTGGGCACCGGCCCGCACGCTCACCTCCTGGTCGCCGTCGAGTGTCTCCACGGTGAAGGTGGCGCCCAGGGCGGCAGCCGTCATGGGCACGCGCAGCTCGGTGACGAGGTCGTCGCCGTCGCGCTCGAGGGTCGGGTGCCTCTGCTCCTGGATAATGGCGTACAGGTCACCGGCCGGGCCGCCACCGACCCCCGCCTCGCCCTGGCCGGACAGGCGCAGGCGCGTGCCGGTGGACACGCCCGCGGGGACGTTGATGTCAATGTCGCGGCGCACGTGGATGCGTCCCTCGCCCGCACACTCCTGGCAGGGAGTGACGATCCTCGTGCCGTAGCCGCCGCACTCGGGGCAGGGCGCGCTGGTCATGATGTTGCCCAGGAAGGAGCGCTGGACACGCTGGACCTGGCCCTGGCCGCCGCAGCCGGTGCACTGCACCGGGGACGTGCCCGGCGCGCAGCACGAGCCCTGGCAGGTGGCGCACTGGACGTAGGTGTCCACCTGGACGCTCTTCGTGGCACCGAAGGCGACGTCCGCGAGCGTGACGGGCACGGCCACCATCCCGTCCTGGCCGCGCCGGGCCCGTGAGGCCGGGCCCCGGCTCTGGCCGCCGCCGAAGAAGGCCTGGAACATGCCCCCCAGGTCGGTGAAGTCCGCTCCGGGGAAGCCGCCTGCGCCTCCGCCGCGCAGGGCGTCCTCGCCTCCGAGGTCGTACATCTTGCGCTTGTCGGGGTCGGAGAGCACGTCGTAGGCCACCGACACGGCCTTGAACTCGTCCTCGTGACCGGGGCCGGCGACGTCGGGGTGCAGCTGGCGCGCCTTCTTGCGGTAGGCCTTCTTGATCTCGTCGGCGGTGGCGTCTCGGCTCACGCCCAGCAGCTCGTAGTAGTCGCTCACAGGTGGGACTCGTCCTTCGTGTTCGTCAGCGTATTCAGCGGGGCCGGTGCGTCACCGGGGGTCGGTCCCGGACAGGAACCGGGTGAGGTAGCGGGCGACGGCCCGCACGGAGGCCATCGTCGCCGGGTAGTCCATGCGGGTGGGGCCGATGACACCCAGGTGGGCGACGGCGTCCTGCGACCCGGCCGTGTAGGAGGCGGAGACGACGCTGGCCTCGGCCAGCGCCTCGTCGTGGTTCTCCGAGCCGATGGACACGCGCATGCCGTCGCCGGCGGCGCGTGAGGCGGGGGCTCCGCCGTCGGCCAGCAGGCGCAGCAGCACCACCTGTTCCTCGACGGCGTCCAGGAGCGGTCCCAGGGAGGAGAAGTCGGGGGTGGAGCGCGCCAGGTTCGCGGTTCCGGCGACGACGAGGCGCTCCTCGGCGTCGGGCCGCAGGGCGTCGACGATCGCTCCAGTGACGGCCCGCAGCAGGAGGCGCTGCTCCTCGGGGGCCTGCTCGGCGAGGGACTCCAGGACGGGTACGACGTCGGCCGCCCGGCTGCCGACGAGGGCGGCGTTGAGGCGCACCCGCAGGTGCTCCAGGGCCGGCAGGTCGATGACCTCGCCGTCCATGACGACGGTGCGCTGCTCGACGCGTCCGGTGTCGGTGATGATGACGACGAGCACGCGGGTGGGTCCCAGGGCCACGAGCTCGAGGTGGCGCAGGGAGGTGAGCCTGAGGCTGGGGTACTCGACGACGGCGAGCTGGCCGGTGAGCTGGGCGAGGACACGCACCGTGCGGGCGACGACCTGCTCAAGGTCCGCCTCGCCGGTGAGCAGGGCGGTGATGGCGGCCCGCTCCGGGGCGGACAGGGGCTTGACGCGGGCGACCTCGTCGACGAAGAGGCGGTAGCCCTTCTCGGTGGGCACGCGCCCGGCGCTCGTGTGGGGCTGGTGGATGTAGCCCTCGTCCTCCAGGGCCGCCATGTCGTTGCGGATCGTCGCAGGGGAGACGCCGAGCCGGTAGCGCTCGGCCAGGGCGCGTGAGCCCACCGGCTCGCGGGTGCGCACGAAGTCGGTGACGATGGCGGACAGGACCTTGAGGCGGCGGTCGTCGGCCATGCGGGTCTCCTTCCTCCTCGTCGGCGCTGTGCGGGTGCCTTCCTCTCGCGGGTGCTTAGCACTCTCACGGTGTGAGTGCCATCCTACGCCGGGGCCCGGCGGGTCAGGCCACCCTCGGGCGTGAGGTTC
>ERZ772971.1726-NODE-1726-length-12460-cov-8.986860_pt1 | contig 12460 bp, 10 predicted proteins | sample MGYA00511943_ERZ772971 | MGnify/ENA primary metagenome ERZ772971 (study PRJEB29015, sample SAMEA2737929) | human oral metagenome | biome: human oral; feature: human-associated habitat; material: dental | place: China | collected 2144 ... | reverse complement strand
GATAAAGAAAAGGCAGAAAATTTTGAACAATGGCGAAATCAGAAAAATGCATGAAGCAAATAACACAAACTCAGGGAGTTTATAGGATTGGATAGGAACGCTTAGGGTATAAAAAAGCCCTTGAAGTCAATATTTTCAAGGGCTTTTAGGGCTGGGGTCATCTGAATTACATGTCACAAACCCTCTAATTATAAAGAAGTATCTAAATTCAAACTTTACCGATGTTACTTTCAGTGTTACTAAAAGGAGAAATCACAAGGAAATTGGCAGATTTTTTTAGGTTATCCAAACCCCTTAATCAATTTATAGATTGGTTTTAACTTTACTTTATATCGTAATACAATCATCAAATCATTTTCTTTCGATGGTTCTTCATCATGATAGGCGTTTTCACTATACTACTCGTATCAAATTCTATACTTAATAGGTGGGAAATATGATGTATATAGAAACTATTATCGGTAAGCCTAAAACAGAAATGCCACATTATACCAATGATGCAATGGAATTATTAGCAAAATTAGCAGATTATGGCGATAGGAATGCTCAGAAAATGCTAGGTTGGCATTATCTTAATGGTATTTTGGTTAAAAAAGATGCTCAAAAAGCATATCACTATCATTGTAAAGCAGCGAATCAAAATGATGTTGAGGCGAATTTAATTCTGGGGTGGCATTATGAATATGGTGTCGGTACGGAAATGTGTTACTACAAAGCTATTGAACAATATGAAAAAGCAGCTCGTAAGGGTAATGAAGAAGCCTCTCTTCGTTTGATTGAGCTTTATCTATATGGAAAGAATATAGAAGATGACTATGAAATCAAAATTGATAGTCATCTTGAGCGTGCTTTTTATTGGGCAGAATTTGTCAGGAATAGCAAGAATCCGCTTATCTAGCGATATTTGGGTATTTTATATCGAGATCATAAATGGGATTTTGCTGCTGCATTACATTATTTTCTACTTTCAGCTAAACAAAATGATAGTGCATCATTATTTTCTACAGCTTCTGTTCTAGAAAAGATAGATGTAGACAGATGGATATCTCAAAAAAACTTAGAGTTAATTTGGAAAATCTATAATGAAAAACAGCTTCATCCAATCAGTGGCACGACAAATGAATTTGAGCAACTTGCTCTTAAATTTTATAAACACAGCTGAACAAGGAGAACTGCTTGCAGCCACTTATGTGGCTCTATGGTATGAGAAAAGAAAATTATATGATGAAGCACTCAAATGGGCGAAATTGCCCGCTAAGGAAGGCTATTTTACAGCACAGAGAATCATTGCCAGATGTTATCCTCAAACCCAATATTTAGACCTTTACCTTGATGATGCAATAAAATCGCTTGAGTGCATTAAACAGAAAGCGGATAACAAGGACATTTCAGAAACTCTTCAAGAATGCTACCAAATTTCTTTTGCAATGAATAAAGAGTTATATGAATTTTCAGGCACTCCAGAATCATTGGAAAAACTGGCATATTGTTATGAAAATGGGTTTGGCGTAGAACAAGATTACCAAAAAGCGTTTGAACTATATAAAAGTGCAACAAATGGGACAACTTGGAGTGCGAATATATCGGAGCGTCTAGGCTATTTATGCTCAACAGATAAGGTAAAATCAGATTTATTTAATGATGTGATGTATTACCTAGATGCGTCTGAAAAAGGTAATTTCGCTGCACAAAAATGGTTGGTTTCAAATCATTCAAAGTATCAAGAGTATTTGGAGCATGTGCATGGCGTATCTGATGATGAAGAAAGCATCTCCTATAAAGAAAAAATACGATGGTTAAAAGTCGTTGCTGAACAAGGCGACCTTGATGCTCAAGTTATACTTGCCGATATTTACTGTAATCAAAAAGAAGAGCTGAAATGGCGCAAAATGGCAGCAGAGCAAGGAGATCTACTAGCACAAAATAGATTGGGCTATCTTTATGAAAGCGGTCGTATTGTTGAGAAAGATTACTCCGAAGCCCTAATCTGGTATAGAAAATCAAGAGAGATTGATGAGTCTCAAGAGAGAATCAGTTATTTCTATGAATTTGGGTTAGGTGTTGATAAAGATGAGCGTTTAGCCTATTTATGGGGGAAAATAGCTGCTGAAAATGAAAATCCTGATGCTATAGAACGACTTTCTGGTTTGCTTAAATATCAAGATATGTAATTACCTCTAAAAATACAAAAGCCAATCTTAAAAAAGATTGGCTTTATTGTTTATAGTGAGTTATCAAACAACTTGTCTAGCGAAACATCTAGGGCTTTTGCTATCTGTACTAGATTGATAACCGTGATATTACGCTCGGCACGCTCCACCATACCTATATAAGTACGGTGTAAACCTGCCAATTCTGCCAACTCTTCTTGCGAAAGACCTTTTCGCACTCTTGCTAATTTAATCGACAAACCGAGCTGTTTTAATAACATTTTGCGTTCTTCTGTATTCATATTGATGACTTTATAAAAGACATCAATAATAAACTACATACTTTGCGTAGCATTCAGAAAGAATACTGATATTTTAGTAAAGTATCATTAGATTCTTTTGTATAATCCATCATTATGATACCAATAGTGTTCTTTTTTTGAGCTTTAAAAATTTTTATAATGTCAATATATTGACACCATGAAATTTTATGAGTACATTAAATAAACGTAAATTAAATCCTCTTCTAGTTATTTTTTGTTGATAAAAGTCACTAGAAGAGGATTTTTTATTACCTGCTTCTAGCTAAATAAGTAGGAGAAAAATATGGAGAATGAATGGAATTGCTATGATAAGTGGATAGAAATACGCGATAAATTGGACTCTTTAGGTATCAGAGATAAATATGAAATCTATATATTAGAAAGCCTAGAAGAGTATCGAATTAAAGATATGTATAATATGTTAAATAATCGTGATGTGCTTGCTTCGGCAAATGGATTTATGGTTTTTTCAGATGAAAAGAGAATTTACTTTGTAAGACAAAAGGAAGATCCATTTTTAAGTTCTTTCTCTATCAATTTTCCGATGAAACATCCCGTTGAAGGACGAAGAATGTCCAACGTTCTTTTTAGAGTCATTCATATTATTTGTAATTATTATGAAAGACATTATTTGAAATCAAATAAATCAGAAATTTTTAGTAAAGAAATTGAACGATATGGCTGTGAGATTAAGATAAATTGCTTGGTAGGAGAAGTTATTGAGGTTTTGGCTGTTTTGCAGAAAATTGTGAAGGGGCTTTATGTTTATGAAGAAAATAAGGGCTGATTAGCCCTTATTTGAATTATTATTTAGTTTTCCATTTTATTGGTATTTCTTCAAGTAATTCCCAGCGGTTTCCTTTGTCATCATAAGGATCTATAGGGCTTGAATATTGTTGCTTTTCTCCTTCAGAATTGTAATATCCATCAAATTTGATAAGCTTTATCGTTGCACTATCCAATTTAGTTGCAATGCAAGCTGACGAGCTTTCGGTTGTCCGACCGCCTAACCCGAAAAATGTTGATACAGTATGGCTTGAATAATTACAACCGGCAGCACCTAATTTTTTTAAACTTTCTAAACTTAAGTCTATTCTAGTATATACATTTGAAACAACCTCATTACTTTCTGATAAAACTTCAAGTTGCTTCTTACTTGGTTTAATATAGAATTGAACATTTTCAAATGGAGTATTATCCACATTTTCTATTCTAAATGAACTAACAGTGGGTTCTAACTTAAGGTTTACATTACCTGTTTTTTCATATTCTTCATGGTTATAATCTAACTGAAAGTAAATTCTAGAGTTTTTGATTTTATATGAGTTTTCTTTAAATAGATACTTTTTAGCATCTTCTAAGTGCTCTCTATAATCAGCTTCAATTTTTTCGCGATTTTTCTCAAAATAAGCTTTAGTCTCCGCTTCTTTTCTATTAAAAGAATCATCTTGAGAACAATAATCTTTTTTAAAGTAATCACTTCTATCAAGATCTGTCTTTCCTTCAACAAAATAATCTATATATTCATGACTATGAAGAATATCTGTAACAGAAATTTTCTTTATTTCAGAGTTACAGGAATTTTTAATATTGTGTGGAAAGCTTTCTTCTAACAGATCTCCAGTTTCGCTATAGCTGATATCATATGAGGACATATCGTGATATACTGAAGATAATACATCTAAACTAAAGATTGTAGTTACAGCAGGAAAAATAAATTTCCCAAAGGTTTGAAATGACATTACATTTCTCCTTTGCTATTTTTCTTATTGCTTAACTCGCGTAATATCTCAATAGGATAAGTAACAACTGTTTTTACATATGAGATTAAAAATTCTTTAGAGTTTACATCTAGTTTTGATGTTCTTCTATGAGCAATATAGCAACCAATAATTAAATATATGTAAATAAATTCTTTCATGTTAATACTCCTTTTATACTCTTAATTGATAAAATCAACCTTAATCTTTCCACCATTATTGATTTCATTTACTAGATCTTTACTTAATCCAAATAAGATTTTTCCTTCCACACTTCCAGTAAAGAAATTCAGATTAGATTGGCTAATTTGAGGTTTAAACCCTTTATCTTCTATTAAACTAGAAATTACATCCTGATTTTGGAACTCATTATTATATTTAATGATATATCCTCCATTAGAAAGTCTGTGATTATATGCAGGTTGAATAGATGTAAGCTCTGTACCATCTTTTTCTTCTAATACTAAGCGAAGTTTAAATTCTTTTTCCTCAGTTAATTTATTCATTAAATAGTTCAATTTCTCTTCACTAACATTAGCTTGATTAATGTTTCGTTCCTTGGCTGTATTAATTTCAGTACTGTTCAGAGAAAATGATTTACCTTCGCTATCTTTTAATGCAGTAAATACTTTTCTAATGCTTTTGGTATATTCTTTATCTAAAGAAATTTTAAATGGCAGTTCAAAAACTAAATCACCACTATTACCTTCAACATTGTTGCCATTTTCATCTTTAACCTCTACCAATGCTGTTGATGTTAACTCAAACTTTGAAATGGTATTTTTATTAATAGGCTCGATAAGTAAATCATCGACTAACTGCTCAAAAGTAACTTCTTTTACCTCACTTGAAGCAGTTACTACTTTGCCATCTTCTTTAGAAAATACTTCAGCAGTGGCAACCTCCGCCGTTTCACCCGTCTCCGTGCCTTCTACCACAACAGCTTGAGCCAGTGATGAAATGCCGAATAAACCTGTTAAAAGCAGTTTATATTTCATTTGAGTTTTCCTCTTAATTGATACCAAAAAAATCTTTTAGAAAAAACAAGGTTTCTTTTTGATGACTATAGTGTTCATATGTTAGCATAAAAGTTTATATTTCAGTCAATACTCGCTGAAAATAAATCAGTAAATTCACTTATCAAAGGGCAAACAGATGAATAAAATTTTCAAAGTGGTTAAAAATAAATCAGGAAAGCAAACGGTTGTATCGGAGTTGGCTACAGGGAAGCGAAAAGGCATGATGTCTTTGATTGCGATGACGTTAGCAACAATGTCGCCGTTGGTATTTTCTGCACCGACTTTAGTTGAAGATGGCTTGATTGCGCCAAATTCTAAGCAGGCAATTAACGGTGGGCAATTTGCTCAGTTGGAACAAACGCTTTATACCAGCGTGGCTCAGTCTGTAAATACGAAAAAAGTCGCGGAGCAAGCAGTCACCCTAGCCACCGAAGCCAAACAAACTGCTCAAACCGCCAATTCAAATGTGAATAGTGCGATTGCTCGTATGAGTGAAGTAGAAAAACAAGTAGTTAAAAATACGGCAGATATTACCAAACTCAATGGTAGTGTATCAGGTTTATCTGACCACATTACTACCGCAACAAATACGGCAAATGAAGCTAAAAACGGTATCTCCGACTTAAACACCCAAATTGAAAGCGTAAATCAAAATGTTACCGCTTTAACAGGGCGAGTCACGCAAGCTGAACAAACCGCAAACCAAGCCTTAGAATTAGCAAAATTGAATACAGGTTCAAGTGCAGAAGTCAGCCAAAATGCAATTAATGCAGCAAGTGAAGCAAAAGCGTTGGCGCAATCAGCTAACTCAAATGCTACTCGTGCATTAAATACAGCGACAAGTGCATTAAGTACAATTAATGATGTTCAATCTGAATTTGTAACAGTTAAAAATACGGCTGATGCAGCAAGCCAACGTAGTGATTTAGCGATGCAAAATGCTAATACAGCTCAAAATACAGCTAATTTAGCCGTTCGTAACTCAAACAACGCAGAAAGCATTGCAAATGCAGCTAAAACCACAGCCGAAACAGCTACTCGTAGCGCAACTACCGCTAATCAAACCGCAGATCGTGCGCAAACTACGGCAACCCGTGCAGCAGCAACAGCAAATCTTGCAAGTATTTCAGCAGGTAATGCAGAGCAGTTAGCGCAAGAAGCAAAAGATACTGCTACTCAAGCTAAGTCAGGTTTAGTGGCAACAAACGCAGAACTTGCAAAAGTTACTTCAACTCAAGCTGATTTAAAAGCAAAAAGTGAAGCAAATGAAAAAGCGGTTACTGGCTTAACTGGTCGTGTAGCTAACGTTGAAACTGGTGTGCAAACCGCACAAACCAATGCACAAAGTGCGGTAGATCAATCAACCGAAGCTAAAACTACGGCGGAACAAGCTAATGATAAAGCTAAAAATGCAGAAAACAATGCAAATACAGCTTTAAGTACAGCTAATAACGCAAACGCCAACGCAACCAGTGCATTAACGCAAGCGCAAAATGCGGTTAAAACAGCGCAAGAAAATACCGTACTTGCTAATCAAGCGGTTGCCAAAGCAGAAAGCGCAGAGCGTACCAGTGCGCAATTAAGAGAAATCGCTAATGAGGCAAAAGTAAATGCCGAAAACGCAGTTGAAAGCGTAAAATTGGCAAATACACAATCTACTCAAGCCTTAACTAAATCAGGCGAAGCCGTAGATAAGGCTAATAACGCTGAAACTATTGCAAATCAAGCTCATTTAGCAAGTCAGCAAGCGGTAGAAAAAAGCGATCAATCTGTAACAACCGCAAACATTGCTTTAAGAAAAGCTAATAATGCGGATAAAAATGCCGCTGATGCAAATGTTAGCGCAACAAAAGCGGTTGAGAGTGCAACACAAGCCTTAACACAAGCAACAGAGGCTAATAAATTAGCTGTTATCGCAGATGGTAATGCGAAACAAGCACAGGCTCAATCTGTTAGCGCAAACAATCTTGCAACAACAGCAAAAGCAAATGCAGACAAAGCAATTCTGGATTCTTCAAAAGCAATTTCAGATGCAAATCAAGCTAATGTAACTGCTAATACAGCAAATGATAAATCAGATAATGCCGTTCGTACCGCTAATAATTCTGCTCAAAAAGTAGATTTAATGGACGTAAAAGTACAAAAACACGATACAGAAATTAATGCAATGCAAACCGCATTAATTGATACGGTAGGTAAAGCTGAAAAAGCTGAATTAGTTGGCAATCAAACTCGTTCAATGGGTGAAAATGCGATTAAAAAAGCAGAACAGGCTTCTGAGAAAGTGGTTGAACTTGAAAAAACAGTTGTGCAGTACAATGCAGAAAAAACTTCTGTATCACTTAACAATGCAACCTTGAATGATTTAGCGGACGGTGAAGTTAGCAAAACCTCTAGTCAAGCAGTGACAGGTAAACAACTTCACGCCACTGAACAAAAGGTGGAAAAAGTGGTACAAGAGCAGTTAGTGCCAGCGCAACAACAAACGGCTCAAATTAAATCGGAAGTGGTTACAAATAAAGCGAATATCGCCACCAATAAAGCCAATATTGCGAAAAATTCGCAACGTATGGAGCAAGTGGTTGAAGTGGTAAACAACCAAACCGCACGCATTAATGAAAACACTCGCATTGTTGAGGCTCAAGCAGGACAAGTAACTCAAAATACACAAGCGGTTTCTAAAAACCGTCAAGCGATTACTGAAAATCGTCAAGCTATTGCTGAAAATCGTCAAGGGATTATTGAAAATCGTCAGGTGATTGCTGAAAATCGTCAGGCGATCCAAAGTAATAGCAAACGTATTGATGAACTTGAAAACCGCTCTCACCAAGATCGCCGACAAGCTCGTGCAGGTGTTGCGGGTGCGATGGCAATGACTCAAATTACACCAGTACAAGGTAAAACTTTTACAGTTGGTGCAGGTGTTGGTACTTATCGTGGCGAAGACGCTGTATCGGTTGGTGTAAAATATGCACCAAAAGAAAATGTGGTGATTAGTATTTCAGGATCAGCCGATACAAGAGGCGGATTCGGGGCTGCGACTGGAGTTAGTTTTGGACTTGATTAGCCCGAAATTATCCTGATTTTTTACTATCAAAAGCATCTTTTAGCATTGCTGGAAGATGCTTTTTTCTTGTTAAGTGCTCTCGATTTTGCCTTCGTCAGGTAGTCATTTGGGGCAAAAAGCTCAGAAAAAGTTGCTGCATTGAACAAAAATTAAGCAATCAAACTTTTCTTGTACTAATTGATTTTTTCAATGCTAATGTGATTTTCATAGTGTTTTATTTATAGCGTATGCTTAAATTAGATAATTTTAATATTTATTAAATTTTTTCTTTTTATTTTTTGATTGATGATTTTCAAAAAATATCTAATAAATTCATATTTAATTTGGATGAAATAATTTTTTTATTAAAAGGATTTAAGGTCTTTTGATTATTTTAGGTTTTAAAAGGTAATTAAATCCTTTAAGGTTTTAAAAAAGACTTTAATTTAAAAAAACAGCATAAAACGGTGTGACAAGATTGTTTTCTTTATTTTAAAAATAATTTTTTATCCAATAAAGAGAGCGCTTAGAGCATGTTGAACTTACTTGAATGATATTGTAAGCCTTGTAATTTTTTCTTTCATCTTCTCTTAAAGTGTATTCTTATTTTGGGTATAAATACTATTTATAACAAATATTAAGTTTATAAATATAAATTAAAAAATAAATATTTCTCCTTAGCCTGAATATTTCTTTCTTGTTAGTAATTTGTATTTTTTATTATTGTTAATTTAATCTTTTATTTATTTTTCACTTAAATAACACTTTTCTTATGCTTTCTTTTTGTGTTGATCATTTCATTTTTGTGGTATAGCCTATTTTCATTATTTATTAAATTTTTAAGAGGGATGAAATGAACGATAAAATTAAACTCCTTAGACCAAAAGAGGTTATTCAAAAACTCAGTATTTCTAAAAGTACATTCTATGACTGGCAGAATAAAAAATCGAAAAGATATAGAAATGACTTTCCTAAGCCGCTCTCTATTGGTGCAAATTCTGTAGGTTATTTAGAAAGTGAAATTAATGCTTTTATTTTAAATATGGTACATCGTAGATCTAAATAAGGAGATACTATGTCAAAACTAGTTGAATTAATGATTAATACACTACCAATGCTTGATACTCAATCTCAAGCATTAGCAAGACTTTTCTTAGAAAAGCAAGGTAAATGCGGCACTTATTTAGGTTCGGGAAAAACAATGGGGAGAGTATTTTCGGCTACATCTAAATGTGTGTTCTTAACTTGTACATCTTGTTACAATGAAAAATTATTGAAATTACAAAAAGAAGTGATAGCTAGTTTCAAATTGATTATCAAGAACCCTCGTATTCTTGATTTATTATCAGGTTTCATTCCCAGAAAAGATAATTCCTTGATTCAGTGGGTTGCGCGAAATAAAGCCAAATTATCTTATAAGCTAGATGATTTTAAAGCTGTTTTCTGCATGCTTTCTCCTGAAAATGTGATTGCTACATCCACTTATCAATCTTTTGAAGAGATTAAAGAAAATATAAATCTTCTTTATGCTTCATTGGTTCACCATCTTGGATTGTTTTCATTACTAGATTGTAGATGCACTGAACAAGATAACATAATTAACACTCATGGGCATGCTATCATTTTGTTTGATAAAAACTTTAATTATTCAAATATTGGAAAGGATTTTAGAGTTATTGCTTACATTACTAAACCAAGAGAGAAGGAGTTTGAAGAAACCATAGATCCCTTTTATTGGTTAAACGTTGGGTTATCCGTTTACTATGATCATACTCAAGATAATAAGCCACGCCGTTATCAGAATTATATCTTTAAAGATGCCTTGAAGGAGAGCAGAGCTGAAAATAACAAACACATTACGAACGAGAAGTTACATAATGAACTTGCAACACCAATGGATAAGAAAAAAGATGATCATATTCAGATAGGCAATTACAAGCAATCTCATTATTTGAATAAATTGAAAAAAGAAGTGGAATATTCCTATAAAAGAACAAGTAAGATTATTATTCCTGATGAAAAAATGAGTATTCTTGAAGTGGTTTATTTGTATAAAAAATCACCACATAAATTTTGCGATTGTGCGGAAAAGCTAGATAGAAGAAGGCTGGAAGCATTATTCGAAAAATTGAATATATCTACATCTAAAATTAAATCATTAATTATTACGCGGAAAAAATTCCGCTGGATAAAAGGAAAAAGAGGTAAATTTCAAAAAGTGTGGGTAAATTGAACTATATAAAATCTTGGGCCTGAGTGCAGTCAATTTTAGTAAAATTTGATTTTCTATAGGTAGACATCGCAAAAGAGAGAAGGCAATTATCAATCTTATAATTGCTTTCTCTCGTTAAATTACATAATGAATTTGAGTATTCACCACTCAATTTCTTACCGCAAAATGAGCCAAAATTCGCAATTTAATCGTTGTTGAAATATGGCGAAAAAATCTTGCAAGTAACGTGAACAGGATTTACGAAAATCGGTTGCTAATTCGTAGAGAAATTGTGGTTTTTTAGTATTCAGCAGATTACTCATTAACAACTTTTAAATGATACTGCGGAATAGTTCCATGTGAGCATTGATCGATAAAATCTGCCCACGCTTGTAGTATAGTAAAACGCTGTTTAAGGTAATCACTTCGGTTGTATGCGGTATGAATGCGATCTTGATTTATATGAGATAACGCCACTTCAATCATATCTTTGTTATGACCTTGTTCATTCAGGTAAGTACTGGCAATGCTCCTTAATCCGTGAGCAACGAGTTTTCCGTGATAGCCCATACGTTTAATCGCAGCATTAGCGGTTTGCGTGTTGGTATGCAATTTTGGATTTCTTTCACTTGGAAAAAGATATTCTTTGCCACCACTCAATTTTTTAATTTCCTTTAGAAGTGCCATTGCTTGGCGAGAAAGGGTAATTTTATGTTCTCGACCACGCTCATCTTGCTTAATCCCTTTTTGAATATAGATTGTCCAAATCTTAGATTTCTCATCAATATCTTCATAACGAGCCATAGCAGCCTCGTTAGGGCGTGTCATGGTCAGTAGTTGCCATAAAATAAGATAACGTGCTTGTAGCTTAATTTTAGCACGATTTAAGGTCATCAGAAATTCAGGCAGATCTTCTGGACGGATCGTTTTAAAGTATTCAACTGTAGGATTATCAAATTCTTTCGAAAGATTTGCTGTGGGATTATGCGAAATAATGTTGCAGTGCAAAGCAAAATCCATAATCTCATTCAACTTTTGAATAGAACGTCTAAGCGTTTCTAACGTGCCTTTATCTTGAAGTGTCTTAAATGCTTTCAATACTAAAGGTGCAGTAACTTGAGTAATCGGTAATTTACCAAAATGCGATAATAAAATACGTTCAATCAGGCTTTTGACATCTTTTGCATAGCCCTCAGAGAAATTCTTGCGAGTTTTGCGATGTTCAAACCATTGCAAAGCGACGGCTTCAAATGTGTTGTTTAGCTCGTCTTGTTTTGCTTGTAGTTGATTAGCTCGATATTCGGCAGGATCAATATTTTGGGCTAGTAATGAGCGATATTCATCTCTTATTTTACGAGCTTGAGCAAGCGACAATTCAGGATAAATACCTAAACTGATATTTTTACGTTTTTTAGTGGAAGGATGGTAATAGTTAAAAATCCATAATTTAGAGCCATTAGTTTTAACTCTTAAGAATAGCCCACTCCCATCTGCAATGGTTGTATTCCTTTTCAGCAGGCTTTGCTCTGTCTATTTCGGTATTCGTTAAAGATTTTGTTGTTCTTGGCATAGCAGAATCACCTGTCATTTAAGAAATATAAAAAGCGGTAAAAGCCTTGTAGCATAAGACTCTTAATGCTTGTAGTAACATCGGCTTAAGTTGTTTTATCATAGTGTTACTATCGGTGTTACTAAAATCGTTGGATTAGGTTGGAATGGATAGGATTAAATAGGACAATAAAAAAGCCTTGGTTCTTTATATACCAAGGCTTTATCGGACTTTATAACACTTGTTTGGAATTGGATTTGGTGGAGCTGGGGGGAGTTGAACCCCCGTCCGGAATTCCTCTACCGTTAGTACTACACGTTTAGTCAGTCTTTAAAATTCGCTTAACCCTGCGGACAGACACGCGATAATTAAGCTAGTTTGATTCAATTTAATGCTTCGAT
>ERZ772971.1721-NODE-1721-length-12480-cov-2.731751_pt1 | contig 12480 bp, 10 predicted proteins | sample MGYA00511943_ERZ772971 | MGnify/ENA primary metagenome ERZ772971 (study PRJEB29015, sample SAMEA2737929) | human oral metagenome | biome: human oral; feature: human-associated habitat; material: dental | place: China | collected 2144 ... | reverse complement strand
TCTATCTCTTTCACGATAAGCCAGTACAAAGCATTAATACTTAACTAGATTATCTTGCGTATTCTTATCAAAGAGATGAACAGCATTATCTTCAAATTTAAACCACACTTCATCACCAATTTTGAGGTCTCGTTTTGCAAGTTCAGTTGCTGGAACAATAAGGACAAAATTACCGTCGTCTGTATGAACATGAAGGTGAACAGTGGAGCCCATAAGCTCGCTTACCTCAAGATTACCCTTAAAAGCGCCAATTCCATTTGGCTCAGTCAAATAAATTTGCTCTGGCCTAATTCCGACTATAACGTCTGTTGCTGGTGCAGCAACCCACGACTGTGCTAACAGGTTTGCCATCTCAGGAGAAATTTCAAATGACATGTTTTCTGTCTCTACATGAAACTCATTATCCACGCGAATAAGATGCGCATCAAAGAAATTCATTTGAGGCATGCCAATAAAACCAGCAACAAAGAGGTTTGCAGGCCTATTGAACACTTCTTGTGGAGTTCCAATTTGCTGGACAAATCCGTCTTTCATAATGACAATGCGGTCACCCAAGGTCATAGCCTCTGTCTGGTCATGTGTAACATAAACAAAGGTTCCATTAACCTTCTGACGAAGCTTAATAATCTCTGTACGCATCTGGTTTCTCAGCTTTGCGTCAAGGTTTGAAAGTGGCTCATCCATCAAGAAGACTTTTGGATCACGAACAATTGCGCGACCAATTGCAACACGCTGACGCTGACCACCGGAAAGTGCCTTTGGCTTACGATCAAGATATGCCGTGATGCCTAATGTTTCTGCAGCTGCACGGACCTTCTCGTCAATAACTTGTGGATCTACCTTCTTAAGCTTAAGGGTAAATGCCATGTTGTCATAAACGGTCATATTTGGATACAGCGCATAGCTTTGGAAGACCATTGCGATGTCTCGATCTTTTGGTGCAACATCATTGACAAGCTTTCCATCAATATAAAGCTCACCAGCAGAAATATCTTCTAGGCCTGCAATCATGCGAAGCGTAGTAGATTTGCCGCAACCCGAAGGACCAACAAGCACCACAAACTCGTGCTCCTTAATAGTGAGATTGAAGTCTTGAACAGCGACAACACCTTCTTCAGTCACCTCAAGGTTGCTCTTTTTCTGCTCAGTTTTCTTACCAAAGAGAGACTTGCGCTTCTTCTCATTTGGGTAAATCTTTTTTATATTCTTTAAAACGATTTCTGCCATGATAAAACCTTTCAGAAATGCCTATAGCTTGCTGCAATACATTGAGATTTAGCCTTTTACCGCGCCAGAAATGACACCATTGATGATGTAGCGCTGGCACAGCAAATACATAATGACAATTGGGATAATAACCATCATGATGCAGGCAAACATTGGACCCATCTCTACGCGTCCATATCCACCTCTAAAGTACTGAATCAGAATTGGGATAGTTTGGTATTTGGTTCTATCCAGTACGAGATATGGAAGCAAATAGTCATTCCAGACCCACATGGTTTCGAGAATACCAACAGAAATATACGTTGGCTTCATAATAGGTAAAACAACATGGAAGAATGTCTGAAGTGGGTTGCAACCATCAATAGTTGCAGCTTCCTCAATCTCAAGAGGAATGGTCTTAACAAATCCAGCAAACATGAATACTGCTAATCCAGCACCAAAGCCCAAGTAAATGAAGCAAATGTTAAAAGGAGTATTAAATCCAAGTGTATTTGCCATATTGGACAGCGTGAACATAAGCATCTGGAAAGGTACTACCATCGAGAAGACAAACAGGTAGTACAAAATGTTGCTAATGCGATTTTTTACACGAACAATAAACCATGCACACATTGAGCAGCAAACCAAAATCAACGCTACGGATGTGATGGTAATTACTAGAGAATATCCAAAGGCTGCTAAAAAGCCTTGCTTCTCTAAAGCGGCAATGTAGTTAGCAAAACCTGCAGAGTTCTCTGATGTAACAAAATCAAACGCCGTGGATGTAGTAATAGTTGTTTCTTCTTTGAATGAATTCATCAGGATCATAACCATTGGATAAATCCATGCAAGAGAAAGAATGGTAAAGAATACAGCAAGAATTTTATTAATGATTTTATCGCGCTTCATTATTGCTGCACCTCCCTTGACCTGGTGGCTCTTAGCTGAATCATGACAATACAAATAACTAGAATGCAGAAAATAACAGCTTTAGCCTGGCCGATACCCATCCACTTTGCTCCCTGTCGAGCGTAGAAGGTATTGTAGATATTAAGAGCAAGCATTTCAGTTGCGTGCTTAGGCTCACCTGCAGTAAGCGCCAGATTCTGATCAAATAATTTAAAGCCATTTGTTACCGTCAAGAAAAGACAAATAGTAATGGTAGACATAAGGTTTGGAATTTTTACCTTCCAAAGTGTCTGCCAAGCATTTGCTCCATCACCTCTCGCTGCTTCAAGATAATCACTTGGGATAGACTGCAGGCCAGCAATATAAATGATCATCATGTAACCAACTTGCTGCCAAAGAGTAAGAAGAATCATTCCCCAGAATCCAGCAGTGCTATTAAGCGCAAGAAGCTGCTCGCCCACAATAGAAAGCGCGCAGTTAATCAAAATATTCCAGATGTATCCCAGAACAATGCCGCCAATAAGATTAGGCATAAAAAAGACAGTTCTAAATGAATTGGTACCCTTAAGGTCTTTTCTAGTTAAGGCAAGCGCAATTGCAAGCGCTAATACATTAATAAGAACTGTTGAGACTAATGCAAATAATGCGGTATACCAAAAAGCATTAGCAAACTGTGGGTCAGAGAAAGCTGCTACATAGTTATCTAGACCAACTGGTTTAGCATCGCTAATGGTAATAAATTTACAAAACGAAAGATAAAATCCCTGCACAAACGGAATCATAAAGCCAAACAAAAAAGATAGCGCAGTAGGCAGAACAAATAATGGCCACCACCGCTTCAACATCTTAGCCATAGAGATACCCTCCAATAACAAAAGACGAGAAGAGAGATCTCTCTTCTCGTCTCTCACCAATCAAAGCATTACTAGAAGGACTACTATGCGTTAGCCTCTTTTTCAGTCTTCCAACCATCAACGAATGCGGACTTAACAGCATCCCAGTCCTCTGTTCCTGCTGCATAGCCCTTAAGTGCACTGGAGAGATTGTTCTTCCACTCCTGAGAAGGAATGTAAATGAAGTCCCAAGCCACGGACTCATTACCCTTCTTTGCATACTCAGCTGCAATGTTTGCAAGGGCATTCTTAGTTGCCTTTGCATTCTTGAATGGAATGGTGAAGCCCATATCCTCAGCGATTGCAGTGGTAGCAGTATCAGAAGTTACGCACCAATAGATAAAGTCAAGTGTTGCCTTCTGGGAAGCATCATCTGCCTTGGAGCTTACGCACCAGTAATTCTCGCCACCAGAGCACATACCCTGCTTCTCTTCACCCTTTACGCCAATGTAAATTGGAATCATACCAAGAGCATCGTCACCAAGCTTCTTGATGTCGTTATATGCCCAAGTACCGTTCTGGTAGAAGACTGCGTCGCCGTTGACAAACTCTGCAACAGCATCATCACCGGTCTTGCCAGAAAGCTCTGTTGGGCTGCATGTAGCATTGTTGATATAGAGATCAAAAATCTGCTTGTAGTTAGGGAGATACGTTCCCTTAATTTCCTTAGCCTCAGGCTTACCAGTATCCTTGAACTCATAGTATAGAGGAAGATTTGCAAGGTGTGTGGTAAAACGCCAGTCAGAACTGGAATCAAGGCCAGCGCTGGTAAATGCACCCTTTACGCCAAGCTCTGCTTTGCGAGCCTGAATATCCTCAACGACCTTCTTTAGTGAGGCAAAGTCCTTGATGTCATCTCCCTTATAGCCAGCCTTCTCAAGCAGCTTCTTGTTGTAGACAACACCGTAGACAACGCCATCCTCCTGAAGTTTAAGAGCGTCATTGGTAAGCTCATCCAGAATCTTGGCACCCTTTAGGTCAATACAGTAATCCTTTACACCAATAAGACCAGAAGGACCATTTGTCTGGAACAGTGTTGGAGCTACAGAAGCGTCCTTGTTAATCTCAGACTGGAATGTCTGTGCATAAGTATCAGAAGCAGCGGTTACTACCTTTACAGGAACCTTTGTTTCCTCAGTATACTTAGCTGCAAGATCTTTCCACTGCTGATCAGACTCAGGCTTGAAGTTTAGAAAGTAAACAGAGCCTTTTGCTGAATCAGATTCTCCCTGCTTTGAAGGATTATTTCCTCCACAAGCAACAAGACCCAGTGAGCAAAGAGCTGATGCACTTAAGGTGACAAACTGCCTACGATTGATACCGGACATAAGACTCCTCCTTAGAGAGCGCTCCTATCCCTTTGCTAGGTTGAAGCCTCTTCTCTTGATTTTCATAAGCTATGCTTTGATACATATTCAAAACAATTTTGCTTACTTCTATAGAGTAAAAGTATATTTGTACTATCAAGTTGTTTAAACAACTCACCCCTAAGCGGTATGAAATTATCGGTAAATGGTATGAAAGGAATCATTTTATGTAACTTTCATTTTATAAAGCTACTATCTAATCAAGAGCAATTTGAACATGCAACTCCAACCTTCAACAGCACGTTAAGGAAAAAATATGCCAAGCGCACGGTTTAATACGATTTATCATGATTTAAAAAATAAGATCTTAGACGGGACATATGCGTATGAGTCCTATTTACCAACCGAGATGGAGCTTACTAAAATATATTCCTGCTCCAGAAACACCGTTCGACGTGCGCTCACACTTCTGTCCGATGAAGCCTTTCTTCAGCCTATTCACGGTAGAGGCGTACGCGTTATTTGGCAGAAAAAGCCAAGTGAGATTATTGGCTCATTAGAAGGACTTGAGTCCTTTCAAGAATATGCCCACAGAAACAATCTTGTACCTGATACAAATGTTATTGTCTTTGAGCACGTTCCTTGCACAGACGATATTTCTCATCAAACTGGTTTTAAAGCAGGAGAAGAACTTATCCACATTGTTCGAATCCGTAAACTCGACGGATCTTCTCGCCAGATAGACAACGACTACCTTTTAGCATCTGCCGTTGGAAATCTAACCATTGCTGATGCATCAACGTCTATCTTTGCATATCTAGAGAACACGCTTCACATGAAAATTCTAAAGAGCAAAAGAACAATCAGTGTTGAGCTGGCAACTAAAGAAGACCAGCAAGATTTAGAGCTTGGAGATTTTAACTGCGTTGCAGTGGTGGAAAGCCATTCATTCAACTCAAAAGGCGTTATGTTTGGCTTCACACAAACTCGCAGTCACCCAGAAACGTTCTGCTATAAAGTTATTTCAAAGAGATAGCCTGACGTTAAATGTGCAGAATAAATTTCTTCTCTAATTTGTGGAAGACAGTATAGCCAATTACTAGGGCAAGAACTGCAGAAACAAGGCAACCTAAAATGGTGCTTGTTGCAGGGAACTTCTGAAAAAGAAGGCAGTCTCTAATAAATGTTACAAAGTGAAACATTGGATTAAAGCGCATAATCTGAAGCATCCAAGGTGACATGATGTTAACGGAGTAGAAGAGCGGCGTACCGTACATCCAAGCGGTGGTTACAACACTCCATAGGTGGATTACGTCTCTAAAGAAAACTGCAAGGGCCGAGAGAAGCATTGCAAGACCAATGCAAAAACAAGCCAAGAGCAACAAAGCGACAGGTGTTAACAGCGCATAAATTGTCAGCGGAATGTGGAAGACAAGCATAACAATGCCAACAGCAATGAGCGAGAAAAGATAGTTTACAACTGCAAAAAGCACTTTTTGCACAGGGAAAACAACGCGGTTGATACGAACTTTCTTAAGTAGACTGGATGCATCAATAATTGAGCGCATTCCCATAGTTGTTGCATCGTTCATCAGCTGAAACGCTGTGTTACCCAGAATAAGATACAGAGGATAGTTCACAACATCCTCGGCGCGGTTGCCCAAAAAAGTAGAAAAGACAACTGCCATAACGGTCATCATCAAAAGTGGGTTCAAAACGGACCAGACAACACCCAAGATGGAGCGACGATACTTGAGCTTGAAGTCTTTACTTACCAGCTGACGCAAAATGAATTGGTCACGCTGGTGTGTTGGGTACCACGCGTCTCGAGCAGAAACAGCAACAAGACTTGCACTTGCACCATTAGTATTTGCAGAAACTACACTTGTGTCCTGCGCATTATTAGTTTGTTTTGAAGACTCGCTCACGCGCTATCCTTTTCTACCGATTTCTGTATGGTTTATCCTAGCACAGACAGACAAAGCCGTTTAAACTTGAAACGTCGTTGAACTGTTTTCTCCACTATTTTATTTGGATATGTGGTGACAAGACTATTTAGTAACTGTGCGCTCAACAGCAGCGCTTGTAGAAATGGTGCAAAATGTCTCAATCCCCTCTTGGACGCACGCTTATCATTGCTAATCCAGCTGCTCATAGCGGTAAAGGTGCTGCTGGTGCAGAGTTTGCTTGCCACTTTTTAACCAGCTATTCAGCAGCAACGGACGGATACGAACTCAAGCTCACCACAGCTATGGGAGACGCTCGTGTCATAGCCGCAGAAGCTGCAGATTTTGATACGGTTGTCGCACTTGGCGGAGATGGCGTCATCCACGAGGTGGTCAACGGCCTCATGACCTTATCGCCAGAGGTGCGTCCAGCACTTGGCATTATCCCTATGGGTTCCGGAAACGATTACGCACGCACCCTGGGCATGAAAATCAATGATCCAGAGGGTGCATTTGCGCAGCTGGTTCGCGGCAAGGTAAAGCAGCTAGAAATTGGTCGCATCAACGATGTCTACTTCATGGAGACCATGTCGTTTGGACTTGATGCAGCTATTGCAGCCGACACCACAAAGCGCCGCGCAAATAACTCGTCAACTGAGGGCGAGGCACTCTTCTTAACCTCGGGCCTCAAGTTTATGGCTGCAGGCAGCAAGGGTTACCCTTGCACCGTCTCGTTTGATGGCGAGAAGGACATTGATCTCCAAGCCCTTATCATGGCCTTCCAGATTGGCCCAACGTATGGCGGCGGCTTTAAGGTCTGTCCACATGCTCTACCAGACGACGGTCTGCTCACAGTCTGCTACAACACCAAGGTGCCTATCATCCCTCACCTGCTGGCTCTATTTGGCCTGGCAAGGACTGGTAAACACGTCAACTCTCGCATCATTGAAGAGCGTCATCTTAAACATGCAGTAGTGACCTTCCACGAACCTGTCCCCGTTCAGGTTGATGGCGAGGAGCTCCCCTTTGCAGAACAGTTTGTCATTGAGATCATTCCCGCCGCGCTTTCCGTGATTGTTCCCTAGCGTGCGAAGCGACTCGCGCGCCGTATATCGCGCTTCGCGGCTTGCATGTCGCGAGAAGATTGGTCTTCTCGCCAAAAGGTTTAGCGTTAAAGAAACAGGGGCACCTGCCAGCGCAGATGCCCCTGAATTTGTATCGTGTGAGTAAAAGCTTAGCGAGCTTCGCACTCAAGCAGAGCCTTAACCTCAGCTGCGGTATCAAGCTCCATAACGCGAGCAGTGAGCTCGTCTGCCTCAGCCTTTGTCCAAGCAGCAATGGTCTTGCGGGTGCGCAGAACAGATGGTGCAGAGACGGAGAACTCATCCAGGCCGAAGGAAAGAAGGACTGGAATGAGCAGCGGATCTGCAGCTGCCTCACCGCACATACCAACCATGATCTTCTCCTTATTGCCCTCACCGATGAGGTACTTAAGAGAACGGAGAACAGATGGCTGGTAGACCTCGTAGAGGTAGGCAACGCGATCATTGCCGCGGTCAGCGCACATGGTGTAACCAATGAGGTCGTTGGTACCAATAGAGAAGAAGTCGCACTCACGAGCCAGCTTATCTGCAATCAGAGATGCAGATGGAGTCTCGATCATGGTGCCAACCTCGATGTCCTTGTTGTAAGCTACGCCCTCAGCGTCAAGCTCACGCTTGCACTCCTCAACAAGAGCTTTTGCCTGGCGGACCTCGTCAACAGTGGTAACAAGAGGAAGCATAATCTTGATGTCACCAAATGCGGATGCGCGGAGAAGAGCGCGAAGCTGAACCTTGTACTGTTCAGCATTGTTGAGGCAGTAACGGATAGCGCGGAAGCCCATGAATGGGTTCTCCTCGGCCTTCATGTTGAGGTAAGGAATCTCCTTATCACCACCGACATCAAGGGTACGAATGATGACTGGCTTATCCTTCATGCGAAGAGCAACCTTCTGGTAAGCAGCAAACTGCTCTTCTTCGCTTGGAAGCTCCTTTGCATCCATGAACAGGAACTCAGAGCGGAAAAGACCAATACCCTCAGCGTCAGCGTCAACTGCGCCGTTGGCGTCATCTGGATTACCGATGTTAGCAACAAGCAGAACCTTGATGCCGTCAGCAGTTACGGTCTCCTTGCCACGATAAGCCTCAAGAGCGGCTTTCTCTGCAGCATAAGCCTCAGCCTGAGCCTTGTACTCAGCAAGCTCAGCCTCAGAAGGATTAACAACAACCTTGCCGTTGGTGCCGTCGACAACAATAGCGTTGCCAGTTGCAACCTCAGAAGTAATGTTAGGAACAGAAAGAACTGCAGGGATCTCAAGAGCACGAGCAATAATTGCGGAGTGAGAAGTACGACCACCAGTCTCGGTAACAATACCTGCAACGTGGTCCTTATCAATGTCTGCGGTCATAGAAGGAGTCAGCTCATGGCAGACAATGACGGAGTTCTCTGGAAGTGTGGAGAGGTCAACAACCTCTTTACCAAGAAGGTCAGCGAGAAGACCAGTCTTTACGTCAGCAACGTCTGCAGCGCGCTCACGGAAGAGCTCATCCTCCATACCAAGGAACATGTTGTAGTACATGTCGTATGCGTCACTTACAGCCTGCTCAACGCAGGTGCCACCGTCAATTGCGCCGTTAACAGCCTCTTTGATGCCCTCATCCTCTGCAAACTCAATGTGAGCACCCATAATTGCAGCAGCTTCCTCGCCCACCGTCTTAGTCATGCGCTCAATCTGCGCATTAGTCTGTGCGATGAACTTAGTTACAGCCTCTGCGTAACGAGCCTTCTCTGCAGCTGTATCTTCAACAGTGTGTGGAGTAAAAGTAAGGTCTGGATCTACGGCAACCTGAGCAGTACCGATGCCGATTCCATTGGACGCATTGACTCCCTCAAACATACTTGCTCCTATCATTGTCCGCAAAGCGGTGCGTATAGTTCTGCTTGACTGCCCAAAAGGACAACAGTCGCAGAGTCAAACCTATCTTTGTACAGAGTAACATTTTTTTATACCGTTACGTTATGAATATCTTCAAATAAATCTCAATAAAAAGCACTTGGTGAGAAATTACTTCTTACCAAGTGCTTGTGCGTTCACAATAGTAAAAAAAGTTATGTATGCTTCATGCGATGCGAGTGCACCATCTGAGGGTTTCTCGCCAAAAGAACTACGTGTTCTAGCTGCGATTACTACTCAGAATCTGCAAGCCAAGAAGACTTACCCTCGCGGCTCTCCTCTTTCTGGCGAGCAAGCTGAATCTCTTCTGCAATAGAAGCAGGCATTTCTCGGCCCATCTTCTTGTAGAGAGCAGTAACAACGCGATCGATGGTTGCGCGCTTTGCGATTCCTCGGCTTGCTGCAGTTGCCGTACCGCAAGCAGAAGCGTAGATAAGCGCAGTGTCGTAATCGTAGCCAGCGGTAGTCTTTGCCAAAAAGCCTGCAACCATAGAGTCACCAGCACCAGTTGCGTTAACAAGGCGAATCTTAGCAGTTGGAACAATGTGCTCAGTGCCGTACTCGTCCAGGAGCAGTGAACCTGCACCGCCACAAGAAACGATAACGTTGCGAGCGCCGCCGTCCTGAAGCTTCTTTGCAAATGGAATGCACTCTTCTGGAGTCTCTGGGTTTGCGCCAAAGATACGACCGACCTCGTGGTTGTTAGGCTTGATCAGGAATGGCTGAGCCTTGATAGCCTCCATAAGTAGCTGACCAGGAGCGTCGACAACAAACTGAATGCCGCGACCAGAAAGCTGAGCCATAAGACGAGTGTAGATATCCTCTGGAAGTGAGCTTGGAATAGAACCGGTAAGAACCAGGGTGTCACCTGCGCCAACAACATCCATGCGCTCCAGCAGCTCATCAACCTTTTTCTCTGGAATGCGTGGGCCATTGCCGTTGACCATGGTCATAACAATACCGTTAAGCTTGACGTTAATGCGGGTAAAGCCAGAATCCAGTTTGACGAAGTTACTTGGAATGCCCTGACGCTGAAGATCACTCAGCAGGTATTCACCAGTAAAGCCACCGACAATGCCCATAGCAACGGTGACCTTATCAAGCTCTTTTAAGAGCGTGGAGACGTTAATACCATTACCACCGCAGTGCAGCTCTTCTGATGAAGAACGGTTGGTAAAGCCCATGTCCAATGTGTTTGGATGCATGACATAGTCAAGCGCGGGATTAAGCGTCATTGTGTAAATCACGGCGAGTCCTCCGAACTACAATAAAATCATGGAGACTTCAGTATGACGCAATCACTCGAAACAAACAATTAGAAACTAGCGACTCACAAAAAATAAAAACCCCGACGCAAGCCGGGGTTTGAAATTCAAATGGTGGATCGTCAGGGGTTCGAACCCTGGACCTTGGGATTAAGAGTCCGCTGCTCTACCAGCTGAGCTACCGGTCCCCTTGCACGCAAATGGGGTGGGTAGAGGGGCTCGAACCCTCGACCTACGGAGCCACGGTCCGTCGCTCTGCCAACTGAGCTACTCCCACCATTTGGCCACCTCATGAAACGCAGCTAAATCATTATTACAGAATCAGAAAAAGATGCAAGCGAGAAACGCAGATTTTTCAAACTCTTTTTTGATTTTCTTAGAAATCTGCTGGTTTACCGGGTTTCTCGCCAAATAAAATGCGGAGAAGAACGAACTTCTCCGCATCTGATTGTATGCGCTATTTAAGCTGCTACATAACGTTACAAACCTAGAGCTCGCAGCCGTGCTTAAAACCCGTGGGCTGTGAGTGCTGTGTCCAGGCGATCCAGTGCTTCTTCAATCTCCACACGAGGAGCTGCCAAATTCCAACGCTTGAATCCTTGAGCAGCCTCGCCAAAGAAGACGCCATCGGTGAAAAAGACCTGAGCCTCAAACTGCAAAAGGTGGTCGAGCTCTTCTGGCGTAAGGCCAAGATCTCTGAAATCAAGCCACTGAAGGTAAGTTCCGGTGATGGGAGCAAGTTTTACACGAGAATGCTTGGTAGCAAAGAAGTCCAGGACCAGCTTCTGGTTATCGTCAACAGCCTTGATACAAGCGTCCAGCCATGCCCCACCCTTGCTGTAAGCAAGCTCACAGGCCTTGAAGCTGATTGGATTACAGGAAGTGGTCTCTCGTGCCTGCAGGCGCTTCTCAAGGCGGCTGCGTAGCTCTGGGTTACTCACAACGATGTTGCTGAACTGTGTGCCAGCCAGATTAAAGCTCTTTGACACAGAAGTGCAGGTAATGGTTCGTGCCGCAACCTCGTCGGAGAGCGTTTCAAAGACGGTATGCGTAGAGCCTGGCATGATGAGGTCGTGGTGGATTTCATCTGCAACCACAATAAGGTTATGCTTAACCGCAATCTCTGCGATACGCGTGAGCTCTTCTTTAGTCCACACGCGACCACTTGGATTGTGAGGCGAGCACAGAATGACCATGGTGTTCTTTGGCTCTGCAGCAAGCTTTTCAAACAGATCAAAGTCAATGTCGTAATGAGGACCCTCTGACAGGACAAGCGGACACTCTACCAGTGCACGGTTATTCTCCTCAACTGCCATGTAGAACGGATGGTAGACAGGAGTAAACAAAATGACACCCTCGTCTGGCTTGGTGAACTCAGCAACAGACGCAAAAAGCGCAGGTACTACGCCAGAAGAGTTAAGCAACCACTCTGGCCTTACGTCCCAGTTGTGGCGAGTCTTCATCCACTTGCACACAGCCTGCTTCATCTGATTGGTTGGCACGGAATAGCCAAGGATTGCGTCATTGATGTATTCCTTGAGGCCCTCGACAATTTCTGGGGCTGTGTGATATTCCATGTCAGCAACAGAAAAAGGCGGAATTCCAGGAGCTACATCGGGATTCACGTCATACATGACGTTCCACTTTCTAGAACCAGTACCAGCGCGATCAACGCGAGATTCAAAATCGTAAGACATGCTGTCTCCATTTCCGTGAGCTTATATCCAGTGTAGCCACTTTTAGTGTAGCTACTTTTCTTTACCTTTGTCATTTATCTGATAAGAAAATCTTTGATGGCGCAACGTATTTGCAAACCTTATTGCTATAATAAACGACGCAATACGTCTCCTTAGCTCAGCTGGATAGAGCGTCGGTCTTCTAAACCGCAGGTCGCGCGTTCGAATCGCGCAGGAGGCACCAAAAACCCAAGGTAGATGGCTTGCCGTCTACCTTTTTTGT
>ERZ772971.1720-NODE-1720-length-12480-cov-29.517907_pt1 | contig 12480 bp, 9 predicted proteins | sample MGYA00511943_ERZ772971 | MGnify/ENA primary metagenome ERZ772971 (study PRJEB29015, sample SAMEA2737929) | human oral metagenome | biome: human oral; feature: human-associated habitat; material: dental | place: China | collected 2144 ... | reverse complement strand
GACATCATGCATAGCGTCTGGAAGAGAATGGGCGCTTCGCGCATCTTTTGGCGCATTCTTATGAAGCCCGGTGCACCTGTCCTTGGTTACACCTTTCCCGACGGCCGCATAGGCATTGCGCTTTCCGGCAATCCCTTTGCGGTCCTTGCGACATTTGAGCTTCTCGCGCGTCCTATCCTTCAACAGATGGCAGGGATGCGCGAACCAAAACTCTTGCGGAAAAAAGCCGTGCTTGCTGCACCGTTTTTGAAAGAGAGCCCCGGACGAAGATTCATCCGTGCAAGGTACGAGGACGGTTATGTCATGCTGCCTAAACAGCACGCATCCGGTGCACTTTTCTCAGCGGTAACCTGCAATGCCTTTATCGACATTCCCGCCGGCTCACCAAAGCTGGAAGCTGGGAGGGAAGTCGAAGTCGTTTTGTTTTGAAACACTCATAGAGAAGGGGAAGATGATTCATGTTCGATCGATTCCATCGAAGGATTAACTATGTTCGCATCTCGGTAACGGACAGATGTAATCTTCGCTGTCGCTACTGCATGCCGGAGGGCGGCATCTCGTGGAAAGCACATGAAGAAATTCTCTCCTATGAAGAAATTCTGCGTATCGTGCGCGTACTGGCGTCTCTCGGCATTACGAAGGTACGGTTGACAGGCGGCGAGCCGCTGATTCGAAAAGATCTTGCCAGTTTTATTGAAGAGCTAAAGAAGGTTCCTGGCATCAAGCGGACAGCGGTGACGACGAACGGACTGTTGCTGAAAAAAGAACTTCCCGCACTTGAGGCGGCAGGGCTGGATGGTATAAATCTGAGCATCGACAGCCTCGATTCACGCATTTTTCAAAAGATTGCTCGCTCGCCGAAGGCACTAGACGTTCGGGAAAGTCTTGCGGCATTGCTGGAGAGCCGTATAAGATATAAAAAGATAAACGTGGTTCCAATACAGGGCGTCAATGAGGGAGAACTGGTTCAGCTCGTGCGACTGGCAAAGGATCATCTGGTGGACGTGCGCTTTATCGAATTGATGCCGATGGGCTTTGCACGCGCTTCGGGGCTTGTCGGCATTCCCCTCGAGCAAGTGCAGGCGAAAGTGCGCATAGCTTTTGGCGAACCTAAGCCAGTGAAACGGCGGGAGGATGACGGTCCAGCCACGCTCTGCACATATCCCGGGTTTATCGGACGGCTTGGCTTTATTGATGCGGTAGAGAATAAATTCTGTCATGCGTGCAACCGCGTGCGTCTGACGGCAGATGGATTTCTGAAGCCCTGTCTGGCATCCGGGGAATGCATTGACCTTCGCATACGCATGCGAGACGGTGCTACGGAAAAAGAATTAAAAGAAGTGATAGCTTCACAGATCTATGCGAAGCCACGCGAGCATGCCTTTATCGAATGCGGAGCAGATGAGACGCGCAGCATGGCGCAGATCGGGGGATGAAAATGAAGCAGTGCAGCGGTGCAGATGCGACGGGAGAAATTATAGCAATTTGTCGCAGTGAGAGAAAGGGAACGGAGAAAATACCGGTAGAGCGTGCTGTCTTTGTGACAGAGCACGGCATTGAAAGTGATGCACATGCAGGACGCTGGCATCGCCAGGTGAGTTTCTTAGATCTCGGCGAAATTGAGAAATTTCGAAGGTGCGGTGCAGATGTCACCTACGGAGCCTTTGGCGAGAACATTGTTGCGCGCGGCATTTGCTTTCGGAATCTGCCCATCGGTACGCGGCTCATAGCGGGAGAGGTTGTTTTCGAGATTACACAGATTGGGAAGAAGTGCCACGATACGTGCGCAATTTATGAAAGAGTCGGTGACTGCATCATGCCGCGCGAAGGTGTCTTTACACGGGTGCTTCACGGCGGAGTGCTTCAAGCCGGGATGAAGTTGGAGGTTTTATCAGGGAAGCTTCCGATGGATGCGGTCGTCGTAACACTTAGCGACAAGGGTGCGTGCGGCGAGCGCCAGGATCTTAGCGGCGCTGCCGTTGAAGAATTGCTAACTGTGGCAGGCTACCAAGTGAGAGAACGTATCATTTTGCCGGATGAACAGCAATTGATCGAAGAAAAACTTGTTGCACTCAGCGATAAGGGCATTGCACTCGTCGTTACGACGGGAGGCACGGGCTTTTCTTTGCGCGATGTGACGCCGGAAGCGACAGCAAATGTCGTTGAACGACTGACGCCAGGTATCCCCGAGATGATGCGTGCGCTCTCCATACAGGTGACACACCGTGCGATGCTCAGCCGAGCAACTGCGGGGATTCGCAAGCGGACATTGATTGTGAATCTGCCGGGCAGCAGGAAAGCGGCGGAAGAATGTCTAGGTTTTGTCCTGCCAGAATTAGGGCATGGTATAGAAATCCTTCGCGGCGATGCGGATAACTGTGCGAGGTAGGGCCGTGTCGGAAATGGATAAGAAAAAAGCTGCCATCCTTGTCATTGCGGGCGGGAAATCCAGTCGTATGGGGCGAGATAAACGCTGGTTGGATCTCGGCGGCAGATCCATGCTGGAGCGGTGCCTTAGAAGGATTCCGACTGTATTTTCTGAGCGATTTTTGATGATGGAGGCAAACTCTACTGACATCATGCAATTAGCAGAAAACTGCGGCTTTTGCATCGTGACCGATGAGGTACAGGGGCGCGGTCCCGTCGAGGGGCTTCGCTTGGGACTGAAACATATGTCAGCGGATTGGGGGCTTGCCCTATCTGCCGACATGCCCTTTTTTTCTTTTTCGGCTATTGAACCGCTGTTTATCCGTCTAAGCGAAATTATAAGTAAAGGCGAGAGGCGCATCAAATGCATCCTGCCGACGCTGGACGGAAGACGCCAACCGCTCGCAGGGCTGTATCATAAAGGACTTTTAACAGAGATTGCGCAGAAAATCAAACGCGGTGAGCGAGAGCTCGGGGCTATGGCAGAAGCGTTTGAGACAGAACTGGTGGAGATACATAGATATACCGAACAAAAAGAGTATTTTTTCAATGTCAATACGAAGTACGATTACCGCCTTGCCAGCGGACGCGCGGCGAATGAAGGGCGAAAAGTTCCGCAAATTGCAGTTGTTGCACCGGTAGCGGGCACAGGAAAGACGACGTTTCTTGAAAAGCTGACGGCACGCTTATCAAGGCGCGGTATTCGCGTCGCAGTCGTCAAGAGTGATGCACATGGATTTTCTCTGGATACGCAGGGAAAGGACAGTACGCGCTTTCGCGCATCGGGGGCATGTGCTGTATCCGTTGTTTCTCCGAAAGGGTATTTTCTGGAAGAGGCGACACGGCTGCCTTTTGACAGGGCTGCAGATAAGTTCGAGAAGATCGATCTCATTTTGACCGAAAGCCGCACGCATGCGGCTTGCCCAGCGTTCTCGCTTTGGCGCGGAAGAGGTGAACCGATCTTAGGCAATGGTGTTACTGCACTTTTTGCGGGTGAAAAACTATCTGAGGCTGCGGCAGATATCGCAGGAGAAAATGGCATTTCAATTTATCCTATGGGGGATATTGACCGCGCTGAGCTATTGACGCTCTTTTTGTCAGGCGTGTCTTTTCAGCAGAAAAGCAGAGTGTGTGGGAGAAACGCGATGAGGGGAAACGAAGCAGGAGAAGAGATTGTTGCGGGGAAGCGTGAACCGAGGCTCTCACATTTTGACCGTGCGGGAGAGGCCGTCATGGTCGATGTCGGTGACAAGGCGGTGACACATCGAGAGGCTGTCGCAAGCGGTATTCTTACGATGAATGAGGCGGCGTTTTCTGCCATTCAGACCGGTACAGCAAAGAAAGGCGATGTTCTCGGTATCGCAAGGATCGCCGGCATTATGGCGGCAAAGCGCACAAGTGAAGCGATTCCCCTCTGCCATCCGCTCTTTCTGACCAAGTGCAAGGTAGCGTTTGCACTTGATGCGGCGAAGCGAGCTGTGAAAGTAACTGCTGCGGTGAAATGCGAGGGAAAGACCGGTGTGGAAATCGAAGCACTTCACAGCGTTACGATAGCCTTGCTGACAATCTACGACATGTTGAAAGCGGTGGATCGTAGGATGGAGATACATTCTGTTCATCTCGAACAGAAATCTGGAGGAAAGAGTGGTTCTTTCTCGCGATAAGTATGGAGAAAAATCCCATTCTATGGAGGAACTAATTTTTTTGTTCAAGACCCGTAGGCCCTTCGTTTTCAGACGCTTTTTCATATTGCCCTTTGCTGTTTCTTGTAATAAATTAAAAATGGTAGAGAAATGCCGCACGGTCGGAATGCCGCCACCATCGTTTGTGGCTTGCACCGGATATACAGGTATTCCTCTGCTTTTTGTTCTGCTCGCTTTCGGCGAGCTTTTCTTTTTCCTGACGACAATACCTCATCATAACGTTCCACATAATAAAAGCATACTACTTATATAATTTTTACTTGCTATTTTTTCAAAAGAGGCGTATGATAATAGCAATTTAGTTAAACATATTTACTTAATATGTTTTGCGAAGGGAGGAAATGGTTATGGTGGAGGCTTTGAAGAAGGGATCGGCGTTGGCTTTTCTTGCAGCAAATAGCTGGCGTATGGAATGGAAGCGGCTTTTTACCTTGGCTTCTTCCATGCTTCGCATCGGGCTGATTGGGTTTGGCGGCGGCAATGCACTGATTCCCGTGATTGAAGCAGAGGTCGTGCGGGATAAAAAACTCGTGACGACGGCGGAGTATCAAGAGGACATCGTCGCGGCATCGATTACACCAGGTGCGCTTCCTGTCGAGATTGCAGCAGGGACAGGGCAGCGCGTAGCAGGGGCGTTGGGGATGATTCTAGCGGCGTCTATGATGGCGCTTCCAGGCGCAGCATTGATGGTCGGCATCCTCGCATTCCTCTCGGGGGATTCGGCGGGGGCGATGACGTTCATCCGCTATCTCTCGATTCCCATCGGTGCGTTCATCATGAGCCTGCTCTTTCTTTATACAGTGAAGACGCTTCGCGCAGAACATGCGGTGACAGGCGGCTCTTGGAAGATGGCGGCAGTGATTACGCTGACGGTTTTCCTATTGACTGGTGAGGCGGATGTTTACCGTCTGATCGGCTTCGGCTTCGTTCCGTTTTTTGGGCTATCGACACTTGCGGTACTGGGGCTTTCCTTCTTCTTGATCCTCTTTCTCGTGAACAGCCGTTCGAAGACACGTCTTGCTGTAGCGGGGATGATTTTTGTACTTTATGTGCTGTCAGAGGGTAAGAGCGGTATCTTGGGCGGTACATGGCTGGCAGAAATCCTTCCGATTCTCATGGCAGTTTTGGCGGGGCGTGCGTTTTTCCATAGCTTCGGCAAGAGCTGTATTGCACCGGGAACAGGGCGGCGTTTTCTTGCAGGGGCATTGAAGGAACTTGCCGCTTGGCTGATCTTCTTTTCGCTCACAGTAGTTCCAGCGCTCGGCGTATTTCCCGAGCTTGCCTCCTTTATCGGACGCGGTTATTTTTCCTCACTGATCTCATTTGGCGGCGGCGATGCCTTCCTGACAATTGCAGACGGGCTGTTTGTCGCAACAGGACTTTTCCCAGCAGCAGCGTTTTTTGGCCTTGTCGTTCCGCTCGCCAATGTGCTGCCGGGGTCGATTCTCTGCAAGATTTTGACAGGCATTGGCTTTTTGATGGGAACTGCTGCCGGCGGTCCTGCGATGGGGCTGCTCGCAGCATGTGCAGGATTTGGCGTTAGTGTATCGGGGTCGGGCTTTGTCTTCGGGCTTGTCGCGCGGCTTATCCGCACCTTTCGTGAAGTACCGGCATTTCGCGCGATCAGCCGTTGGGTACGTCCCATCATCGGTGGTCTGCTTATCAAGGTGGCGCTGGCACTCTTCCTCGCAAATTTAAATCTTGCCAAGGGGTTGATGCTGCCGCGCTTTGCTGCGGAAATGGTTACGGTATTGGTCGTGCTTACATCGCTCTACCTTCTCCTCGTACGGCGGGCGGATACAGTAAATCCCATGCTTCTTGCAGCAAGTGTGGGTATCTTGATGGCAGCATTGCTTTAACCGAGTGATGTTACATAGGGCAGAAAATCTTTTGTATTTTAGGAGTTTTTATGAGCGAAGAAAATCTGGAGGTTCAGCGCTGTTTTACCGATATTCTCATCATCGGCGGTGGAACGGCGGGATGCTTTGCAGCGGCGAAACTGGGAAAGTCGGGCTTGTCTGTTCTCATTGCAGAAAAGGCAAATATCGAGCGAAGCGGTTGTCTGGCAGCAGGAGTCAATGCACTGAATGCCTATATTGCACCGGGGCATACACCGATGGATTATGTAAAGTATGCGGAAAAAGACGGCGAAGGCATCGTCCGCGATGACCTTGTACTGACGATTGCAGAAAATGTCAATCGCATCACGGCGGAGCTTGAAGCACTTGGTCTCGTCATCTTGAAGGATGAAGCCGGAAACTATGTGACGCGCGGCTGGCGCAATGTAAAGATCAACGGGGAAAATATCAAGCCGATTTTGGCAAAGGCGGCACGTGAACAGGAAAATGTCAAGGTGCTGAACTACGTCAATATCATAGATTTAAAGACAGTGGGAAACGGTGATGAGAGACGTGTGATAGGTGCGTGGGGATTTTCGACGCGTGAGAGGATCTTCTATGATATTTCAGCAAAGGCGGTTCTTATTGCAACGGGCGGCGCTGCTGGATTATATCGGCCGAACAATCCTGGATTTTCCCGCCATAAGATGTGGTATTCACCGTTTAACACAGGCGCCGGCTTTGCGATGGGGATTCGCGCAGGGGCAGAGATGACGACGTTTGAAAATCGCTTTGTCGCGCTTCGATGCAAGGATACGATAGCGCCGACGGGGACGATTGCCCAGGGCGTTGGTGCAAAACAGGTCAATGCAAAGGGTGAGGTCTACGAAACGAAATACGGCATCTCGACACCAGAGCGTATTTATGGTACTGTTGAGGAAAACCGAGCGGGGCATGGTCCTTGCTACCTGCATACCGAGGGCATTGGAGCGGAAAAAGAAGGCGATCTTCTGCGTGCCTATCTCAACATGGCACCGGCGCAGACGCTGAAGTGGATGGAAGAAGACGGTCCCGATGCCCATGATGTCGAGATCGAAGGAACAGAACCGTATATCGTCGGCGGTCATACGGCAAGCGGCTACTGGGTCGATACTGACCGCGCGACGACGGTAAAAGGGCTTTTTGCTGCGGGCGACGTCGCAGGTGGTGCACCGCAGAAGTATGTGACGGGGGCAATGGTCGAAGGTGAGATAGCGGCGCGTGCGGCAGCGGTATATGCGAAAGGCGCGGCGATGCCGAAGGCGGATGAAGCAGCGACGAAACGCCGGATTGCTGAAATCGAGTGTCATTATGCAGCGGATGCGGCAGATATAGGGATCACAGCCGAGACGCTTGAAGAAGCGATGCAAAAGACGATGGACGAATATGCAGGCGGCATCCATACGGATTATCGCTACAACGCGGCGCGCCTATTGGTGGCAGATGCACGCATCAAAGCACTACAAACGGAGGCAAAGGGCCTTCCCGCAAGGGATCCGTTTGAGCTGCTTCATGTTTACGAGCTAAAGGAGCGTCTGACCGTATGCCGCGCACTGATTGCGCATCTTGCTGCTCGAAAGGAGACGCGCTGGCATATTTTTGGTGAGAATGCGGATTATCCTGTGCGCGATGCGGCATGGGACTGTTATGTCAACACGCGTCTCGTCGATGGTCGGTTTGAAGTCATTACGCGTCCGCTGGTGAAAGGAGACCGCTATGAGCATTAAGATCCATACGGCGAAATGTATCGGCTGCGGCGCCTGTACGGAGGCTTGTCCCGGTTCATTGCTGCTTTTGCAGGATGGTAAGGCGAAGATGCGCAGTCCACGCGATTGCTGGGGCTGTACCGCTTGTATGAAGACCTGTCCTGCGGCAGCGATCGAGTATTATCTAGGGGCAGACCTGGGCGGCAAAGGCAGCTGTATGACGGTGGAAAGGAAAGATCATCGCTATATTTGGCGCGTGGTAAAATCTACGGGAACGGTGCGGGAAATTGTCATCGACCGCCGGTCTTCCAATAAGTATTGACGCATTATTTTACATAAGAAAGAGGGACATATATATGAAAAAAGATTCGCATCTCGATGCGTTGGAAGCGGAGGCTATCTACATCATCCGCGAAGTCGCATCGGAGTGTGAAAAGCCAGTCATGCTGTATTCTATCGGCAAGGACAGCTCCGTCATGCTCCATTTGGCGCTCAAAGCGTTCTATCCAGAAAAGCCGCCCTTCCCATTCCTCCACGTCAACACGACGTGGAAGTTTCACGAGATGATAACCTTCCGCGACGAGCAGGCGAAAAAATACGGTCTCGATATGATCGAATACAAGAACGAAGATGGCATCCGTGAGGGCATCAATCCGTTCGACCACGGCTCGAGTTATACAGACATCATGAAGACGCAGGCTTTGAAGCAGGCATTGACGAAGTATGGCTTCACGGCAGCGTTTGGCGGCGGTCGTCGCGACGAGGAGAAGTCCCGTGCAAAAGAGCGCATTTTCTCCTTCCGCAATGCAGCGCAGGCATGGGATCCGAAGAAACAGCGTCCCGAGATGTGGAAGCTCTACAATACGGAGATCGCTCAGGGCGAAAGCATGCGCGTCTTCCCCATTTCCAATTGGACGGAAAAGGATATCTGGCAGTATATCCGCCGCGAGAACATTGACATCGTCTCACTTTATTTTGCGAAGGAACGTCCGTGTATCGAGCGTGACGGCAACATCATCATGGTGGATGACGAACGCATCGTTGAAAAGCTGCACTTGAAGCCGGAAGATATACGGCACAAGGTCATTCGCTTCCGTACGCTCGGCTGCTATCCGCTGACCGGTGGTGTCGAGTCGAAGGCGACAACGCTGGATGCGATCGTCGATGAGACGCTCGGGGCAGCAGAATCGGAGCGTACAAGCCGTGTCATTGATCATGACGGCGGTGCCGGCAGTATGGAACGTCGTAAGAGGGAGGGTTATTTTTGATGCAGGGACTTTTAAAATTCATTACGTGCGGCAGCGTTGACGATGGGAAATCGACGCTGATCGGTCATCTCCTCTACGATGCGAAGTTGATTTATGCCGACCAGGAAGAGGCGTTGATTCTCGATTCAAAGATTGGCAGCCGCGGCGGCGACATCGACTATTCTTTGCTGCTCGATGGTCTGATGGCGGAACGTGAGCAGGGCATAACGATCGATGTTGCATACCGTTACTTTACGACAGATAACCGCAGCTTTATCTGTGCCGACACACCGGGACACGAGGAGTACACGCGCAACATGGCCTGCGGTGCATCCTTTGCCGACCTTGCTGTTATTCTCGTCGATGCACGCAAAGGCGTTCTCACGCAGACGCGCCGCCATGCCCGCATCTGTGCGCTCATGGGCATTCGCTTCTTTGTCTTTGCCATCAATAAGATGGATCTCATCGACTATGACGAGGCGAAGTTCAAAGCGATTGAGAAGGAAATTCTCGCCTTAAAGGATGAGCTCCTGCTTGAAAACATCACGCTGATCCCCGTCTCAGCGACAGAAGGCGATAACATCATGGAGTCTTCGACGAATACCCCGTGGTATACGGGTAAGGCGCTCCTTCCCTATCTTGAGACGGTCGATGTTTCAGAAAAGGCCGCAGAAGAGGGCTTTTATATGCCCGTTCAGCGCGTTTGCCGTCCAAGTCTTGATTTCCGTGGCTTTCAGGGGCAGGTTGAGAGCGGAGCGATTCGCGTCGGTGATACGGTCTGCACATTCCCGAGCGGTGAAAAAGCTGAGGTTACGAGCATCAACATTGCAGGTCGTGATTCCAAGACAGCTGAAAAGGGACAGCCGGCGACGATTGCCCTGAGCCGTGAGGTCGATGTCTCGCGTGGCTGCGTGTTGGAAAAAGACAGCGGTATCACCTTAGCGAATACGTTCGAAGCTGATCTTTTCTGGATGGATGATACGCCGCTGACGCTCGGTAAAAATTTTCTCGTTCGTCTTGGCACAAAGAAGATTCCGGGGCTTGTCACGCGCATCGATTATCGTGTTGATATCAATTCCGGCGAGCATATAGAAGCGGAAAACCTGGAAAAAAATGAGATTGCCCGCGTTGAAATCGCCGTTACCGAGCCGATTGTCATCGATACGTTTAATCACCATCGCACGCAGGGTGAGCTCATTCTCATCGACCGCATCACGAACATGACGAGTGCGTGCGGCACGGTGCAGAAGATTTTGGAAAATGCTGGCCGCCGCGTGCAGGCGACGCCGAAGATGCGTGCTGCTCTGAACTGGCAGGAAAGCGCTGTTATCGTCTTCCGTCCCGGCGAAGATGGGTCGACGCTTACTGCCGTCGAAGAAGCGGAATACCGCCTTGTTCGCGCCAGCCGCCATACTTACGTATATGTGCCGGAACAGGGTGAAGACTATTGCCGTACGACAGAGCATTTGAAGGATGCTGGCCTCGTCGTCCTCGTCGTCCTGCAAAAAGAGCAGACAGAACCTATTGCAGGCGCGAAGTACTGGCGTGAATTTGCAAGAGGGAAGGATGCGACGGCGGAAACCATCGCTTCTGCCATCACTGCTAGTACGATGGCGGAAGCGCTCATCGAGCCGAACAACTGGATCATCTGATCTTTATCTTCAGATAAAAAGAGAGTGACACAAATGTGTGTCACTCTCTTTTTTGTCTGCACTGCATGCTGTAAAATGACGGCAGCCTTTTCGATGAGAAGACTAAATCCCGCGAAAGGAGTGGTGCTGTTGCATGACGTTGTCGAGGAAAAATTAAAGCTCCTTCCGAACAATCCTGGCGTGTATATCATGAAGGACGATCACGGTCGAGTGATCTATGTCGGCAAGGCGGTGGTTTTGAAAAATCGCGTGCGGCAGTATTTTCAGTCGAGCCGCAGCCACTCGCCGAAGGTTCGTGCGATGGTCTCTCATATTGCAGATTTCGAAACGATTTTGACCGGTTCGGAAGTCGAGGCGTTGATTCTTGAATGTAATCTCATTAAGAAGTATCGTCCGCGCTATAACATCAGCCTAAAGGATGATAAGAGTTATCCTTACGTCAAGGTGACAACGAATGAGACCTTTCCACGTGTTTACTTAACGCGTCATGTGCGAAAAGACGGTGCGCGTTACTTTGGGCCGTACACGAATGTCACAGCGGTGAACGAAAGTTTGAAACTCTTAAAGCGGCTCTTTCCGCTTCGTACCTGTAAGCATCTCGGTGATCGTCCCTGTCTCGCCTATCATATCAAGCGCTGCCTTGCGCCCTGTGTCGGAAAAATTCAAACAGAGGATTATATGGCGATGATTCGTGCCGTTCTTCTTTTTCTCGAAGGGCGGACAGAAGATGTTGAGCGTGAGCTTGACAGACGCATGAAGCAGGCAGCAGAAGCGTATCACTTTGAAATCGCGGCACGCCTTCGCGATCAGTTGACCGCTGTGCGTACGATTGCGGAAAAACAGCGTATTGTCACGGGTGCGGGCGATCAGGATGCGATCGGTATGGCACGTTCAGAACTTGGCGTCGTCGTCGAAATCTTTTTTATCCGCATGGGTAAGATGATTGGGCGCGAGCACTTTCTCGTGCAGGGAAGTGAGGAAGAAGCTGATGCTGAAGTATTGCTGGCCTTTTTGCAGCAATACTATCACCGTGCGGCATTTATTCCGCGCGAAGTTCTTCTGCCTTTTGCACTTCCTGAGGCAGAGCAACAGGTTCTTGCCGCGTTTCTTGCCGAAAAAAAATCGAATGGGCGCGGTGGGCATGTGACGATTCTTGTGCCGCAGCGCGGAACAAAGCATGATATTGTCACAATGGCGATGGGAAATGCTAAAAAGTATATGGCAGATGAAGCTGCACGCATCCACGAGGCAAATGAAGCGACGCGCGGTGCTGTTCGCGAGCTTGGAAGATGCCTGGGACTGAAAAAAGAGCCGTATCGCATGGAGTGTTTCGATATTTCGCATAACCAAGGGCAGGAAACCGTCGCTTCAATGGTAGTTTTTGAAGGTGGTTTACCCAAAAAGTCGGACTATCGCCGTTTCAAGATTCGTTCGACAGAAGGAAAACCGGATGATTTTCTCTCGATGCGTGAAGTCACCATGCGCCGTTATGTCGATTTACCGGAAAATGAGCTTCCCGATCTCATCGTTATCGACGGCGGCAAGGGACAACTTTCCTCTGCACTCGAGATCATCCGCGAGCAGGGGCACCATAAACATGTACCTGTTGTTGGACTTGCCAAGCAGTTTGAGCTGATCTTTGTCGAAGGGCAGAGTGAGCCTGTTGTGCTTCCGCGCCGAAGCCCTGCGCTCTACCTTATGCAGCGCATTCGTGACGAAGCACATCGTTTTGCCATTACCTATCATCGGAATCTTCGCGGCAAACGCAATTTGATCTCCGTTCTCGATCATATCGAGGGCATTGGTCCTAAGCGCCGCGCTGCCCTTCGCTCGCACTTTGGTACGATAGCAAAGATCAAGGCAGCGGA
>ERZ772971.1716-NODE-1716-length-12502-cov-10.510002_pt1 | contig 12502 bp, 11 predicted proteins | sample MGYA00511943_ERZ772971 | MGnify/ENA primary metagenome ERZ772971 (study PRJEB29015, sample SAMEA2737929) | human oral metagenome | biome: human oral; feature: human-associated habitat; material: dental | place: China | collected 2144 ... | reverse complement strand
TTGGCTCAGAAGCAGCCACCATTTAAAGAGTGCGTAATAGCTCACTGGTCGAGAGACGCTGCGCCGAAAATGTCCGGGGCTCAAGCACGGAACCGAAGCTATGGCATGATAGCAATATCATGGGTAGGGGAGCGTTCTTATAAGGAAGAAGCATGACCGGAAGGACATGTGGACGAATAAGAAGTGAGAATGCCGGTATGAGTATCGAAAAGAAAGGTGAGAATCCTTTCCACCGAAAGCCCGAGGGTTCCTGAGCAACGATCGTCGACTCAGGGTAAGTCGGGACCTAAGCCGAGGCGAGAAGCGTAGGCGATGGACAACAGGTTGAAATTCCTGTACCGGATCAAGTCGATCGAGCGAAGGAGCGACGCAGGAGGGCACATGATCGCGCGGCTGGAAGAGCGCGTCCAAGTGCGTATGTTGCTGCAGAGGAAAACCCCTGCGGCTGAAAGCAGAGACATGATGGGGAGTTAAAGGAAACTTTGACGAACTCATGGATCCCACACTGCCAAGAAAAACTTCTAGCGAGACAAGATCCGCCCGTACCGTAAACCGACACAGGTAGGCGGGGAGAGAATCCTAAGGTGCGCGGGAAAACCCTCGTTAAGGAACTCGGCAAATTGCATCCGTAACCTAGGGAGAAGGATGGCCCCCGGTCAGTGAAGAGCAGAAACGCTCAGAGCTAAAAGGGGCGGCAGAAAAGAGGCCCAAGCAACTGTTTACCAAAAACACAGGTGCCTGCGAAAGCGAAAGCTGAAGTATAGGTGCTGACGCCTGCCCGGTGCCGGAAGGTTAAGGAGAGAAGTTAGCGAAAGCGAAGCATCGAACTGAAGCCCCGGTGAACGGCGGCCGTAACTATAACGGTCCTAAGGTAGCGAAATTCCTTGTCGGGTAAGTTCCGACCCGCATGAAAGGCGTAATGATTTGGGCACTGTCTCAACGAGGGGCCCGGTGAAATTGAAATACCTGTGAAGATGCAGGTTACCCGCGACTGGACAGAAAGACCCCATGGAGCTTCACTGCAGCTTGAGATTGAATCCCGGTGACAGATGCACAGGATAGGTGGGAGGCGCCGAAGCATTGCCCTAGGGCGGTGCGGAGCCGATGTTGGGATACCACCCTTCTGTTGCTGAGATTCTAACGCGAGGAGTAACGACCCTGCGGACCCTCTCAGGCAGGCGGTTTGACTGGGGCGGTCGCCTCCGAAAGAGTAACGGAGGCGCCCAAAGGTTCCCTCAGGCCGGACAGAAACCGGCCGAAGAGTGCAAAGGCAGAAGGGAGCTTGACTGCGAGACCAACAAGTCGAGCAGGGACGAAAGTCGGGCTTAGTGATCCGGTGGTACCGAGTGGAAGGGCCATCGCTCAACGGATAAAAGCTACCCTGGGGATAACAGGCTAATCTCTCCCAAGAGTCCATATCGACGGGGAGGTTTGGCACCTCGATGTCGGCTCATCACATCCTGGGGCTGAAGTAGGTCCCAAGGGTTGGGCTGTTCGCCCATTAAAGTGGTACGCGAGCTGGGTTCAAAACGTCGTGAGACAGTTTGGTTCATATCCATCGCGGGCGCAAGAAGTTTGAGAGGAGCTGCTCCTAGTACGAGAGGACCGGAGTGGACGGATCAACGGTGTCCCAGTTGTCACGCCAGTGGCACGGCTGGAAAGCCGCATCCGGGAAGGATAAACGCTGAAAGCATCTAAGCGTGAAGCCAACCTCAAGATGAGACTTCTCATCAGCAATGAGTAAGACCCCTTACAGACGATGAGGTAGATAGGTTATGAGTGGAAGAGCCGCAAGGCTTGGAGCGACATAAAACTAATAGGTCGAGGTCTTAACTTAGGAACACCGAGACAAGCGAATAACTTCAGGACTTCTTCTATATGGTTTTGAGAGAACAGGCTCTCAGAGAAACAGTGGCGACAGCTGTGAGGATCACCCGTATCCATGCCGAACACGGAAGTTAAGCTCACAAACGCCGAAAGTACTTGGCCGGAAGCGGCCCGGGAGGATAGGAAGCTGCTGATAAAGGAAAAGACACTTACAAATGTAGGTGTCTTTTTTCATATGCCGGGGCTTCCTATACGGACGGGTTACTCGGGATAGGCGGAGAACATCTTTTGAAGGTTATAGGGTTATTTTTTTAAAAGAAGTATTTCTAAACTGTATAAAGCCATGGATGAATGAGCCAAATTAGAGGATTCCATTTTCACATGGGGAGATGCTATTGTGTGGTCGGAATCATATAAATCCGATTCATTTCCTGCTTGTTTTTGGGATCAGCCATCAACACGTTCTGTCCTATAACCCGAAACTGTTTTCTTGACATCCTTGCAGGGGAACAGTTTTTTGTTAAAATTAAAGAATAAATTTAAAAATAAGTTTGTGCGTGTATGTTTGATACGCAAGGAGACGCTATGAAATTCTTTGCAGTTTTTTTAGTGGTAATTGCCGGAACCATGTGGGCGGGAAGCGGGCTTGCGGCCCAGCATTTTCTTGCACATAATGATCATACCGCTATGGACCTGACTGTTTTCCGTATGATTTCTACGGCGCTTATTATTTTCGTGATTGCTTTTATACGGGGAACCTTGGGGCGGTCTATGCGGATACTTAAGGAATATCCTACATTATGGATCAAACTTATTTTTTACGGTCTGGGGCTCATGCTTATGCAGCATACTTATTTTGCGGGAATTGGTGCGGGAAACGCGGCTGTGGCTACGGTGATTCAGTATATATGCCCCGCACTTGTTATCTGCTGGGGGGCTCTGCGAAGAAAAAAGGTACCGGGGATGGGTGACATGTTTGCTGTGGTGCTGGCGGTAGGAGGTGTATTTCTTCTGGCGACAGGAGGAGATCCCCGGACATTGTCTGTTCCTGCGGAGTGTATCTATTACAGTGTTTTGTCCGCCGTATTTTATGCTTTTTGTTCCATTTATCCAAAGCAATTGATGATGACACTGGATAATTCATTTCTTCTTATGTTCGGCATGCTTTTCGGCGGTATAATGGGGTATATGGCTGATCCTGTTACTGATTTAGGCACGTTTTTTCATGATGATGTACTTTTTGATATATTCATGATTATTATTTGCGGTACGGTTATCGCTTTCATTTGCTATAATGCCGGACTTGCCTGGTTGACTGAACATCAGTGACCGCGACCGTGGAACCGGCCGTTTCTGTCATCGCATCCTATTTCCTTTTTGGAACGACGTTCGGTTTGTTTGAAGGAACAGGGATCATTATGGTTTTACTTGCTATTCTTATGCCGGTCATGAGAAAATGGCATGGAAATTAGTTTTCCCCGCTTTGAGGTTCTGCTATAATGTGTACTGAATGAAATAAGAATAATTGTCGATAAATAACCATGCAGGAGAGACTATGGATACGAACCATATCAGGAATTTTTCTATTATTGCCCACATTGATCACGGCAAGTCTACACTGGCGGACCGTCTTATTGAGATGACGGGAACCGTGCAGAAGCGCGATATGGAAGCGCAGATACTGGATACAATGGAACTGGAACGGGAAAGAGGTATCACGATTAAAGAGCAGTCTGCCCGTTTAATGTACAAATATAAAAATGGAGAAATGTATGAGCTGAATCTCATTGATACTCCGGGGCATGTAGACTTCAACTATGAAGTGTCTCGAAGCCTTTCTGCCTGTGAGGGAGCCATTCTTATCATTGATGCGACACAGGGCGTACAGGCGCAGACTTTGGCCAATGTATATCTGGCGCTTGATAATAATTTGGAAATTATCCCGGTTGTTAATAAAATTGATTTACCCAGCGCCGATGTGGAACGGGTAAAGAAAGAAGTGGAAAATGTTATCGGGCTGGATATGTCAGAAGCGGTTCCGGTAAGTGCTAAAACCGGTCTTAATGTAGAGAATGTGCTGGAGCGGATTGTGGAATTAGTTCCGCCGCCGGAAGATCGTTCCGATAAACCGCTCCGCTGTCTGATTTTTGATTCCATCTTCGACCCTTACAAAGGTGCTATTGCTTATGTCCGTATTATGGATGGGGAGATCCGGCCAGGTATGGAGATAAAGATGATGTCTTCAGGGAAAGTGTATACGGTTACAGAAGTAGGATACTTTACGCCTCTTCCCAAAGTTACTGCTGCTTTGACCTGTGGATCTGTGGGATATGTAGCAGCGAGCATAAAAAATGTAGGAGACTGTGCAGTAGGTGACACAATTACATCCGCTGGAAATGGTGCCAAAGAACCTCTTCCCGGATACCGTAAGGCGCTGCCTATGGTTTTCTGCGGCCTCTATCCTATTGAAAGTAAAGATTATGATCAGCTGAAGATGGCATTGGAAAAGTTGCAGCTCAATGATGCAGCGCTTGAATATGTGCCGGAGACGTCACAGGCACTTGGTTTCGGATTTCGTTGCGGTTTCCTCGGGCTGCTCCATATGGATGTTATCCAGGAACGTCTGGAACGGGAATATAATTTGAAATTGATTACAACGGCACCGTCGGTTATCTATCATGTATTCAAGACAGACGGGGAGATGATAGCCGTGGATAATCCGGCGGAATTGCCGCCTATGACAAAAATTGAGCATATAGAAGAACCGATTGCCAAGGTAGAAATACTTGTGCCTTCTGACATGGTGGGTAATGTAATGGAATTGGTGCAAAATCGTCGTGGTGAATTTCAGACGATGACTTATCTGGATGAAACACGTGTGGATTTATCTTATAAAATTCCGTTGGCGGAAATTATTTTTGATTTCTTTGATAAGTTGAAGTCGGCAACGAAGGGATACGCTTCTTTGGACTACCAGATTTCCGGTTACCAAAAAACAGATGCCGTTAAACTGGACATTCTACTGAACGGGGATCTTATTGACGCGTTGTCTATTATTGTCCACAAAAGCAATGCGGCATCCCGTGGCAGAGTATTGGCGCTCCGATTGAAAGACATTATTCCGCGCCAGCAGTTTGAGGTGCCGATCCAGGCAGCGGTAGGAAGTAAGATTATTGCAAGAGAAACGATTAAAGCTTATAAGAAAGATGTCCTCGCCAAATGCTATGGCGGTGACGTAAGCCGGAAGAAAAAGCTTCTGGAAAAACAGAAGGAGGGGAAAAAGCGTATGAAACAGGTGGGAAGCGTAGAAATTCCCCAGGAAGCCTTCATGGCGGTATTAAAAGATGACTGATTCCAAAACGCTTGGCCTTTACTTACATATTCCATTCTGCCGAAGCCGCTGTTATTATTGCGGCTTTTATTCTGTAGGCAGCAAATTGACGGACAGTTTCCTTGATGCGCTGGTGCAGGAAATGGAAAATAAAAGCAAACTTTTTGAGGATAAACTTTGTGATACGGTTTATTTAGGCGGAGGAACACCCTCCGTGTTGTCCGGAAATCAATTAAAAAGCATTATAGAAGCATTGCACCGGTATTTTCATATCTATGAGAATGCGGAAATTACGATAGAAATGAATCCTTGTGATATGACAGAAGCATATTTAAAAAATGCTTTGGCACAGGGGGTCAATCGTATTTCTGTGGGGGTACAGACTAATCGTGATGAACTTCTTGTAAAAATTGGGCGCCGCCATACGGCTGCTGAGGCGGAGAAAGCTGTCAATCGGGCATTCAAACTCGGTTTTAGAAATATCAGCATTGATTTAATGTGCGAACTTCCCGGGCAGACAGTGGATGATTTTGAAAAGACATTAAAGTACGCTGTTCACTTGCCGGTTACTCATATGTCGGTATATAGTTTGATTTTGGAGGAAGGAACGAGATTTTCCCAAATGGCGTCGCGCGGTATTCTGGCGCGTCCGTCAGAAAATGACAGTTGGGCAATGTATCAGGCGATGTGTCGGATACTTCCTCATTACGGATTTGAGCGGTATGAAATTTCCAGTTTTGCGCGGACAGGGTTTCAATCTGCCCATAACAGGAAGTATTGGAAATTAGAAGACTATTTAGGGTTGGGGCCCTCTGCCTGTTCCCGCATTGGGCATGAACGGTGGGAAAATATTTCTAACTTAAGGCTGTATGAAGCGTGGTTGGCGGCAGACGAGCCTGTGGAAGAAAAAATTTCTCTTTCCCCAAAAGAAGAAATGGAAGAATTTGCATTTCTTGGACTTCGTATGAAAGAAGGCATCAATGGCAGAGAATTTTATCAGCGGTATGGGAAAGAAATAATGGAAGTTTATGGCAGTGTGGTGAAAAAGCTGGTAAAAGAAAAGATGATTTTCCTGAATAATGGGAACATTCAAATGACCTATAAAGGGGCGGCACTTGGAAATTATGTGTTTGAACAATTTCTTTTGGATTGAATCTGTTGGCAGGGAAGTATCCCTATCAGTTTTATTTTGTGAATGTTTTTACTTTTTACAGTTGTTGCATTAAAATAAAAAGAACTTACTAAAAAGGAGGGAGCCACATGCCGGTATCATACATGGAAATTGATTTAAGAGCGTTTCGTCACAATCTTCGGGTTATCCGCAGCCATTTAAAAAACGTACCGGCGCTTGCTGTGATCAAAGCAAATGCTTATGGACATGGGGCGGTAGAGTGCCTGCGTGCAGCTTTAGAGGAAGGCTGCGTCGGTGCTGCGGTAGCCCGAGTGGAAGAAGGCCGTGTCGTTAGGGCATCCGGTTTTGATTGTCCGGTTTATGTCCTTGGGCTGCCGCTTCCGGAAGAAATGTCCGTGGGTGTTAATGAAGAACTTATTCTTCCTGTTGATGATACGACTAATTTGGAGGCGTTGGAGACAGCCGCGTCCACTTTAAAAAAAATGGTGGAAGTGATGCTTCCTATTGATACGGGAATGAATCGAATCGGTACACATGCAAAAGATTTACCTGCCTTTCTGGAAAAATTAAAAAAATATCCCCACCTGCATATTCATGGGTTGTTTACCCACTTGGCAACAGCTGATGCAAAAAATAAGAGTAAAGCGTATAAACAACTGGCAGAATTTGAGAGGCCCTTTCCGTTATGCCGTCATTGGAGAATTTGGTTATTTCCGCAGCAAGCAGCGCAGGGGTCGTGGATATTCCTGAAAGCTGGTACAATCTGGTGCGCCCGGGGATTATCCAGTACGGGCCTTCTCCCTCAAATACGATGCTGAATTATCTGGATTTAAAGTATATGATGACTGTAGTAAGCCATATTACCCATGTGCAGGTGGTGCATAAGGGAGAAACCGTAGGGTATGGTGCTACATATACAGCAGGAAAGGATATGAGAATCGCTACGATTCCTATCGGATATGCAGACGGATATCCCCGTGTACTTTCTAATAAAGGAGCAGTTCTTATTGGAGAGAAACGCTGTCCTATCGTGGGGCGTATCTGTATGGATCAGCTTATGGCGGCTGTTGATGATACCGTAATGCCTGGTGATGAAGTCGTTCTTATCGGAAAACAGGGGGAGGAAGAAATTAAAGTGGATGAGCTGGCAGAACTGGCCGGTACAATTCATTATGAAATTCTTTGTGGGCTAAGACGGATTCCACGGATATTTATTGATGAAAAATGATTATAAATACTGATTGATGAAATAAAAAAGAAGGCGCATTATTAATTTACGACCTTCTTTATGTGCTATATGCCGACATTTAGCGTTTTGTGCAACTTTATGATTATAACGAGAATGTTTTAAAATAAATGGAGCGCCTAGAGGGATTCGAACCCTCGCACCTGGTTCCGGAGACCAGTGCTCTATCCCCTGAGCTATAGGCGCCTGACGAAAGACATTATAGCATATTCGCTGAGTTTGCTCAATTGCGTGGCACTAAAATTGAACAGTTTGATCGAAAAGGAAATATGATGTAATACGGAAGGGAGGCACAGAATGGATCGAAAAATATTTCTTTTGATGCTGCCGCAAGAACTCATTTGGAGGGGGAATATCGGAAGAATTGATGAGTGCTTATAAACGGGAATTAGCTCATGTTTATAGGATGGCAAGTGCTAAAAGGATGCTGTTTATAAAGCGTAAAGGCACTCATTAAAAAATGGTGCTGAATGAGTGCAGCCGTGATATGCGCGGAGATGTTGGTGAACTGAAAAAGAAGTATGGAATCCACTATTGATGATTGTTTTACAATTTTGGATAATGCCGGAATACTTGAAGAAAAGCGTTTGACAGGATATAATCGTGATGATATAATGTTTTTCGTTGACGGATCATTAGCTCAGTTGGTAGAGCACCTGACTCTTAATCAGGGTGTCCGGGGTTCGAACCCCTGATGATCCACCAGACATGATACCCGAGGTTATGATGGCTTCGGGTTTTTGTTTTTTCATAATTTGTTGGAGTTTTTAATATCTTTGTAAAAGGTTTTGGCAAAGTTGATAATTGCTGCGGAGGGATTTGCGAAGGAGGGGGTCTTTCTGCATTTATGCAGCAGGTATGATAGAATATAAAAAATATTTCGGAAGAGGTGCGGTATGAGATACAGAAGTACACGAAGTGAAGAGAAAATTTCTGCGCCCCAGGCATTGCTTCAGGGATTGGCAAAAGATGGCGGGCTCTATGTTCCTGAAATGCTGCCGGTGCCTTTTATTGAATATAATTCTTTAAAGGATTTGTCATATAAGGAATTGGCCAGCTTTGTTCTTAAACGTTTTTTGACAGATATTCCTGAAAATGATTTGAAGAAACTTACAGATGCGGCCTATACGGGAACATTTGCCGCAAAAGAAATTGTGCCTGTAAAACGTATGACAGATGCTTTTTCTGTGGCGGAAATGTTTTATGGCAGGACTTGTGCTTTTAAGGATCTGGCGCTTTCTTTGTTCCCTTATCTGCTTGTATGGGCAAAGGCGCAGGAAAATGATGGAAAGCAGATTTTAATCTTAACGGCTACTTCAGGTGATACAGGGAAGGCAGCGTTAGAGGGATTTCGTGACATTCCCGATATCAATATTATGGTATTTTATCCGTCTGATGGAGTGAGCCCTCTTCAAAAGGATCAGATGCAGAAGCAGTCCGGTAATAATGTAAGGGTGGCAGGTATTGATGGTAATTTTGATGATGCCCAGAGTGCATTAAAACGCATTTTTATGAGTGGCTTGAGAAAAGAAGCATCAGAAAAGGGTGTTTTGTTTTCCAGTGCTAATTCGATTAATATTGGCCGGTTGTTGCCGCAGATCATCTATTATGTATGGATCTGGCTTCAGTTGAGAAAGAACCATTCGATTGGAGAAAATGAGCGGTTTAATGTGGTAGTTCCTACAGGAAATTTTGGAAATATTCTGGCCGGGTGGATGGCAAAAGAAATCGGTGTTCCTCTTGGACAGCTGATTTGTGCTTCCAATGAAAATAAGGTACTTACAGATTTTTTCGAAACAGGCGTGTATGACATCAATCGCGAGTTTTATCTGACGGAATCACCATCTATGGATATCCTTATTTCTTCTAATTTTGAGCGTTTCCTGTACTATGTACTTGGTTCTGCTGATAAAGTGGCAGCAGCCATGAAAGCATTGAACAAGGAAGGGCGATATGCGGTATCGGAAGAAGAATTAGCAGACGCTCTTGGTGAAATTACAGGAGGATGGGCCTCTTCCGCAGATATGAAACGGGCGATGAAAGCAGTTTACGAATCTTATGACTACCTTATGGATCCTCATACTGCAGTGGCTTATGCGGTTTATCACAGACTTCGCCGCGAAGGGAAGATAGAAAGACATTCTCATACAGTCATCATCAGCACAGCACATCCATATAAATTTCCCGGTATAGTAGCGGAGATTCTCGGTTTAGATGAAACAGGTACACCCTATGATGTTCTTCGGCGTATTGAAAAGAAAACAGGGATTCCTATTCCTTTTCAGTTGGGAGATTTGGAAATGAAGGAAAAACGTTTTATCGATACAATTGGAAAAGATGATGTGGCTGATGCAGTTAGTGAATACATGGATGATATTATGAATATAAGGATGCGAAATGAATAAGGCGGATTTGGAAGAGAAGCAGGAAAGACGGATGCGTTATGGATTCCTGGCACTTTTGCTTTTGGTGTTGGGAGGGATCCATTTTATGGATCCTGCTTTTTATCCAACAGTTTATCAACTGTCCAAAAGTGGAGATTTGGGCGGTACTATTACCTATTTAAGAGGATTTGGTGTTTATGCCGTTTTTGTCAGTTTTTTTATTGATGTCGTTATCAATATTGTTGGATTTCTTCCGTCTATTTTTATTTCTACTGCCAATGGCCTGATTTTTGGTTTGTTTTGGGGGACGATGATTTCATGGCTGGCAGAAACATTAGGCGTTATGATTTCTTTCTGGGTTATGCGTGTTCTTTTCCGAAGTCTGGCAAAGCGGGTGATTGAACAGAGTAAGACTTTAACCGCTTTGGATTCCTACGATTCTTGGCAGGCGGTGGCGGCAGCGAGAGCGATTCCTTATATGCCCAATGGCCTTGTCACAGCAATCTGTGCTTTATCCGGCATGTCATTCCGCTCTCATATGGCGGGTAGTTTGCTTGGTAAGCTGCCGTCAGTGGCACTTGAGGTAATTGTCGGGCATGATGTGGTCCATCTGGGGGAACATTCTTTGCGTCTGACTATCATTATTATTGTTGTTTCCGCCGTGTATGGAGCCGTATGGTGGTATATGAAAAAGAGAAAGAATAGAGAGAGGGATATATAAATTTATTTTAAAGCAGTCTGAACGAAAATTGAATTGAACTGTAAAAATCGGACAACCTTTAAAGGTATATAAAATAATATTGGGACATTAAAAAGTTTTCTTTGATTAACTGCTGGCGGTTTGCGAACCGTGGCTTCATATTGATCGTAAGAAGACTTTTTGATATTTTACTCCCGGCAGACATTATACTTAAATTTTACAACTCGGGATATAATAAGGTTATATTGCGACAGGTTTGCGTACGTGAATCTGCATTTTTCATTCATGCAAACAAGGAGATTAAAATGATCATTGGGAATGCGGAACATCTTTCTGCTTATAAGGCACAGCTGTCTGAAGAACTTTATGATTGTCTGGAGAAAATGGCGGCCTATGGGTTTGAAGACCTGCCTGACGGGAAATATGAGATTAACGGCTATAAGGTGGGGGTAGAAACTTCAATGACGGAGCCGGCTGATAAACGTAAATTGGAAGGACATCAAAGGTATATCGATATAGTTTATGAAGTTGATGTGGAAGAGGAGCAGATTGGCTGCCGGTCTGTTTGGGAAGCCGGAAAAGTGACTGAATCTTATGAAGATAGAGATTTATATTTTTTCGCGTCGGAAGGAGAAGAAAGCCGTGCGTATCTTCATACGGGAGATTTTGTAATTTGTTTTCCCGAAGATTTGCATAGGCCTCTCTGCATGGGAGCGAAAGGGCCTTGCAGAATCAGGAAGGCGGTTCTAAAATTTCCGTTAAATAAATTATGAAATAGGTAAGATGTATAGGATCTCATATTGACCGAAGGTCGCTATTTTGGTATCATAATTAATACGGACAGCATTTTGACTGATGGTCGTGTTTTGGAGTTTTATTTAAGGAGCAGCTTTTAAAATGACCGTAAGGGGGAGACGAATGAAGTATAAAAAAGTGCTGGCAGCTGCCATGGCAGTCAGTGTAGTTTTATCGGCAGGCGTATTTACAGGATGCGGTTCAGCAAAAAGTCAGCAACAGCAAAGTTTAAAGGTGACGACATTTAGACCGTTTAAATCAGATACGCCGATCATGAGGGAATATACAGGCTCTATTACGGCATTGCAGGAGGTTCCTGTCCGCGCTAAGGTATCAGGGACAATTGTTGAAAAATATATTACCGGCGGTCAGCATGTAGAAGCGGGGCAGGCCCTGTATCGTATTGATACAAGAAGTTATGCATCTGCATTGGCTGCGGCACGGGCATCTGCAGCACAGGCATCTGCTACTTATGAAAATGCGAAAAAGGATCTGGCCCGTTATGAACAGCTGGTTAGCAGCGGTGCTATTTCAAAACAGGCATATGACGGACAGAAATCATCTACAGAAGCCTATCGGGCTGTTTATGAAGCGGCTCAGGCGCAGGTACAGATTGCTTCCGATAATTTAGGTGATACGATTGTGACAGCGCCATTTTCGGGCACACTGTCTATGGATGATGTGAACATAGGCACTTTTGCAACCGCAGGTACGACGGGACTTGTTACCCTGTCTTCTTCTGATCCGCTTTATGTGCAGTTCGACATGTCCGAAAGCGAGTATTTGCAGCTTACTCGTCAGAAAAATATTACGGAAACTTTAGGAAGTGAATTAAAACTCCGCTTGTCAGATGGATCCATTTACAGTGAAACCGGTAAAATCGTACAGGTCAGTCCGGGACTCAACGGTGGTCAGCTGACGATGAAAGCATCTTTTGCTAATCCTAATAATCTTCTTATTCCGGGAATGTATGCAACCATTGTTTCTGATGCTGAGTTAGCACAGGGAAGTATTCTCGTTCCGACGAAAGCCCTTATCCAACTTTTAAATAAAGATATGCTTGATGTGGTAGTGGATGGGAAGGTAC
>ERZ772971.1714-NODE-1714-length-12509-cov-4.700337_pt1 | contig 12509 bp, 12 predicted proteins | sample MGYA00511943_ERZ772971 | MGnify/ENA primary metagenome ERZ772971 (study PRJEB29015, sample SAMEA2737929) | human oral metagenome | biome: human oral; feature: human-associated habitat; material: dental | place: China | collected 2144 ... | reverse complement strand
ATTTAAATATCCTAATGAGCTTTATCATGATAATGGAAAGCTAATTTTCATTATTATTTATGTATTTCTCTCGTTTTCTTTTGCTTTGGGAATTCCATATTTTGATTATTCTAAAGAACATCCTTTTGGTTGGGAAGTTTTCATGCTTTTTGTTTTAATCTGGAGCAGTGATAGTTTCGCCTATTTTTCAGGAAGAATGCTTGGAAAACATAAAATGGCACCGAAAATCAGCCCTAAAAAAACTTGGGAAGGCTTTGTTGGTGGAGTAATCTGCACTTTGGTTTTAGGATTTTTTATTGAAAAATATATGCCGGAAATGAGGGGCAACTGGATTTTAGTCGGTCTGCTGGTTTCTGTTGCTGCTCCAATTGGTGATTTGGTGGAAAGCCAGCTGAAAAGAACTTTCGGAGTGAAAGACAGCGGCAACATTATCCCTGGACATGGGGGAGTATTGGACAGACTGGACAGCTTCATTATCTGTGCTCCCGTTGTATATTTGTATTTTGTTTTAGAAAAACTATTTTAATTTTAAATATCAATTATGAAACTTCACAGAGAAGGAAAAGCTACTATTATTATAGCATTTTTAGCACTCGTTTTATTTGGCGGAGCAGCGTTTTTTTTCCTTGAAAAATACCATTGGGTTGTTACTTTGCCTTTATTTATTCTATTTGGTCTGGTACTTTGGTTCTTCCGCGTTCCTGAACGAAATATTTTGGAGCAGGTAGAAAATGTTCTTGCCCCCGTAGATGGAAAAGTAGTAATGATAAAAGAAGTGGAAGAAAACGAAATCCTAAAGACACGATGCATCCAAGTGTCCATATTCATGTCTCCGCTGAATGTGCATATCTGCCGATACCCTGTAACAGGAACGGTTTGCTATAAAAAATACCACCCTGGTAAATACCTGATGGCTTGGAACGAGAAGTCTTCCACAGAGAATGAAAGAACAACAATAGCCGTAAATACGCTGACAAATCATAAAGTAGCTTTCCGCCAGATAGCTGGATATGTTGCCCGAAGAATTGTAATGTATTCCAAAGAAGGCGACCAAGCCAAAGCTGGGCATGAATTAGGATTTATAAAATTTGGCTCTAGAATGGATGTCTTCCTGCCGTTGGACACAGAGATTCTTTGTAAAATTGGGGACATTACCACTGGGGGAATAGATGTTATTGCAAAATTAAAGACAAATTAAAGGACTTTTATTTTGCATATTATCTTCCTCTACAACACCTTTTAATAATAGATATAAAGACTATTAACTTTGCATCCTGAATATTCAAAATATCATTACCACGGCTTATTATATTTATAATCCTTTGGGACAGGAATTCTCTTGATTATTAATTTATTATGAATTGCACTATCAAGTTTATTCCCTCCATAAATTAATAGAGTGTCCTCTAATATTATATGGAAATCTTTATAGCAATTTTCGCATTTATAGATAGTATCCTTTGTATTCTTATCAATCAGTATTAATTCATTAGGAAATATCTTGTCTGTTCCATTTATATAAGTATAACCTTCTAAAAAGTAATTTTCAGTTTCTATTGTTTTATAGGTTAATTTTCTCTTTTCACATCCAATGAATAGTAATATGAAAAAGATGTAATAAAAAGTTCTTATCATTTTTATAATTTATTTGTAAAACGATTTGTTCTCTATTGCCGTTTTGAATGATTCTGTCCTGCTTAAAATAGCCTTAATTAAATGATGATTTATTAATTCCTATCCATAATTTCATCTATTGACAGGCGATTGGATTTATCAGACTTTATAATCTTTCCGGTGAGGATTTTTTCATCCTTTATCCACCATAATTTATCTGAAAAATCTTTAGCAATCCGCCAATCATGGGAAGAAAAAAGAATAAGTTTATTCTGCTTTTGGGCTAAATCTTTCAGCAGTTCCAAAATAATCAGCTTGTTTTCTTCATCAAGATAAGTGGTCGGCTCATCTAAAACTATCATGGGCGTGTTTTGAGCTAACGCTCTGCCAATAAACGCTTTCTGGAGATTCCCATCCGAAAGTTCAGAGAGAAGATGATTTCTATATTTAGCAAGATTCAGCTTTTCTATTATCTGCTCTATTTCCGCCTCATCTTCATCGGTAAGGCTCATGTAATAAGGATAATAAACATATCTGCCAAGAGAAATCAAATCCTTTAAAGTATAATAAGGAGAAGCCTCCGATTTAGAGAAGACAACGGAAACCTGCCGTGCAATATCCAAGGCCGACAAAGTCTCAGCAGCACTGCCATCTATGCTGATTTTACCCTTTAATAGAGGTGTTTGCCCTAAGATGCTTTTCATCAGAGTAGTTTTTCCCACGCCATTATTCCCGACCAGCAGGCAGATATCTCCCAAATCCAAAGAGGCATTCACATTAGAAATCAATGGAACATTATACCCAAAGTCTGCTGATTTTATCTCTAAAAAAGGCATTTTATATCTCTTCTTGTGCTATTTTGGTATAGATTTCTTGCAGTAAATCATTCATCTCCTGTATTGTAAGCACCTGCAAGAATCTGCTTCTAAACTCTTTGAAATAAGGAATCCCCCGAAAATAATTGCCATAATGCTGTCTCATCTCTACCAGTCCGGCACGCTCGCCTTTCCATTCTACAGACCATTCTGCATGGTTTTTCACAGCGTCCAGCCTGTCTTTCAGGGTCGGTTCTGGCAGTTTTTCTCCTGTCCGGAAGAAATGTTTCACTTCATTGAATATCCACGGATAGCCTATGGCAGCACGGCCTATCATCATTCCATCTACATTATATTTTTCTCTATATTCTTTCGCTTTTTCTGGGCTGTCTATATCGCCATTTCCGAAAATAGGGATTTCTATATTAGGATTATTCTTCACTTTGCTGATGTACTCCCAGTCGGCTTCCCCTTTATACATCTGGGTTCTCGTACGGGCGTGGATGGTAAGTGCCTTTATCCCTGCATCCTGAAGCTTTTCGGCTACTTCTTCTATGTTGATGCTCTCGGAATCCCATCCCAGACGGGTTTTTACTGTTACGGGAAGTTCGGTAGAATTCACCACCGCTTTGGTAAGTTTTACCATCAGGTCAATATCTTTCAGAACTCCAGCGCCGGCGCCTTTGCTCACCACTTTTTTCACAGGACACCCGAAGTTGATATCCACCAGATCCGGCTGTACCGCTTCTACTATCTTGGCAGACATCGCCATCGCTTCCTCATCGCCTCCAAATATTTGAATGCCAATAGGTCTTTCGTAATCAAAAATATCTAATTTCTTTCTACTCTTTATGGCGTCCCGAATCAGTCCTTCGGATGAAATAAACTCCGAATACATCAGGTCTGCCCCCTGCATCTTGCACAGCCTGCGGAAGGGCGGGTCTGAGACATCTTCCATGGGCGCCAAAAGCAGCGGAAAATCCGGCAGTTCTACATTTCCTATTTTTATCATGCTGCAAAAGTAGAGATTTAATTTTAGGTTTTAAAATCACAGGAGTGCAAAACCATCATAATATTTGATTCTTGGCTTCTCTATGTTGATTTATTTCCCAGTTTCAGCAGGGTTTCGGTTTCTCCCGCAGGCTGCATTCACTGTTTTAGATTGAGACAGCTATCTCAGAATGAAAGAAATTGCCAAAATTTTCTGAGAAAACGAATAAAATCTGACCGAATTTATCAGAAAAAAAATAAATTATTATATTATTCGTAAAAAAATAGCCGTTCCTTTGGTGGGATTTGTATTTCAGGGAGAAAAAACTATGATTCCTTACAAGGAATTTGATTTTTTATTTAATGAAATAACAATTCCCGACCTGGAATTTGACTTCCAGACACCCTGAAAGTCCAATTCTGAAAAAATGCGGCCATTTTTTTTCCAAAAAATGCAATTCCCGACCTGGAATTTGATTTCCCGACACCCTGAGATACCAATCTGTAAAAATTCCGCCGTTTTTTTTACCCTGAAAGTCCAATTCTGAAAATTTCCTGCAACTTCTTCCTGCTTGGAATACCAATTCCAAAAAATTCCGGCTTTTGCTTTCGGTTGTAGAGTATAGTTTCTTATCGGTTCTTATTATTTAGGCTAAAATCAATAAGCAGAATTTTTACGGTTTCCTATTAAAATGTTTTTACGCTTCCCTTTCCGAAGCCGCCCGCTCATCGCAAAACTCCTGCATCCACTATTTTTAAAACAGAAAAGTTATTTTAAAATGAAAGCAATAGCCATAATTTTTCGGGAATGGACTTCTAGACACCCTGAAAGTGCTGGACTGGAAAATTTTGGTTCTGTTATTTGTTTTGGAACAGGCGTTTTCTGCGGAATTATATATTTATGCCGTAGATGTTCTTTATTTCCTCCATGATAAAGGCGCTGTTCGTACTGCCGATGGTATCGAGACGACCCAGTTTATTGAAGATAAAGTCTTGGTAATGTTTCATGTCGCGAACCTGAATTTTCAATAAATAGTCAAAATCCCCAGAAATATTGTAACATTCGGTGATTTCATCAAGAGCCAAAACTTCCTGAGCAAACTGGATACCGATATCTCGGTCGTGTGCTTTCAGCTTGATTCTGCAAAAAACACTAAATCCCCTGTTGAGTTTTTCAGCATCTATCACGATGGAATATCTTTTGATATAGCCGTTTTCTTCCAGCCTCCGCACCCTCTCGAAAACGGGAGTAGGCGAGAGATTGACTTCTGCAGCGAGTTCCTTTATGGTTTTCTTGGAGTTATTTTGTAAAATCCTAAGTAATGCAAGGTCCTTATCATCCAATTTATCAATTCTTTCCATAGAATAATATTCTTTTTTAGGTTGAAATTATACAAATGAAAGAAAAATACACCAAATAAACAACACAAAATAGCAAATTTTTCTAAATTTTAACAAACATAATACAATAATAATCTATTTACACTATGTTTGCAGAGTATTCATATAGTATAGTAGATGTTTTACGGCTGCGAAACCTTCATAAAATAAGGTGAGAAAAATGAGAAATTTTCAAAGGATATTATTTAGCAGCAGTGATGATAATTAGCTCTGTCAGTTATCTAAAAAGCAAAATTCCTTCCTTCAATCACTGCCTGCGGCGGTTGTCTCATCTACTATACTTTTTATTACAAAAACCTACAAAAGGAAATAACTCAAAGCCATATTGATATTAAATTAGAAAAACTCCCGCGTTGTCATCAACACGGGAGTTTTATGATTTTCGATTTATTTCACGCCTTTTTCTTTCATGGCTTTATTCAGTGGTTTTAGGATGGCTACTCCCAGTAGCGTGGCGATGAGCAGCAGGGCGAAATTTACCCAGAAGAAATTAGCCTTGTCTTCGTAGCTGTACCACATACTTGCCAGTATACCAGAGAGTTTGTTCCCTATCGATGTAGAAAGGAAAAATCCTCCCATCATCAGCGCTGTAATTCTCGGTGGAGAAAGTTTAGAAACCAAAGAAAGTCCCATAGGAGACAGACAGAGTTCGCCTATTGTGATGATTCCATAAGCGGCAAACAGCCAAAGCGGTGATACTTTGGAAGCGCCGTTGTCTCCTGCATATACAGCAGCTACCATCACAAGACAGCTGAGAGCCGATAGGAATAATCCCAAAACTATCTTTGTAGGAGTAGAAGGTTCTTTGTCTTTTCTACGAAGCATCATAAAGAATCCTACCACCACTGGCGTGAGGGCAATGACCCAGAAAGGATTGATAGACTGGAACAACTCTGTATTATAGAGATACACTTTCTTGTCTGGATTGGCTTCCAGCTCGGCTCTTTGTTCCTTGCTTATATTTTTGAAATAAATATCTTTTCCTTGTTCTTTTTTAGGTTTTCCATCTTCATCTTTTACAGTTTGGAACTGATTGTCATGAACTGCAACTTCCTTTGTATTGTAGTCCTTTGTATCAACCAAATAGATGCTTTCCAAAGGTTTTTCTAAAGCCGCAGGAACACTTCTGTCCGTGTAGTAATTTGCCCAGCGGGTAAGGGCAGTTCCGTTTTGTTTAAATACAGCCCAGAACATCATACTCACTGCAAATATCGCCAACAAGGCTCCGATAGGTTTCTTGTCCTCTGCATTTGCACTGATGTAAATAAAAATATAAAACAAAATAACAGGAATACACGCAAATATAAAGGCATCCGTAGAATCTGACCCAAAGATATTCCCAGGGATTACCCAGCCGATAGCTCCAGCAATGATAGCAGGAAGGAACACTTTTACCAATATGGAACTGATAGTGGTATCGCCCTCTTGGACAGGTTTCATTACATTGGCATGAACGACATGTTTTTTACCAATAGAGAAAATAATCAGCCCTAAAAACATTCCTACACCAGCCGTCACGAAAGCCTCGCCCCAGCCGTATTTATTTCTCATATAAGCCGCGATGATGTTGCATACAAAAGCCCCGATATTTATCCCCATGTAGAAGATGTTGTATCCTGCGTCTTTATTGGCTTTATACTTGTCATCAGAATAGAGATTTCCTAAAAGTGTAGAAATACTTGGTTTAAAGAATCCGTTCCCAATGATTATCAGCCCCATGGATACATAGAACATGGACACATCTTTGAAAAGTCCTAAACCAATGTATCCCAGCCCCATAAGCGCTCCACCGATGTAAATCGCCTTGATGTATCCCAGCAGTCTGTCTGCAAGAAACCCGCCAAGAAAAGGCGTAAGGTAGGTAAGGGCAATGAATGTCCCGAAGATGTCATCAGCATGTTTGCTATCAAAGGCAAGACCGCCCTTGTCAGCATCAATCATATACAACACGAAGATTCCTAAAATCAAATAATAACCAAATCTTTCCCACATTTCTGTGAAGAAGAGATAGGGTAAACCTTTTGGATGTTTGTTTTTCATAATTATAGATTATTTAAAATAAAGTTTGTCATTTTTTGGTATAGATGTAGTCTTGTGTTTCCACCATAAATTCCATGGTTTTTGTCTGGATAGGTCATGAACTCAAATTCTTTGTTTTTCTGAATAAGAGCCTCCGCCATTTCTACTGCATTTTGATAATGGACATTGTCATCCGCTGTTCCGTGGATTAGCAGATATTTTCCTTTCATTAGGCCAGCAAAATTGATAGGCGAATTTTCATCGTATCCTTGTGGGTTTTCTTGTGGTGTCTGCAGATATCTTTCTGTGTAGATAGTGTCATAATAGCGCCAAGTGGTTACTGGTGCCACAGCGATTCCTACCTTGAAAACATCTGCTCCTTTGGTCATCGCCAGACTTGCCATATATCCTCCAAAACTCCATCCAAATATCCCAATTCGCCCAGCATCTACAAAGCTCTGTGAACCGATCCACTGTGCAGCAGTGATTTGGTCTTCTATCTCGTATTTTCCTAAATTCTTGTAAGTTGCTTTTTTATACTTCGTTCCACGATAGCCCGTTCCACGCCCATCCACGCAGAGCACAATGTATCCTTTTTGAGCCAAAAGGTTAAACCAAATTGCGTTTCTGCCGTCCCAAGCGTTGCTTACCTGTTGTGAGCCAGGGCCAGAATACTGGTACATCAGCACAGGATATTTTTTATTAGGCGAGAAGTCTTTGGGTTTTATCATCCAAGCGTTCATCTGGTCGCCGTTTTTGTTTGGAATTTGGAAAAATTCTTTGGCTACGAAACCATCCGATTGCAGTTTTTTCAGGGCTGAATTATTATTCTGTAATTCTCGTAGAGTTTTTCCATTAAAATCCCTCAAAGTGTAAGTATTCGGCTGTTCTGCGGAAGAATGCGTGTTGATAAAATATTGGAAAGACTTGCTGAAATCAGCATTATTAGTTCCATTTAATTCAGAAACTATCTGCTTTTTCCCTGTTTTGATGTTTATTTTGCTTACCACTCTGTTGGTGCTGCCTTTTTCGGTAGTCTGCACCAAGATTTCAGAATTTTTAGGGCTAAAACCATAGTAATCGGTAATTTCCCAGTTGCCTTTGGTGATTTGTTTTTTCAGTTTTCCGTCAGATGTGTACCAGTAAAAATGTCTGAAACCATCTCTTTCCGAAGCCCAAAGGAAAGAATTGTCCTCCAAAAATTCCAAAGAAAGATTGTCCGTTTCTATCCAAGCGGCATCCGTTTCGGTTAGGATTTTCTTGGCAGAATAGTTTTCAGTATTTATCTTGATGATTTCCAGCTTGTTCTGATGCCTGTTGGAAGTTGCTATCGCAATTTCATTTGGCTGTGCAGTCTGAAAAACCTGTGGAATATAGTAAGTTTCAAAGTTAGCAAGATTGATTTGCGTGGATTTATTTAGTTTTAAATCATAGGCGTATACCGAAACTTTTGAGTTTTCTTCTCCTGCTTTCGGATATTTGAAACGAAAATCCTGCGGATACAGATTTCCATTGAAAACCTGCATGTTCATTTCTTTTACTTGGCTTTCATCAAATTTCACGAAAACCAGACTTTCGCTGTTTTTTGTCCATTGGTACATATCTGCATGCCCGAATTCCTCCTCATACACCCAGTCTGCCAGTCCGTTGATGATTTTATTTTTCTCACCATCGAAAGTGATTTGGGTGATTTTTTCAGAGCTGAGGTCTTGGTAATAAAGATTATTCCCAGAGATAAAAGCCACGAATCTTCCATCAGGAGAGAATTTAGGCTCCTGAACCCAGTTTCCGTTGTTTAGGGCAGTTATTTTTCCGTTTTTACTGAGATTTACCACATGGTATTTTCCTAGGAAAGAATGGCGGTAGATGGGCTGTTGTTCGTTCAGAACCAGCACTTTGCTCTCATCGTGAGAAAATGTATAGTCCTGTATCTTAGCCTCTAAGATGGTTTCTATTTTTTTTCCTGTTTTGTAGGAATATTTTACGATTCCATCTTTTTCCAAAACGGTGTAGTGTTCTCCATCGTTCATTGAGTTTATCCCATAGATAAACTCGGTTCTGTAATACCCTGAGTGTATTTTATTTAAAGTGATTTCCTGCGCGGAGTTCAGCGTAAAGACACTAAAAACGACACAAGAGATTAGTTTTTGATATAAAATCTTCATTTTAGATAAATTTTAGAAAGTTGCCCAAAGATAATGATTCTTTAGAAGAAATTTAATAAAACTTAATAGAAGTTTAACTTTTACAAACTTAACCTTGACAAAAAAAATGAATCAAACAAATAGAAAATCGTAAAAATTTGAACATTATGAAAAAGTTAGTTTTAAGTTTAGTGTTAGTAGGAGCATTTGGTTTTGCATCAGCGCAAGAAGCTCCGAAGGAACATCACTGCCGCCACTCAGAACATAAAAAAATGGAAAGAGGTAAAGAAGACAGAGCAAAAAGATTAGAAGAGTTCAATCTTTCTGAAAAACAAACAAAACAACTGGAAGAACTTCGCAAAGAGCACAGAGCAGAAAAGGAAAAACTTCATGAGAAGCACCAGCGAAAACTCAAAAAAATCCTGACACCTGAGCAGTATGAAAAATGGCAGTCCAGCCACCCAAGAAGAAAGGATGAAAGAAGAATGCCGCCTCCGCCATCTAAAGAACAGATGGAACAAAGAGGAAACTAAAACCAAAAAGCAGAAACATAGATTTCTGCTTTTTTTATGTTTAAAATATTTTACTAATCAGCCTTTGTAGCTGTAAGTTTTCCGTGTTCTATTCCTTTCACAGAAATAAGGCTGTTGGCAAGTTCTATCAAAGTAGAAGATTTCCCTTTCACAGCGATAATCTCCATGCACAAATCATGCTCCAAATGGAAGTGCAGAGAAGACAAAATATTGTCATGATATCTATGCTGGATGTTGGTCAGTTTATTCACCAATTCCCTTCTATGGTGGTCAAACACCAAAGTGATAGAGCCCGCCACTATGGCATCATTGTCCCATTTTTCTGAGACTAAACTCTTGTTAATCAGATATCTGATGGCTTGAGAACGATTTTTAAACAAATTCTCTTCTGCATATTTATCTAATGCCTCCAAAAGGTCTTCTTCCAGAGAAACTCCAAAACGAACAATACTCATAATAAATAGTATTTAAAAGTTATAACAAATATAGTGATTTTCTTCAATAGAAATAATATTTTTTATTAAAAAAATGTTATTATTTCATTATTTTTGCCACAAATCTTCTGATAATGACCAAAAAACAAAGAGCCGATTTTGTGAGGAAAGAATTGGATAAACTCTATCCCAAAGTTCCTATTTTTCTGCACCATACAGATGCCTATACGCTGTTGGTAGCGGTGGCTCTTTCGGCGCAGACTACCGATAAAAAAGTAAACGAAATCACTCCCGAACTTTTCCGAGTTGCAGGAACGCCCCAAGCCATGGCAAGGCTGGAAGTGGCAGAAATAAAAGATTTAATAAAAGAAATCGGTCTCTCAAACACCAAAGCCAAAAACCTGAAAGGCATGGCAGAAATGCTGCTCAGGGATTATGAAGGCGTGGTGCCGCAGACTTTTGAGGAATTAGAAAAACTCCCAGGTGTAGGACACAAAACCGCCTCTGTGGTGATGAGCCAGTGGTTTGGTTTCCCAGCGTTTCCTGTGGATACGCATATTCATCGGCTGATGAAACTTTGGAAATTGACAGAAGGCAAAAATGTAGTCCAAACCGAAGCCGATGCCAAAAAACTTTTCCCACAGAAAGATTGGAATAAGCTACATTTGCAGATTATTTCCTACGGAAGGGAATATTCTCCAGCGAGGAACTGGAGTTTAGAAAAAGATTTTATCACAAGACAAATGTTTGAAAAATAAATGACACCGAAAGTTTCCATCATTACTCCGTGTTACAACTCTTCTGAATTTATAGAAGAAACCATAAAGTCCGTTCTTGACCAGACTTTCCAAGATTGGGAGTGGCTGATTACTGATGATAAATCAAGTGATAATACGGCTGAAATCATCAAAAGATATAACGACCCAAGAATAAAACTGCAAGTCCTTGAACAAAATGGCGGCGCAGGAAACGCACGGAACAAAAGCCTTGAAAGGGCTTCGGGAAGATATATCACCTTTTTGGATAGTGATGATTATTGGGAGCCTTTGTTTTTGGAACGAATGATTGGTTTTATGGAAGAAAATAAAGCCGAATTAGCCTATTCCAGCTATGCCCGATGTGATGAACATTTAGTTCCTATTCTCAAAGATTTTCAGGCAGATGTAGAGGTTACTTTTGATAATTTATTGAAAACCTGTCGCCTTTCTCTGCTGTCGTCCATGTATGACAGTCAGCGAGTGGGAAAATTCTTTTTTCCGATAGGAAGCAAGAGAGAAGACCATGTGATGTGGCTAAATTTATTAAAAGTAATTCCTAAGGGATATCCTGTAGAAAAGACTTTGGCTAAATACAGAATGCGCGAAGGCAGTGTTTCCCGTAAGAAAAAAGACATCATAAAAGACCAATATTTGGTATATAGGGAATTTATGGGATTTTCGGTGGTGAAGTCCTTGTATTACACCTGTCTATGGGCGATGAATGGTTTTATGAAATATTCTAAATGGTTCAAAGGATGAAACCTTTCCATTTTAAACAGTTCAGCATTTTGCAGGATAAAAATGTATTCCGAGTGGGAACAGATGGTGTTTTGCTTGGTGCATTGGCGGCTTGTGAGGCGACTTCCAAGGTGCTGGAAGTAGGCACAGGAACGGGACTGATTTCTCTGATGACTGCCCAGCGAAACCCAAAAGCCGAGATTTTAGCGCTTGATATCAATGAAAAAGCGGTGGAACTGGCAGGGCAGAATTTTAGTAATTCGCCGTTTAAGGATAGGCTTAGAGCCCAACTTTTTGACTTTAAAAACTATATTTCCGAGGATAAATTTGATTTAATTCTCTCTAATCCGCCTTATTTTGAGCAGATGGATTCCTCTCAAAAAGATGTTTTGGCGCGGCAGCAGGTGGAGCTTAATTTTGAACAGCTGATACAGAATTCTTCGGCATTGCTTGCTGAAAATGGATTGTTTTCGGTGATTATCCCAAAATCATCAGAGGCTTTTTTTATAGAAAAATGTGCAGATTTTGCACTGAAACTTAGGCGAAGAGTGGTAGTGCGCGGAACACCACAAGCTGAAGCGAAACGCTGTGTGCTGGAGTTTTCTTTTTGTGAGGGAGAGCCTCAGGAGGAAGAGCTTGTTTTGGAAGTTTCACCACGATGCTACTCAAATGAATATCTGCAGCTTACGAGAGATTTTCATGTCTTTGAGAAGAAATAGTGGTGATTTATTATGGAAAGAAGGGCTTTCCCTGATTGATAAATTTATATTTTATTTATAGCCGAAACATGTCTACCCATAACTTTCTGTATCTGTGCGTTTTGCAGCCTTCCTGCTATGATTCTGGTATTTTTTATGGACATGGATTCTTTGTCCCTATTTATTTTTATGTTTTTCTTAAAGATTTGCCTTTCTTTTTAAGAATTTAATAATTTGTATCCTGCTTTTCATCCTCCGATATTTCTCCGATGATCCTCCGTTTTTGTTTTGCTAATTATTTTATGATTTTATTGTGAAGTTTTTAATGATGAAAATAACACTTTTGGGATATTACTTACCACCAT